>Ga0307373_10007071_pt1 | contig 17613 bp, 16 predicted proteins | sample OX2MG_FD_202534 | JGI IMG/M metagenome (GOLD analysis project Ga0307373, IMG submission 202534) | Soil microbial communities from Risofladan, Vaasa, Finland - OX-2 | ecosystem: Environmental > Terrestrial > Soil > Coastal area > Acid sulfate soil | place: Finland: Risofladan, Vaasa | collected... | reverse complement strand
CCTGTCGGCCGTGCGAACAATTTCAAGGAGCAGGCTTGGGTCAACGATTCCGCCAATGTCGTCGTCGCTGTATCCGCTGGCTGGTATCGCCGCTCGCCAAGTTGGAATTGCCACCGTCGCTTTCTTAAGCTTTGTCCGACAATTCCCCCTTGGTTGGTGGGGAACTTTTATCCAACAGTCTGCCTTTGGTTTGACTGCCGCAGAGTGCGAGCACACGATGCCAGCAAGAACCGAAAGAGTTGGGATCTCTTCGTTTGAGCTGGTGATGATGACTGGATGCGGCGCCGGCTCATTTCCGTACTCGTCTGGAACCTCGGTCCAAACTATTCGCCCATAGCTAAGAGGTGGCACTATCGCTCTCGACTACCAAGGGCGTTCTCTGTCCATGTCGCCATCTAACCCTGGCGGCTGTCCGCCAATATCCTGAAGCTGCATCGCCGTTGGCCTAGTGATCTGCACAAGCTCTGCGGCTGCCTTGAGTTCCTTCTGGTCGATGAGCGGAAGGACGATATCCAGGATTTTCCCCAAATAATCAAGCCGCGATGCAACAGCTTTTACCTGTCGCCCAAGGGCGTCGATTTGGAGGTTCTGTAGTGTATCTTCCGTCGCCACGTGCTTTCGCGCGCACGATTTGGCCTCGACACGGCAAGGCTTCTCTGGCCAGCCTTGCTCGCATCGCCGTTCACGGCGCTTCGCGGATGATATTTTTCTTGGTGCCATAATCGTTTTCTGTCAACTTGCCTAAGACGAAGCGATCGGCTCCAATTTTTAGCAACTTGTCGATCTTGTCAAGAAAATAAGCATCTAATTTAATGGATATTTCCGCGTTAATCGTGAACTCAATCCCACCCCCAGCCTTGTCTATCGTCTCAAAAGCGACGGAAGTAAAGACTTCATCATCTGGCTCCAGGATGCCGCCTGTCAAGGATAATGGCGTGCCATCCGACATTCCCTTTGCCTTCAGAAGGCTGCCAACGAAACCATCGTCTGGAAGGCAATTGGCATGCACGGCGAAACGACCACGGCAGCGAATATTGGTGGCCTCTTCCCCAATTTCATCTGAAAATTCATTTATTTTGTTTACGATGTCTTCAAAAGTTGCAACATCCGACTCTTCAAACGCCAACTCATCCGATGACCGCACGATGTGAAAATGGACAACTGCGTCTTCCCATGCCTCGATCGTCAAATCCACCCAGAATTCGTTTTGGCCGACCCTGTGCTTCGCCATCAACCCTGGCGTTTCGTTCTCGGCTACCCAGTCGATGACGTTCGGCGCTGCGTCGTGCAAAATGATGCACGCGCTGGATCGCCCTAACCCCTCGGCTGGTGGACCAACAGCGATGGATGGCATTAAGGTGGAGACTCTCGACCGGCGATTTTAGGCCATGATAGGCTAGGCCATGCCGTGGTTTCAAGAAGGGAGTACAAAAAATTATATCGAGCCTGCTGGTTGGGTCAAACCCAATTCGCGAACCCGAACCTTGGTACCTTGGTATTGTCCGGGCCGGCCGGACACTGGAGGCGGCTTTCGCGATGTTCGCCGCTTTTTACAATTACTGCTGGCGGACCCGCAAGCCGAACAAGAGCGGCCGGCGTCGTCCGACAGCCGCCGTCATGGCCGGGCTTGCCGACCACACTTGGACGTTCGGCGAGCTTTTTGACGCCGTGCTTAAAAACCAGGCAGCCGACAACCGGCGGGTGGCCGGCTAAAATCCGGCAACGCACCCATTAGGACACCAACAACCTGTCACCACCTTGATCTTTCGTATTTCATCGCGCATCCTTATACTGAAGGGTTGAGAGAGCTGAAGCGGTGCAACGGAGATTTGCGATGTCCGAGTCGACGAGCGTCTTTCACGGTGTGGTTCACGGCAAGACGATCGAACTGGATAAATACCCCGACTTGCACGACGGGCAGCCGGTAACCGTGACCGTCCATCCAGCGGCGCAACCGATAGCGCCCGACGTCAGTCCGCTCGAGGCCTTAAAACGCGCTGCGGGAAGCTGGTCGGACGACGTGCGGGGGCTGGATGATTTCCTCGATTGGAATCGACAGCAGCGCAAGTCGAGCCGGCGCGAGGCCGCCGAATCAACGTGACGCTGGTGACCCACAATACGGCCGATTACGCGAACGTTCCCGGCCTAACCGTCGTCGATTGGCTCGCGCCGTGACCCACAAGCGACACTAGTGTCGATTACGGCCCCCAATGGCATCCTATGCGATCAATTCTCGCACGACCTGCCCTTCGACGTCGGTCAGCCGCATCTCGCGGCTGTTGTGGAAATACGTCAGGTGCTCGTGGTCCAATCCCATCAGGTGCAGGATCGTGGCGTGTATGTCATGCACGTGGACCTTGTTCTCGACGGCCGTGAAGCCGAATTCGTCGGTCGCGCCGTGGGCCTGGCCCCCCTTGATCCCGCCCCCCGCCATCCACATGCTGAAGCCGCGCGGGCTGTGATCGCGCCCCTTGCCCCCTTGGCCGGTCGGTGTGCGGCCGAACTCGCCCCCCCAGACGACCAGCGTTTCATCCAACAGGCCGCGCTGCTTGAGATCGCTCAATAGCGCCGCCATAGGCTGGTCGGTCTCCTTGCAGTGCAATTCGTGGTTCTTGTTCACGTCGCCGTGGGCGTCCCAGTTCTCATCGCTGTGACCGCCGCCCGAATAGACCTGCACGAACCGCACGCCTCGCTCCACCAGCCGCCGCGCCATCAGGCAGCGCGTGCCGAAGCGCTCCGTTTCGGGCCGGTCAACACCGTACTGCGCGCGGGTCTCCGCCGACTCCTGCGACAGGTCCACCGCCTCGGGCGCCTCGGACTGCATGCGGAAGGCCAGTTCGTAGGTGTCCAAGCGCGCTTGTAACTCCGACTGCCTCGGCAGCGTGCCCGGCTCCAACTCGCCCAACCGCCGCAACAGGTCGAGCTGACCGCGTTGCTGGGCGCGGGTCACATGGCCGGGCGGCTTGAGATCGATCAGGGGATCTCCGGTGGTGCGGAATTGCGTCCCCTGAAACGCGGCGGGCATGAATCCGGCGCTCCAGTTGGGCGCGCCGCCGATCGGCCCGCCGCGATGGTCGAGCAGCACCACGTAGGCCGGCAGATCCTGGTTGACGGTCCCCAGCCCGTATGTGACCCACGAGCCGAGGCTGGGGTAGCCTTGCCGCACGAAGCCCGTGTTCATTTGCAAAAGGCCCGAGCCATGGGCGAAGCTATCGGCATGGCACGAGCGGATGATCGCGATGTCGTCGATCGAGCGAGCGAGATGGGGAAACAGGTCGGAGACTTCCACGCCCGACTGGCCGTGCTTGGCGAACTTTCGGCTGCTGCCCAAGAGCGTGCCAGGGTTGCGGCTCTTGAACAGCGGGTCGTTGTCGAGATTCGGGATCGGCTGGCCGTGGTGCCTGGTGAGCTCGGGCTTGGGGTCGAAAAGGTCGACCTGGCTTGGCCCGCCATACATGAAAAGGAAGATACAACTCTTGGCCTTGGGGGCGAAGTGCGGCGGCTTCGGAACCAAGGGCGATGTCAGCGGTCGATCGCTGGCCCGCGCCTCGGCAACGAAGCCCTCGTTGGCCAAGAGCCAGGTCAGGGCCGTGCCCACGAAACCGCCGCCGGCTTGCCAGAGGAACTCGCGCCGCGTCCGCCCACAGGGCGTCAGACGCGGAAAGCCGGCAGTAAGACCGTCATCGAGGAAGTTGCTCATATACGGTCGGAATTCTCACGAATTCCGCTACTCCAATCCAAAATCCAAAATCAGAAATCTAAAATCCCACTCAGGGCAGGTACACGAACTCGTTCGTATTCAATAATACCAGACAAAACGCGGCCAGCGCCTGTTGGGCGGCGTCGCTCGCCCCTTTCTCCGCGTCAAGTTGCCCGGCGGGCGTTTGGCCAGCGGTTTGCGCGTCGCGAAGGACCTGTTCTTCTTGCCGCGCGAGAAATTCCGTGATCGTCGCCCGCTCCATATCGCTGGGAGGCCGCGAGATCGCTAGAGCGTAGGCCAGTTCGATTCGCGCGGCTGGGTCGGCCGCCTCCGTCATGAGACGCTTTGCGAAGTATCCCGCTTGCTCGTGGATGAACTCACCGTTGAAAAACGTCAATGCCTGCGGCGCAACGGTCGAAACTTGCCGTTGTTCGCACGTGCCGTTGGTGTCGGGGAAGTCGAGCACCTCCAGCTCGGGCACCAGCAGCGTGCGCTTGACAAAGACATAGATCGAGCGACGGGCCGCTTCGGCCGGCTCCGACTTACCCCAGCCGTTGCCCGGCCGCGACTGGCCGGCCAGCACCGCCGGCGAAATCAGCGGGTAAACGCTTGGCCCGCCCCGCTCGTGGTTCAGCCGCCCGCTGGCGGCGAGCACCGCGTCGCGCACCGCCTCGGCCTCCAGCCGGCGCGCGGCGAACCGCCAGAGCAAGTCGCACTGCGGATCGACCTGCTCGGCCGCTGGGTTGGCGGCCGACGATTGTTGGTAAGTGTTCGAGAGCACCATCAGCCGGTGCATCTGTTTGACGCTCCACCCGCGGGCGACGAACTCGCCGGCCAGCCAATCCAATAGCTCTGGGTGCGTCGGCGCTTCGCCCATGATGCCGAAATCGTTTTCGCTGCCCACCAGCCCGTCACCGAAATGGTGCTGCCAAATGCGGTTGACCATCACGCGGGCTACCAGCGGGTTGTCGCCGCGCGTGAGCCACTCCGCCAGTTGGCGGCGCCGGCCCGTGCTGTGGCCGGTCGGTTTGGGCGGCCCCATCGGCGCGTCGACCAGTACGGCCGGTACGCCTGGGTCGACCTCCTCGGCCGGATCGCGAGGGTTGCCGCGCTTCAGCACGTGTGTCGCGGGTGCCTGCCCGCCGTCTTCGTACCAGACATAGGCCCTGGTCGGCTCACGCGGCGGCGCGGCCTGGGCATCCTGAATCCGCTGCTCGCAGCGTTCCAACTTGCCGTTTTCGTCCGGCAGCGAAGTGGCCAGCAACTGTCGCAGCTTCGCGCGGAACTTTTTGGCTTGATTTCGCTGTTCTTCCGTCCGCTCTTCAGGAGGTGTGGCCAAGGCGACGATCGCTTCGGCCGGAAGGGGCGTGTCTTTCGGCTGCTCGACGCTCGAAACGAGCCCCACGTCGACATATTGCCCACCGGTCGTTTGATGACAATAGGCGGCCAGGACGTTGTCGCCGGGCTTGAGCGTGGCCAGGGCCTCGCTGTGGATCGCCAGCGGCTCGTACTTGACCGTGAAGCCGGCAGTCCGGGCGGCAAGCACGCCGTTGAGATAGATGTCGACTTCGTCATCGTGGTGCACCAGAAGCCGCAAGTTGGCCAGGTCCTTCAGCGATGCGAACTCGCCCGGCAGCTCGAAGTGGCGGCGCAGCCAGATGCGCTCGCTGTTCCAAACGGTCCGCACGACCGTGCCGGGCGTCCCCTCGGTGCCGAACCCGCCGGGTGCCTCCGGCCAGGCCGAATCGTCGAAGGCCGCCGAGGACCACTGTCCGGTTGGCGCGGCAACCACGTAGCGCCAGGTCTGCGCCGTTTGCTGCGAGGTGGGCACGACCATTTTCGCCACCGGCGGCAGCTTCAACATGCCAGCTTCGATCAGCCGCCGGCACGCGGTCGACTCGGTCGTGTCGGCTTCGTTCCGCAGCGCGGCGACGATTTCTTCGGCATGCTTCACCGCCGCCTGGAACACGGCCAGCTCGCCCGACGTCCCGACCATGCGATCGAGATCGGTGCGGCCATCCTGCGGGCGCTTGAGCGGCTCGAACACGGCCAGCAGCCGCGAATAATCGCGCTGCGTGAAGACCTCGAACTTGTGGTCGTGGCAGCGGGCGCAGCGCACGCTTTGGGCCAGGAACGTGGCGGCCGTCGTGCCTACCAGGTCGTCGAGCTGATCGTAGCGGTCGACCACCGAGTCGGCCGGTTCGTCATCCCACGGGCCCAGCCGCAGGAACGTGGTGGCGATCTGCATTTCGGCCGTCGAGCCATCGAGCTCGTCGCCGGCGATTTGCTCGCGGACGAATTGATCGAACGGCTTGTCACGATTGAAGGCGTCGATCACGTAGTCGCGAAAACGCCACACGCTGGGCTTGGCCCCGTCGCGCTCGTAGCCGTTCGATTCGGCGTAGCGGACCAGGTCGAGCCAGTGCCGGCCCCATCGCTCGCCGTATTCAGGACGGTCGAGGAGAGAATCGACCAGCCTGGCCAGCGCATCGGGCGAATCGTGGGCAAGGAACGCCCGCTGCTCCTCCGGCGTCGGCGGCAAACCGATCAGGTCGAAGTAGACTCGCCGCAACAGCGTGCGGCGCTCGGCCGGCGGCGAAGGGCGCAAGCCGGCCTCTTCCAATCGGGCCAGAACGAAGGCGTCGATCGGGTTGCGGAGCCACGTGGTATCCTGAACGCCGGGAAGAGGCTGCGGCTTGACGGGCAGGAACGACCAATGGTCACGGTCGGCGGGGTCGAATTGGAAGCGGCCGTAGGGTTCGTCGGCAAAAAGAGTGCAAGTCGACAAGAGCAACGTCAGAAAGATGGCGCGGCGACAACGCACGGCGCGGCGGCTGGCAAGTCGCTCTGAAGTCGATCGCCGACTCATTCGTTTCGGCTCCCAAGCGTAGGTGTCGTGCGGCAAACGGCGCCGCGCAGGCGGGAGGGGGCTCTCGGGTTAGGCAGTTTGGCCTAAAAGTCCCCGCCTTCAGCATACCAGCTTTACCGGCGGCGCCAACCGAAACGGCCACTTTCTGCGGGGCTGCCTGGGTTTACTTAATTCCGCGCGCGGCCGCCAGGATGTCACCGCATTGGGGTTATCGTCTATCGAGCCGACGCTGCCGGCGCCCAAGAACGGCGCTCATGGTGATTCACTGGAAGTCAGCGAGGACGACACTGGGTCCGGCGCGAGCAGCCCCGTGGTCCAAGCGATACGGAAGTTACTGCTCGCCCAGGGCTCCACGGGACCGGCCTCCGGTTCTACACGCTTCGCCACGTGTTCCTGACCATCGCCGAGGAGTCGCGAGACCACATCGCGGTCGCCTGCGTCATGGGGCAGGGCACGGCCACGCTTCAATCAGGTTGGATCGTCGAACTTGTCCAGCGTCTCCAAGCGCTGGCGGTTTATTCTCTCGCGTCTCTCTGAATCGCGATACCATTCCTCGCGATCCACTCGCCATTGCTCGAACCTCATCCCGCCGAACCAGCAGCCCACGGCCAGTGTGACCCAGAACAACGTCGAAAGGCGGAACTGAAAGCGGGGGCGGCGCATTGGGGTATGATACCACGGCTCCTCGCCAAGTTACTCCGCCACCGGTTCGCGAGATTCCGGCGAAGGGCGAGTTTGCTCTCGAGAAGTCGCTGCAAGGTCGAATAGCACACCGTCGGACACGGTTCCGATGTACCCGGCCCACGTTCGATCGGCTAGAATAACGTACATGGCCAAGAACCCTTGTGAGTCGCCGAATTCGCCTTTCTTACCGGCAACCAACGGAGGTCTTGCCGACATGGTGCGACGGTTCGTCTATATCATTTCGGCGTGCTGTCTGATGACGGCGCCGGCGGCGGCGGATGACGGCGGTGAACTTGCCGATTCGCTCGGGAACTGGCCGCAGTGGCGCGGGCCGCTGGGAACCGGCGTGGCCCCCAATGCCAACCCGCCGATCGAGTGGAGCGAAGACAAGAACGTCCGCTGGAAAGTCGAACTGCCGGGCCTGGGGCACTCAACGCCGATCGTGTGGGGCGATCGCGTGTTCGTCACGACCGCCGTGCCCTACGGCGACGCGATGTCACCTCAGCCCAGCCGGGCGCCGGGCGCGCACGACAACCTGGCCGTCACGCACCGTCAGCGGTTCGTGGTCCTGGCACTCAGCCGCTCGGAAGGCCGAATCCTCTGGCAACACAAGCTGCGCGAGGCCCTGCCGCGCGAGCAGGGCCATCGCACGGCAAGCCTGGCGTCGAACTCACCGGTCACCGACGGCGAACGCCTGTTTGCGTTCTTCGGTTCGTACGGGCTTTATTGTCTCGACATGGACGGTGAGTTGCTGTGGAAAAGCGATTTTGGCCTGATGCAGTCGCTGCACGGACACGGCGAAGGCGCCTCGCCCGCGCTGTACGCCGACACGCTGATCATCAACTGGGACCACGAGGGAGGGTCGTTCGTCGCGGCACTCGACAAACGAACCGGACGTCAGCGCTGGAGGGTCGATCGCGAAGAGATCACATCCTGGGCGACACCGATCGTGGTCGAGCACGACGGAAAACCGCAGTTGATCATCAGCGGAACGAACCGTGTGCGCGGCTACGACCTGGCGACGGGCAAGGTCGTTTGGGAGTGCGGGGGGCTGTCGGCGAACGTCGTGGCTTCGCCGGTCGCCGCCGACGGTATGCTGTACGTCGGCAGCAGCTACGACAAAAAGGCCTTGTTGGCCATTCGGCTCGACGGCGCCTTGGGCGATATCACCGGCACCAGCCAGGTCGCGTGGGACCGGTTTCGCGGCACGCCATACGTGCCGTCGCCGCTGCTCTACGGCGACTCGCTCTATTTCCTGACTCACTACCAGGGAGTCCTAACGCGTGTCCACGCGCCGACCGGAAAAGACCGACCTGGGCCGTTTCGGCTCGACGGCATCAGCGAGGTCTATTCCTCGCCCGTCGGCGCCGCCGGCCGCGTGTACGTAACCGACCGCGACGGCACGACGCTGGTGATCAGTCACGCTGACAAGCCGAGGATCCTGGCGACGAACCGTCTCGACGAGAGTTTCAGCTCCTCGGCGGCGCTCGCCGGCGGGGATCTGTTCCTCCGCGGCCAGCGGTTTCTCTACCGCCTCGCGGAAGAACATTGACTCCGGCCCGGACAAGATCGGTGAAATACGTTCGCCGGTTCGGCATGCCGACGTTGATGCTGAAACCACAGTCCGTGTCTACTTCGCTTCGGTGCTGCCTTCGTTGCGGGATAGATCTGTAGCAATTGTGATTACTCTTTCCTTGTAGGTGCTCGCGACGTCAATCATTCGAGCACGACGATCGCGGAATCACATTATTCGTTACGGATCGCTCTTCTCGATGAAGTCGTTCGCGCATTCGTAGTGCCAATTGGTTCGCGTAGTCGTCGGAAACCGCTGGAAGGTACAGCCGGGAACCGATGTCGGAACGACCTTCGAATTGTAAAAGACGATTCGTTTCGCACTGCGCGCGGCAGTGAGCGAGCAAAACAAGGGAAGGTAGTCCTTGCCGCCAAAAAACACGATCGGCTCGTCGGTCTGACGCGGCAGCATGCAGAAATCACCGTAGCAGTCGTTCTTGCCGCGTCGCTTATAGGGGTCCGCTTTGTGGCTGAACGTGATGTCGTAATAGGGCGTCAAGAATCCACTACGGATCAGTCCCCAACCTGCCGATAGGATGTAGACCTTTTCGACACCGAAGCGGTCCACGAGCTGCTGGTAGGTTTTGTTCTCGTACAATCGGTAGGCCGGAAGTAACCCGAAAGGGTTGCTTTTCTCGCGATGGTTGTATTCGGCCAGGACGGTCCTCCACGACCGCCCATCGCCACACGGATCATCCGGCCTGGCAAAGCAGCAGGAACCGTCGGCGGGGGCCAGCCTTGGGTCGGCAACGAACACGACTCGATTCCGCGGAGGCGAGATCAGATGCCCCGCTTCCTTTCGCTTGTCATTCGCACATTGAATCACGATGATCATGGGTGCCCAACGACGAGTTGGCCCGTTTGCGGCAATTGCAGATCTACGATTGATTTGCCGGCGTCCTGTGACACCTTGGCATCGACCTAACTACGTCATCGGCAGCAGCTTTACGGAGTACGCTCGCACGGCGGGGTCTACGGTGGCGATCGTCAGATCGTGCTGCAGGGCCTGCGCAACCAGCATTCGATCGAACGGGTCGCGATGAAGTCGCGGAAGCTTTGCGAGGTGAATGAACGCCCCTTCATCGATTGGCAAGCTGGCAAATACATCATTCACGGGGTCGCGAATCGGGCCACGAAAGGCGGCGGGCAATCGTACGTCGCCGCTGATGTACCAGAGGAATACGTGCGTGTCGAGCAGGAGCCTCATTAGCCCTCGAAGTCGATCAGAACGCTGTCGGGAAGCGGCGCGTCGAAGTCGTCAGGTACGGTGAATTCTCCGGCACACAGGCCGAAGGGCCGCAATTGCCGATGGGGCGCCGGGATCGGCTTGATTTCCGCAATGGGCTGTTCTCCCCGCACGACGAGGAGGGTTTCGCCCGCCTCGACACGGCCGAGGCAACCCATCGGGTCCCGCTGTATGTCTTGGATGCTAATGGTCGCCATGACATGGATTATAACACGTTCCCAAGACTGCGGAAACCAGCGAAGCTGGTGGGCGTTGGTGGGCCGGCGCTCGCCATGCGGACAGCGGCCGGTCCGCAGGGCCGCCGTTGTCGACGGGGTTCTGGGCCCGGCACGCGCCGATGGCAAGTTCGGGCCACCCTACAAGCAGGTCCGAAGCGCTTCAGCCAGCCGTTGGAGTTCCGCTTCTTGAGTATACAGATGACACGAAGGCCGAACGAGCCGCAGGCCGTTCCAATCGACGATCGGCACTTCGATTTGGTACTGGTCCCAGAGCGCTTGCTGCAACGGCGCCGCCTCGCCCGGCGGCAGCGGCAATGAGATCATCGAACCGTACCATTCGAGCGAATCGGGGACCAGGGCGTCGAGACCCGTCAGCGACGTGACCAGCTCGCGCGCTTGCCTGGCCAGTTGGTGGGTGCGCTGACGGAAAGCGTCGAGCCCGGTGCTCTCCAAGAAGCGGATCGCCGCCGTCGTCGCCAAGAAGGCGGAGGGGTCGCGGGTGCCGGCCCAGGTGAATTCGTCGTGCCAACTGGGGGAGTGCCCTGAGGGAGTGCGGCCCCAACTGACGACCAACGGTTCCATCGTGGCCTGCCGCCTCGGGTGGACGTACAGAAAGCCGGAGCCGAAAGGCGCGCAAAGCCATTTGTGGCAGCTCGCCGTGTAGTAGTCGCAACCGAGCAGTGTCAGGTCGCACGGTCGCATGGCGATTGCGTGCGGCCCGTCGATGCAGACGGGTATCCCGAGATCCCGGGCGCGGCGACAGATCGCGTCGGCCGGCAGTACGATGGCGGTCGGCGAGGTGACGTGACTGAACACGACCAGCCTCGTGCGATCGGTCGCGAGGCGAAAGAGGGCATCAACGACCTCGCCGGCGTCTGTGATGGGGCATGGAAGTCTGGCCACGACGAGCGTGGCCTCCGCGCGCCGGCACGCCCGTTCCCATGTGCGCAGGACTGCGCCGTATTCGTGGTCGTTGGCGAGCACTTCGTCGCCCGGCTTCAACGTCACATTGGCCGCGACGAGGTTCATGCCCACCGTCGCGTTATCGACGAAAACCAGGTCGTCGCCGGCACAGCCCACGAACCGGCCCAGTGCCCGCCGCGCTTCGGCCAGTAGGTCGTCGAGCTCACGAACCAGGAAATCCATCGGCTCGCTTTCGAGCCGTTCGATCCAGGCCTGCCGCGCGGCAAGCACCGGTCGCGGCGACGGCCCGAACGAGCCATGGTTCAGGTAGCTCACGCCATCGCGAAGCGTCCATTGGCCGCGGAGCGATTCCCAGTCGATGTCGGTCGTGAACGGCACGCGGCTAGTCTCGTTTGCGATTGTACGGTCCGCGATTGCAGCTAAGCCGCTGGTGCCGATGCGCTCGTCGCGTTCGAAGTGACATTCTAACGGGACGGATACCGGTCGGGCAACCAGAATCGAGCTGGGACCGAGCCTGGTTAGGCGTCTTATTTGTTGGTGATTTATGCGGCGATAGCATCCCGGATTGCCGGAAATAGCACCGAAGGTGCGGCGCTGTAATAGCCAGGGGCAACGCCCCTGGAACGCGGACGCGCGCCAAACCTCGTAAAGCCCTAACGGGCGCGTAAGCGTCGCGGCGGCAAGACGCTCAGCGCGCCCCGGTGGGCCCGGTGGGGCTTACAACAGGTTTTCGTTGTGCGAACCAGGGGCGTTGCCCCTGGCTGTTGCAGCGCGCCCTTTCAGGGCGGACGGCGTAACCGCCCTGTGAAGAATCCCCGAATCCCTAAGGTACTCCAAGAACAGGGGATTTTCCACCAACAATCGAGACGCCTACCTCACGAGGCTGGCGAGCCTGAATTCTGCTACGCGCCGCGGCCACGCCTTGGTACGATGAGTTAATACAGGTGCCGCTTTGACATACGAATTTGATCTCGTGTTGAAGGATGTAGCGGAATTGACCGACGATCAGGCAGATGCCTTGTTCGCGGCCGGATGCGACGACGGATCTCCGGCCTGCTCGGATGGCATGGCGTGGGTTCATTTCGACCGGGAAGCGCTTTCGCTGGAAGACGCGATTCGTTCAGCGGTCGCCCAGGTACGCGCCGCCGGTTTCAACGTATCCAAAATCGAGCTGGATGCCGGCTCCGCGGTGTTCCAAGGCGCCTAGGCTAGGTAGCAATCTGGCGGGTCGTTGTGGTACGATGGTGTGAGTAAGGCCCCAATGCCTATACTAGGGAGGTGTGCGATGGCAGTCTTTACGCGCCGCGACATGTTACGGGCGACGGGCTTGGGGCTATGGGGGCTGAGCGCCAGCGGTTGGCTGCCGGTGTTGGCCGACGCGGCCGCCCGGGCCCCCTCGCGGCGGCGGCAGTGCGTGCTGCTCTGGATGCCCGGTGGACCGAGCCAAACCGACACTTTCGACCTGAAGCCGCGGCACGCCAACGGCGGCGAATTCCGTGAAGTTGCCACGAGTGTGCCGGGGTTGGGGATCAGCGAACACCTCCCCAAGCTGGCGAGCCTGGCCGAGTACCTGGCGATCGTCCGCGGATTGAGCACGAAGGAAGGGGACCACGGCCGCGGCACGTTCCTGATGCGCACCGGCCACCAACCCAGCGGCGATCCGATCAAGTACCCGTCGATCGGCTCGACGCTCTCCAAGGCCCTGGGCGACGACGACGCGGAAGTGCCGAACTACGTGAGCATCGGCCCCTACGCCGCGTTCAACCCGGCCGCGTTTGGTCCCGGCTTTCTCGGCCCGCGTCACGCGCCCTTGACGGTCGGCTCGTCTGAAGCCGGACCTGGGGGCGGCAACGCGCCCGCCGCCCGCTACGCAGAGCTGGGCGTTGACGACCTGCACCCGCCCGCCGGCCTCGCACCGTGGCGAAATGAAGGCCGCATGGCACTGTGGCGCTCGTTGCAAACCGACTTCGTTGCGAGCCATCGCTCGGGCTCGCCGCTGGCCCACGAAACCGTCTACCAGCGCGCGGTGCGGATGATGCACAGCGAAGCGGCGAAGGCTTTTGACCTGTCGGCCGAACCGGGCCACGTGCGCGATGCCTATGGGCGTGGTCGGTTCGGCCAGGGTTGCCTCATGGCGCGGCGGCTGATCGAGCGCGGCGTGCCTTTCGTCGAGGTGGCGCTGGGCGGCATCAACGACGGCGGCCTAGGCTGGGACACGCACCAGAACAACTTCCGGCTGGTGCGTAACCTTTCGGGCGAGCTCGATGCGGGCTGGGCCACCTTGATGTCCGAACTGGCTGATCGAGGACTTTTGGAAACGACCACGATCCTCTGGATGGGTGAATTCGGCCGCACGCCCAAGATCAACGCCAACGCCGGACGGGACCACTATCCCAACGCCTGGACCTGCGTGTTGGCCGGAGGCGGCGTCCACGGAGGCCAGGCCTATGGCCGTACCAGCGACGACGGCACGACCGTCGACGACGGCAAGGTCGACGTCGGCGACGTCCTGGCAACGCTCTCGTCAGCTTTGGGGGTCGATGCGGCCACGCAAAACATCTCGGAAATGGGCCGGCCGATCAAACTGGCCGAAGGGCAGCCGATCCGTGAAATCCTTAGGGATGAAGGATGAGCTCCCCCACTCACAACTGAACATTCACGCTTTCCGTACACCACCGCAGGATCGCCCAATAGTGGCACGCGCTGCCCGCGATGACCAAAACGTGCCAGACGGCGTGGAAGTAGGGGACGCGCTCGTCGCAGCTCAAAAAGATCGTGCCCACGGTGTAGCAAACGCCGCCACCCAGCACCCACCAAAGCACAGGACCGGGCATCAGGCTCATGATGGGGATGATGCACGAGGCGGGGAGCCAGCCTAACAGCACATGCAGCCACGTCGAAACCGATTCGATCTTGTGCGCGAACACGAGCTTCGAGATGAAGCCGATCCATGCGATGAACCAAATCAGCGACGTGAGAATCCACCAAGGACCCGCGCGGAGGTAGGTAAACGCCAATCCCGTGTAGGTGCCGGCAATCAGCAGAAAGATAAACGCCTGGTCGATGATCCGAAACAAGCGCCGCAGTCGCGGACGGCGAAACACGTGCGACAGGGTCGAGGCGGCATACACGGCCAGCAAGGTCAGGGCGTAGATACCGCAGCCGGCCCGCTGCAAGGCGTCGCCGCGGCGGATGACGGACGTCATCAGCCATGCGGCGCCGGCCAGGCTCAAAACCAGCCCGATCCCATGGGTAATGCTGTTGACGTTCTCTTCGTCACGGCACTGTTCCCCTGACGGCCCGTCAGCGGCCGCAGCCGGTTCGTCCCGCGGTCGTTCGCTTGTAAGTTGCATGGCCGGTCGATTATACGCGAATCGTCGCCCTGGTCCATTCGCACTCGGACGTAGAACGGAATTCATTCCGTTTCTCCGCGGCCAGGTTTCGACGATCCGCCAACGGAATGAATTCCGTTCTACGAAAATCGGCACTCACCGGCGGATCTCGTAAAGATCGACCGTGTGCCGGACGGAACCGTTATCGTGGATCGCCTGCGACAGCCGCCGGATCGCCAGTCCGCGGGCGCCGCACTCGACGGCGAACGGCTCCGCCCCTCGCCGACCTGGATCGGCAACCAGCCCCAGGCCTCGCGGCGCGAGCGTCCGATCGATCGCTTCGGCGACCAGTGCCGGGTAAGCTCGCTCATAGAGCACGTCGGCCGCCGCGACCAGCTCGAAGCGGCCAAGGTCTGGAGGAAACGCCCGCCAATCGACCAGCCGTGTGGCCGGGCTTGGAAATCCATTGCCCAACGAGTTGACGACGGCGAACTCCAGGGCCTCCGGGTAGTAATCGGTCGCCAGCACGTCGAAGCCCGCCCGGGCCGCGACGGCGCAGACGTACCCCACTCCGCAGCCCAGTTCCACGAATCGCCGGCCGGCGCCTGGTTCGGCCGCCACGCGCTCGGCCAAGGCGAGGGCCGAGGGCCAGACGTCGGCCCAGTAGGGGAGCCGTTCATCGCGATTGAATTCCGCCTCGTCGATCAGCTCGTCCGGACTCCGCGGCTTGAGCAGCTCGAATTTCTTCCCCGCCAAGGTCACGCTCTGTTCGACCACGACAAACCTTGAGCGCAGCGAGTCGGCGAGCGTTTGTAGCTCGATGGCGCTTACGTTCATTGGTTTTCGTCGCGCGCGTCTTGCATTTGTGTTGGGATCTTTCCACTTCGACGCTCGGAATTCTCACGAATTCCGCTACGCCTTTCACTGACGTTGAACGCGCAAGCGGCCGGGTAGGGTAGGCGTCTCAGGGCGGCGGACGGCGTAACCGCCCTGTGAAGAATCCCCGAATCCCTAACGTACTCCAAGAACAGGAAATTTTCCACCAACAATCGAGATGCCTCCCCGGCCAGGCGGTCGCCGCCAAACTGCTAGCGACGGCCTTTGCCGGCCGTGGTAGAATAATCGGAGACGCGGAACGACTTGGGAGCGCGGATGCCAATGGCGAAGATTTCAGGCCAGAAGATCTATTTCGTGGCGGTGCTGGCCCTCAGTTGCCTACTGGCCGGCTACCTGGTTTGGCCCGAGGCACAGGGCCTGTTCCGGCGCGAGGCTCAAGCCGGCCCGCGCCGCGCGGGCCTCGACGACATCCCTTTCGACGGCCAGAAAGCCTATGAATACCTGCGGCAGATTTGCGAGTTGGGGCCGCGCGTCAGCGGTTCAAGCGGCATGGAACGGCAACAAGAGCTGCTGACGGAGCACTTCGAAGAGTGCGGCGCCGAGGTCGAGCGGCAAGAGTTCAAGGCCCGCCATCCCCTCGATGGCACCGCGGTGCCGATGGTCAACCTGATCGCCCGCTGGCACACCGACCGGCGGCAGCGGGTACTGCTTTGCGCGCATTACGATACGCGCCCGTACCCCGATCGCGACCCCGTCAACCCCAAGGGCGAATTCGTCGGCGCCAACGACGGCGCCAGCGGAACCGCGCTTTTGATGCAATTGGCCCGCGGTATGCCCGAGCTCGACGGCGAGCTGGGCGTCGATATCGTGCTCTTCGACGGCGAGGAGCTGGTGTACAATGAGCGTGGCGAGTACTTTCTTGGTTCGACGTATTTCGCACGCAAGTACGCCGCCGACCGGTCGAAGGAACGGTACCGTTGGGCCGTGCTCCTGGACATGGTCGGCGACGGCGACCTGCAAATCCGCCGCGAGGGCAACAGTGTCGGCTGGCGCGACAGCAAGCCGTTGGTCGAGGCGATTTGGGCCACGGCCAAACGGTTGGGCGTCCGTGAGTTCGCCTCCGGCCGCTGGGACGGAATTCGCGACGACCACCTGCCGCTGCACGATATCGCCAAGATCCCGGCCTGCGACATCATCGACTTCGACTACCCTTATTGGCACACTGAAGGCGACACGCCCGAGCGGTGCTCGGCCTTGAGCCTGGCCAAGGTCGGCTGGGTGTTACAGGAATGGCTTAAATCGGCCGTGAAGTAGACCTTGAACGCCGTCACGCTCTACCTGGTTCCGTCGGCAATCGTCGTCTTGTCGGGCTTCTTGATGGCCTGGCACGCGCGGCAATGGCGAGCCGAACAGGCCGGTGAACAGGATGTCGGCGAGCGCCACTATCATCGTGGCCGGTTCCGCCGCCGAATGCAGTCGAGCGCGATGCTCTGCCTGGCCGGCGTCGCCATGTATCTTGGGCAACTTATCCGCGCAAATCAGCAGCCGACGCTCTACGTGTTTTTCTGGTGCGGCGTGGCGCTCTTGGTGCTGTGGGTCATTGTCCTGGCACTGGCCGACATCTTCGCGACGAGGATGCACATCGCTCGACTCAAGCGGCAGCGAATCGTCGAGGAGGCCAAGTTGCGGGCCGAACTGGCGCGGGCGAGCGCGCCGAAGGGGAATGGCAAGCCGCCACGGGGCGATTGGTAGAACGGAATTCATTCCGTTTCTTTCGGTCTGGGCTTGTTCGAACGTGACGATGGAAGAAAACGGAATGAATTCCGTTCTACGACCAAGTTGACCGTCCTCTCGGACCAACTTATGCTGGAGTCTTGGGGACGGTAGGCATTTCGGACCTTTCGGAACTCAATGATGGATTCATTTCGCCTGTGTCTCGTCTTGGGTCCGCTGGCGATCTACTTGCTGTTGCTGGGCGCGATCAACCTTTCGCGCCGGCCGTTCCTGGTGACGGGCGCTCGCGACCTGGCGGCACTGGGTGTGGCGGTGGCGGGCATGGTCGTGGTGGGGCCGGTCGAGCTCTTGCTCCCCGAAGACGCGATCCATGTCTACCAGTCGTACGTCTGGCTGTTGTTGGTCGTAATGTACTCTCTCTGCCTTTCCTTGATGGTGCTTTTGGCTCGGCCCAGGTTGACGATTTACAACATGTCACTCGATGAGATTCGGCCGGT
>Ga0307373_10007070_pt1 | contig 17617 bp, 16 predicted proteins | sample OX2MG_FD_202534 | JGI IMG/M metagenome (GOLD analysis project Ga0307373, IMG submission 202534) | Soil microbial communities from Risofladan, Vaasa, Finland - OX-2 | ecosystem: Environmental > Terrestrial > Soil > Coastal area > Acid sulfate soil | place: Finland: Risofladan, Vaasa | collected... | reverse complement strand
CGAGCCTCGTAGGAGCTGGCATCGGTGTGCTTCGTCTGGAGCCTGTGCGCCACAGCCTCGAGCAGCGCTTCCTGGAGATCACCGCGCGATTGGACGCCTCGCCCGAGGCCGAGGCTGAGAGGGTGAAGGCATGAACGCCACAATCGCCGCCCAGATGACGGCCGCGGATTTCCTCAAGCTGCGGCGCAAGCGCGGGACCCTGATCTGGGCGCTGGTATTGGCGCTCGCGCCCGTGCTGATTTATTTCGCCGTAAGTGCTCTGCAGCACTCGTCCAATCCGGGGAAGTACGGACCGGCTGGCGGGACCCACAACTTCGGCGACGGCCTGCGCTTTATCGCCCTCTTCACCGGTCCCCTCGCGGCGGTGCTGATCGGCGTCGAGGCCGGTACTGGAGATGCCTCCGCCGGCGTATTCCGGGACCTCGTCGTCACCGGCCGGTCGCGCTTGGCTCTGTTCGCTTCGCGTCTTCCCGCGGCCCTTGCGCTGTGCTGGCTGTTGATGACTCTCAGCTACCTACTGCTGATCGCCGGCACCTTCATCTTCGCCTCCGGGTTGCCCACACCCGACACCACGCTAATCCTCAATGGACTGGGGTTCACGCTGCTGGCGACCGGCGCGGTGTGCCTCGTAGGAGTGGGTCTGGCCTCGCTGACGACCTCCAAGCCCGCGGCAATCACTGCCTTGATCGGCTGGCAGCTCGTGGTGAGCCCCGTTATCGCCAACATCGAATCGCTCGGCAGCGCGCGCAAGGGCCTCTTGAGTCAGGCACTGGCGCACTTCAGCCCAGTGCGCGTCGGTGACCGGGGTGGGACCGTGACGATGTCCGAGGGCGTCGCGATCGTGGTCGTGATCGTCTGGATAGCTGTCTTTCTCGCGCTCGGTGCTTGGCGCACCCGCACGATGGATTCCTAAGAAGCCGCTCAGACCTTGCGGTGCTCGGGCACCCACGACCCGTCGTCCTGACGGGAAAAGTCCTGGAAGAGGTTGGGTGCCTCGGCCTGCATAGTGCGGGCGATGATGTCGAAGACGAGGCGCAGCTCCTCCTCTGCACCCTCGGCGGTGCGCATCTCGATCACGTGGCGCAGCGTACGCGCGTTTGCGGTCCAGACGATGTCGGTGGAGAGCCCGATCGGCGCAAGGCGGCGCAGCGCCGAGGTGACCTCCTTCTTGACGTGGAAGGGCACGCCCTCGGCGTCGATCCCCAGCTCTTTCGCGGCGCTGACCTGGAACTCCTCGAGCTGCTCGACGATCGAGAGCACCTGCTCTCGTACAGGCTCGAGCGCTGGCGGCACGCGAAAGCCGATGTCGGTTAGGCGCACGTAGCGCAGGCTCTCCTGGCTGAACGCCGAGCCCGCGCGATGCCTGACGAGCTCGTGGGTAAATACACGGCTGACGTTACGGAGTACGAAGGAGTAGCTGGCGTGCTCGAGCACACTGCCGTGGGCGGAGCGCAGGATGTTCGCGAAGTACTCGCGCTGGTCGGTACGGACCTTCGTTACGTTCGGGTTCAGGCCAGGCTCCCAGCTGCGATAGCAGGCGCGTCCCCCGAACTCGACGACCAGCTCGCCCCCGTTGGGATTGCTGTCAGCCTCACTCAGCCGTCGCTGTAGCCATGACTCTCCGCCAACGTCGCGCAGGTAGCCGCGCATGCCCTCGATATCGATCGAGGGGCGGGCGATCAGGAAGACTTGCGGGAGGGTCTCGTGCACGGGTCGGCGATGCTACCGTCCGTCGCGGATGAGCCCTTCTGCCGCCGCCGCCAAGCCCGCGGACCCCGAGCTGGCTGAGACCGCCTGGGACCTGGAGCCGCTCGTCGAAGGCGAGGGTGAGGGCGGCGTGGAGAGCAGGCTGGACGACGCCCTCGCCCGCGCGAAAACGTTTGCCGAGCGCTATGCCGGCAGGCTCGATGAGCTCGACGGCGCGGGCCTGCGCGAGGCGATGGAAGAGCTCGCTGTCATCCACGAGCTGATCGGTCGCGCTGGCTACTACGCGGCGCTGCGCTTCTCCACCGACACCGCCGACCCCGCCAACGGCGCTCTGCTGCAGCGTGTCCAGGAGCGGGAGACTCAACTACAGACCACGCTGCTGTTCTTCGAGCTGCAGTGGGCGGCGCTGAGCGACGAGCGTGCCGCGGAGCTCCTGGCGGAGGAGGGGCTTGATTTCTGCCGCCATCACCTGCGCAATGTGCGCCGCTACCGCGATCACCTCCTGTCGGAGCCCGAGGAGAAGATCCTCGCTGAGAAGGCTCTCAGCGGCGCGAGCGCGTGGACGCGGCTGTTCGAGGAGCTGACCTCGGCGATAGAGGTCACCCTGCCGGGTACACCCAGAGGGCACATCGCAGGCGAGCTGGAAGACGAGAAGACGGCTCTCGATGTTGCGCTCAGCCGCTTGGCCCTCCCCGACCGCGAGATCCGGCGTGCCACCGCCGAGGCTGTGAGCGCGGCCCTGGCTCCGGGGCTGCGCACACGCGCGTTCCTGTTCAACACACTGCTCGTAGACAAGACCACCGATGATCGCCTGCGCCGCTATCCCCACTGGCTGGCGGCGCGCAACCTCGCGAACGAGGCCTCAGACGAGTCCGTACGGGCGCTGATCGAGGCGGTGCGCGGACGCTACGAGATCCCGCGCCGCTGGTACCGGCTGAAGGCGAAGCTGCTCGGCGTCGAGCGCCTCGCCGACTACGACCGCATGGCGGCCGTGACCGAGGACGAGGTCACCTTCTCGTTCGCACAAGCGCGGGAGATCGTGCTCGACTGCTACTCGTCGTTCTCCCCGGACCTCGGCGCGCTTGCGGGACGCTTCTTTGCCGAGCGCCGGATCGACGCGCCTGTCCGCCCGGCCAAGCGGGGTGGCGCCTTCTGTGCCTCGGCGGTGCCGTCCGTGTTTCCCTACGTGCTGCTCAACTACACCGCCCGCCGTCGCGACGTGCTCACGCTCGCTCACGAGCTCGGCCATGGCGTCCACTTCGCGCTGGCCGCCCGCCAGGGGATCTTCCATCAACACACGCCGCTCACGCTTGCCGAGACAGCCTCGGTGTTCGGCGAGACGATCGTCTTCGGGCGGCTGCTGGCGGAGGATTCCACGCCGGCCTCGCGCCTGGCGCTGCTGGCGGAGAACCTCGAGGACACGATCGCCACCGTCTTTCGCCAAGTCGCGATGAACCACTTCGAGGACCTCGTGCACACCGCCAGACGCGAGCAAGGGGAGCTGTCGGTCGAGCGCTTCGGCGAGCTGTGGGCCGAGAGCCAGGGCGAGATGCTCGGCGACTCCGTTGAGCTCACCGAGGGGTATCGCTCGTGGTGGTCCTACATCCCGCACTTCATCGGCAGCCCCGGCTACGTGTACGCCTACGCCTACGGTCAGCTGCTCGCGCTTTCGGTCTACCAGCGCTATGAGCAGCAGGGGGCTGAGCTGGTGCCCCGCTACCTCGAGATGCTCGCCGCCGGCGGCTCGAAAAGCCCCGAGGAGCTCGGGCGGATCGTCGGCGTCGACCTCGCCGACCCCGGCTTCTGGGATGCGGGCCTGGATCTCGTCGAGCGCCAGTTGCAGGAAGCTGAAACAGCGGCGCAGGCCTCAGGGCGGCTGTAGCTCAGAACAGCCCGCCGAGCGCGCCACCGGCCCCATGCACGAGGTCGAACAGCGGCTGGGGAAAGACGCCAAAGAAGATCGTCGCTGCGCCCGCCAGCACGGCGACGAAAACAACCTCGGGCTGCTGGCCGGTTTGCAGCCGGCCAGCGACGGGCTCACCTTCGAGCTCGGGTGAGCCACCAGCCATCACGGGGAGACCGCCCTCGATCGAAGGTGAGGTTGCGTGCCCTGGAGCCTCGCGCATCCACATCGCTGCGATCACCGGCAGGTAGTAGCCCAGGGAGATCATCGAGCCGGCCACGATTGCCACACCCAGCCAGGTGTAGCCGCCTGAGACGGCGGCGTCGATCAGGTAGAACTTGCCGATGAAGCCGGCGGTCGCGGGGATGCCGGCGAGGGCGAGCATCGAGATCGTCATCGGCCACGCAAGCCACGGACGCTCGCGGCCGAGACCGGCCAGGGCGTCGATCGAGTCCCCCTGGACGGGTGGGGTTTGGGTGGGTGGGGTTCCCATTTCCCGTTCGCGCGCGACGATCACGGCGAAGGAGGCCATGTTCATGGCCACGTACACAGCCAGGTAGAACACCGTTGCCTGGACCCCCAGTTTGCTCGCGACGACTACGCCAGCGAGCATGTAGCCAGCCTGGGCCACCGAGGAGTAGGCGAGCATCCGCTTCAGCGAGGACTGACCGAGCGCACCGGCGTTGCCGGCGAGGATCGTGACCGTCGCGAGCACCGCGAGGGCGGGGGCCCAATTCCCCTGCGCGCTGATCAGCGCGACGTCGAACAGCCGCAGGAACACCCCAAGCGCGGCTGCCTTCGTGGCCACCGCCATGAACGCCGTCACCGGTGTGGGCGCACCCTCGTAGACGTCCGGTGTCCACTGGTGAAATGGCGCCACGGAGGCCTTGAAGCAGAGACCGGCCACACACAGAGCGATCCCCGTCAGCGTCAGGGGGTCGCTTGCGAGGTTGCCACTTGCAAGCGCGCCTGCGATCGCGGTGAAGCCGGTCGCGCCAGTTGCGCCGTAGATCATCGCCAGGCCATACAGCAGCGTCGCCGAGCCGACCGAGCCGATGATCAGGTACTTCAGCCCCGACTCCAGCGAGCGCTCGCGCCTCATTTCGCTCGCGCACAGCACGTACAGCGGGATCGACAGCAGCTCCAGGCCGACGAACAACATGACCGTGTTTTGAGCGCTCGCCAGCATCGACATCCCGGCAATCGAGCTCAGCAGCAGCGCGTGGAACTCTCCATGCGCCGCTTCTCGCGCCGCCAGCGAGCGCCACGCGAGCAGCACGGTGCAAGCGCCGCCTGCGATCAGCACGAGGTTCAGCACGAGCGATAGGTCATCGATGCGCAGCGCACCCGAGACGATCAACTTCTGCGCGTTCCACTGCCAGATCGTCAGCCCGAGCGCGGCGCCGAGCGCCGCCAGGCTGAGCGCCGGTACGAGCTGGGCGCGCACCCACCGCGAGCCGGCCAGGCCGGCGAGCAGCACGATCACGGCGGCGCCGAGCAGCGCGATCAGCGGCGACAGGCCCGCGAAGTCGACGTGCGGACCTTTGAGGTGGACGGTTGCGAGCGCTGCGGTCATGGCGCGCTCGCGAGGTTTGTCGACGATGGTTCGAGCGCATCGTGCGCCGCCGCGACAGCCGTCTTGACCGAGCCTTCGCTGCGGTGCAGCGCGAGCTGCGGGTAGACCGCCATGAATACGATCACCGCGATCAGGGGCACGAGCACCGCGCCGTCCCAGACGCTGATCTCATGTGAATGCACCCGCGGCCCGACGCGGTTGTGCATCGCTCGGATGAACAGCCGCAGGGCGTACACGCTCGCCATCACCACGCCGCTGAAGGCGATGATCGCGATCACGAGCTTCGCTTTGAACACGCCGAGCAGGATCAGGAACTCGCCGGCGAAGTTCCCCGAGCCCGGGATCGCGAGCGTCGCGAGCGCCACGATCAGGAACAGCGAGGCGAGCACGGGCGCGCGGAAGGCGATACCACCCATCTCGCGTACGTCTTCCGATCCTCCGGCGCGCTGGGAAAGGAGCATGATGATGAAGAACAGCGGCGCCACGACGAGGCCGTGGTTGACCATCTGCAGCAGCGCTCCCTGGGCGCCCTCAGGGTTCAACGCGAATATCCCCAGCGTGATGAACCCGAGCTGTGCCACGGACGAGTACCCCGCGATCAGGCGCGCGTCGGTCTGCGTGAAGGCGAGCACCGAGCCGTACAGGATCGAGGCCAGCGCGACGATCAGCATCAGTGTCTGGAAGTGCGCCGCCGCCTGTGGGAACAGCGGCAGCACAATCGCCAAAAAGCCGTATGCGCCGACCTTCGAAAGCACACCGGAGAAGACCATCAGCACCTCGACCGGCATCGCACGATAACCGTCGGGCATCCAGCCGTGGAGCGGGAAGGCGGGCATCTTCACGAGGAATGCCGCTGCGAAGAACAGGAAGATCCACTCCTGCGAGCCCTTGCTCAGCGGCAGCGCCTGAAGCGTTGAGAGCACGAACGTGATGTGCCCGCCACCCTGCTGGGCGGCGAGAACTCCCGTGGCAATCGCCGCCGCCAGCATCAACAGCGAGCCAGCGAGCGTGTAGATCACGAGCTTAATTGTCGCCCTCGTCCGCTCCTCGCGAGTGCCTGTGCCCCACATTCCGATCAGGAAGTAGAAGGGGATCAGCATCAGGTCGAAGAACGCGACGAACAGGGCCAGGTCCTGGGCGAGGAACGCGCCGAGCACAGCGGACTCGGCGAGCATGAAGAGAAACCAGAACAGCTGCGGGCGCGGGATTGGGTGGGTCTTGATCCTCAGGCTGGCGGCGAGCGTGGCGGCGGCAAACAGCAGTGTGGTGAGCCCGACCAGGAATACGTTCAGGCCGCTGATCCCGAGCTTGTAGTGGATACCGAGCTCTGAGATCCAGACCATGTCGGTGACGTGCTGCAGGCCGGAAGCGCCGCTGTGGAAGCTGGCGAGGTACCCGATCGCCAGCGCCAGCGCGGCCACCGAGCCGGTCAGGGCCAGCACGCCTGGAACGCGCGCGAGACGGGAGGGAAGGATCGCGCCCAGCACACCGCACAGCGCGGGCAGCCAGATCAGGATCGAGAGCGGTGGCATCTCACCCTCACGTCTGCAGCAGGAAGTAGAAGCCGACGCCCGCTACACCGAGCACGAGCAACGCAGCGTAGTAGCGCAGGAAGCCGCTCTGCACGGCGCGCACCGCGGCCGATCCCGCTCGCACGATCCCGGTCGTACCGCCGATGAGCGTGTCCTGCACGAATACCTGCTCGAAGGTACCCATCGCAAAGCGTCCCATCGCGGCTGCCGGGCGCACGACGACGAGGCCGATCAGCTCGTCGAAGTACCACTTGTTGACAAACAGGGTGTAGATCACCCTGAAGCGCTCGCGCGCAACGACGGCTAGCGAAGGCTGCTTGACCCAGATGCGGTAAGCCACGCCGATACCTGCCAGGCCAACGATCGTGCCGAGAATCAGTCCAAAGGCCAGCAGGCCGCTCTTGGTGTGTGTGTCATACAGGCTCGAGTCGGCAAACGTCGGTGCCAAGAAGTCGTCGATCACGAAGTCCACCTTCGGGATCTGCAGCAGACCGGCGCCGATCGACCCCAGCGCGAGCACACTCATCGCGACCTTCATCGGAAGTGCGCGCTCGGCGATCGTGTGGTGCGGGCCGGGGAATCCCACGCCGGTGTCCTCGACCTCGCCGTTGGCGGGGTTCGTCGGGACCTCGGCGTGGTGGAGGTGGCCGCCTTCGAGCTCGCGCGCCTCGGCCACCGGCTGGCCATAGAACGCCCTGAAGATCATCCGGAACGTGTAGATGGCGGTCAAAAACGCGCCGATGTATCCGATCACGTACAGCGCCCAGTGCCAGCCGCCGAGCTCGGCGGTGACGAGCAGGATCTCGTCCTTGGAGAAGAATCCCGAGAACGGCGGGATGCCAGACAGGGCCAGACCACCGATCACGAAGCACGCGAACGTGAACGGCAACGCCTTGCGAAAGCCGCCCATGCGATCGAGCGACTGCTCGCCGGCCATCGCGCCGATGATCGAGCCGGCCGCCATGAACAAGAGCGCCTTGAAGAAGGCATGGGTCATCAGGTGGAACAACCCAGCTGCGTAGGCGCCGACGGAGACGCCCATGATCATGTAGCCGATCTGGGACATCGTGGAGTAGGCGATCACCCGCTTGATGTCGGTCTGGGTAAGCGCGATCGTGCCGGCGATCAGCAGCGTCGCCGCGCCAATGGCAGCGCCCACGTCCTGCGCGGCGGGGGCGAGCTCGAACAGAACGTGCATACGCGCGATCAGGTACACACCCGCGGTCACCATCGTCGCGGCGTGGATCAGCGCGCTGACCGGTGTGGGGCCCTCCATTGCATCAGGCAACCAGGTATGCAGCGGGATCTGCGCGGACTTGGCAAACGCGCCCACCAGCAACAGCACGCAGCCGGCGACGATGTCCGCCTCGCCCTTGTGGAAGACGTGGGGGGCTGCGTGGAACGTTTTCAGGAAGTCCAGCGTGCCGGTGTGCTTGAAGATGAAGTACGTGCCGAGCACCAACCCGGCGTCCCCTACGACGTTGATCACGAACGCCTTGATGCCGGCGCGCGTGGCGGTGGTGCGCCGGTACCAGAAGGAGATCAACAGGTAGGAAGCGGCGCCGACGAATGCCCAGCCCACGATCAGCAGCAGGAAGTTGCCGGCGAGCACGAGCAGGAGCATCGAGAAGACGAAGAAGTTCAGATAGGAGAAGTAGCGTGCGAATCCCCGGTCCTCTTCCATGTAGGAGATCGAGTACAGGTGGATCAGCGTTGAGACCCCGGTGACGATCAAGATCATGAACACCGACAGCGGGTCGACGAGGATCTGAAGCTGAGCGTCGATTCCCATCGTCTTTGCGTAGTCCCACAGCGAGGAGGTCAGCTGGCGGTGAGCGGGGGCGTGGTCTTGGAGTGAGATCAGCGCTCCCAGTGCTGCCAGGAACGCGAGGAAGATCGCGGCCGTGCCAATCCACCCCGCGGCAAGGTTTGAGGGCCGTGCGCTCAGGGAGCGGAACCCGAATGCGATGATGAGCATGCCGAGCAGCGGGAACAGCAGCACGAGCCAGCCGTACGTCGTGGCGGTCATCAGCCCTGTAGCTCTCTTAGCTCATCGACGTCGATTGGCAGGCGGCGGCGGTGGATTGCGACGATCATGCCCAGCCCGATGCACACCTCGCAGGCAGCGACGGTCATAACGATCAGGGCGAGGATCTGCCCATCGCCGTTGCCCCACATGCGAGAGAAGGCGACGAGTGCGAGGTTGGCGCCATTGAGCATCAACTCGAGGCTGAGCAGCACGACCAGCGGGTTACGCCGCGTGATCACGCCAACGACGCCCAGCGAGAAGACTATGGCCGATACGGCGAGGTACCAAGCGATGCTCACCGGCGTGGCCCTCCGACGCCCTCGGCCATCGTGCCCGTTCCCTGCGGGCGCAGCAGGTCCAGCGGGGTGAGCACGTCGCGCTCGTCCTCCTCGCCCAAACCGCCCCGCCGGCGCGCCAGCACCACCGCACCGACGGCCGCGATCAAAAGCAGGAACGAGGCGGCCTCGAAGGCGAGCAGGAAGCGGGTGAGCAGAAGGTTGCCGATGTAGGCGGCTGTGCCGAACGATTCGGTCCCCACTCGCCCCGGGTTGTATCCCGCCCCCTTGCTGCTGATGGCTCCTAGGCCGGTGCCGAGCAGCGCGATCAGCAGCTCGACTAGGAGGGCGCCGCCGAGGATCGCCCCGCCCAGCCGCAGGTCCGAGCCGATAGATCCGTGCCCGCCCAATCCGTTAGGACCCGCCCCCCGCAGGCGCGCTTGAAGGGATTCGCTCTGGTCTCCGACATAGGCGACGACGAACACGTACAGCACCATCACCGCGCCCGCGTACACGACGACCTGCACCGCCGCCACGAACTCAGCGCGCAGCAGCAGGAACAGGATCGCGAGCGAGATCAGGTGACCGACGAGAGCGAGCACGCTGAAGAAGGGATCGCGCAGGACAACGACGCCAACCGCACCCGCGATCGCGCCGAAGCCGGCGATGAAGAAGAGGAGGGCGCTCACGCCGGCCTCCAGCCGGCGCCTTTGACTGGGATCCCCACCCGCCCGGCCATCCTGGCCGCGTGGACACGTTTCCCGGAGGGGGTTCTCATCACTCGCCCTCATTCCTCAGAGGAGTGCGCTCGAGCGGCTCGGCGAGCAGCATCTCCTTGGTGAAGATCAGATCCGAGCGGTCGTAGTCGGAGAGCTCGTAGTCGTGGCCCATCGTGATCGCGTCGAACGGACAGGCGATCTCGCAGTAGCCGCAGAAGATGCAGCGTGAGAGGTTGATCTCGTAAACCGCCGCGTAGCGCTCGCCGGGGGATACACGATTTTCGGGAGTGTTCTCGGCCGCGACGACGCGGATGCAGTCGGCCGGGCAGGCGGCGGCGCAGAGCGAGCAGCCGACGCACTTCTCGAGGTGAGTGTCCTCGAAGCGGTGGAGCTTGTGACGCCCGCGGAAGCGGGGATAGACGGGCGTCTTCTCCTCCGGGTATTGGACCGTGACGGGGGTTTCCCGGAAGCGGCCGAAGGTGGTCGCAAGGCCGCGCACGGTCTCTGCGAAGGTGCGCCAAGTGCCGCGTGCGGCGCCCGGAGCGGGGGTGCGCTGGACCTCGATCACGTCCTCGCCGGGGCTCCAGCTCGTGAGGTTCAGCCCAGTGGTGGGCGCGGGGGAGGAGGGGGTTGGCTTCGGGGAATCGGGCATCAGTGGGTGGCCACGACGAGAATCGCGGTGACGAGCGCATTGAGGGTTGCCAGGGGCAGGAGCACCTTCCAGCCGAAGCTCATCAGCTGGTCATAACGCAGGCGCGGGAGCGTCGCGCGGACCCAGATGAACAGGAACGTGACGAGCGACATCTTGAACAGCACGATGAACGGGTCGAGGAAGCCGGGCGGATGGATGCCGAACGGCAGCAGCCACCCGCCGAGGAAGACGGTCGTGACGATGCCCGAGACGACGAGCACGTTGAGGTACTCGGCGAAATAGTAGGAGGCGAAGCGTCCCCCACCGAACTCGGTGTTGTAGCCGCCGACGAGCTCGGCATCGGCCTCGGTCAGGTCAAACGGCGCGCGGTTGGTCTCGGCAAAGCTCGCGGTGAGAAAGATGAGGAAGCCGAAGAACTGGGGCACGATGTACCACATGCCCGACTGAGCCTGGACGATGCCTGTCAGCGAGAGCGTCTGTGCGGTGAAGATCACCCCGAGGAGCGCCAGCCCTTGAGAGACCTCGTAGGAGATCAGCTGGGCGGCGCCGCGCATCGCGCCGAGAAACGAGTACTTCGAGCCCGAGGACCAGCCGCCGAGCATGATTCCGTAGAACGCGATCCCCCCGAACGCGAACAGATACAGCGGACCGATCGAGACATCGATCCCGTACAGGCCGACTTTTGTGCCGAAGATGTCCTGGGTGTTGCCGAAGGGGATGATCGCGAACGCGGCGACGGCGGTGAGGATCGAGATGACCGGCGCCAGCACGAACAGGAACCCGATAGAGGTCCTCGGGCGGAACTGCTCCTTGGTGAGCAGCTTGAGGATGTCGGCGAGCGGCTGCAGCGCGCCGTAGGGGCCGACGCGGTTTGGGCCATAGCGCGACTGAAACCGCCCGAGCAGCTTACGCTCGGCGAGCAGCACGACGGGCACCAGCTGCAGTCCGACGGCGAAGATCAAAATCGCCTTGAGGATCTGGATCCACCAGGGCTCGTAGTAGCCGACGACCGCAAGCATCATGACGGCACCGCCGCTCCGATGCGGCTTGCCAGGTCATCCAGCACTCCTCGCTCGTCGTGCGTCTCGCCGGTGTGGCGCACGGCGCGGCGCACACGCTGGATGCGCCCGTCCGGGTGCGTGACGGTACCTTCCTTTTCCGGATATGTCTCCGCGGGGAGCACGACGTCCGCCTGCTCGCGCAGCGCGTCGGTCAGAAAGGCCGCGTGGGCGATGACCGTCCCCGACCCGCCTGCAGGCGGATCTACGCCGAGCAGGTAGAGGCAGCTCAGCTCGCCTCGTTCGAATGCCTCTGTGATCCGTGGCGCATCTAGTCCGTCCTCATCGGTCTCGCTGAGACCCGGGCCGGCGTTGGGGAGCACGCCCGCCTCGCGCAGGCCGCGGCCGTTGGCGTGAGCAGGGACTTCGAGCAGTCCTGCGCCGTCGATCTTGGCAAGCGACAGCGTCGCGGCCAGGTCGAGCAGGGCACGCACGGTCTGCTCACCGTCCGGGCCGGCCGCCAGGCGCTCGTGCCATAGCACGACCACCTCCTCGCCGGTGGCGCGCAGCGTGTCGAGCAGATCGTCGCGCTCAGCCTCATCGAGCAGCTGCTCGCGACCTGCGCGGATGAGCTTCATCCCGTGGCGGCGCGCCCCCTTTCGCAGCCGCAAGTCGAGGATCGGTGCGTCGGCGATCGGGTCGCAGTCGAGCACCAGCACCGCATGAGCGAACTCCAGATCGGGGACTTTCGCCTGCAGGGCGGGGTCGGCGAGCGCGCGGTGTGACTCTAGCGCCAGCCTGCCCGCGGTGCGTGAGTCCAGATGCGGCGAGCCCAGCACATCGCGCATCAGGCGTCTCAGTGCCAGCCCCTCCTCGTTGGTCGTGCCGCCGCCGGCGAGCGCTCCCGCCCGTTCGCCTGCACGGGAGAGGTGTGTGGCGGCCTCATCGAGTGCTCGCTCCCAGGAGACGGGGCGCAGCTGGCCGCCGTCGCGGATGAGCGGCTCGGTAATGCGGCCTTCGGCCAGCGCGGGGTAGGCGAAGCGGCCGCGGTCGCACAGCCAGCCGTCGTCGACCTCGGGATTCTCGCGGGCGAGCACGCGCAGCACGCGCTCGTCGCGGACGGTCAGGGTGACGTTGCACTGCGCGGGGCAGAGCGTGCAGACCGAGCCCGCGTCCTCGACGTCCCACGGTCGCGCGCGAAAACGGTAGGGGCGGGAGGTGAGCGCGCCGACGGGGCACAGCTCGACGATGTTGCCGCTGAACGGCGCCACGTAGGGATGGCCGTCGAAGGTCGCGATGTAGGAGTGCGCGCCGCGCTCGAGCAGTACGAGCTGGTGGTCTTCGGAGATCTCCTGAGAGAAGCGCGCGCAGCGATAGCAGAGGATGCAGCGCTCGCGGTCGATCGCGATCGTGGGCGAGAGCTCGAGTGGCTTGACGAAATGGCGCTTGGGCTCAATGAAGCGCGAATGGCCGGGGCCCCAGCCGAAGGTGATGTCCTGCAACGGGCACTCGCCGCCCTTGTCACACACGGGGCAGTCGAGCGGGTGATTGATCAAGAGGAACTCGACGACCGACTGCTGCGCGGTCTTCACGCGGTCGGTCTGGGTGTGCACGACCATGCCGTCCTTGACCGGCGTAGAGCAGCCGGTCTGCAGCTTTGGAATGCCCTCGATCTCCACCAGGCACATGCGGCAGGCGCCGACTGGCTGCCCGAGCTTGGGCTCGTAGCAGAACACGGGGATCTCGACGTCGCCGTGCTTGGCCGCGTCGACGAGCATCGCGTTCTCCGGCGCCTGTACCTCGAGGCCGTCGATCGTGAAGGTGATGGTCTTGGATTCGGGCCTAGGCATGAACGGGCTCCAGCCTGCGGCTCTCGATGTGGGCCTCGAACTCTCCGCGGAACTTCGCGATCATCGAGCCGATCGGCATTGCCATCGCGTCCCCGAGCACGCACAAGCAGTTACCGATGATGTGCTCCTGGACGGAGGCCATGATGTCGAGGTCCATCGGCGTGGCCTGTCCGGAGTCGATCCGCTCGAGCATCTTCACCGTCCAGTTCGTGCCCTCGCGGCAGGGGGTGCACTTGCCGCAGGACTCGTGGCGGTAGAACTTCGCGAGCTTCATCGCGACCTCGACTATTGGCGTGGAGTCATCCACGACGATGATCGCGCCGGAGCCGAGCATCGAGCCGGCTTTGGCGAGCGAGTCGAAGTCGTAGGGCACGTCGAGGTCCTCAGGCGTGAGCACGGGCGCCGAGGAGCCGCCGGGGAACCAGCACTTGATCTGGCGTCCCTCGGGGGGGCCGCCGGCCAGCCCGTAGATGATCTCGCGCGAGGGGATGCCCAGCTCGATCTCGTAGTTGCCGGGGCGCTGTACATGGCCTGAGATGGACACGAGCTTGGTGCCTGTGGAGGTCTCGGTCCCGAGCTTCGCATACTCCGCGCCGCCCATCCTCATGATCGCCGGAACGGTGGAGAGTGTCTCGACGTTGTTGATCAGCGTGGGGCCCTGGTAGAGGCCCTGGTTAGCGGGGAACGGCGGCTTCAGGCGCGGGTTGCCGCGCTTGCCTTCGAGCGAGTCGAGCAGGCCGGTCTCCTCGCCACAGATGTAGGCGCCGGCGCCGCGGTGGATAACGAGCGACAGGGAGTGCGCGGAGCCGAGGATCTGCTCGCCGACATAGCCCGCCTCGCGTGCTTCTCCCAGCGCCGCGTCGAGCACGTCGGCCTGCTGTACGTACTCGCCGCGGATGTAGATGAACGAGCGGCTCGTGCCCGCCGCGTAGGAGGCGATGATCAGCCCCTCCAGCAGCATGTGGGGGGTCTTCTGCATCAGTTCGCGGTCCTTGAACGTCCCCGGCTCGGACTCGTCGGCGTTGCATACGAGGTACTTTTCGATCGCGCCTTTGGGGAGGAAGGAGACCTTCTTGCCCATCGCGAAACCGGCGCCACCGCGCCCGCGCAGGCCGGAGGCTTCGAGCTCCTTCAGCACGTCTTCTGGCACCATCTGCAGGGCCTTGCGCAGCGAGGCATAGCCGCCGCGGGCTTCGTACACCGAAAGCGTGTTCAACCCAGGCTCGTCGATGTCTTTGAACAGCAGCTTCTCGCTCATCCCCGTGCCTCTGCATCCGCACACGGACGTTTCACTAGCTGCTTGTCGGGCAGCACGTCTCGTCCGGCGCTCACGTCGTCGAGCAGGCGGGGAACGTCCTCGATAGCGAGTGGGCCGACGTAGACGCCATCGACGGAGGCCATCGGCGCGATATCGCACGCGCCGAGGCACTCGAACGCACGCACGTTGAATTCGCGGTTGCCGTCCGCTGCCTCTTGCACGGCGGCGAGCAGTGCGTCGGCGCCGCGCAGCGAGCAGGAGATGTTCGTGCACACATACACGCTGTGGCGCCCAACCGGCTTGGTCTCAAGCATGTCATAGAAGGTCGTGACCGCCTCGAGCTCGGCGGGCGTCACGCCCATCACGGATGCGACCTGCTCGATCGCCTCGGGTGAGCACCAGCCGTGCACGCGCTGCGCGGCGCTCAGCGCGGGCAGGGCGGCCGAGCGGCTATCGGGGTAGAGCGCCATGTGCGCCTCGATCTCGGCGCGCAGCCCGGCTGGAACTGAAATGCTCGTGCCGCCATCCTGGCGGTCTGCTTGACCGGGACGGGACCCCTCCAGACTCCCGGGACCGCCCTGCTGCGCAGCGCTCACCGGTCGATGCCTCCCAATATCGGGTCGAGCATTGCGGTGGTGGCGATCATGTCGGCGATGTAGCTGCCCCGGGACATGGGCGCCAGGGCCTGGAGGTTGACGAATGACGGATCGCGCATGTGCACACGCGCGGGCTTCGAGCTGCCGTCCGAGCGCACATAACAGCCGAGCTCGCCACGGGGAGACTCGATCGCGTTGTATACCTCGCCCGGTGGCACACGGAACCCCTCGGTCACGAGCTTGAAGTGGTGGATCAGCGCCTCCATCGAGGTGGCGAGCTCATGGCGGGGCGGCAGCGCGACCTTGCGGTCTTCGGTTATGTGCGCTCCCTCGGGCAGCCCGTCCAGCGCCTGCTCGATGATCCGCACCGACTCATATATCTCCGCCAGCCGCACGGCGAAGCGGTCGTAATTGTCACCGACTGTGCCAACTGGGATCTTGAACTCGAAGTCGTCGTAGGAGCTGTACGGCGCGGCCTTGCGCAGGTCCCACGGGTTGCCGGCGGCGCGCAGCAGAGGGCCTGTGACCCCGAGTCCCAGCAGCGTCTCGGCGTCCAGCGGACAGGTCCCGCGCAACCGCGCAAGCACGATCTCGTTGGAGTTCAGGATCGCGCCGTACTCGTCGGCGCGTTGGGGCATGATCGCGAGGAACTCACGCAGCTTCGGCGCGAAGGAGGCGGGGATGTCCTCGATCACGCCGCCGACCTGGAAGTAGCGCGTGTGCATGCGCGCGCCGGAGGACATCTCAAACAGGTCGAGGATCATTTCTCGCTCGCGCAGGCAGTACAGGAAGATCGAGACGGCGCCGAGATCGAGCGCGCTCGTGCCGAGCCAGATCAGGTGCGAGGCGATGCGGTTGAGCTCGAGATGGATCACGCGCAGGTACTGGGCGCGCTTGGGAACCTCGACCCCCACGAGCGTCTCGACCGCGCCGATGTAGGCCATCGCGTTGAAGTAATAGGCCAGGTAGTCCATCCGCTCCACCACTGGGATGACCTTCCAGTAGGACTTGTCCTCGGCCGTCTTCTCGATCCCCGTGTGTACGTACCCGATGATCGGTTTGATGTCGCGCACGACCTCGGCCTGGAGGGTGACGAGCAGCCGCAGGACACCATGCGTGGCGGGGTGGTGCGGGCCGAAGTTGAGCGTCAGCAGCTCGTCGGTCGTCTCGCGGCCGTCGATCTGCGTCTCCACAGCGCTCACTGACGCGCCTCCAGCCATTTGGCCTCGTCGCGCGTGAAGATGACGGGTTCGCCGCCGATCGGAAAGTCGCGGCGCTGAGGATGGCCCTCGTAGTCCTCGGGCATCAATATCCGGCGCAGGTCCGGATGGCCGTCGAATAGGACTCCGAACATGTCATACACCTCGCGCTCCTGGTGGTTGGCCGTGGGCCAGTCCTCGGTCACAGACTCCACGGTGGGCGCATCGGAGTGCACTCGCAGCTTGACCGTGATGCGGTCGACCCTGCGCATGTCGAGCAACTCGTAGATCACGCCGAGGCGCGGCTCCTGGGGGTAGTAGTCGACGCCGTGGAGGCTCGCCATGAACGAGTAACCCTGCGCGCGCAGCTGCTCGAGCACTCCCCGGATGCCCGGCGGGTCGACGATGAGGGTCGCACGATCGCGGAAGAAGACGGTGTCGAGGACCGCATCACCAAGCTCCTGGCGAATCAACTCCAGCCCGGTTGCGTCAGGCACCGGCCGTGCCACCCTCCGGGAGTCCCGCCGGTGCGGAGTCTTGATGCCCACCCACCTCCGGGACCTCCTCGGTACCAACGGCGTCGTAGCGCTCGCGCCAACCAGCCTCGGGGTCGTTCTGGACCATCTTGCGGAGCTTCAGGACGCCGTGCATGAGGGCCTCGGGGCGCGGGGGGCAGCCGGGGACGTGGACGTCGATCGGCATGAACTTGTCGGCTGGGACCAGTGCGTAGTTGTTGAAGACACCCATCGATGAGCAGCAAGCGCCCATCGAGATCGCCCACTTGGGCTCGAGCATCTGGTCGTAAAGCCTGCGAATGACCGGTGCCATCTTGATCGACACCCGCCCCGCGAGGATGATCAGGTCGGCCTGGCGCGGCGAGGCCCGAAATGCCTCATAGCCGAACCGGGCGATGTCCATTCGCGGGCCGGCGGCGTGGAACTGCTCCATCGCGCAACAGGCCAGCCCGAAGGCCAGCGGGAAGAAGGAGTTCGACCGGGCCCATGCCACGGCGGAGTCCAGGGTCGTGGTCAGGACGCGTTCCTGCACGTAGCGCTCGAGGTCCTCGCCCTCCAGGTGGGCGGGCTGGTTGGCGCCTTCAAGCTCCTCCCCGCGCAGCAGCTGATGGGCGTTCAGCCCCCGCACCCGCAGCGTCTCGCGCTTCACTTCCACTCCAACGCCCCCCTGCGCCACACGTACACGAAGGCGACGAACAGCAGCGCGATGAACGTGATCGTCTCCGCCAGCGCGAACGTTCCGTAGCTGCGCAGCTCGACGGCGACCGGATACAGGAAAACGACCTCGATATCGAACAGGATGAACAGC
>Ga0307373_10007069_pt1 | contig 17618 bp, 16 predicted proteins | sample OX2MG_FD_202534 | JGI IMG/M metagenome (GOLD analysis project Ga0307373, IMG submission 202534) | Soil microbial communities from Risofladan, Vaasa, Finland - OX-2 | ecosystem: Environmental > Terrestrial > Soil > Coastal area > Acid sulfate soil | place: Finland: Risofladan, Vaasa | collected... | reverse complement strand
CGGCCTTCAACTTCTCACCACTGGCCGACGTCGCCGGCACCTCGTCGACCACCTCATCGGAGCGTTCCGTGGTGGTGGTCTTCTTCTTCTGTTCTCGTTCAGCCATCGTGTTCTGCCATCCCCTACTCTTCCTAGCCGCTCAGTCGATCCAACAGTTCGGACGGACTCGCACACGCCTCCAACAATTGCTCGACATGATCAGCCGTGCCCTTCAGGGGGTCCATCATAGGGACGCGCCGCAGGGGGTCGGTGCCGAGGTCGAAGACCAACGAATCCCAGTTGGCGGTCACCACCGCTGACGGCCACTTCTTCAGGCACTGGCCTCGGAACCAGGCCCGCGTCCCCCGGGGAGGCTCGGTGATCGCCGCCACGACCGACTCCTGGTCGACCAGGCGTTCCGTGTCCAGCCGGGCGAACAGTGACCGGGCCGGTCGGAGGTCGTGATACTGGAGGTCGAGCGCGGCCAGTCGGTGATCGCCCCAGTCGCAACCGTGCCGATCGCGATAGGCCTCGATCAACTGCAGCTTCGCCACCCAATCCAGCTGGCGCGCCAGGGACATCGGGTCGGTCTCCAGACCGTGGAGCACCTGCTCCCAACGGGTCAGCACCGCCTCGCCGACCGCCTCGTCGCCCATGCACTCGAGCCCTTGGTCATCGGCGTACTTACGGGCCAGCGAGAACAACTCCCACTGGATGGTCAACGCGCTGGCTGTGGTGCCGTCGGCCATCAGGAGGGGTCGGGAGAACGTGCGGTCCAGCGCCACGTCGTGCATGGCCCGCACCGGATCGGCCATGGCCAGGCTCCGGCTGCCCGAGACGTCGTCCTCGATCAAGGCCAGTACCAACGAGGTGGTCCCCACTTTCAGGAACGTGGCCACCTCGGCCAGATTGGCGTCCCCCACGATCACATGCAGGCGCCGGTAGCGGTGGGCATCGGCATGGGGCTCGTCACGCGTATTGACGATTGGCCGCTTCAGGGTGGTCTCCAGCCCCACCTGCTCCTCAAAGAACTCCGCCCGTTGGGACAGTTGGAATTCCACCTTCGCCCCGTCGTGGGTGGCGGTCTCCGCTCCGACCTTGCCGGCGCCGGCATAGATCTGGCGGGTGACGAAGTGGGGGGTCACACCGGCCACGATCCGGGTGAACGGCGCCGCCCGGTCCATGAGGTAGTTCTCGTGGGCGCCGTACGAGTTGCCCTTGCCGTCGGAGTTGTTCTTGTAGATCACCAGCCGTGATCCGTCGTGCGCGGCCAGGTCGGCAGCCTCCATGGAACGGGTCAGGATCAGCTCGCCGGCCCGGTCGTAGCGCAGGCACTCGAGGGCGTCGCGGCACTCGGGCGTGGAGAACTCGGGATGGGCGTGGTCCACGTAGTAGCGCGCCCCGTTGGTGAGCACCGTATTCACCAGGTGGGTCTCGACCTGCGGTGGCATCGACCCCTCGCGGGCGAACCCCCGGGCATCGTTGCCAGGTGCCTCGTCCTCGAAGTCCCACCCGGTCTGCTGGCGCGCCACATCGTGGGCGTACGCGTTGATCAGTACCGACGACGCGGCAATCGGGTTGGGATCGCCATGCAGGACCTGGATGCCGTACTCGGTCTCGATGCCACAGACCTTGGGAATGGCCACGAAGTCGACCCTATCCTGACCGGTGATCAGAGATACTGACCGGTACCCACCCGCTCGATGGACCGCCCACCGGTCGTTTCCTCGCGGTCGCTGATCAACGTCCGGATGTAGACGATGCGTTCGCCCTTCTTGCCGGAGATCTTCGCCCAGTCGTCGGGGTTGGTGGTGTTGGGGAGATCCTCGTTCTCCTTGTACTCCTGGCGGATCGACTCCAGAAGGTCCGCGGTGCGGATGCCCCGGGACTCTTCGGCGATGGCGCGTTTGATGGCCAGCTTCTTGGCCCGGCGCACGATGTTCTCGATCATGGCCCCCGACGAGAAGTCGCGGTAGTAGAGGACCTCCTTGTCGCCGTTCTGATACGTCACCTCGAGGAACCGGTTCTCCTCGTCGTTCCGGTACATCTCGGCCACGGTGGTCTCGATCATGGCCTGGGTGGCCTTGGCCGGATCCCCCCCGCCCAGCGTCCGTACCTCCTCGGCGTCGAGCGGGAGGTCGGCGGTCAGGTACCGCGAGAAGATCTGCGCCGCCGCCACCTCGTTGGGACGTTCGATGCGGATCTTGACGTCGAGTCTCCCCGGGCGGAGGATGGCCGGATCGATCAGGTCCTCGCGGTTGGATGCCCCGATGACGATCACGTCCTTGAGCGTCTCCACGCCGTCGATTTCGGCCAGCAGTTGGGGCACGATGGTCGATTCCATGTCCGAGCTGATCCCCGTGCCCCGGGTCCGGAACAGCGAGTCCATCTCGTCGAAGAACACGATGACCGGAACGCCTTCCTCGGACTTCTCCCGCGCCCGCTGGAAGACCAGCCGGATCTGGCGTTCGGTCTCCCCCACGTACTTGTTGAGGAGCTCTGGCCCCTTGATGTTGAGGAAGTAACTACGGGCGTTGGTGTTGCCGGTGACCTCGGCCACCTTCTTCGCCAACGAATTGGCCACCGCCTTGGCGATCAGCGTCTTCCCGCATCCCGGCGGGCCGTACAGGAGGATGCCCTTCGGGGCCGGAAGCTTGTGCTCGGTGTACAGCTCGCGGTAGAGGTACGGCAACTCGACGGCGTCGGTGATGGCCTCGATCTGGTCGTCGAGGCCTCCGACGTCCGCATAGGTCACGTCAGGCACCTCTTCGAGGACCAGCTCCTCTACTTCAGGCCGGGCCAGCTTCTCGATCAACAGCCCGGTGCGCGACTCCATCAGGACCGTGTCGCCGGCGCGCAGCTTCACCCCGATGAGCGCATCGGAGAGCTCGGCCACCCGCTCCTCGTCCGCCCTTCCGAAGACCAGGGCCCTCGTCCCGTCGTCGAGCACCTCCTTCAGGACGACCACCTCGCCCGACCCCTCGCCCTCGCGGGCCAGGATCACGTTGAGGGACTCGTTGAGCACCACCTCGTTGCCGCGCTGTAGCTCGCCGGGCTCGATGTCGGGGTGCAGCGACACCCGCATCTTCCGGCCACCCGAAAAGACGTCGACGGTGCCGTCGTCATTGGTTCCGAGGAACGTGCCGTAGGCCGCCGGAGGCTGCGTCAGCTTCTCGACCTCTTCGCGCAGGTTGGCCACGTGCTCCTTGGCCGTCTGGAGCGTGAAGGTCAGCTTCTCGTTCTGGGAGATGGCCTGCGCCAGTTGACCCTTGGCCTCGAGCAGCTTCTCCTCGAGCGTCTGCACCCGGCGGGGGCTCTCCTGCAGCCGGCGCCGAAGCAGTGTGACTTCCTCTTCGGCCACCTGGGCCCGGACCTTCAACGCCTCGAGGTCGTGCTCGTCGTCGGCACCATCCGCCGATCGGGAGTCGTTGTGCGGGTCGTCGGATTCAACCGTTGGAATCACCTCGTTCGAGATCGCTCACCTCTGGCGACCCTACACCGGCCGACCTTGGTGCCCTTGACACCCTGTTGCAGGAATCCGGCCGGAGAAGGCCAGCACGGAGCCCACATCTGACGGGATGTCAGCCCGACTGGCCCCCGTTGCGGATAGCATTGGCTCCAGGGCGTGGGTCTTCGGGTCCGACGACGAGCTCGAGGGCTTGCCGGGCCCTGCCAGTTGAGCAGCGGCCGGCCGGCCGGTTGGGTCCGCCAGGGTGCACGGTAGAGACGTGGGAGTGACATAGCTGATGAAGGTCTGGATCGACCAGGATCTCTGTACGGGAGACGGCCTCTGCGAGGAGATCGCGCCCGCCGTGTTCACCTTGCTCGATGACGGCCTGGCCTATGTGAAGGACGGGTCCGACGTGAAGAACGAGCCCGGTGGGTCGGCTGGCATGGCCGCAGTGCCCGGCGACCTCGAGGATGCGGTGGTCGAAGCGTCCGAGGAGTGCCCGGGCGAGTGCATCTTCATCGAGCAGAGCTGAGCTGAGCCACCGCACCGAGGGCCGGCCTCAGGCTCGGCTCAGTCGAGCGACGGTGCCGGACGGACGTCGTCGAAGGGCACGAGCAGCCGGGCGGTGGTGAGGAAGCCGGTGTGGCCGACCATCCGATGGTCCGGCCGGACCGAGCGGTCCTCGATGTGCCAGGTTCGATGCAGCACCTCGAGGGTCGACGCCATCCCGAATCCGCTGTGCTCCATGGCGGAGCGAAGCTGGGACGTCTGGTTGATGGAGGGAAGGTACGCGCAGAGGATCCCCCCCGGCCGCATGGCGCGCTCGGCGTGAGCCAGGACCCGCCACGGTTCGGGCAGATCGAGGAGGATCCGGTCGAGACCCCGCTCGTCGATCCCCTCGTAGACATCGCGTTGCTCGACCCGATAGGGGGCGCCGGCGCCGAGCATGGCCTCCACGTTGCTGCGGGCCCGGTCGGCGAAGTCCTCCCGCAACTCATAGCCGACCACATCGGCGCCGGCACGCAGCAGGGCCATCGACAACGCCCCTGATCCGACGCCGGCCTCGAGCACCGCCACGCCCGGGGCGATGTCGGCCTCGATGAGGATCGCCCCCAGGTCCTTCGGGTAGATGACCTGCGCACCTCTCGGCATCTTCAGCACCGCGTCCGACAACGTGGGCCGCACCACCAGAAACCGCCGACCGGTACTGCCGAGGACGGTGGACCCCTCGGAGACGCCGATCAGGTCGTCGTGGGCGACGATGCCGACGTGGGTGTGGAACGATGCCCCGGTCCGGAGGGTGATGAGGTACCGGCGCTCCTTGGGGTCGAGCAGCAACACCCGGTCGCCGGGTCGGAGGATGCTCCGATCCTCATCGGAGCCCACGTCGCTCAGTGACCGGAGGACTTGGCCGAGGTGGGCTTGCTCGTCTTGACGAACAGCCGCTCACCGGGCTTCAGCTCGGTGCGGTAGATCACGTCGCTCTCGTTGCGGGCCCGATTGATCATCCAGACCGCGACTCCCACCACGATCCAGGCGGTGTGATAGCCCCTGAGCCCGCGGCCGAACGCCTTGACCTGGATATAGCGGAGGAGGGTATCCATGGGCTCAGATCCTCCGGACCTCGACGATGGCCGACTTGCGGCGCCCGTTCCTCCTGCCGATGAGGAACACCACGGCCACCAGACCCACGCCGACGGCGAGGCCCACCGTCACCACCTGGGAGCGGGTGGACTCGACCTCTTCGGCCACCTCGCCGGTCAGCTCGCGAAACTTGGCCTCGATGTCGTCACGGGTGATCCGCTCGCTGCGGACGGTCATGGGGTCTCCTTTTCGGGGTTGGTGGAACGCGGGGCCTGACCCCTGCTCACCGCCTTGACGGCAACGGCCGCAACCAGCACCACGGCCACCGTGCAGATCAGGTACGGGGCCCACGACCAATTGCCGGTGAAGGTGCTCCCGGTCTCACCCTGCAGCACGCGCAGGAAGGCCACGGAGAGGATCACCAGGCCGATGGCCAATGCCACCGATCCAGCCACCCCGAACAGGATGAACCGACCCAGTCCCCGCAGCGGACTGAGGGTCTCCTGCTTGACGTAGTCGATGACCAACTGCACGGCTTCGTTGCCGGTGGAACGCAGGCCACCCAGTCCTTTGCCGGTACCGCTTCGACCTCGGGCCACAGTCCTCCTCCTGCTTCGTGACGTGCACCGTACAGGTCGTGCACCGCCTCCACCTGCTTTTCGATCGACCCAACTCTAGCCAGCGCGTGTGCCCGGCTGGCTGTGACGGGTGTTCCAGCCCGCTGGTCGCGCCACTCAGTCGCGTTCGGTGAAGAGGTAGGTGGAGCTGGCCCGGGCCACAACGGTGCCGCCGCCATCGACCACCTCGGCCTCGGCAAAGGCCACCCGGGCTCCGCCCGAAACCACGACCGCGGTGCACTCGAGCACCGTGCCCACCCGCACCGGGGCCAGAAAACTGGTCTTCATCTCGACGTTGGAGGAGAACACCTTCCGACCGGCGTGCCGGGCGAAGGTGACGGTGGCCGAGCCCATGGCCGAGTCGGCCATGGCACCGATGAAGCCGCCCTGGACGATGCCGGCAGGGTTGGCGAACCGCTCGTCGGCCCGCATCCGCCACACCGTGCGGCCCGGCTCCGACTTGTCCATACAGGTCATGCCGAGGGTCAGTTCGCAACTCGGGGGGACTTGGATCCGCTGATCAGGCACCATATGACGCTACCCGCCCGGCACTCGTCGATACTGGAGGCATGGTGCACCGGCCAGAAGCCCATCCGGGCCCGACCCTGGCGGTGGGTGAGGCCACCGAGGACTGGACGGGGGACGCCGTCTTCTACGAGTACTCACAAGCCGCCGATCCGATCGGGTCGGGTGCGATCAGCCCCGTCCCGGTCCGCCGATTCTCACCCAGCCTCCATGCCGGTGGTCCGTCCCGCATCGTCCCCCTCGACCTGTCCACCGAGCTCGGCGTGGACGGGCCCGCCACCAGCCCGGCGCTCCTGGCGTCGTTCGTGGTCATCGAACCCGGCGAGCGGTTGGTCACGGAACCAGACGCGTCGAGTGAGCTGTACTACTGCCTGCGCGGCGCCGGTCACAGCGAATTCGAACGAGCGGTGCCGTCCGGCGGTCGGGGCTCGGATCGAATCGACTGGCGCCGAGGCGACTTCCTCACCCTGCCGGCCGGTTGTACCGCGGCCCACGTCGCCCACGGTGCCGACTCCGGCGCGTTGCTGTACCGGGTCACCGATGCCCCCCTCCTCCGGTATCTCGGCGTGGTCCCCTCGTCGTCCCGCTTCGAGCCGACCCGCTTCGACGGTGCCCATGCCCTGGCGCGCCTGGCCGAAGTCGAGCGTGACCCGGGAGCGTCCGATCGCAGCCGGGTGAGCATCCTCCTCGCCAACACCGCCACGCCGCGTACCCTCACCGTCACCCACACCCTGTGGGCCATGTTGGGAGTCCTGCCGGCCGGTCGGGTCCAGCGACCCCACCGTCACCAGAGCGTGGCCCTCGACCTGATCACCGAATGTGGTCCCGGTTGCTACTCGCTCATCGGCTCCCGCGTCGATCCGGCCGGGACGATCATCGATCCGGTGCGCGTCGACTGGGAACCGGCCGGAGCCTTCGTCACCCCACCCGGGCTCTGGCACAGCCATCACAACGAGTCGGGCCGTCCGGCCTACCTCGTCCCGGTCCAAGATGCCGGCCTGCATACCTATCTGCGCTCACTCGACATCCGATTCGGACCCGCGGGCAACTGAACGCCGGTGCCCTTTGCCAGCGCGGTGTCGGAGCATCCCGTGGCGTCGCTGGCCACGGGCGAGGTGGCCGGCGCGGTGTACGAGGCCATCGGCGACCGTCCCGACCTGGTGATGGTCCTGGTCACCCGGGCCCACGCCGGTGCCCTCGAGGACATCGTGCGCACCGTGTCCAAGGTGCTCAATCCGTTGACCCTGATCGGAGCGGCCGTGGAGTCGGTGGTGGGCACGGGCCGCGAGATCGAGGAGACCCCGGCCATCAGCCTGTGGGCCGGTCGGGTGGGCCCCCTGACCCCGGTGGCGCTCGACGCCGTCCGCCTGGCCGACGACTCCTGGCACTTCACCGGTTGGCCCGGGCACCCGGTCTTCGAGCCCAGCGCTCTGGTCCTGCTCACCGATCCGTTCACGTTCCCGGTCGACGAGTTCCTGTGCTGGCTCCACACCGTCCAACCGGGCCTCCCCGTCCTCGGCGGGAATATCTCGGGAGGGCGTGGCCCGGGCGGCAACCGGCTGGTGGTCGGCGACCGGGTGGTCGCGGCCGGTGCCACCGGGGTGCTCATCGGCCAGGGGGTGGACATCCAGACCGTGGTGTCCCAGGGCTCCCGGGCCTACGGCCACCCGCTCACCGTGACCCGCTCCGATCGGAACCTGCTCTACGAGGTGGCCGGAGTGCCGGCCATGGAGTGCATGGTCGACCAGATCAAGAACGACCTCACCGCCGACGACATCGCCGGCATCGAGTCCAACGGGCTGTTCGTCGGACGGTTGATCGATGAGCACGTCGATGAGCCCGGGCCGGGTGACTACCTGATCCGGACGGTGGTCGGCGTCGACCGGTCGACCGGTGCGGTGGCCGTCGACGACCGGATCCCGCTCGGGAGCACCATCCGCTTCCATCTGCGGGATGCCCAGACCGCCGATCGAGAATTGGGCATCCTGCTCCACGGACAGACGGCCGGGGCTGCCATGCTGTTCACCTGCAACGGACGCGGGACCCGACTGTTCGACGAGGCCCACCACGACGCCGAGATCCTTCAGCGCTCGATGGGATCCATTCCCGTGGGCGGCTTCTTCGCCGTCGGCGAGATCGGCCCTGTCGGCGGTCGTAATTTCGTGCATGCGTTCACCGCCTCGATGGCGCTGTTCTGCGACCGGTGAACGTCCCGTGAACGCTCCGGTTGGCCCACCCTCATCGTCGCCGTGTGCACGGCCGACCGATAGGGTTGACCGGGATGAGTGAACTCGTGGTGGACCTTGCCGAACCGGCCAGCAGCGGCGATCTCGAGCAGCTCGGGATCAACGTCATCCGCGGGTTGGCCATGGATGCTCCCCGCGCCGCCAACAATGGTCACCCCGGCACGGCCATGGCGTTGGCACCACTGGCCCACGTGCTGTTCACCCGGGTCATGCGCCACGACCCCTCCGAGCCACACTGGCCCGACCGCGACCGGTTCGTCCTGTCCAACGGCCACGCCTCGATCCTGCTGTACTCGATGCTCTATCTGACCGGCTACGGGCTGACGCTCGACGACGTGCGGCAGTTCCGCCAGTGGGGCAGCCGAACCCCGGGCCATCCCGAGCACAACCACACCGCCGGCGTCGAGGTGACCACCGGTCCTCTGGGCCAAGGTGTGGCCGACGGGGTGGGCATGGGGATCGCCGAACGGTGGCTGCGGACCAACTACTCGCCCGAGGTGTGCGATCACCACACCTTCGTCATCGCCGGTGACGGGTGCTTCGAAGAGGGCATCTCCCACGAGGCCGCGTCGCTGGCCGGCCACCTCGGGCTGGGGCGGCTGGTGTATGTCTACGACAACAACCACATCACCATCGACGGGCCCACCGAGCTCTCGTACTCCGACGACGTGGCCGAGCGGTTCGCGGCCTACGGATGGGGCGTGGACGACATCGGCGAGGTGGCCAACGACCTCGACGCCATCGAGGCGGCCCTCCTCCGGGCCAAGGACGACGAGGACCGTCCCTCGCTCATCATCCTGCGCAGCCATATCGGCTACCCCTCCCCCCACTTCACCGACACGGCCAAGGCCCATGGCGACCCGTTCTCCCCCGAGGAGATCCGGCTGACCAAGGAGCTCCTCGGCCTTCCCGCCGACCAGTCGTTCTGGGTTCCGGACCAGGTGCTCGACCTCTACCGGCAATGCATCCGGCGGGGTGAGGCGTGGCGCGCGGCGTGGGACGAGCGGTTCAGCGCATGGGACGGCGACAAGGCCCGATGGGACGCCGGTCTCGCCGGCCACGGGATGCCGGGGTGGGAATCGAGCCTTCCGACGTTTGCCCCCGAGGACGGCCCGATGGCAACTCGCCAGGCCATCAAGGCCTGCCTCGACGCCACCGCCGGAGTACTGCCCGGGCTCATGCCCGGCAGCGCCGACCTCACCGGCAACACCGGCATGGCCCTGACCGACGCCGTGGCCCAGTCGGTCGAGGAGCCCGGTGGCAGCCTCGTCCACTACGGCATCCGCGAGCACGGCATGGGCGGGGTGATGAACGGCATGGCGGCCCACGGGGGCATCCTCCCGGTGGGAGGCACCTTCTTCGTCTTCAGCGACTACATGCGGGGAGCGGTGAGGATCGCGGCCCTCTCCGCCATGCATGTCGTCTACTCGTGGACCCACGATTCGGTCGGACTGGGTCAGGACGGGCCTACCCATCAACCCATCGAGCAGTTGGCCGCCATGCGGGCCATGCCCGACCTGCGGGTGATCCGACCGGCCGATGCCAACGAGACCGCCCAGGCGTGGCGCATCGCCGTGGACAGCGAGGGCCCGACCGCCCTGATCCTCACCCGGCAGGCGGTCCCCGTACTGGCCGAAACCACGGAACGGGCCGCGGCGGGCGTGCCACACGGCGCCTACACCCTCCGGGACAGCGGCGGCGGACCTCCCGAGGTGGTGCTCATCGGCACCGGCAGCGAAGTCCACGTCTGCGCGGCGGCCGCCGACCTTCTGGCGTCGACCGGAACCCGGGCACGGGTGGTGTCGTTCCCCTCGTGGGACCTGTTCGCCTCGCAGTCCGAGGAGTACCAGCGTTCGGTGCTGCCCGAGGGCGTCCCCCGCCTGGCGGTGGAGGCCGCCAGCCCGTTCGGCTGGGACCGCTACGCCGACGCCACCGTGAGCATCGACCACTTCGGGGCATCAGCCCCGGGGGACGTGGTCCTCGAGAAGTTCGGTTTCACTCCGCAGCATGTGGCGTCCCGGGCCACGTCGTTGCTCGGGCGATGATCGACCTCGCCATCACCACCACCCTGGCGCGGCGGGCGGCGCCCTCGGGTACCGACGGTCCCCCCGGACCGACACCGCGCCACCGAAAGGACCTCCATGACGACGCTCCATGACCTCTTCGACCAACAGGGGCAGAGCCCGTGGCTCGACAACCTCCGACGTGATTGGCTCCACGACGGCACCATGGCCGGTCTGGTCGATCAGGGGATCCGGGGGGTGACCTCCAACCCGACCATCTTCGCCAAGGCCATCGAAGGACAGGACACCTACGACGAGCAGTTCTCCCGGCTGATCAAGACCAAGTCGATCGAGGACGCCTACTGGGACATGGTCATCGATGACATCGACGACGCATTGGGCCTCTTCCGGCCCGTCTACGACACCTCGGGGGGCGGGGACGGCTTCATCTCCGTGGAGGTGGCCCCGGCGCTGGCCCACGACACCGACGGCACCATCGCCATGGCCCGGGACCTCCACTCGCGGATCGAGAAGCCGAACGTGCTGGTGAAGATCCCCGCCACCGCAGAAGGCGTGCCCGCCATCCGGCAGATGATCAGTGAGGGACGGAGCATCAACGTCACCCTGATCTTTTCGATCAGCCGGTACGCCGACGTCATCGAGGCCTACGTGTCGGGGCTCGAGTCCCTGGTGGCGTCCGGTGCCACCGACCTCTCCCACGTGGCCAGCGTGGCGTCCTTCTTCATCAGCAGGGTCGACACCGAGGTGGACCGGCGGATCGAGGAGGCGGCGAGGACCAGCACCGGTGACGATGGCGAACGCCTGCTCGAGCGCCGGGGCCAGGCGGCGGTGGCGCAGGCGCGCCTGGCATTCGCACTGTTCACCGAACGGTTCGCCGGTCCCCGATGGGAGGCGCTCGCCGCCAAGGGCGCCCGGGTGCAGCGACCGCTGTGGGCCTCGACCTCCACCAAGAACCCGGCCTATCCCGACCTGGCCTACGTGGACAGCCTGATCGGCCCCCAGACGGTCAACACCATGCCGGACGGGACCATCGCCGACTTCTTGGACCACGGCACCGTGGCCCGCACCGTCGACACCGGCGGGGATGCGGCCGAGCACCTCATCGCCGAGCTGGCCGCAGTGGGGATCGACATGGAGGAGGTGGCCCAGACCCTCGAAGCCGAAGGCGTGGCCTCGTTCGCCAAGTCGTTCGATGAGCTCATGCAGTCCCTCTCCGACAAGGCCAACGCACTGGCCGGAGGGTCGTAGCCAGCCCTGCCCGCATCGAGTGATTCGACGGCACCGGTTTGACTGTCTCCCTGCCCCGGTCACGCCCGCCAGCACGCTCTGACCATCGTGAAGTCGCCGCAGCACCCCGGACACCGACCAGACCAAGGAGAGCACCATGAAGATTGCCATGATCGGCTTGGGAAAGATGGGGGCCAACATGACCCAGCGCCTCATCGAGCACGGGCACCAGGTGGTGGCGTTCGACCTCTCGGACCAGGCACGCACCGCCGCGGCGGCACTCGGCGCCGAAACGGCCACCACCCTCGACGAGGTGGCGACCAAGCTGTCGGCCCCGCGGGTGGCGTGGGTGATGGTCCCCGCCGGCGACGCCACCAACTCCACCATCACCACACTGGCGGGCCTCTTCGAGTCCGGTGACGTGATCATCGACGGCGGCAACTCCAACTACAAGGAGACCGCCCCACTGGTGGACACGCTGAGCTCCCAGGGCATCGCCCTGGTCGATGCCGGCACCTCGGGGGGCATCTGGGGCCTGACCGAGGGGTACTGCCTGATGGTGGGTGGCACCAAGGAAGCGGTCGCCGTGGCCGAGCCGGTGTTTCTGGCCCTCGCCCCCGAGGGTGGCTACGCCCACGTCGGGCCGCCAGGAGCCGGGCACTTCGTCAAGATGGTCCACAACGGCATCGAGTACGGCCTCATGCAGGCCTACGCCGAAGGCTTCGAGATCATGGCCGAGGCCCCCGAGTTCGATCTCGACCTCCACGAGATCTCCGCCATCTGGCGCTACGGGTCGGTGGTGCGCAGCTGGCTCCTCGAACTGGCCGAGCGGGCCCTCCGTCCCGAGTCGGGGTTCGATCAGATCGAAGCGGTGGTCGTCGACTCAGGCGAGGGTCGCTGGACGGTGGAGGAGGCCATCAACCGCGGTGTCTCGGCCCCGGTGATCTCCTCCGCCCTCTTCGCCCGGTTCGCCTCCCAGAAGAAGGATGCCTTCGGGCTCCGCCTGGTGTCGGCGCTGCGCAACCAGTTCGGGGGACACGCCTTCACCACCGCCGCCGGTACCCAGGGTGGCGAGACCTCCACGCCCAAATGAGCGCCGATACCGACGCCGCCGGCACGGCCGATGCAGCCGGCACGTCTGGCACCACCAACACGGCCGGCACCACCAACACGGCCCACACGGCCAACACGGCCAAGGGGAGGAGGCGCTCACTGCCACCGGTCCTGTCCAAAGCCCCTCCGGCGGCGCTGGTCATCTTCGGTGCTTCCGGAGACCTCACGGCTCGCAAGATCCTCCCCGCCCTGTCCAAGTTGGCCGATCGCGGCGTGCTCGATGACGGGTTCACCGTCATCGGGGTGGCTCGCACCGAGTGGACCGACGAGGAGTTCCGGTCCCACGTGGCCGAGGCCACGCCGGAGGGTGGCGTCAAGTGGAAGACCTTGATCGAGCGGTTCAAGTATGTCGCCGGTGAGTACGACCACCCCGACACATTCGCCCGGCTGAAGGACCATCTGGACGAGGCCGACGCCGTCGACGGAACCGCCGGGAACCGGATCTACTACATGGCCACCATCCCGAGCGTGTTCGGTCTGGTCGCCGGGGCCCTGGCCGACCACGCCTGCACCCGACCGGCCGAGGGTGGTTCGTTCGTAAGGGTGGTGGTGGAGAAGCCCTACGGCCGCGACCTCGCCAGCGCCATCGCCCTCGACGAGCAGATGCACGCAGCCTTCGACGAGAGCCAGATCTATCGCATCGATCACTACATGGGGAAGGAGACGGTCCAGAACGTCCTGGCCCTCCGATTCTCCAACGCCATCTTCGAGCCCATCTGGAACCGTCGCTACATCGAGCAGGTGCAGGTGACCGTGGCCGAGAGCCTCGGTGTCGAGCACCGCGGCGGTTTCTACGAGACCGCCGGTGCGCTGCGGGACATCGTCCAGAACCACGTCATGCAGGTACTGGCCCTCACGCTGATGGAGTCCCCGACCAGTACCGACGCGGACCGGATCCGCGACGAGAAGGTCAAGCTGCTCCACGCCATCGACATCCCCACCCCGGACGAAGCGGTGGACAAGTCGGTGCGGGGCCAGTACACCTCCGGCACCATCGACGACACGTCGGTGATCGGTTACCGCGAGGAAGACGACGTGGCCCCGGACAGCCAGACCGAGACCTACCTGGCCCTCCGGCTTCGGGTGGAGAACTGGCGGTGGGCCGGCGTCCCCATCTACGTGCGGACCGGAAAGCGCCTCCCGGCCCGGGTCACCGAGGTGGCCCTGACCTTCCGTCAGGTGCCGTTCCTCCTGTTCGACCATCAGACCAGCCGCGACCTGCGGCCCAACACGCTGATCCTTCGCATCCAGCCCGACGAGGGCATCAGCCTCGAATTCGGCGCCAAGGTGCCCGGCGAGAAGTTCCACATCCGGTCGGTGGCCATGGACTTCTCCTATGCCGAAGCATTCGCCGGCATGGAGGCCGCCGACGGCTACGAGCGCCTCATCCACGACGCCATGGTGGGCGACGCCACCCTGTTCATCCGGTCCGATGAGGTCCAGCAGGCCTGGAGGATCGTCGACCCCTACCTACAGGCCTGGTCGGAGCCCGGGGGCGCCATGCAACAGTACGCGGCGGGCACGTGGGGACCCCATCTGGCCGAACTGCTGGTCGAGAGCTCGGGGGACGAATGGCGGAACCCGGTCATCGATCTCGAGCTGAGCGGCGGACGCCTCACCGAGTTTCCCCAGTGAGCAGGGTCCTCCGGTGAACGGCCAGGTCGACCTGGTCCCGTCGGTTCCCGACGCCTTCGCCTCGTTGGTCGTCGACTCGCTGGCCGAACGCCGCACCCTACGGTTCTCCCTCTTCCTGTCCGGTGGGTCGATCGCCCAGAGCTGCTACCTCCGGTTGGCCGAGCTCACGGCGGGAAGAGGCGGTGCGGGCGGCTCGGGGGGAACCGGTGCGGACACCAGTGATGGCACCGACTGGAGCAGTGTCGACGTCTATCTGGGCGATGAGCGGTGCGTCCCCCCGGATCATCCGGACTCGAATCATCGGATGATCACCGAGACGCTGCTCGACGCGGTGGGACCGGTGGGCTCCGACCACCCGATGTACCGGTCCGGTCCTGCCGAGCAGGCGGCACTGGCCTATCAGGAAGAGATCGCGTCACTTCCGACCTTCGACCTGATCCATCTGGGACTGGGACCCGACGGCCATTGCGCCTCGCTCTTCCCCGGCTCCCCGGCTCTGGCCATCGAGGATCCTTCGATCTTGGTGGTGGCCAACCGCGACCCAATGGCCAACAATCCCCATAATCGGATCACGCTCACCTATCCCGGCATCGCGCGGGCCCGGCTGGTGGTGTTCACGGTCTCCGGATCGTCGAAGCGGGAGGCTTTCTCCCGCATCGTGGCCGGCGTCGATCTTCCGGCGGCGCGGGTCACCGCCGAGCGGGTGATCTGGCTGGTTGACGGCGACGCAGCCGGCAACGAGCGTCCTGCTCCCGCTTGATCGGGCGTGATGCTTGGGCCGCGACACTGAACCCGTATGACCGACGATCGCTCTGGTGACGGGCTCCTTTGGCACGTCGCTGGTCCGGTCGCCCGTCGGGAGGTCTCCGGTAAGGTGTCGCCGATGCCCGCCGACCCCGGCTCCACGCGAGTGACCTCTGGCGCCGAGCGGCGCTCGGGGGCACGCCGATCCGGACTCCTCAGGATGCCGTTGGCCCCATTGCAGGAGCAGGCGGCTGAGGTTCGCCGGGCCGCCCACGGCAGTCGCATCACCTTCTCGCCGAAGGTCTTCATCCCCTTGACCATGCTGTGTCGCGACCGCTGTGGCTACTGCACCTTCGCCAAGGCACCGGCCCATCTCGAGTCCCCCTACCTCTCGATCGACCAGGTACTCGAGATCGCCCTTGCCGGTCGAGCGGCAGGGTGTCACGAGGCACTGTTCACCCTCGGCGAAGGCCCTGAGGATCGCTACCCGGTGGCTCGGGAGTGGCTGGCCACTCAGGGGTACGGGTCGACCGTCGACTACCTGGCGGCCGCCTGCCGGGCCGTTGTGGACGAGACCGGCCTGCTGCCCCACGCCAATGCCGGGGCCCTCGAGCTCGAGGACCTGCTCCGACTACGGGAGGTCACCGCCAGCCAGGGGATGATGATCGAGTCGGTCAACCCCCATCTGGCCGCCCACCGGTCGGCGCCGGACAAGACCCCGGCTCGGCGCCTGGCCACCCTCGAAGCAGCCGGAGAGGCCCGGATCCCGTTCACCACCGGTCTGTTGGTGGGCATCGGTGAGTCCCGTGCCGATCGGCTCGACACCCTGGAGGCCATCGCCTCGAGCCACGGCCGACATGGCCACGTCCAAGAGGTGATCATCCAGAACTTCCTGCCCAAACCGGGCACGTCGATGCACCGGTCACCTCCTTGCCCCACCGACGAATTCCTGTGGACCATCGCCGTGGCCCGGTTGGTGCTGCCGGACGCTATCCACCTGCAGGCGCCCCCCAACCTCTCTGACGACCTGGTCCCGCTGTTGGACTCCGGTATCGACGACTGGGGCGGCGTGTCCCCGGTGACCGCCGATCATGTCAATCCCGAACGGGCCTGGCCGGCGCTGCGCATCCTGCGCCGAGCCACCGAGGCGTCCGGGTTCACGCTGGCGCCGCACGCTGTACCCGACCTACGCGCTCGAGCCCGACCGGTGGTTGGCCGAGTCGATGCGGTTTCCGGTCCTCGATGCCTCGGATGCCGAAGGTCTCGGACGGGACCACCCCTGGTGCTCCGGCGGTGAGGTACCACCCCCACTGCTGATCGATCTGCCGCGCCGCGACCCGGTTGGAGCCGGCACCCGTTCCGTGGACACCCGGTCCCCCGGTTTCGGACCCCGCGGCGCGGTGGGTGAGGTGCTGGCCGGGGTCCTCGGTGGCGACGTGGTGGGCGAGGACGAGATCGTCACCCTGTTCAGCGCTCGGGGGTCCGACGTCCGGGCGGTGGCACAGGTCGCCGATGAGCTCCGGTTCGACGCCATCGGTGACGAGGTCACGTTCGTGGCCAATCGGAACATCAACTACACCAATGTGTGCACCTTCAAGTGCAAGTTCTGTGCCTTCTCCAAGGGTCCTCTCTCCCTCAACCTGCGAGGCACCCCCTATCTGCTCGAGCTGAGCGAGATCTCCGACCGGGTGCGCGAGGCCGAGCTGCTCGGAGCGACCGAGGTGTGCCTGCAGGGTGGCATCCATCCCAAGTTCGACGGCGAGTACTACCTCGAGGTGATCAAGGCGGTACGGGAAGCTTCGGCAACCATCCATATCCACGGATTCACCGCGCTGGAGGTCACCGAGGGGGCACGTCGGTCCGACATGCCCCTGGCCGACTATCTGATCCTGCTTCGGGATGCCGGGCTCAAGACGCTGCCCGGCACCGCCGCCGAGATCCTCGACGACGAGGTGCGGGCCGTGCTGTGCCCCGACAAGATCAACACGGAGGAGTGGTTGTTCGCCCATCGAACCGCTCACCAGGTCGGCCTCCGTTCCAACGTCACCATCATGTTCGGCGCCGTGGAACAACCTCGGTCGTGGGCGCGCCACATCATCCGGACCCGGGACCTGCAGCGCGAGACCGGTGGATTCACCGAATTCGTTCCCCTGCCGTTCGTCCACATGGCCACCCCGATCTACCTGCAACACAAGGCCCGCCGGGGCCCGACCTTCCGCGAGACGCTGCTCATGCATGCCGTGGGGCGCATCGCCTATCGGGACACCATCGACAACATCCAGATCAGTTGGGTCAAGTTGGGCGCCGATGGCGTGAGCCAGCTGCTCCGGGCCGGAGGCAACGACCTGGGGGGAACCCTCATGGACGAGAACATCTCTCGGGCCGCCGGAGCCAGTCACGGCCAGATGATGGACGCCGACCGGTTTCGTTCCATCGTGGAGCCCTTGGGGCGCACCCTGGCCCAGCGCACCAC
>Ga0307373_10007068_pt1 | contig 17622 bp, 13 predicted proteins | sample OX2MG_FD_202534 | JGI IMG/M metagenome (GOLD analysis project Ga0307373, IMG submission 202534) | Soil microbial communities from Risofladan, Vaasa, Finland - OX-2 | ecosystem: Environmental > Terrestrial > Soil > Coastal area > Acid sulfate soil | place: Finland: Risofladan, Vaasa | collected... | reverse complement strand
CCTTCTCACGCAAGTGCATGGCGAGGATCAAGGAATTCCAGGACGACGGCAGGACGATCCTTTTTGTCACCCACTCCTCGGACCTCGTCCGCCAGATCTGCGACTTTGCCGTCGTCTTGAGCTCGGGAGACATGATCGGCTCGGGCCCGGCTGCGGACGCGGTGCGCATCTACCACGAGCACCTCAACACCATCGGCCCCGGGATCGGGGCCGGCCTGTCCGAGATGGAAGAAAGCGTCGCGCCCGTCGCGGTCGCCAAGTCCATTGCGATCTCGTCGGTCGATGTCGAGCACCCCGGGGTGGGGTCTCGTTCCTATCTGCGCCCCTGGGAGCCGCTCACGGTGCATGTGGCGTTCGAGGCGATCGAGCCCGTCAGCGGGGTGGTGTTCGCCCTGGAGATCTTCGACCAGGAAGGCAGATTGATCTTCGGATCCGACACCGAGATCGTGGACCGCCCCTTCGATGCCCCCGTCGGGGCGGGGCGAGCTGATCTCAGCTTCGAGCGGGTGCCGTTGCTCGACGGCACCTACAGCATGAAGGTCGAGGTCAAAGACCGTCTCGGGATCCTGTACGACAGTCGGGAGCAAAAGGCGTTCGAGGTCATGAACCCGGACAGGTCGCGCGGCAGTGTCGCATTGGAACTGCACGCCGACATCCGAGCCGCCAGCCTCAGCTGAGGCCGCCGGTGCGCGTCGACCAGGTCATCCCGTCTCTCGCCAGTCGCGATGCGATCGGTGTGCACACCGTGGCCATCACCGAAGCCTTACGCCAGGTCGGGATCGATTCCGACATCTTCTACGGCGAGTCCACGCGTGACCTCTCCGAACGGGCCCGTCCCATGAGCAGCCTGGGTAGAGCGGCCAAGGGTCGTTGGCTCATGTACCAGGCATCCATCGGGAGCCCGGTGTTCGACATTTTTGCCAGCCGGTCCGAGCCGAAGCTCCTGAACTACCACAACATCACCCCCGCGGTGCTCCTCGACGGGTGGGAGCCGGCGGTCGGTCACGAGGTCACCCTGGGCCGATCCCAGGTCACCCGGGTGGCGGCCGAGTGCCACCTGGCCATCGCCGACTCGGCCTTCAACGAGGAAGAGCTCATCGAGGTCGGCTTCAAGCACACCGCAGTGGCGCCGTTGCTCATCGACATGACCGCCGCGGCCGAGCCCGATCCTTCGTTGTCACGACGCCTTGTTTCGGCCAAGTCCGACGGCGGACCAGATTTCCTTTTCGTCGGGAAGGTCTCACCCCACAAGGCACAGCACGACCTGGTCAAGATGCTGGCGCTGTATCGGCGCCTCTACAACGACCGGGCCCGGCTGCATCTCATCGGTACGCCACTCGGAAAGACCTACGGGCCGGCGTTGTCGGCGTTCATCGCCGAGCTGGGTCTGAGTGATGCCGTCTCGATCACCGGCACCGTGTCCCATGAGGAGCTCGAGTCCTACTACCGAGCAGCTGACGTCTTTGTGTGCGCGTCGGAGCACGAGGGTTTCTGTGTCCCCTTGGTCGAGGCCATGGGTCATGGACTGCCGATCGTGGCCTACTCGACCTCGGCGGTCCCCGAAACTGTGGCCGAGGCGGGGCTCCTGTTGTCCTCGAAGGAACCGTTGCGCTTTGCCGCATCGGTGCACAAGGTGGTCGAGGACGTCCGACTGCGCAAACAATTCGTCGAGGCCGGTGCACGTCGGGCCGAGGTGTTCTCACTCTCGAATTCGCGGCGCCGCTTCGTCGACCTCGTCGTCAAAGCAGTAGGGGCGGGTCCTCCCTGAGCGACGGGTCGCCGAGGCGGTAGGGAGACGTCGCTGTCAGGTGGAGGCGGCAGGCCCGTCGTCCCACGTCCGGTCCGCGCCGGCCCACCGATCCCAGATCGCACGGGGCGTCGTCGTCCAGAGTCGGCGCAGACGAGCACGCGAGGCCAGCGCCCACGGGAGTTTGGCCAAGACCGCCCGCCGGAGCCCGGGATCGGGGTCGTCGTGCAGGCGTTGCCAGAGCAGATGTCGGGCCACCTCGGGGGGAGCGTTGCGTACCAGGCACAACAGGGCATTGCGCTGGGCGAGGAAGCGGACCATGGGCGAACGCGGGCCTTGGCTCGTGGCCGACAAGCGGTGGCGCACTTCTGCTGTGGAGTCGTAGAGGATGCGCAACCCCGCCAGCCGGGCCCGCAGGCACCAGTCGGTGTCCTCGTTGTAGGCGAAGAACTGCGGCGCGAACGCTCCGATCCGGTGCAGGGTCTCGGCCCGGAACACCGGGGCGGTGCCGCTGAACCCGAAGCGCTCGGCGCCGTGGTCGAAGCGACCGTCGTCGGGGGCACCGAGGCCGTATTCACCAGCCACACCGTGGCCTTCGAGATACGACCCGGCGTGATTCACAAGGCGGCACGTGGTCCCGATCGGCGTCGGCTCACCATTGACCCGAAGATCACCGCCATGACCGGTGTCGGTCAGCGGGACATAGAAGGGTCGTCGTCCCGAGGTCCAGCGCCATCGGGCTGGCACATGGTCGATGATGGCGTGCTCGGGGTCATAGACCCCCGTCCCGCGTACGTCCTCCAGCACCTCGACGGCGTCGAGGGTGACCGAATGGAGCTGACGGCCGAGAGGACGTGCGTCGCCAGGAGCGTGCCAGGGCTCGTCATCGAGGATCACCTCTCCGAACACACCGTCCAAGACGACTTTGGGTGTCACCGCGGCCACGGTGGGATCGGCCAACGCGTCTCGGGCGGCGTCGATCCACTCCGGCCCGGCGACGGCGTCGTCGTTGAGCAGCCCGATGATCTCGCCCCGGGCGTGGTGCAGGCCCAGGTCGACGCCTCCCGCGAACCCGAGGTTGACCGAGGAACGGATCACCTCCGCATGCATCGACCGGGCGATGGCCGAGGCCTCTTCGTCGTCGGATCCGTTGTCGACGACGACCACCTGCGCGCTTTGTGCCACCGCTGAGGCCAAGCACGGGGCGAGCCAGTCACCGGGACGATACGAGACGACGACCACCGAGGCGTTCGGTGGCATCAGCGTGTGGCGACGACGTTCCCGTACGGCAGGTCGAGGAGCTTGGCTCGTTCTATGGCGGCCAGATCGTCCTCGAGGAGCCGAAAGCGAAATCCGTGGCCTCCGAGCAGGTCTACGAGCGCCTCGGCTTTGTCGCCGACGCCCTCGATGAGCGCCGGGGCCCACTCGAACATCACTGCCATCTTCTTGCTGGTCTCGAGGGTGCGCGAGAGACCGGTGAAGGCCTGAAGCTCGGCCCCTTCGATGTCCATCTTCAAGACGTCGACCGGTGGAAGCCCTTCGAGCAGGTCGTCAACGGGGACGGCCTGGACCTCGATCATCGTCTCGGTGTCTCCCAGCCGATCGAGCGCCTCCTGCCCGATCGCCCCGATGCTCGACGCCCCCGAGAAATTGAGCCGTTGGTGCAGCTGCAGGGTTGTCCTGCTCGACCAGGCCGCACGGTGCCACGTGGTGACGTAGCCGTAGAGCCCGTTCATGATCACGTTCCGGCGCAGCAATTCAGCCAGACCGGGATGGGCTTCGACCGCCACGACACGCCCCTGGGGGCCGACGAGCTGTCCACCCAGCAGCGTGAAGTACCCGATGTTGGCGCCCACGTCGACAAAGACCTGACCGGGTCGGAGTGTGCGTTGGAGCCATTCCGTGACGTGGGTCTCCCACAGACCGTCGAGCACGATCCAGGGCGAGATCGCCGCGTCACGCGTGTCGACCAGCATCTTCGCACCGAAGCGTGTGGCGACCAATGCCGTGTGGTCACCGAAGTAGAGGGGGCCGTTCGGAAAGCGGTCGGAGTGGAGTTGGCCGAGCCCGGCTTCGATGCCGTCGAGGCGCTGCGCCAGCTCTTGGATGCCCAGTGATCGGCGCGCGCGGGCCGCGATGCGAGACAACAGGGGATGACGGCCCACTCCGGTCATCCTAACGGTCCGGTCGATCAGGCTGGCGGGACCGACACCCGGAGTGGGGCCCGGGCCAGGATGTGGTCGGCGAGGAGTTCGTAGCGGTCGACGATGGCCGACCAGTTGAAGACGCGCTCGGTGTAGCTACGACCGTTGGCCACGAGACGCGCCCCGAGCGCGGGGTCAGCCAGCAGTCGGTCGGCCACGGACTCGAAGTCGGCGTAGTCGAAGAACGAGAGCCCACCCCGACTGCGTATGCAGTGTTCGAGCGTGGCTGCGCACCGGCGGTTCACCACGACAGGGGCACCCGCCAACCACGCCTCGAGGACCACCAAGCTGAAGGACTCCCACGCCGAAGGAGTCACCGCGAATTCACATGCTTGGAGCGCACCCCACTTCACGTCCTCGGCTTGCCGACCGGCGACGATGACATCGTCGTCGCCCTCGAGACCCTCGTGGACCGGGCCCAAGAAGACGAGTCTGGGAGCGCGGCGCCGACGCTGGCGATACAGGCGCCACAGGTCCGCCAGGACGTGTGATCCCTTGGCCCGCTCGACCCGACCGACACAGAGCACGAAGGGTTCACCAGGGTTCAGGCCCAGCGCGGCCCGTGCCGCGTCGGGATCGCCCGATCCCTCCACGACGGTGGCGCCGATCACGCTGGCCGGTAGTTGCGCGATGGGGAACGTGCGCTCGACCAGGGCTTGTTCGGAGTAGGAGTTGTACGCGAACCCACCCACGGCGCCGAACACCTCGCGCATGATCGAGAGATGGAGCTCGGGCTCATCGTGCGCGGCGCAGTGGAAGATGACCCGGCGCCCCAGGCGCGGCGTGGCGTGGACCGCCGGCCAGAACAGATACGGCGTCACCGCCACGAGGTCGCAATCCGACGAGGCCGCCTCGTTGAGCACGTCGGGACACACCGGACCCACCAGGTCGACGAATCGCTGCGCCATCGACTCGGGCACCGCCGCGGCGCCCCGCCCGATCAGCACGCCGAGCTCACCCGAGCGAGGGTCGCGCCCGGTCACCGAGCGTCGTCGATGGACCGTGACCCCCTCGAGGTCGACGTCACCGGCCGGCAATTCATCGGCCCAGGTGGCAGCGGACACCGCGCACGTCGTGAAGACCTCGACATCCCAACCCTTCATGGAGACGAGGTGCTCACACAGCAAGCGCAGCCAGTGCTCGATGCCCCCCACGACGTCGACCCCGTAGCGGGGGACCACCAGACCCAGCTTCATTCCCGGGCCTGGACCACCACTCGGTAGGTCTGGCCGGTCGGATCGTACTCGGCCGTCCCCACCATGGCGACACCGTGGAAGGCGTGCAGCCACGTGTCTGGGTCAAGAGGTCGTCCCCCCGCCAAGTCCGCATGCACGGCGCCGACCCGCAGACGCCACCACCACGGCGCCTCTGAGATGACGACGACGCTCTGCGCCACCCGCCCCAACTCGCCGACCATGGGGCCGATGGAGGCTGCGATCATGGCGTCGGGCACCCCGACCAGTACCACCGCCCCCAGCGCCTCGTCGGCGACAGCGGTCAGGTGCGTGCGGAGTTCACCGAAACGGACGTCGGGCCCCGGACGATGACGAGATCCGGTGCTTGTGATGCCGTAGGCGTCGATGCCCTGGGCGCGCAGGTCGGCTACGACCTCATCGGCTTGTGATTCGGCGTAGAGGACGCGGGCATGGCGGGGCAGTGTTTCGGCGAGTCGGGTCCGCCACCGGTCCAATGCCTCGCTGCCATCAAGAGCAGGGGAGGACGACGCGACGCCATCGTCGAGCGGCTCGAGCTGTCGGACTCGTCCTTCGAGTTGTTCGAGCCGTTGGACCACCGCGCCCAGCGCGGTGGCCGTGGCGAGGTTCAGTGCGGTGACTCGGCCGTCGAGCCGTTGCAGGTGTTGTGCCACAGCCTGACCGTCGTGTCGCCGCCACCCGGCGCCACCGTCTCGGCCAGGTGGCGGCACATCCGGCTCATCGCCAGCAAGTTCCTGGAGCCGGGCAATGATCTCGGTCAGGGTCGGCCCGCCCTGAGCCTTGGGCGCCCGCCGGGCGAGCTCGAAGTGGAGCCGGGCATCGACATCGTGGGGATATCCCGGCTCAGCGCGTCGTCGGGCGGCATCGGTCTCGAGCTCACCGATCAGACGGTCCAGGTCCGTCTCGTCGTGTGAGTCGGAGGTGCCATGCTCGTTGGTCGCCATCGCGTTGCACGGCTCCGGAAGTCTGCGAAAGAGATCGGTCCGGTGTGTCTCGGAAAGAGGCGGGACCGGTGACCGGTCAGTTGGTCACGAGCGACATTAGCGTCTGGGCCAAGTCGCGGAACTGGTGGGAGGAGGCGAAGCTCATCCCTGCCTCGGCCAGAGCGCGTTGGCTCTCGGGACGGGCCAGGAGGTCTTGCAACCGGCCGGCGACGACGTCCGGATCTGCACTGAGAAGGTACGAGACGGTTCCCTCGGGGTACTCGGCGGCCGTGGCCAGGTTGGTGACGACGGGTACACCCGCGGCCAGGGCTTCGAGCACGGCGGCCGATGACTCCCCACTGGCTCCCTCCCGGAGTTGGACGGCGAGGGCGGCTCGGGCGAGCCAGCGTTTCCATCCGGCGTCGTCGACGGCGCCCGAGATCTCGACGCGTTCGACGATGCCCCGCACCCGGGCCCGGTCGGCGATGACCTGGACGAGGAAATCCGGGCACGGCCCGACAAAGGCGAGGCGGCAGCCGGCTCGAGCCGCCGCGTCCACCAAGAGGTCGGGGCGTTTCGCCATGGAGACGATGCCGAATGCCACGACGAGGTCCTTCTCCGTCTCGGACCGGTCCGTCGGTGTCACCGGGGGACAGGCCGGGGGCAGGACGTGGACGGGAGGGTGATGCGCCAGGGGGGCGAGATCGAGCAGGACCAGCCGGCGGGCCACTTGGGAGTTGACGAGCAGACCACGGCAGCGCTCGGCCAAGAGCGGAAGGAGGCCCACCCCCGCCGTCACGAGGTCGCGCACCGAGCGGCCGGCTCGCAGCGCGCCATGGAGCGGGGCGCGCCCCGGGTAGGAACGTTCGAGGAGCCACGCCAGCGAACCGGAGAACTCGGAATCGTCGAGCGACTCGAGCGCGGTGACGGCGATGGCCGCCAACCGCACCTCGTGCAACCAGATCCATCCCGGGTATCGGAGCGCGCTTTCTACCGTCGACAGGTGTCCGTCGGAATTCCCCAGGGTGTAGACGACGCCGTCGTACGAGGCCGGACGGGCGTCGACGCCGAAGGTGTCGATGGAGAAGTGGCCCACACCGTCAGGCAAGAAGGGCGACGCCTGCAGTGGCGTCACTGCGTCGATCGTGCCATCGCCGTCAAGGGCTCGAAGCAGTCGGTCGTTGTAGATGGCGATGCCTCCGGTGAGAGGCGGGAGTGGGCCCACCAGCGCCACGCGCCGGGGCGGTTGGACCCGACGCCAGACCGACTCGGGACGGTGCTCTCCCATACGGTCGACGGCGTCGGCCGCTCGCGACGCCACGGCCTCCCATGTGGAGCTCGTCGCCAATGCCCGTTGGGCATCCAACACCGTGGCCCTGCGCTCGTTGTCGGAGAGCAGATCGGCGATGGACCGCGACAGCGCACCCGTGTCGGCGGGGTCGAAGGTCGCCAGGGGTGTTGCCGCGGCCTCGACCAAGGCGGTGGTCTTCGAGGCCAGGGCGGGCGTGCCACAGGCTGCGGACTCGAGCACGGGCAGGCCGAAGCCTTCGGCGAGCGACGGCATGACGGTGACCGCGGCTCGTCGATAGCACGCCCGCAGGAGCTCGTCCCCGACGGCGCCGGCGAGCACCACGCGCCCGGTCATCCCGGCGGCTGCCGCCGCCTCGTCCAGTCTGGTCCGCCACGCCGGCGTCAGTTCTCCCACCACCAGGAGATCGAGATCGAATCCGGCCTGGACGAGTTGGCCGACAGCCGAGATGAGTCGCTCGGTGCCCTTGCGGATGTCACTTCCCCCGACGGTCAGCACGAAGGGACGATCCTCGAGCTGACCCAGGAACCAACGAAAGTGCTCGCCGTCGGTACCGTCTCTCGGGGTGAAGAACGGTGACACGCCACATCCGATGGTGACGACCTTGACGGGGTCCACTTCGAGCAGCTCGATGGCCTCGCACCGGGTGTGCTCGGAATCTGCCAAGACGAGGTCCGCGCCCGCCACCCATGCGGCCCGGGCCCGGTACCGATCGAGGTGCGCGGGGGTCGGGAGGTAACGATGGGGGGCGCGTAGCGGGATCAGATCGTGCAGGGTCACGACGCGGGGAAGGCCCACGGTCTCCCAGTGGGGGCCGATGACGAGACCGGTGGGGTCCAGTGGCCCGCAGGAGAGGAACGGCGCGGGAACGTGATGGACGATCGGACCGCTCTCGTCGATGAGGGCCCGCATCGACGAGACCCCGTCGAAGCGCACGAGGCCGCTCGTCGCCAGCTCCGGTGGGAGGCCCAGGGGCGGCGGCAGCTCGGGAGCGAGCAGACCTGCGGCCAACCGGCCGCTGCGCTGCAGTGCAGCACTCAATGACGCCACGTACCGGCCGATCCCACGGTCGGCGATGCCGTCGGTCTGCAGCGCCTGCAGGTCCAGGGCGAAGCGGATCGTCGCCGTCAAGCGTCGCTCGGTGACTTCGCTCCGAGCATGTGCTCGATCGCCTCGATCCGGCGCGTCACCCTGCCCTCTGACTCTGCCGCGCCGTGGGAGTACTCGATCGACGCCGCGGCTCGAGCCGCGGTTGTCTCCACCGTGGCCTGTACCTCACCGAGACGACGCTCCAGCGTCGTCAACATCTCCAAGCGAGCATCGATGGCATCGAGCCGGGCGTGCAGTTGTGCGAACGCCCTGCGTTCGACCCAACCCTGTGCGCGCCGCAAGAATCGTTTCACGGTCCGTAGGATTGCCACTGCGCCACGCGAGCGTCAAGCGACCGAGCGCACGGGAGAGGTCGATGACCCGGCATCGAGTTCATCGTGCCTCGGTCACGACCGCATCGGCGGCACGAGCTGGGTTCCCGAGCCAGTCCACGAGAGGCTGGGCCACCGTCGGCCACTGGAACTGTTCCAGCGTGGGCCCGAAGTCAGGCCGCGCCGCGTCGTCAGCCAGGAGTCTCTCCAAAGCCTCGACGATGGCGCCGACGTCCCCCGACGTCACGGTGATCCCCAGACCCCGCGCCGCCACCAGGTCGCTGAGCGCGTCACCGCCGGTCAGGATCATGGGTCGACGGGCCCAGAGGTAGTCGAGGACCCGGGTGCGGAACGAGAACCGCGTCTCGAGGTTGTCGAGATGGATGCTGGCCGCCACGTCGGCATCGAGGAGGTAGCTGCCCCAATCGTGGTATGGCACCCATGCGTCGTTGAAGAAGACGGTCGTCCCCGTGAGGCCCAACTCGTGGCTGACGGTGCGAAGCTCTACGGCGCGGGCCATCTCCACGATGCCGGGGTTGGGATTGCTCATCCCGAGAAAGACGAGGCGGACGGTGGGGATGGTGCTCCGCACCCGCTCGACGGCACGGACGAGCGAGACGGGATCGAACCAGTCATAGACGCCTCCTCCCCAGACGATGACCGGGTCATCGTCTCCGATGGCGGGAAAGTGCCGTCGGAGCACGGGCCCGGCCGGGACGGGGGGTTCAAGGGGAAGACCGAAGGGAACCACGTCGATCAGGCGGCGCAGGGTGGGGTCGAGCTCGTAGTTGACCGGATTGACGCGTCCCGCGTAGGAAAGCGCTCCGAGCCAGAAATCCCGCTGCCTCTCGCTGGCGCACAAAAAGAAGTCACCTCGACGCAGATCCTCGTTGATGACCGATACCTGGTGTGAGACCGCCTGCTCGTATTCCTCGTCGCCGCGCCCGCCGCGCTCGAGGTTCTCGAGATGTGTGGGGATGTACATGTCGATGACGACGGGACGTTCACTCGAGGCGACCTCGGGATGACGACGAATGACGCTGGTGGGTGCGAACACGACGTCTGACTGCTCGACCAGTGTTGCCATCTCTGAAGTGTCGGGCGTGATCGAGCACACCCGCATGGCGTCGTGGCGTCGTGAGGCCCCCGCCGTCCCGGCCAGGGTGACGTCGAATCGCGCCGACAGGACCTGGGCCAGGTGCCACGCTCGAATGGCCGGGCCCGCCATGGCGTCGGTGAGGGGGTCGAAGCACAGGACGAGAAGCCGCGCTCGCATCAGCGACAATGGGGGTCGTCGACGATGACAGGGTGCCACTGGTGGTCCGATGGCACTGCTATGTCCTCACTAGGCTCGCACCATGACGCGACGGGGATGCGCGCGGTGACCGAGCGTTCATCGGGGCGATGATAGTCGGCTCCTCGTCGTCGACGACTCGACCGCTGACGCGCGCACGCCGTGTCGCGGTCATCACCGACGACGTCATCACGGCGAAGATGGCCGGGCCGGCCATCCGGGCCTGGCACATCGCCGAGGCGCTGGCTGTCGAGCACGAGGTGGTCCTCGCCACCACGTCGGATCTCTGTGACGTGGCCTCTCCCAAATTCTCGGTGGAGTCCGCAGACCGCGTCCGGTTCGAAGAGCTCGAGCGTTGGTGTGATGTCGCCATCGTGCAGGGGTACCTCCTTCACAACGTTCCCGAGCTCCGCCGCTCGAGCAAGGTCATGGTGTTCGATCTCTATGACCCTCTCCATCTCGAAGCGCTCGTACTCACCCGTGACGACGAGGAGCCTGAGCGCTCGGTCAACGTCGCCAACACTGTTCGAACACTCGAGGAACAGCTGACCCGGGGGGACTTCTTCCTCTGTGCCAGCGACAAGCAACGTGACCTCTGGTTGGGTTTCCTGGCCGCCTTGGGAAGGATCAATCCCCGCACCTACGGGGACGACGCCACGCTCCGTCGGCTCATCGACGTCGTGCCCTTCGGCCTTCCCGACGATCCGCCGGCCCAGACCCAAGCCGTCCTGCGCGGCGTCGTGCCGGGCATCGGGCCCGATGACGACGTCGTGATCTGGGGAGGGGGGCTCTATGACTGGTTCGACCCCACCACGCTCATCCGGGCCATCGACAAGGTTCGCCGTGCTCGACCACAGGTCCGTCTCTTCTTCATGGGCATGCGTCATCCCAAACCAGACATCGCCGAGTCCGACGTCGCCACCGAGGCGCGCCGCCTCGCCGACGAGCTCGGGTTGACCGGGACACATGTGTTCTTCAACGAAGGCTGGGTCGAATACCACGAACGTCAGAATTACCTGCTCGAATCTGACGTCGGCGTGAGCCTTCACCTCGAGCACCTCGAGACGCAGTACTCGTTTCGCACCCGCATGCTCGACTACCTGTGGGCCGGGCTCCCCATCGTTGCCACGGCCGGCGACGGCTTCGCGCAGATCATCTCCTCGGAGGGGATCGGAACCGTCGTTCCCCCCGAGGACGTCGACGCTGTGGCGGGAGCGCTGGTGGCCCTCTTGGGCGACCGCCACGCTCGTGAGGTATGTCGAGCCCGCGCCGGCGCCGTGGCGGCGCGCTTCCGGTGGTCGGCGGTTCTCGAGCCCTTGGTGTCGTTCTGCGCCGCCTCTCGTCATGCTCCTGACACCCCTCATTGGCCCGGTACCGGCGTGGCGATGCCACCACCCGAGTCAGGAGCTCGAGCCGCGACCGGACGTGGTGAGGGTTTTGGTCGGGTGGCGCAGCTCTATCGAGGAGGGGGGGTGCGAGCCCTTATGGGCGCGGTGCGCCGTCGCCTGGGTCGGTGGCTGGCGCGTCGGTAAAGATTCCGGCCGGCCCTGTCGATAGAGATGTGTTCGACATTGAGGGGTGGATCGGTGGAAATTGCCTGCATACGGCGCCAACGCGCCCTGAAGGGCTCGGCACAGAAGGGCCGCATGGTCCTCGGAGCAGCGTTGCTCACGGGCGCCCTATTGGGAGCAGCCTCGAGCGGGGCCCAGGCCGCAGTGCAGGCGCACGTACCCTCGTTGACCTTGATCTGGACCCAGACGCTCAACGACGCCGGCGGCCCCATCGCGTTGTCGTCGCCCAACGTGGCCAGTTTGCCCGGCGGTAAGTCAGTCGTCGTGGGCGATCGCGCCGGCCACGTCTACGCGTTCAACCTCGCTTCGGGGGCAGGTGTGGCGGGATGGCCCGTGAGCACGGGCGTTCCCATCGACTCCACCCCGTCGGTCGCAGACACCACCGGCGGCGGGCTCGACTCGGTGTTCATCGGTGATGGCAACGCCGCCACACCGACGTCGGGCGGATACCTCGGCATCACCCCCCAGGGGGGCACGATGTGGTTCACCAACGTCCAGAACCCGTCCACCGACACCGCGCCGGCGAAGGCCGTGCAGGCGTCGATGGCGGTGGGAAACCTCAACGGCGGCACCGACGTCGTCGCTGGTTCGCTCGGCGAGGTGGGCCAGGCCATGAACGCGGCCAACGGAGCCATGCTTGCGGGCTTCCCGTGGTTCCAGGCCGACAGCAACTTCACCACACCCGCCCTCGGTGATGTCTATGGCAACGGCCGGACCGACATCGTCGAAGGTGGCGACTCCTCAACTGGATCCGCCTACGGCGTGAACTACACCAACGGAGGCCACATCCGGGTGCTCAGTCCCACCGGCAACGCCGGCACGGGCAATCCCGGCGGCGGCCTGGTCTGTCAGTACAACACCGACCAGACCGTGCAGTCCTCCCCGGCCGTCGGTGAGCTCGGTGGGAGCGTGGGGATCGTCTTCGGAACCGGTGCGACCTTCTCGGGCGCCTCGACGACCAACGACCTGATCGAGGTCAACGCGCACTGTGTCCCTCGCTGGATCGAGAAGCTCGACGGCATCACGACCAGCAGTCCCGCTTTGGCCGACATCCTTGGCAACGGCCAGCTCGACGTGCTCGAAGGCACCAGGGTGGGCTCGGGCGGCTCGATCTGGGCGCTCAACGGCGTCACCGGGGCCACCATCTGGCATGTCGCCACCGCCGGCCAGGTCATCGGGTCGACCGTGAGTGCGGATCTCACCGGCCGCGGATACCAGGATGCCATCGTGCCGACGACGGCCGGGGTGCAGATCTTCGACGGGAAGTCGGGCGCGCTGATCGCCACGTTGGGACAGAGCGCGGGGCTGGCCTTCCAGAACTCACCCCTTGTGACCGACGACCCCAACGGTTCGATGGGCCTCACCATCGCCGGGTACAACTCGAGCAACCAAGGCGTCATCCAGCACTACGAAGTGAGCCAGAGCAACGGGGCAGCCGCCACTGAGGCCGGGGCGTGGCCGATGTTCCACCACGACTCGCAACTGACGGGCGACACCGGGCTGCCCTCCCCGGTCGTCCAGGTGCCCTGTAAAGCGCCCTCGGGCAGCCCCGTGGGCTACGACATGACGGCGTCGGACGGCGGCGTGTTCAACTACGGGAACCTGCCGTTCTGCGGGTCGACCGGCAACCTCGTGCTCACGAAACCGGTGGTCGGCATCGCTGTCACTCCCGACGGCGGCGGCTACTGGCTCGTGGCCTCTGACGGTGGGGTCTTCGCCTTCGGCGACGCCGCATTCCACGGATCTGCCGGCAACATCGCGCTCACCAAGCCCGTCGTGGGCATGGCCGTGACTCCCGACGGTGGCGGCTACTGGCTCGTGGCCTCAGACGGGGGAGTGTTCTCCTACGGCGACGCCGCATTCCATGGGTCGACGGGGAACATCCACCTGACCAAGCCCATGGTGGGCATGGCCGTGGACTCGCGCACCGGGGGGTACTGGTTGGTCGCGTCCGACGGCGGCGTCTTCGCCTACGACGCGCCCTTCTTCGGCTCCGCGGGCAATCTGCGCCTGGTCAGGCCGGTCGTGGGGATGATGGCCACCAAGGGCGGAACCGGCTATCGCCTGACCGCTGGCGACGGTGGGATCTTCTCGTACGGGAGCGCCCCGTTCTACGGCTCCACCGGCAATATCGCTCTCACCCAACCGGTGGTGGGACTGGGCGGGTTCTGATCGCTCAACCGCGCCCGGCGTCGTGCCGCCACCACACCGAGGTGAGGAACGCCGCGTAGCGGCGGATCAGGGTGGGCCATTGGTAGTAACGCTCCACATACCCGTGGCCACGCCTGCCGAGCAGGCTGCGCAGGCCGGCGTCGGCGAGGAGACGATCCAACACCGCTTCGAACTCCCGGTACGACCCGAACCACAGGCCACCGCCTGATCGCTCGCAGTGCTCCCGGGTGGGGTCACAGGTGGCGTTGACCATCACGGGCACTGACTGCTCCCAGGCCTCGAGGACGACGAGCGAGAACGACTCGAGGGCCGAAGGAGATATCGAGATCATGGCGTCGCGCACGATGTCGCCTTTGTCGGCCTCGCTCACCGTGCCCGTGAGGACGATGTCCTCGTGCTCGGGGATCGTCGCCGCTCTCGGTCCGACCAGGGCGAGGGCGAGTGGCCCGGGGTGGCGGCTCTTGTAGGTGCTGAAGAACGCCGCCAACATCGACGAGCCCTTGTGCTCGTCGACGCGGCCCACGCTCACGACATAGGGACGATCACCGATGCCGAGGAGCTCCTCACCCCGTCGTCCCCCGTCGACGACGGGTGAGACGCCCAGGCCGAGCTCGATCTGCGGGATCTGGGCGACCCGGTGGCGACGCTGGACCAGGCGCCGTTCGGCCGCGGTGTGGTAGCAGATGGCGTCGGCACCGGTGAAGGTGGCGTCGAACACCTTGAGATACAGCGCAGGCTCGTCGTGGGCGGCGGGGTGCAACACCCGCGGCGCGGTCGTCGCCTCCATGCCCATGACCGTGGGGTAATAGAGGTACGGGTAGAAGGCGATCACCTCGGCGTCGCTACCACCCACGGCGTCGACGAGATCGGGCGTCACCGGTCCGTTGAGCTCGAGCCATCGACGCGATTGCTCGAGGCTGGCCTCGCCCGGTGCGAGCCGCAGGCGCCCGTCGAGCTCGTAGAACTCCGGCACGCGGCCCGACGCCGAGGCAAACCGGTGGACCGTGACCCCGTTGAGGTCGCTGTCGCCGGCGGGCAACACGTTGTCCCACGTGATGTGATCGAGCGCGCACGTGGAAAAGACCTCGACCTGCCAACCGCACTCGGCCACGAGGTGCTCGGCCAGCTGGCGGGCGGCGGACTCGGCTCCCCCCATCACCTCGACGCCGTAGCGGGGCGTCACGAAGGCGACCTTCATCGTCGGTCTCCGTGGCCCGGCCGACGGGCCGTGGTCAGGAGTCGGCACCGAGGCGGGCCGTCACGAGATAGTCGCGACCGTCGGTCCCCTCGGTGACCGTGACGTCGAGGCCGAGATCATCCATGACTCGGAGCCACGTCCGGGGCCGGTACGGCCGTGCTGGGGCCATGTCGGCCTCGTCGGGCGCGTCGTCGGCGTCCCAGCTCGCCGGTGTCAGCGAATGGACGACCAGGACGCCTCGCGGTGCCAGACACCGCACGGCGCCTTCGAGGAGCCGTGGCCGCTCGACATATCCCGATCCTTCGACGACTCCAGACAGCACGATGCCCCCGAGAGAGCCCGACGCCACCGCGTCGAGGTGGTCGATCACGTCCTCGACCCGGAGGTCCAAGGAGTCCAGCTCCTGGCTCCACGCCTGGGGCCGAGGATCGACGCCGTAGGCATCCACGCCCCGGGCCATCAGCGCCCCGACGAGCCATCCGTCGCCGCACGCGGCGTGCAGGACACGTGTGCCGGGGCCGGAGAATTCGCCCGTCGCCGTCGCCACCCACCATGCCTCGGCGTTGTGCGCCCACGCCACCTCGACGGCGACCGAGGGCGGAACCGCCAGTGCGTCCACCTTGCGACGGAGGTCGGTGACCTGAGCGTCGAGCACGTGCAGGGCTCGGCTCACCGCGGTGGCGAACTCGCTCACCTGGTGTGTCACGTACCGGAGGTACCAGAGGCTCAACGACCGCAGACCCCGCTTGACCGTCGTGCCTCCGGGACGGCGTGATTCCACGGGCACGACGGGGTCGATGAAGACCGACGCGTCGACCAACCGGAGCATGTCTCTCAGCGCGGCCCCCCGGCCGCCGAGCGGCGAGTGGGCCAAGAACAACTGGTCGAGCTCGCGTTCGATGTGGGGAGGGAGATCACCGGAGGTCCGTCGTCGGCGGACCTCCTCGTCGATCTGGCGCCGCACCTCGTCGAGGTATCTCCGGGCCTCGTCGTCGTTGTCGGACCCCACTTCGTCGGGTCGACCCGGGTTGTCAGTCAACACGTCGCCTCCTTTGGGCCCCGATACCGGTGCTCAGCGGGCTGGCTTGCGGCACAGGTAACTCAGGAGATAGCAGTCCTCGATCTCCGCGAAGAGCCCTCGGTTGGTGGCTACCTCCCGAATGGAGAAGGTGCCCTCGGCCACCGACCGTGCCGCGAGGTTCAGGCCCTTGGCTTCGAGGACTTCGAGGCCCGCCCCCTGCAGCTTGTCCATCATCTCCCCGTGGGTGTACTCGTGGTCGTGGTCGGGGTCGATAAACCCCGGTTGTTGGACCCGGCACACGCGGGCGTTGGGAGTGTCGAGCGCCAGGTGGCCACCGGGGCGGAGAATTCTCGCCGCCGCCGACAGCACGCGCTCGGCTTCGTCGACCGGGACGTGCTCGATGCTCTGTCCGGAATAGACGAGGTCGAACGATTCGTCCCCGTACCCGGAGAGGTCGGACATGGAGTGGTACCGGTACTGGACAGGTCCGAGCTCGGTCTGGATGAGGTCGCGCGCCACGGTCTCTTTGTAGAGGTCGTTGCGGTCATCAGGAGGGAGGTCCACGACCACGAGCTCCTCGAAGGCATAGGGGTAACCCATGAGGACCATGGCACCTTTGTCCGATCCCAGGGCCGTGCCACCGAGGTCGAGGATGCGACGAGCCCGGGGGAGCGACCGGACGAAGAGGCTCCGGCTGAAATGCAGGGCCGGAGCGAGCTCGGTGAACGGGGCCACGGTCCACCACTCGCTCGAGGCGTAGATCCATTCCGCGAGGTCTGACGCCGACATGGACCCGTCACGGAGGCCCGGGAGATACGAGGCCATCCCGGCCGGATCGGGCTCGCGGCCGAGCAGGAGCTCGTAGAGGACGCTCAGTTGTTGTTCGGGGGCGAGCCCGGCCAACCCCCGATCGGCGCCAAGGGCCTTCGCCTGTGCTCGCCGGACCAGGGCCTTGGCGGTGGAACGGGGCGAGCGAAGTCGGTCCGACAGGCGCCCCGTGACCATGGTCGCGCCACCGTAGTCGGCCGACGGCGCGCTCAGGCGCTGCGAGGGAGCGAGCCCGGTGCGTCTGAGCGCAGCACGCCGAGGCCGCGTGCGACGGACACCGCGGCGATGACGGTGGCGGCCGCCACGACGAAAGCGGCGCCCACCGAGAACACGGCGTCGCGGGGATCGAGCCCGCCGGCGGGGCGCGCCAGGCTGACCAAGCAGATGACACAGGCCGCCGCCTCGGCGGCGATCCCGAGCGCGGCGATCCCGGCCACCACCGTTGACACGGCGAGACGCGGCACCCCGCACCGGGCCCGACGCAGGGCCAGGGTGGCGGCTGCGGCGCAGCCCGCCACGCAGGCCACGGTGATCACGATCCATGTCACCAGCACGGCGAGGACCAGCGCGCCGTGCGGCCAGGTCAAGGCAAGGCTGTGGCGGCGCACCACATGATGGGCGAACAGGGCCACGAGGGCCGTTATGCCCAGCCACACGAGCACGATCAGTGCGGGAGCGAGCGCCGGCACCGCCACCTCACGCCGTCGGGCCCGCAGGGCG
>Ga0307373_10007067_pt1 | contig 17623 bp, 19 predicted proteins | sample OX2MG_FD_202534 | JGI IMG/M metagenome (GOLD analysis project Ga0307373, IMG submission 202534) | Soil microbial communities from Risofladan, Vaasa, Finland - OX-2 | ecosystem: Environmental > Terrestrial > Soil > Coastal area > Acid sulfate soil | place: Finland: Risofladan, Vaasa | collected... | reverse complement strand
ATGTGAGGTACGTGCTGGGGGCAGGCAAGTAGAGCAGGCCCATTCCCGCTCCTCCGCCGATGTGGGACGATGGCGGGCATGAAGAGTCTCCTCCAGCAGTTCGCGGGGGTCGGTGTGCCTGAACTCGCACGGGCGTTCGGGACGCCGGTGTTCGTGTACGACGAGTCCGTGATTACGCAGCGCATCGCCGACGTGTCCGCGTTCCCGGTCGTCCGGTTCGCGCAGAAGGCCTGCTCGAACCTGGCGATCCTGTCACTCATGCGGCGCCATGGTGTCGTGGTCGATGCGGTATCTGCCGGCGAGATCTTCCGGGCGCTGCAGGTGGGCTATACGGGCGGGGGCGACCCGCCAGGCATCGTCTTCACGGCCGACGTCTTCGATGCGGACGCGTTGGCGCTGGTCGCACAGCACCAGATCCCGGTGAATGTGGGGTCGCCGGAGATGATTGCGCAGCTCGGCACGGTTTCGCCGGGAGCGAATGTCACGTTACGGATCAACCCGGGATTCGGCCACGGCCATTCGCGCAAGACGAACACCGGGGGCGAGTTTTCCAAGCACGGCATCTGGCACGAACAGCTGGAGGAGTGCCTGGCGCTGGGCGAGAGCGCGGGTGTAAGGATCCAGGGGCTGCACATGCACATCGGGTCCGGCACCGACTTTGCACACCTCGCGACCGTGTGCGACGCGATGGTGAAGGCCGCCGCGCGGATGGGCCCCCAGTTGGAAGTAATCTCGGCCGGTGGAGGGCTGCCCGTCCCCTATCACAAGGACGAGCCGCGGATCGACGTCGGGGCGTATTTCGGCCTCTGGGACCGGGCGCGGCGGGCGATCGAGGACATCGTGGGCCACGGCGTGTCGCTCGAAGTGGAGCCCGGACGCTACCTGGTCGCGGAGAGTGGTGTGCTGGTGACCGAAGTGCGCGCGGTGAAGCGAATGGGGAGCAACACCTTCTACCTGGTGGATGCCGGCTTCGAGACGCTGGTGCGGCCAGCGATGTATGGCTCATACCACGAGATTTCGGTCGCCACCCGTGATGGCCGGGAACCAGAGTTGGCGCAGGACGTGATCGTCGGCGGTCCGCTGTGTGAATCGGGGGACGTGTTCACCCAGGAGGATGGCGGCGTCGTGGTCACACGGTTGCTGCCCGAAGCGAAGGTCGGCGACTACCTCGTGATCGACGATGCAGGGGCTTATGGTGCGGCGATGTCTTCCAACTACAACACGCGGAAACTCGCGGCCGAGGTGCTCATTTGCGATGGGCAGGCGGACCTGATCCGGGAGCGCCAGACGTTCGAGCATATCCTGCAGTTCGAGCGAGTGCCGGCACGGCTCAGGGTGTAACCGCGCCGGGGACGGTGGCTAGCGTGCGCTTGAGGAAAGCGACCACCTCGGCATTGGCCTCCCGGCCGATCGCGAGCGGCATGCCCGTGAAGCCATGCGGAGCATCCTGATATTCGTGGAGTTCGCAGGCGTTCCCGGCTTTTTCCCATGCGCGCGCCATGAGGATCGTGTCGGAATAGAGGTGGTCCAGCGTGCCGACGCTGAAGAGGGCCGGCGGCATGCCTTTGAGGTCGGCATAGAGGGGAGAGATATAGGGGTGGCGGAGGTCCCTCTCGGGGGCGTAGCAACGGGAGAAGAATTCCATGATGGGGCCGCTCAGCACCAAATTGCGATGCCACATCGCTCGCATCGAGGGCAGGTCGTAGATGGCCGAAAAGACGCCAAACTTCAGCACGGCCGCGCGGAAGGGCGCTTCCCTGTGGTCTCGCCGGTAGAGCAGCGTGGCCACGGCGAGGTTCGCGCCGGCCGACTCTCCGCCGACGAAGAGGGCCTGAGCATCTGCGACGCCAAGCGCGGAAACGTTCGCTTCGAGCCATCTGCTGGCTGCGACGCAATCATCGAGGCCGGCGGGGTATGGATGTTCAGGCGCGAGGCGATAGCCCACGGAGACGACGGCGAGCGCGGCTCCGCTGGCGATGCCACGCAGGAGTGGGTCCTGCGCGGTATGGGAGCCGAGCACCCAACCACCGCCGTGGATGTGCAGGTAGGCCCCGACGGGGTTCGCAGGCAAGAAGACGCGGATAGGGATCTCGCCGCCAGGGCCGGGGATGAGCCGGTCCTCCTGGAGTTCGACGGCCGGGCCGGTGCCCTGTGTCGCCGCGGCGAGGGCCGCACGCTGGCGCCGCACTTCGTCTAGCTGCGTCTCGAAGAGTTCGAGCCTGGCGGCGGTATCCGCTTCGAGCACCGGGAGGAGGGCGGCGAGTTCCGGGTCCATGGTTGACTCCTGGGACGGCAGGCTGGGACTGCAGTTTATCCGATTCCGGGCGTCGTCCGTGGGAGGGGTGTTGTCCGCAATGGCGCTTCCTCCCTGCGCTCGGTGCTCACGGGAGTTCGGCGTCTGAATCAGTCGTCAGCACGGAGCGCGCGTTGAGTACGGAATGTGGAGGAAAGGGGAAAAAACTCAGTCCCCGCTGCTCGTCTGCTCCAGCCAAACGCGAATGGCAGCGGCGAAATGCCGGAGAACATCGAGTTCGCCGAGGTGAGCGTGGACAACCGTCCAGTCAACATCCACATAGTCATGGGCGAGGACGTTGCGAAAGCCGGCTATTGGAGCCAACTTGCGGGCCAGGTCACCCGAGAGGATGCCCAATTGGCCCAGCGCAAGTACTGCGTCCTGACCTCCCGCTGGCCGGGGAGCGCCCTCCAGCGAAATCAGGCGAAGCGCCAGATCGATGCAGCACTGCCCGGCGATTTCAAAGCGGCGAGCTGCGATGTCCTGCAGGTCGGTATCAGCGAGAAACTCGATCCGGTCGATCGTCCGGATCGCCTCCAGCCGGTTCACGCAGTCGTTGAGCTTTTCCAGTCTGCTTTCGATACCGGCGAACTGCGGCATCGCTGTTTCCTCCTTTGATGAGGTCGGCACGCCACTGGCGCAGGCCGGGGAGCGCATCGAAGTAGCGGCTCATCGTCGTCGCCTCCCATTCGACCCGTAGCTCCACCGACCGTGCGAATAGCAGCATGCCTGTGGCGACGACGCGATAGCGAAGCTCGATCGGTGCCGAGTCCATTGTGATGACCTGGACGCGGCCGCCGCCGAGCCGTTGCTGCGCGGCAAGCTCGAGTTCGAATCGGCGCGCGTAGCTGATGTGGGCATCGGTCACGATGGCGATATCCCAGTCGCTATCCGGGTGCTCGCGCCCTTCGGCGCGGGAGCCGAAGAGATAGGCGAGGATTACTTCCGGTGCTTCGGCGAACGGGCGGCAGAGGGCGGCCAAACGCGGGTCATGGCTCTCCATGGCCCCAGTGTAGCCGACGGCGACCCGGGACGAGCGTCTACGAGAGCACCATGTTGTCGCGGTGGATGACCTCGTCGCCGTAGGCGTAGCCGAGCGTTTCGGCGATGTGCTCGCTGTGGAGCCCGCGGATGCGGGACAGTTCGCGGCTATCGTAGTTGGCAGTCCCGGCCGCGATGCGCCGCCCCTCCGGGTCGCGGACTTCGACCGCTTCGCCGCGTTCGAACGCACCCACGACAGCAGCGATGCCGGCCGGGAGGAGGCTGCGGCCGTGCTGCTGGAGCGCGAGTGCCGCGCCAGCATCGACGACGATATGGCCGCTGCGGCTGATGTTGCCCAGGATCCAGCGTTTCCGGCTTTCGATGCGATCGCCAGCGGCCGGGAAGAACGTCCCGCGTTCCTCTCCCTCGGCGACGGCGAGGAGAACGTCGGGGTCGCGGCCGTTGACGATGACCACGTCGACGCCGGCCTGGGTGGCGATACGCGCGGCGCGGAGTTTAGTCACCATGCCACCGGTCCCGTGCCCGCGGCCATCACCAGCGGCGGCCTCGACTTTGGGGTCGATGCGCTCGACGCGACGCAGCAGGTGGGCTTCGGCATGCGTGTGGGGATCTTTGTCATAGAGGCCATCGACATCGGTCAGCATAACGAGGAGGTCGGCATCGATGAGGTTGGCGACGTAGGCAGAGAGGCTGTCATTCTCGCCGATGCGCGTGGCGAGCACCTGATCGAGCGCAACGGCGTCGTTCTCGTTGACGATGGGGACGGTGTCGGCGTCGAGCAGTTCACGGAGCGTCGTGCGGGCGTTGAGGTAGCCAAGCCGATCACTCAGGTCGCGCCGTGTGAGAAGGACCTGGGCAACAACGGTGTCGTGCCAGTCGAAAAGCTCGTCCCAGCTCTGCATGAGGTGCGACTGGCCGACGCTGGCGAAGGCCTGGCGGGTGGGAGTGCGGCCGGCGGGAAGGCGCTTGGCCAGCCGGTGCCGCCCGGCCGCCTGGGCGCCACTGGAGACGACGACAACGCTGGAGCCCCGCGCGCGCAGTCGGACGACCTGGCCGACGAGCCGTGACATCGCTTCCAGGTCGAGGCGATCTGAGCCAGCGGTGAGCAGGCTGGTGCCGAATTTAGCAACGACGCGGTGGTAGCGCACATGCCAATGGTAGGGGGCTGGCAGGTTTAGAGGACAGGCATTCCGAGCACGAGCCGGAAGCGGGCATTGGGGTGATCGGTGATGGAAACTTTACGTGTCGTTTGCACTTTTGCAACACCGGCGGTGGTAGTCTCAGATCGCCGAATGGAGGCCCCGAATAACCCGGGCCGAAAACGGGGGACCCACAGGATTGGGGTGAACGAGGCTGTTGCGCGCAGTCTCCAGGCGACTTCCGACGCCGAACCCGTCAGCTAACCCCGTAGGCGTTCGGAGGGCAACATGCCCTCCCCACGAAGCAGGCAGCCCCGGTGGCGGCGCTGCTGAGGCACGACGGCGCGTTCGCGCCAACAGCACTCGCGTGGTTACGCACGCGAAGAGGGAGGAACCATGCAATACTCGGGAACTTTTGCGCCGAGGAGCCTCGCGCCGGGCTCGAGCTCACAAAGTGGCGGGACAGCGACCGCCGAGCGCCCTGCCATCGACGACCCGATCCAGGAAGCACGCGACCTGCTGCGGCAGGCCGCCCATCTGCCCTTCAGTGCGCGCTTTCCCGGGCAGTGGAGTATGCGGTTTACCGGCCACATCGCGGCCGCACGCGGGGCCCTGCTGCGGCACATCGCGCGGACTGCACGACCTGGTTCAACCATCAACCGGATCGAAGCAGCCGAGCCAAGGCTGCATGCCGCACTCGAACGCCAGCGCGAAGAACACCTCGCACTCTCACGCCAGGTCGATGAGCTGTATATGGAAGCCAATCTCCACCTCGATGCGGACATCTGGCGAATGATCGACCTCGGCGAACGCGCGATCTTGCTGGAGATGGCGCTCGCGCGCCACCACAACCGCCTCGCGCGGCTCCTCGATGAGGCGACCAACCGTGAACTCGGTGGCGAAGCCGGATAGCTTCCAGCGAGATGCCACTAGCCCCGTAGCCCCGCGAAGACGCCGGCGACCGTGTGCGAAGCGCGATCGGATCGGCGTCTTCGCGCGCGGCAGGCATGGGCTCAGGGGCAAGTGGCCCCCGGGCGAGGCGTGCAGGCCGGTGCCGGAGAGGGCGCCGGAGTCTTCGGCGGGATAGTCGGGATCGGCCCCAGCGTGGGAATGCCAACTGCTGGCGTTGGGGTTGCGTGCGCAGTGGCGGTTGCTGTAGCCGTGGCCGTGGCTGTAGCGGTAGGTGATGGCGTGGGGCGCGCAGTCTCGGTCGGCCGCAGGGTGGGCGTCGACCGTGGCGTGGCCGTGGGAACTGAATCAGTAGGATGAGGCGTTGTCCCGGCGGTAGCGAGGGCCGGTGCTGCCGTGGCGGTCAGCGCCGTAGGGGTGGCCGCCGGCGAAGTGGTAGCGCTGCTCGATGGCATGCTGGTCGCCGGCGACGGACTTGTGTGTATGTCGTCCACCGCTCCGGCCTGGGCCGCGGTTGGCGTTGCCGGTGCCGTGAGAGAGGGATTCTGTGTCGGCGTTTTCACGCCGCCGGCGTATCCCTGCCCGGCGAGAACGGCCGCCGCAGCCCCGGCTGCAATAACGGCAACGGCCGCGAGCGCGGCTAGAGCGGCTGCTTTCGAACGCACCCATGAGCGGGGGCGGGAAGAGCTGCCGGTCTGCGTGCTGCTGCTTTCGCCGGAGTTCCCCGGTGCGGCTGATACAGGTGCGGGAGCATCCGCTGAAGATTCGACCGGGAGTGGGGCAGACCGTGCCTGCTCGGGCAGCGGGAGGAGCAGCTTCCATGGGCGAGCCGCCTTGCCCGGCCGCATCGCGGCGGCAGCCTTGCCGGGGCGGGAGGCTGCCTGCACCTCCCGGCCCTGGGGCTGACGCTCGGGCGGCAGGAGCGCCACGGGTTCCGCGATGCCGCTGTAGAGGCCCGGCGCCGTAGTCTGTTCGTGACTGGCGAGGATGCGATCGGCGGGGACGCGCTCGATCATGCCCGGAAGCAGCGCGTCGAGGTCGCCGCCATCGAGGCTCGCAAAGAGCACGGCGAGACTCTCGCGCGGGACAACGAGGACTGCTTCTCGCTGCGCTGACGCCGCCTGGAAGGCGGTGAACGCCCAGGTAGCGAGCAGCGGGCTCAGGGTGAAGCGTGGCCTCTGCACGGAGTTGGCGGCGCGGCCGAACGGCGACGGCACGGGAGCACCCAACGTCGCCGCGCGAGGCTCCGCAGCTCTCAGCTCCACGCCGAGCGGACGCCGGCCAGCGACCATCGCATCGACTGTCTCAATGTCGTGGGGGGATGCGTCGGTCGCGAGTGCCGCGCGCGCCGCGGCCCACGCCTGATTGACCTGGTCCTGGGCAGAAATGGGAGCACCGGCCGCTGTCTGAAGGATGGTTGCGCGGCCACCGGCGTAGAGGTCCACACCGTGGGCCTCCCGCGTGATGCGGAGGCCGAATCGCTCTATCCCCGGCAAGGTGGCCACGGCGAGCTCCTCCGGGAAAAGCCGCCCGCGAGGCTGACCAACGATGGCGGCGGCACAGGCCCGCGCGCTTCCAACGGCAAAGGCCACCACCGCTGCAAGCCGTTGGCCATCGACGAACTCTCCGCACAGTTCGAGGCGTCCGGGGCGGGGGCGGACGTAGATGCCAAGCGAGCCGGGGCGTTCAAGGAGGAGCGCAAGCGGGGCCGCGAAGGTGCGCGCAAAAAGCCCGGCGACAGCGTCGTTGATACCATCTGGCACGGACACCGAGATATGGGTGGAATAGCCGTCGAGCGTGGTGTCCGGCGGCAGCGCCGCCTCAAGTTCGCGCCGGCCCCGCCCGGCCCAGGCGGCGACCTCGCGGGCGAAGCCGGGGACTACCGGCACCGGGGGCGAAGCGAACTCCGCCTCGGCGCCGTCGGCGGTGATGGCGATGCCCGAACGGCAGCGGTAGGCGTTGCTGTCGCCCGGGTCGAGGCGAAGCCCATCGATGGGCAGGCTGTGGATGCAGTCGCGAAAATCGATCGGTTGGCCATCGCGAAGGACGCGAAATTCGTGTTCGAGGCCAACGAGTGAGCCGGGAGGCAAGGGGCACGGACGGTGGCCAAGACTCGCGGCGAGCTCAGCACAGGGACCGTCAGCAGGAAGCCCGGGGAAATTGGCACCTGACATCGCCAGCGCTAGTTATTGGTGATGTTGGACTTGCTCTTGATGATGGCGGTCTCGGAGGAAGGTGGCGCTCCGCCAGCGCCAGGCTGGGCGTCGCGGTTGATATTCGACTTAGAGAGGTTCAGGTTCGACGCCTCGATGGGGTTCGGAGTGCCGCCGCCTTCGTCTTCCGCGGGCGCGATGTTGCCGTTGACGCCGGGGTCGCCTATGGCAATGCCGGGTTCACCGCCGCCTCCCTCTCCGGGGGCGCTTTCACGGTTGTTCGAGATGTTGGATTTGCTCTTGACGACGGCGCCATCGGATGGAACGGGCGTGGATCCGCCGCCGCCGGCAGCGACGGCGGCCGGCGCCGTCCAGTCATCGTTCGCGCTGGTCCGCTCGCTCACGGACGGTGCCGATGATTCGCGCCCGCCTGATGCCAATGCTGAGGGCGCCCCGGCAGCGACCGCGCCGGTCTCTTTCTCTCCCATCGTGATACCTCTCGCGCGGCTTTCGAGCAGGAGGCTGAGCCTCCTCGCAGCCAATTCGATCCAACACGGAACCTGATATGCCGAACTCTGGGGCCAAGAGTAGCACCTCCGTCAAGCCCCCCTCACGGCGGTGGGGTCAGGAGAGTTCGAGGTTATCCAGGAGTCGTGTGTGCCCGAAGCGGACGACAATCGAGAGCAACGCCGGGCGACGCACTCTGCCTTCGATCTCCTCCAGGGATCGATCGTCGGCGAGGGAGACGTATTCGATCTCGGCGAGGGGCTCGCGGTTGAGGCATTCGGCGACCAGAAAGCGGAGCCGGTCGGCGTCGCGTTCGCCGTCGTCGAAGGCAACGCGGGCCTCCTGAAGCGCGTTGTAGAGCACGGGCGCGGCTGCGCGCTGCTCCCCGGACAGATAAACGTTGCGGCTGCTCAGGGCGAGGCCATCTGGTTCGCGCATGATTTCACAGCGGACAATTTCAGTGGCGAGATCGAGATCGCGGGCCATACGCTCGATGACACGCAGTTGCTGAGCGTCCTTGCGCCCGAAATAGACGCGATCCGGTTCGACGGCATTGATGAGTTTCAGCACCACCGTGGTGACGCCACGGAAGTGGCCCGGGCGAGCCGAACCCTCGAGAGTGCGAGTGATGCGCTCGACATCGACGTAGGTCTGATAGCCGCGGGGGTACATGTCGGCGGCGGCCGGCAGATAGACCGCTGAGACACCAGCCTCGCGCAGCAGGGCGAGGTCGCGCACCTCATCGCGCGGGTAGCGTTCGAAATCCTCGCCGGGCGCGAACTGGGCGGGATTGACGAAAATCGAAACGACGGTGTGGGCATTTTCGCGAGCGGCGCGATGTACGAGGGCGAGGTGGCCATCGTGGAGGTAGCCCATGGTGGGCACGAAGCCCACGCTGCCAACGAGGCGGCGGCGGTAGTTTCGCATCGAAGCCGGTGTGGTCAGGACTCTCATGCTGAGGGCTGATTGTCGTGGGCCGGAGGACGGCTGTCGATGGCCCGTGGAAACCGGACCGGGCCGCGGCGTGGTCATGCGCTGGAGCCGGCCGGTGTGGCGGCGGGTCCGCCGGGCAATCGCCAGCTACCAGCCGTCAATTCGCTGAGCGTCGCGTCGTCCATAGGGAAGCTGTGCGCCTCCGTGGGAAAGGCCCCCGATTCGACCTCAGCAATGTAGGTGTGCACCGCCTCGCGGATGATGGCGCCAATGGCGGCGTAGTCCTTTGCGTGCTTCTTTGGGCGGAGGTCGTCATAGATGCCGAGCATATCGTGGAACACCTGCACCTGGGCATCGCAATCCGGTCCGGCGCCGATCCCGATGGTTGGGATGGCGAGGCGTTCGGTGACCATCCTGGCGAGGGGGGCCGGGATGGTTTCGAGGACGATCGCGAAGACGCCGGCATCCTCCAGGGCACGAGCGTCGTTGATGAGCCGCGCTGCCGCGGCTGGTGTCCTGCCCTGGACCTTGTGGCCACCGAACTGGTTGACCGATTGCGGGGTGAGGCCAAGGTGGCCCATGACGGGGATGCCGGATTCGACCATGCGGTGCACCAGTGGCGCGATGTGGCTGCCGCCCTCGAGCTTGACGGCCGTCGCTCCGCCTTCCTGCAGGAGGCGGCCGGCGTTGCGCATGGCGTCGTCGGGGTTGGCCTGGTAGCTCATGAAGGGCATATCAGCAACGACGATCGCGCGCTCTGTGCCGCGTACGACGGCGCGCGTGTGGTGGAGCATGTCGTCCATCGTGACGGGGACGGTCGATTCGTAGCCAAGGACGACGCTCCCGAGGGAATCACCGACGAGGATGACCTGAGCGCCGGCCTGTTCGACGAGGCGAGCGGAGGGGAAGTCATAGGCGGTGATCATCGCGAAGCGGTGACCTGACGCCTTGAGTTCCCGGAGCTTGTGGATGGAGTAGCGAGCCATGATTAGAAACCTCCGGGACAGGCTAGACGAGGGCGGCAGCTTCGCGGGCGCTGGCGGCCAGGCCATCGCCGAGGGTTGTGCGGATGATGCGGTTGGCGGAATCGACATGCACCTGGCGCGGTGCGAGGCCAGCGGCTGCCTCGTCGCTCAGCTGCCGGTAGGTGACGATGATGACGAGGTCGCGTTCGTGCACGAGCCGGGCAGCAGCGCCGTTGATGCAGACTTCGCCCGAGCCGCGCCGCCCGGTGATGGCATAGGTCTCGAGGCGTGCTCCGTTGGTGACATCGAGCACGTGAACCTGTTCGTAGGGGAGGATGCCGGCGGCATCCATGAGGATCGGGTCGAGGGTGATGGAGCCCTCATAGTCGAGGTTTGCCTCGGTGACGGTAGCGCGGTGGATTTTCCCCGCCATCATGGTGCGCAAAGTTGGTGCCTCTCGAGCCCCGGCACACGAAACCCCGCCTCTGAGAGCGGGGTACAGGAAGGGCGCGAAAGCTCGCGGGAGCATCCTGTCCGTACCGGCCGACTCGGGTCCAGGCGGACTGCGTGGGAAACGGGCTACCAGCAAAGCTCGCCTTCGGCATCCGTGCGGGCACGAATTGCGCCGATAGACGGCACGGTGATCGTTCACTCCCGCGGCTCGCTTGTCAACTGCAATGGCGGTGCGAAGGGCGCTCCGGCGATGAGGGTCGAAGCCAGGCGGGGGTATTGCAGCGGGCCACGGGCGGCGCCACGATGTACGAATGTTGATAGCTACAACGAACGACCTGCCAGGCTATGAGGTGACCGAAGTCCTCGGCGAGGTCTTCGGACTGACCGTCCGCTCCCGCAATGCGTTTTCGCAGATGGGGTCCGGCCTGAAATCGATGTTCGGCGGCGAGCTGAAGGGGATGACGACGGCGCTCACCGACAGCCGAAACCAGGTGATGGAGCGCATGGTGGCGGAAGCCGAGGCCAGGGGTGGCAACGCAATCCTGGCGATGCGCTTCGATACTTCTGAGATGGGGCCGAACTGGACGGAAATCTGCGCCTATGGAACGGCCGTGGTGGTGCGGAAGCTGTAGGTGCTGGAGCCCAGGCGGCCATCCGGCGCGAAGCGCTATTTCACGATCACCTCGCCGGTCATGGACGTGCGTGAATTGGTGTGCACGGAACACTCATAGTGATAAGTCCCGGGCGCCGTGAATGTGAACGATATGTTCGCGGACTTCTGGGGCGTGTCGTGGTATTTCGTCGAGAATCCGGGCTCGAAGTTGAGGCCGACGAGGTCGTGGAAGGTGTCACCAGACCAGGCCCAGGTGACCGTGCCGCCGACGGCGATCGTGACGTTCGAAGGCGACCAGATGGTCGTTCCCGAGGGCACACCGATCGTGACCGATGTTGGCTCGGCCGGTGTTGGGCTAGCCACCGTGGGCTTCGGTGTGGGCGGCACCGGCGTGGGCTTGTCCGGGGCATCGGTGGGCGGGCGGGTGGTCGCCGTCGCGGGTTGCGAGACCGGCGAAGCGGCCGCTACGGTGGCAACGGGGGACGCCGGCAACGCGGTGGTGCTGGCGGCGGAGAGCTCTGCTGAGGGGGTGGCGGCGGGCGAGGAGGTCGCTGTTTGAACCGCCGTCACGGGCGAGCGGGTGCCTGGCGGGGTCGGATTCGGGGTGGAGCTACAGGCAGCAGCGAGGAGGGCTGCCGCGGCGGCGAAGCCAAGAGCCGGTAGCCGCGAGTGGGTAGTCATAGCATGGATCCTGACGCGTTCTGGGCTTCATTGTGGGCGCGGGGAGACGCGCGGCAAAGTGAATCGTTCACACAAGGGCAAGAAATGGTCTGGATCGGTGCCGCGGTGGCCGGGAAGACTGCTGCGCAGGGCAGTACCACATTTCGCGGGCGTGGCGAGGGGCGGGCCATCACTGGTGGATGGCTCGCCCCTCAGGAAGGGATCGCAGGAACGGGCTAGCGCCTGCGCAGGGCCAGGCTGGCGCCACCAGTGACCACAAAGAGGGCACCGGCGAGGCCAGCGAGCACCCAGAAGTTGTCACTGCTGGCGGCTGAGCCGGAGCCGGTCGCGGGCGGCTTTGGCGCGGCCGGGGTCGCGCTGGGCGCGGCTGCAGCGGCGACATTGACGACGCCAACCATGCCCTGTGCCGCGTGCAAGAGGCAGATGTAGTGGTAGCTACCGGCCTTGGTAAAGGTCAGAGTGAAGGTCTGCCCTGCCGGATACCCCACGCCGATGACGGCGCTGTTTGCGGGTTGTGAGCCATCGAAGCCGCCGGCGGGGACGTTTGGTGTCGCGGCGAACGGGTCACCAGCGGGTGGGGGCCCGAAGGTGACCGTGTGAGGGATGTTCCCGTTCGACGCCCAGGTGATGCTGTCGCCAACCTTGATGTCGTAGCTGGCGGGGGTGTACTGCATAACGGCGGCGTTCTGGGTTTCGCCGCCGGCTATGAAGGTGTAGGCAGTGCCGCCGCCGGCCTTGGCTGCAGAGGCGGGAGTTTGCGGCTGGGCCGCGTGCACGGCCTTGATGGCAGCGAGCTCAGTGGCATAGGTGGCAGCACCGGCGGCATCGAGGTCTGCCTGCTTCGAAACAGTGCCTGAACTGACGACCGTGATTGTGCCCTTCATGTTGGGGTGGATCGCGCAGAAGAAGCTGTAGCTTCCAGGCTTGGTGAACTGAACTGCGAAGGTGGTAGGGCCCTGAGGGGTGCCGGGAGGGCCAGAGGGCCAGTTCATGCCGATCAGGCCGGAGGTGAGGTAGCCGGTGCCGTCATAGGGCACGGGTGCGGTCGGGTAGGGGTTGGGGTTGATGGTCGGGTCCTGGCCGGTGGGCGGGACGCCGAACGTCACCGTGTGCGGCTCGCTCCACGACATCGTCCAGCGGACGACAGTGCCGGTGAGAACCGTTGCACTGTCGGGCAGGTAAAGGTCGACGGAGTAACCCGTCTCGCCGCTGCCGCCCTTGAGGTTGATTGTGGTCGCGGTGGTTGGCGTGGCAGTCGCGGTGGTGCTGGCGGTCGCTGTTGCCGTCGTGGTGGACGTGGCGGTTGACTGTGGGGAGGTTTCGGCCAGGGCCGTTGCCACGCCAAGGGCGAGGAGGGCTGCAGCGGCGAGTGCCAGCGGCCCCAGGGCGAGAATGCTCCGACGAAGTCTGTTCAGAATTGATGCTCTCCCGTCGTTGTGCAACCGGTTCCGGGGCTGGTAAAGCACCCGTAAACGATCGGGGCCGATAGTAGCACGTAGTTCGGGCCGCGGAAAGGTCTCCTGAATGAGATCTGGGTCACACAATTTCGAGCGATAAAGGCAACCTTCGCAGGTGGCGCCGGCGCCGTGGGCCCTATCGCTGCCGGCTGTTGCGCCGATAACCCTGATATGGAAGATTCACAATCGGCGTCTCGCGCACCTGATGTAGGGGCGATAACGACGGTGATGCAGCGCGGCGTGCCTTCGCCAGTCACTTGTGACGGACTGTTTGCGGGGCAGCGTGGGTTCCAGGTTTCGGTGACGGTCGATTGCCTGTGTCCATTCGAGCCAGACGAGGACGTGCTGTTGGCATCGGGGCCACTTGGCCGCCGCGCCGCATCGCTGGCGCGCTTCAAGGGCATCCACGACAACACGGCCGTGTTCACAAAGCTGAGCCCGTGGCGCCCCGTGGACACCCGTTCGAACCCGCGCTACCGGACCTCGATGGTCGCCTCAGTGAGAGTTCGTGAGACAGCGTTTCCGGCGACGGTCCTCGACATCTCGCTGGGCGGAGTCGCGCTCTCGGTGCCGGAGCTGCCGCCATCAGGGCCGCTCGAAGTGCTGATTGGCGAGCGGCCGGGCGCGCCGTCGCTGACCGGCGAGATTGTAGCCGAAGAAGGCAGCCCGCCAGCGATTGTGTTGCACGTGCAGTTCGGGACCATGCGACCGCACGCGCGGGCATACATCGCTCACCTGGTGGGTGAGCTGTGCGCATCGATCGAGCCGCAACTGATGGCGGGCTGACCGACATACCTCAGTGCGCTGCTCCGCCGGCTGGCCACTCCGCTGCGGCCGGCATGCCATAGGCGGTTTTCGCGAGGCGGACACCATGGATGAGCGCCTGTTCGACCGCGTGGCTCACGAGCAAGCCAAGAGCGAGCACGTCGTCGGGAGTGGCCTCAACCTGGCCCATGGCGAGGGCAAAGGCGACATCGCCGTCGGCAAGAGTGTGCGCCGGGGCGACGACGCGAGCGAAGCCATCGTGTGCCTGGATCGCAAGACGCTGCAGTTCGTGCGAGCCAAGCCGGGCGTTAGTGGCGACACAGATGAGCGTCGTGTTTTCGAGCATTGTCTCCATCTCTGCCGTTCGCTGCCCCATCGCATCCGGTAGCGAAACGAAACCGCCGCCTTCCGCGCGCGGGCCAGCGATGCAGGCACCGGTGGCAGGGTCGAAGATACTGCCGAGGGAGTTCGAGACGGCGAGCGCCCCGACAATGAGCCCGCGTGGCCCGGCAACACTGGCAGTGCCAAGACCACCCTTGATCGCCCGGCCGGCGCCTCCAAGGAGCTTGGCGACGGTTGCGCCGGTGCCCGCACCAACGTTGCCTTCTGCCACCGCGCCGCGCTTCGCCCGTGCCGCTGCCGCATAGCCGGCCGCTTCATCGGGGTAGGCGAGCGGATTGCCGACGGCGAGATCGAAGAGCACAGCGGCGGAAACGATTGGCACATCGCGCACCTTCGTGGGAAAGCCGATGCCGTGTTCGGCGCACCAGCGCACGACGCCGTGAGCACTCGCGAGACCGAACGCGCTACCGCCGCTGAAAACCACGGCGTGGCACTTGCGGACGACGTTCGCGGGGTTGAGGACGTCGGTTTCGCGGGTCCCGGGGGCACCACCGCGCACGTCGACGGCGGCACCGGTGCAGGTTTCGGCAAGGACGACTGTGCAGCCGGTTCCACCCTTGCGGTCGGTGAAGTGTCCAACACGGATACCGGGGACATCGGTGATGGCGTTGCGTGGCCCGCTCGGCCATTCTTCGCCGGGCATCACCAGTCCCGCCGTCCGGCGTTACGCCGGGCACCGAGATAGGAGCCGAGGAAGCCACAGGCGATCTCGGAGAGGTTGGCAGTGATATCGGCGAGGTCCGCGGCAACCTCCTCGGTCGCGCCGACAGAGGCTGTGACCTGCTGCTCGGTGGCATCGATGCCGCTGAACCAGCATTCCCGCGCGACGTTGCGGCGGTCCAGCATTGGGACCAGGAGCATCGGGCTCCCGCTTTCGGCCGCGCGCACGAGGTCTGTCAATTCGGCCAGCGCGGGCTGGCTGCGAAGATCCTCGGCGAATCGGAGGGCGTCTTCGCCAAGGCTGAGGTCCCAGATGATCTGGCCGGGGTTGTAGCTGCCCGCCTGCTGGACGAAGGTCCGCCACTCATCGGCGCCGGGGAGCGGCTTCATGAGTGAGCGGGCGATGCTGTAGCGCCGGTCGGCGAGGGCCGTGTAGACCGCCACAAGCCGCCGGCAGGCCTCCGCCAACTCCTGGGCGATGAGCCCGCAGAGGATTGCCCGGTCCGCTGCGTCGCTGAAAACCAGGGCACGGAGGGCGGCATCGGCGGCCATCTGTGGCTTGGTCAGCGTTGAACGCCGGTAGGCATCGACGAAGTCGAGCTCGGAGAGGCCGCCGGGGAAAGTCAGTCCGGGCATTGCCCCGGATTCTACTCCGCCCAGAGAGCGGCGCGGATGGCTGCCGCAGCGGGGTGGTCGCCGGCGGGCAGACGCATGCCCTCGTCGATGCGTGCGGCGGCCGTGCGAATGCGGCCGCTGGCGGCGTCATCGCCGAGGGCTTCAATGAGCAGTCGCGGGAGGATAAGCATCTCGCCGATGCCCCAGAAAATACCAGCGAGGTCCACGAGATCGATCGTGGCGAGCGGTTCGAGGTTGCGCGCACGCGCGTAGGCCGCCGCGAGGGCGCGCCGCGCCGGTGGCCCAAGGCCGGAGGTGAGGAGAAAGGCGGCGACGTCGAAGAGTTGGGCGCCGAAGCCAGAGCGTTCGAAGTTGACCAGCGTAGCCGAATCCGGGGCAAGCAGGACATGTGCTGCCGTGGCATCGCGGTGGGCGAAGCCGAAGGGCGTGGCCAGCAGCGCAGTCCGCGCGGCGGCCAGGGGGCCTCGTGCGGGCTCGCGCTCGTGCGCCGCAAACCCGAGGCGGTGCAGCGGCAGGTCTTCAGCGGGAATGAGGTCTGCGGCACGAGCGCCCCAATCGAGGCCCTCCCGCAACGGAAGGTCGTGGAGCGCAGCGAGCGCAGCGATGGCGGCTTCGCAGGCACCGGGCGGCGGCACGACCGCGAGCGCCGTGAGCCCATCGACCCAGGTCTCGATGGCGGCATCGCCGACGGTACCCAGCAGCCGCGGTGCATGGGCGAATCGCGCGTTTGTCAGGCCTTCCATCACGGCCAGGTGATTCGCCGCCGCCTCCGCGTCGCGGGCTCGCCGGACGAACACCACCGTCGAACCGCCGTCTGGAGTGTGGAGAGCGACGCGCTCAGGGGCTGCGATAGAGCCGGAAAGTGGCTCACATGTCACCTCGGTCCCGGGCGGCAGCCGAAGCACCGCGATGAGCGAGGCCGCGTCAACGAGCATGCGTGCTCCCCGGGGTGGCGTTGGCTGCAAGGTTGCGCGGGCGGCGGCCCCGCGGCTGGCACTTCGGGCAGAAGTGTGTGCCGCGGCCAGCGACGACGCTTCGCTCGATCATCGTCCCGCAGGCGTAGCAGGGCTCACCGTCCCGGCGGAAGACCTGCACGAACATGTGCTGCGAGCCGGGGTTGCCCTGGCCATCCACGTAGTCTTTGAAGCTCGCGCCGCGGTTGCTGATGCCTCGTTCGAGCACCGCACGGGTCGATGTGAAGAGCCGCCTTGTAGCGGCGGGAGAGAGCCAGCCGGCGGGCGTATCGGGGCGGACTCGGGCTTCGAAGAGCGCTTCATCGACGTAGATGTTTCCCAGGCCGGCCAGGCGCCGCTGATCGAGCAGCACGGCCTTGACCGGGGCGCTGCGGCCCGCGAGCGCTGCCCGGAACTGCTTCACCGTGAACCCGGCATCGATGGGTTCGGGGCCGAGCCTGCTGGTGATCTCAGCGGCGTTTTCGACGATGCGCCAGGTGCCGAACTTGCGCAGGTCGCTCCAGCGCAGGTCGTGGCCATCATCCAGCAGGATGCATGCGCGTTGGTACTGTTCAGGAGGGTCGGAGCGTGCGCGCCAGACGAGGCGGCCGGTCATGCGCAGGTGGACGACAAAGACGCGGCCGTCATCGAGACCGCAGAGGATGTATTTGCCGCGGCGGCCCATCGACACGAAGCGGCGGCCCACGAGGTTCTCGCGCAGGGTCTCGATTGACGCCCCCGCGAGCAGGGCGATGGTGCCCTCGTCCACTTCGACGCCGATGATCTGGCGGCCAACGACGAGCGGTTCGAGGTCGCGGCGGATCGTTTCAACTTCGGGGAGTTCGGGCACTAGAGGAGTGTAGCAATCAGTGCCAGACAACGAGCAACGGGGCGACAGGCTGACCAAACGTGCCTTTCGCCGGTGGCGTGCTGTGGCCACCGCCCGGATACTGCGCGGATGAGGCAACGCGCTGGCACCAACGTCCAGGTGACTGTCGAGCTGGCGAATCCGGGCGGCTGCAGATGATCACACACCTGCAGGGCAAGCTCGCGCGTATGGATGCGGGCGGGCCGCTGGTTGAAGTCGATGTTGGCGGTGTCC
>Ga0307373_10007066_pt1 | contig 17626 bp, 14 predicted proteins | sample OX2MG_FD_202534 | JGI IMG/M metagenome (GOLD analysis project Ga0307373, IMG submission 202534) | Soil microbial communities from Risofladan, Vaasa, Finland - OX-2 | ecosystem: Environmental > Terrestrial > Soil > Coastal area > Acid sulfate soil | place: Finland: Risofladan, Vaasa | collected... | reverse complement strand
CGGGCCGGCCAGAGGCTCGAGAGCCTTGGCCGCCTGGTCCGCGGTCGCAATACCCGTCACCCCGTGGGCGTTGAAAGTCGCGGCGCTGACCAGGATGATCGCGTACATCACCAGCTGCGAGAAGGCCATTCCGACAAAGACATCGATCCGCGCGCCACGCATCGCCGATCGGGTGACTCCCTTTCGCAAGCGCTCGGTCCGCTGACCGGCCGCCTTCATCTCGTCAACCTCAGACGACGCCTGCCAGAAGAAGAGGTATGGCGAGATGGTCGTGCCCAGGATCGCGACGAGCATCGTGATGAAGGCCCTGTTGAATTCCAGATGGGGAACAAAGGTGGCGACCAGCACCTTCTCTGCCGGAGGATGGACCAGGAATGCGGTGATCACGTAAGCGAAAAGCGCGAGGGTGAGCCACTTGAAGGCGTTGAAGATGATCCGATAGCTGGCAAAGAGCTGCAGCCCCACGATGAGGGCCGCCGCCGGCACCACCAGCCAGATCGGCGCGATTCTCCCCCGCGTCAGCAGCGAGCCGCCGGCCGCAACGGCACCGAGGTCGGCACCGATGTTGATTGTGTTCGCCACCACCATGGCGATGATGCACAAGCCGACCAGCCAGGTCGGGAACTTGCGGCGAAGGCTGACTCCGAGCCCGATACCCGTGTGCAGCGCAATCCGCGCGCAGAGCTCCTGCATAGCCAACATGAGCGGGAAGGTAAACAGTGCCGTCCACAGCACGCCGAAGCCAAACTGGGCGCCGGCCTGGGAGTAGGTGCCGATGCCGCTCGGGTCGTCGTCACTCGCCCCGGTGATGAGGCCTGGTCCCAGGATTTGCAAGAAACCCTTGAGGCCCATGCGCCGGGCGGCGCCAACGCCGGTCTCCGGGGCGGCCGGACCGCCGGTGGCCGCCACCTCACCACCCTCAGGCGGCGCTTTGAGGAGCTCGGTTTCCGACGGCTCGACATCCGGACCAAGCTTCATCCGCTGGAGAGCTGGGTCGTCGATCTCGCGCTCGGGTGCCAACCAGCCTATTTTCGGGTTTAGTGCCCGCCGCCTGTCATCCAGCTGACTCAGCGGTTTGGTCGCTTCTCCCCAACGGAGTCGGAGCCGCACTTCGTAGCTCCCGCGGCCCTCTCAGCCTCTTTCACCAACTCAACCCGCCGCACCTCACCTAGCCAGCCGCTGCAACCGGGGCCGGCGTGGCGGGTGATATCGGACGTCGAGCACTGCCTCGCCCAGCGTGTACCCAACTGTCTGGCGGGCCACCACCAGGTAGAGGACGCCCAGGATCGCGAACATTGCAGCGACGAAAGTCAGGGCGTCAGAATCGCCCCCCGCGAGTTTTGTGAACAGGCTGAGAGTGCCGGCAGCGAAGCTGACCGCAGCGAGATCGAGACCGAAGGCGACGGCCAGGCGCCACCTGCCACGACCGGGATCTGCGGCTGTGGAAGGCTTTGCGGCCGGCATCCAGCGCGCGGCCACGACCCAGACAAGCACCACAATAACTACGACCGCCGCTCGCAAACCATAGGCTTCGAAGCGACCGAGCAATCGCTCCACGGGGGCGCCGACGAAGAGTCCGAGCCCCATGAAGGTCACGACCCAAAGCGCGCTCGCCGGCAGCACTCCAGTCATGAACTTGGCGAGGTTGAGGCCTACCGCGCCGGCGACCAAAGACGTGTAGACGCGGAGCCCGGGCAACAGTCGCGAAGCGGCAACCTGGAGTGGTGAGGCCTTTCGGAGCCTCGCAGCGGCTCGATCGTACGGCCCCCCCGCGTGCAGCCGAGCGGCGAGCGCGTGCACCCGTTTCGGCCCGATCCGCCCCGCCCAGGCGTAGCCGGTCAGCACTCCACAGATCACGGCCAGATATGCGAGCGGGGCCATCAACCAAACCGGAGTAGATCCACTTGCGACCAGAATTCCGGCCCCGATTAGCACTACTTCTCCGGGTGCCACTGGGATTGGGAGGCCGGCCTCTTCTAAAAAAAGGAGCGCGCAGACGATGGCGATGCCAGAGGCTTGCGAGGTCACGCTATGAGAAGGCGCTTTTCCTAGGGGTGGCGGGGATCGCGCCGCGATCCTCGGCTCGCATGAGCAGCCGAATCAAGCGCAATCGGGTTCGTGGTCGCCACGCTTGCCACCGAAGCGCCAACTGGATAGTCGTTCGCACTCACCCGACTATCTGATTTCTCCCAGAACATCTGCAGCAACAATAGGTTGGGCGGGGCTCACCCCGAGGTCAGCTTTCGCGGCCGACCACGCAGCCTGCCAACCTCCCTCACACCATTGGACGTCGGTCACGCAGGAGTTCTTCGGAAGAAGGAGGCGTTTGCTGTACGAGCACCCGGCAGGCACGCTGCCTGCTGATCGCCTGAGGTCGCTCACAGAACCTGGGATCTCCAGAGCCACTGACGGTCCGCAACCGCGCCTCCGCAACGAAGGTGGACCTAGTAGCCAATTGACGTAGAACTGATGTAAGACTGATGTAGCGAGCCGCAGCGGCCCGCCGTCGCGTCGTCAGTTCGTATTCGGATTTGGCTCCCCTTAGTGGACGTTCTTCGAACGCGGTTGCTAATACCGAGGCCGGAAATGCTTCAGTCGTTGACCAGGAGCCACCGTCTCACAGGAGTCACGGGAGGTCCAGAGTCGGCAGGAAGCGCGGCGCCCGGCGGGCTCTAGTCATCTGCTCGAACGCGAACGCCATTCCAAGCAGCAACGCCTCCGAGCCGGGCTTGGCGAAAAAAGCGAGGCCGAGGGGCAGGGCGCCGAACGCCATCCCCGAGGGCACGGTTACGATCGGGTAGCCGGCCATCGCCGACGGCTGGGTGGAGCCGCCGAGGACACGGTCGCCATTGATTTGATCGATTACCCAGGCGGGTGGCCGGGAGGGCGCCACCAGCGCATCGAGCCGGTGCCTGTCGAGGGTGGCATCAATGCCTCTTCCCCGTGACAGGCGGCGCGACGTCGCGAGCGCGGAAAGGTACTCGGCGGAATCGAGGCCCGACCGGGCTTGGCACTCTTCAAATATCTCCTGGCGGAAGTACGGCATTTCCTCCGCCGCGTGCTCTTCATTGAAGCGGATCAGGTCGGCGAGCGAGCGCGGCCCGATCCCAGGCCTGACCGCGAGGTAGGAGTTGATCCCTGCCTTGAACTCGTGCTGGAGCACCGCCGTCTCGACCTTTCGATTGTCGGCGCGCATTGCCTCGGTCGTGGAGATCTCCACCTCGACGAGCTCCGCGCCCAGGTCGCGGAGGCCCACCAGGGCCGTCTCGTGGACCTTGTCGGCGTGCTCGCTGTAGCCGGTGAACGGCTCACGCAGGACGCCGAGACGGCGGCCCCGCAAGGCGCCCGCATCGAGGTGGACCGTGAAATCAGTTGGAGAGTCGACGAGCGCGCCCAGCAGCAGCGCGGCATCGCGCACATGGCGAGCATGAGCACCAGCGCTGTCCTGGCTTCGTGAGATTGGGATGATCCCGTGCTGGCTCACCAGGCCGACCGCCGGCTTGATGCCAACCACTCCGTTGGCCGACGAGGGACAGATGATGGATCCGTTGGTCTCGGTTCCGACGGCGACTGGAATCAGGCCGGCCGCTACGGCGACCGCCGACCCGCTCGAGGAGCCGCAAGGGGACCGGTCGAGGACGTGCGGATTGCGGCACTGACGGCCACGCCCGCTCCAGCCACCGCACGATCGCGACGACCTAAAGTTGGCCCACTCACTGAGGTTGGTCTTGCCGAGCAGAAGCATGCCCGCCGCCCGAAGGCGGGCTACCAGTGGCGAGTCGGTTGGCGCCGGCGCTCCCGTGAGTGCGAGCGATCCGGCGGTTGTCAGCATTCGGTCGCCGGTGTCGATGTTGTCCTTGACGAATACGGGGACGCCATGCAGCGGCCCGCGCATCCGGCCCTTGCGACGCTCATGGTCAAGCCGGTCGGCGATCTCCTCCCAGTCGGGATTGAGCTGGATGACTGAGCGGAGGCTCGGGCCTACCTGGTCGACGGCCGCGACTCGTTCGAGGTGCATTTCAGCGAGCCGTCGCACGCTCAGCTCGCCACTGTCAAGACGCCCGAGGAGGTCGCTTATTGAGGCGTCCGCCAGTTCAGGATGAGGTACCAACTCTGGTTCAGCGTAGGAGTCAGCGAGCCACGACAGTCAGGAGTTCGTCGGCGATGCGATCGAGCTCGGCCTTCTCGGTTGGCATCAGAGCTCGCAGCGGCATCCGGCAGTGGCCCTCGATCGCCACGCCGCGCCGGATTAGTAGGTGTTTCAGCGCCGCCTGGAAAGGAAAGCGTTGTACCCGATCGCGAATCTCCCCCAGACGGTGCGCACCGGCTTCAGTGGGTCGGCGTACGACCGCTGTCACCGCCTCCGGGAAGGCCGCCGCAAGCCCCGATACAGCGCCAACCGCGCCAGCGGTCAGGCCCCGATGGATCAGAGCCTCGGGCCCGACGAATACCTTAAGCCCGTCGATCAGATACGGCTCGAACCGCTCCCACGGGGCATCCGAGACCTTCAGCCCGACCAGGTTTGGCAGGCGGGATCGCAGCTCCTCGATCACGGCGGGCTTTACGGCGTAGCCGCTGCGCGCCGCGAACTCGTAGACGAAAAAGGGCAGGGGCGCGCACGCGCGCCCGGCGGCTGTGAAGTGTTCGATCAGCGCGCTGTCGTCCAGCGCAAAGTAGGGAGGCGCGATAACAGCCACGGCGTGCGCGCCGACCTCGGCAGCGTGCGCGGCGAGAGTCACCGTAGCAGCGGTCGTCTGCGCGCCGCAGTGAACAATCACGATCACCCGCCCACGCCCGGCTCGAACGAACGCATCCGCTGCCGCGCGGCGCTCGGCAGTGCTCAAGAGAATGCCCTCGCCGGTCGTGCCGAGCGCGAGGATCCCATCGACGCCGGCAGCGACCAGGTGCTCGGCCAGCGGGCCGATCGCGTCCACGTCCACGGCGTCACCGGCCTCGCGCAGGGGCGTCACCGAGGCGGCGATGGCACCGGCGAACTCGCGCGCGGCCCGTTCAGGCATTTCAGTATTTCCGGGCATGATCGAAAACATTGACGAGCGGGCGGCCGTCCAGATAGCGGTGCAGGTTCTCGATGAACAGATCGACCAGCCGGTCGTTCTCGTGCACCACCGTGCTCGCCGAGTGGGGCGAGACGATGACGTTCGGCATCGCCCACAGCGGGCTGTCAACCGGGAGCGGCTCTTTCGCAAAGACGTCGAGGCCGGCACCACGTAGGCGGCCGGACTGCAGCATCTCGATCATCGCCTGCTCGTCGATGAGCGAGCCGCGGCCGACGTTCACGACCACGGCGTTTGCGGGTAGGAGGGCGAGCCGTCTGCGATCGATCAGGTTGACGGTTTCCGGGGTATCCGGAGCTGCGATGACGAGGATGTCGGTGTCGGGCATCACGACGTCAAGGCCTGCCGCGTCGACAACCCTGCGCACCCCGGGCGGAGTCTGGCCTTCGGTCGTCCTTCGATGACCGGTCACCTCGATGCCCAGGGCCGAGCTCAGCTCGGCGATTCTCGATCCGACGCGGCCCAGCCCGATCAGCGTCATCCGCGATCCGAAGACCTCCCGACCGCAAAAGCGCTCCCAGTGCCGCTCCTCTTTCCAGGCGTTGACCTGCGGCATTTCTTTGGCGAAGTAGAGGGCGGTGAGGAGGACGAACTCCGCGAGCGGCTGAGCGTGAATCCCGGCAGCGTTGGTGATGAGCAGCCGCGAACCCGCCAGGCCCAGGCGCTCGACGAGCGGACCGATCCCGGAGCTGGTCGACTGCACCCAGCGCAACCGGGGCGCTCGTTTCAGCAGCTCCTCCGGCCGCTCCCAGTCGAAGTCGAAACTGACCTCGGCCCGACCGAGGTGCCTTTGCCAGAGAAGGCGCTGCTCATCGGTCAGCGGCCGTGGCGGCCCATGGTGGTCGGCTTCGTAGCGAGTAGTCGGCAGGAGCTCGGGCTCATAGATCAGCTCGATCCGCTCCGGCTCCGCCGCGAGAATGCGCTCCGCGTGCCGGGGATCCAGCCACGTGGCGATCAAGACGGGGACGGCGCGGTCAGTCGCCGGCATCGGCGTGGCCTCCCGTGGACTGGGCGGCCATCAGCTCTGCCAGCCGGTAACAGAGCCGCGTTCCCGCCCCGAGCGGGCCGCGAGGGATGTCGCGATGCCGTTGGTTCTCGTTCCAGTGACTGCCCGCGATGTCGAGGTGGACCCAGGGACGTCCCTCCACAAACTCGCCGATGAACATTGCGGCCGTGATCACCCCGGCCTCGCCGTAATCAGAGTTCTTGAGGTCGGCGCTCTGGCTCTGGATCAGCGGTCGGAAGTCGGGGTAGATCGGGAGCCGCCAGACTCGGTCCCCCGCGGCTTCGCCCGCGGCCGCCACCTGCTCCCAGAGCCGGTCGTTATTGCTCACGGCAGCCGATGCTGCGTGACCGAGGGCCGCCCTCGCATCGCCGGTCAGGGTTGCCAGGTCGACGATATGAGTGGCACCGGACCGGAGCGCATAGGTGATGGCGTCGGCCAGGACGAGCCTCCCCTCCGCGTCTGTGTTGAGCACCTCGACGGTCTTTCCCGACGCGCTCGTCCATACATCTCCGGGCCGCTGGGCGCCGCGACCGGGCAAGTTCTCCGCCGCCGCGATCACGGCCATCACGTTGATCGCAAGCCGGCTCTCGGCCACGACCTGGATCGCGGCCAGCACGGCAGCCGCACCGCCCATGTCGCCGCGCATCTTGACCATTCCATCAGCGGACTTCAGCGAGAGTCCCCCGCTGTCAAATGTGATGCCCTTGCCGACCAGAGCCAGGCTGGGTTCGTCGGTGGCTCCTCCCCGATATTTCAGCCTGATCAAGCGCGGCTCCTGTTCGGAGGCGGCGCCGACAGCCGCCAAAAGCCGGTAACCGCCCGTCGTAAGGGCCTCGGCGCCAAGGGTTTCACATTCGAGCCCCAAGCGATCCGCGATCTCTCTAGCGATCGCCTCCAGGCGATCTGGGCCAAGCTCGTTAGCCGGCGCGTTCTGCCACTCGCGTGCTCTGGCGGTGGCCTCGCCAAGACGCCGGGAGAGATCGATCTCGGCTTCAGGCGCATCGCCGAAGCCGGCCAGAGTCAACTCCGTCAGCGCCGCCGGGTGGCGGCCCGTGCTCCGGCCCCGGCGGTCCCAGCTGCCGGCCACGCAGCCTTCGATGACAGCACCGCGATCCGCTTCCCGGAGCCCGCCCGCTCTCACCACCGCGACCCTTCCATGGCCGAACTCCCGCGCGGCCCGCACCATCTCCTGGTGCGCGAAGCGGAGCCTGGAACCGTCGAGGTCGGCGATGGCGCCGAGGCCATATAGAAGGACGCGTGGGCTGGCAAGGCCGGCTCGGGCGGGCAGCAGCAAGACCTCGTGCAGGCGGCCGCTGTGCTCGCCCGAAGCGGCAAACGCGGCCGCGCCTGGATCAAGCTCCTGGAGGACTTGGTCAGGCGGCGCCCCGGACATGACCGGTATCGCCAGCACGTCGGCAGCGACGGAGGCGGCCCCGCCGCGACCGGAGGTTAAGGCGACGCGAACCGGGTGGAATTCTTTCACGTGAAGAATGTATATTGTCGCCGTTTAGATCTTTCTCGCGAGATTGATCGGTCTCGAAGCCAGTTTTAGGGAGGCAGCCGCCTTATGCAGGGACGCAGCAAGATGTTGATTGGGGCCATGAGCGCGCTCATGGTTCTTCTCGCGGCCTGCGGCAACACGGGCGGCACCTCGTCCGGGAGCGTGGCCAGCAAGACGCTCGTCGTCGACGACGCCTACACCTGGGACTTCAGCAAGGACACCGACCCCAGCCGGGGCGGCGTCGACTTCGATGCCGATCCCTTCTTCCACGCGATCTACGACAGCCTGCTCACCTTCAAGCTGGGTGATTCCTCGACACCCATCCCACTCGTCGCCCAGTCCTACACGGTCTCGCCAGACGCCAAGACGTTCACGTTCACGATCCGCCAGGACGTGAAGTTCGCCGACGGGACGCCCCTCACCGCGCACGACGTCGCGTTCACGTTCAATCGGCTCATGAACCTTCACGACAACCCCGCGTACCTCCTGGCCGGGATCACTTCGGCGACGGCGACCGACAACTACACCTTCGTGCTCGTCTCCTCGGTGTCGAACCCCGCGATCCCATTCATCGTCACCAACCCAGCCCTCGGCATCATCAACTCCAAACTGCTGATGGCGCACGGCGGGACCGACGCCGCCAATGCGGCCACGGCCGACACCGCCCACAACTTTCTAGGCACGACCTCAGTCGGCAGCGGACCCTACACGATGGCCTCGGTCAGCACCTCGCAGGTGGTGCTGAAGGCGAATTCAAATTACTGGGGCCCTGACAAGCCCAACTTTGGGACAGTGATTTTCCGCAATGTTGCCGCCGCGACGCAGTTGATCGAAATTCAGAAGGCGTCCAACCAAATCGAGCTAAGCCTATCCGGCGACCAGGCCGCCAGCCTGAACGGCAACAACGCGCTGACCGTGACGAGCTTCACCTCGCCCAACATCACGTTCGCGTTCTGCAACCGCGCGACCAACGCAGCCTGCGCCAACCAGCATTTCCTCAACGCCATCCGTTACGGCATCGACTACCAGGCCCTGGTCAGCGTCGCCGGCGCGGGATCGGCCCAAGCAGCCGGCGTGGTGCCAAGGCAGTTCCTCGGCGCCCTCCCTCAGTCGCAGGCGATCACACTAGACCTGACCAAGGCCAAGAGCGAACTCCAGGCCTCAGGGATCGTGAATCCCAAGATTGAGCTCGATTACACGATCAGCAGCACAGGCCTCAACGACTCGCTGGCCGCCAAGATCCAGGCCAACCTACAAGCAGTCGGCATCACCGTAACCCTCAACGGCCAGCCCAGCTCGATCGCGACGCCTAACTATCGAGGTGGCAAGTACCAGCTCGGCCTCGCCGGCTGGGCACCCGACTACCCGGACCCCAACGACTACCTGGCGTTCCTACCGGGCCAGCTAGTCGGCAAGCGCGCCGGCTGGTTCACCGGCGCCGCACCGGATATTGAGAGTCTTGGCGCCAAGGCAGGTTCCACATCGGACAATGCCACCCGTGGCCAGCTCTTCCAGCAACTGCAGACCCTGCTCAACCAGGAGAGCCCGATGCTGCCACTCATTCAGCCCGGGCAGTCGGTCGTAAGTACGAAGAATCTCACGAATGTCATTTACAGCCCGGTCTGGTACCTCGACCTCGCCTCGATCGGCACGCACTGATTCACTGGGAGCGGCGCTCGCGAGGCGCCGCTCCCAACATCCCCTCCTCTTCTTTATTGGGCGACGTCTCATCGCCTTGGTATTTCTCTGCCTTGGGGTGAGCGTGATGGCCTTCGTCCTGACCCATCTCGTGCCGGGCGACCCAGCCGTTGCGAACCTCGGAGATCAGGCCTCTGCCGACCCTGTGGCGGTGCGCATCTACCGAGAGCACTACGGGCTTGACAAACCCTTGCCGGTCCAGTACGTGGTGTATCTACGGAACCTTCTTCATGGCGACCTTGGTGAGTCCGAGCAGAGCCAGCGGCCAGTCCTCACCGACCTCGAGGAGTACATTCCGGCAACCGCCGAACTTGCCATCACGTCGATGGTGCTCGCGTCCCTGCTCGGAATAACTCTGGGAGTGATCGCCGCGCTGAAGCGCAACCGGCTCACCGACCAGATCATCCGGGTGGTCTCCCTGGGAGGCATGTCGACGCCGCAGTTCTGGCTCGCCCTGGTGGCGCTGTACATCTTCTTTTTCAAGCTGGGCTGGGTTCCCGGCAGCGGCCGGCTTGATGCAATCGTGCTGCCGCCGCCCCACCTGACCGGCCTGTTCACGATCGACGCGCTGGCGGCCGGCCAGTTCGATGTCTTCGTCAACGCCGTTCAGCATTTGATCCTGCCTGCCTGCGTCCTAGCCGCCTTCAATATGGGCCTCTTTACTCGCTTCACCCGCTCGGCGGTGCTCGAGGTGCTGGAGAACGACTACGTGCGAACCGCGCGCGCCAAAGGCCTGCCGGAGTTGACGGTCGTGTTCCGGCACATACTGCGAGCCGCTTCGCCGCCGATCCTGACCGTGGTCGGGCTCGCGTTCGGCAACGTCATGACTGGCACTGTCCTCGTCGAGAACATCTTCTCCTGGCCGGGAATCGGCCAGTACTCGTACCGGAGTGCGACCTCCCTCGACCTGCCGGCGATCGTGGGCGTGATGCTTTTCGTGGCGATCGTCTACATCCTCGTCAACATGGTCGTCGACATCCTGTACGGAGTCATCGATCCGAGGGTGCAAGTGGCGTGATCGCGGTCACCGCTTACAGCAATCCGCTGTCCTCCACCTGGCGCCGGATTCCGGGCGCGTGGAGACAGCCCCTGGCCGTCGTCGGCTTCGGCATTGCCGCTGCCTGGGTCTTGATCGCCCTGCTGGCGCCGTGGATATCTCCATATGACCCGCTCGCGCAAAGTTCCGCCCTTTATCAAGCGCCGTCGGCCGCGCACCTGATGGGCACCGACGAGCTAGGCCGAGATGTCTTGTCGCGGGTGCTCTGGGGCGCCCGGGTCTCGATCCCGCTGGCCATGCTGCTGGTCGCGCTCGCGTTCACGATCGGGGGCACCCTCGGGGGCCTCGCCGGCTACCTCGGCGGCTGGGTGGACGAACTCGTGATGAGGAGTGCGGACTTCGTTTTCGCGGTGCCGACGATCCTACTGGCCATGGCCGTCGTCGCCGCCCTCGGCCCCGGCCTGTTCCATGCCGTGCTCGCGGTGGTGCTGGTCTCCTGGCCCGGCCACGCGCGGGTGGTCAGGGGACTGGTGCGGACGACCATGCAATCGGAGTATGTCGCCGTCGGGCGCCTGCTCGGGTCGCCGACACACCGCGCGCTCACAGTCGACGTTCTCCCTAACATCGCGGGCCCGGTGATCGTCCTCGCCGCCCTCGAGATCGGCAACGCGATCCTGCTCCTCAGCGCACTGTCCTTCCTGGGCCTTGGCGCACGCCCGCCGGCAGCCGAATGGGGATCGATGGTCTCCACCGGAGCCGAGCACTTCGAGGCATGGTGGATGGGGGACTTCCCTGGGTTGGCCATCGTCAGCGTCGTGCTGGCCTTCAACTTGCTTGGCGACAGTCTTCGTGACGCGTTCGACCCCAAGGCGATGATCAAGGCGCGAGGCGCATGAACGCGCTGCTCAGCGTCCATGACCTGCGCGTCTGGATTGATACGGCTCGCGGCCCGCTGACCATCGTCGACGGCGTCAGCTTCGACATCCCTGCCGGCCGGGTCTTCGGGCTGGCCGGCGAGAGCGGAAGCGGCAAGACCATGACGGCGCTGGCGCTGCTTGGGCTGCTCCCGGCTGGCGGGCGGACGGGCGGCTCGGCGATCCTGGACGGCCGCGACCTCCTGACCATGCGAAGCGCCCAGAGGCGCCGTACTCGCGGTCGCGAGGTCGCGATGGTATTTCAGGATCCGACCTCCTCGCTGCACCCGATGCTGACCATTGAACGCCAGCTGACCGAGCACCTCCGATACCAGCTGGGCATGAGCCGCAAGGAGGCCGATAAGCGTGCCGCCGAGTTGCTCACCGAGGTGCGAATCCCCGATCCGGAAGCAGCTCTGCGCGGTTACCCTCACCAGTTCAGCGGCGGCATGCGCCAGCGGATCCAGATCGCGATCGCCCTTGCCTGCGAACCGCGCCTGCTGGTCGCCGACGAGCCAACGACTGCTCTCGACGTGACCGTGCAGGCGGGGATCCTACGGTTGCTTCACCGGCTCTGCCAGGAGAAGGACCTCGCCGTGATGCTGATAACCCACGACCTCGGGGTCCTCTCAGCTCTGGCCGACACGGTCACCGTGATGTATGCGGGCCGGGTCGTCGAGTCCGGTCCCACCGTCCAGGTGATGGCACGTTCGCGGCACCCCTACACGAGGGGACTGGTCGATTCGCTGCCCCACCCAGAGGCGGGCGACCGGGCCCTCGTGCCGATCGCCGGCGATCCTGCGGGGCCCGAGGATCGGCCCCCTGGGTGCGCCTTCCACCCCCGCTGCCGCTACATGGAACCCTCCTGCGCGACCACCGTCCCGCCGCTCATCCGAATCGACGATGGGCGGGAGATGGCGTGCCCAGTGGACCCGCTGATCGCGAGCCTGGTGCGATGAGCCTGCTCGAACTGCGCGATGTGGAGGTGGTGTACCAACGCGGTGACGGCACCCCTGTGCCCGCGGTGGCGGGCGCCAGCCTGGACGTCAACGCCGGCGAGATCGTCGGCCTGGTCGGCGAAACGGGCTGTGGTAAATCCTCGCTCGCCAAGGCGGCCGTCGGCCTGGTCCCGGTGACGAGGGGGACCATCACGTTCGAGGGCCAACCGGTCCATCTCCTCGGGCGCCGCGCCCGCCCGGTGAGCGAACGGCGGCTGCAACTCGTCTTCCAGAACCCCTACGAGTCAATCAATCCGCGCCGGACCGTCGGCGCCCAGGTCGCGGACGCATTCGCTATCGGTCGCACGCTGGCGCGGTCGAATTGGCGTCCGCGGGTGGAGGATCTGCTACGCAGGGTGGGTCTCCCAGCGACCGTGGCTGGGCGCTTTCCCCACCAGCTGAGCGGCGGCCAGCGGCAAAGGATCGCGATCGCACGAGCGCTCGCGACCGACCCGGCGATGATCGTCCTGGATGAACCTCTATCCGCCCTCGACGCGTCGGTCCAGGCACAGGTGGCAAACCTTCTCGTCGAGCTCGCACGGGACCTCAAGGTCGGTATGCTCCTAATCTCGCACGACCTCGCCATCGTCCGCCACGTAGCCCATCGCACGGCAGTGATGTACCTGGGCGTAATTGTCGAGACAGCACCAACCGCCGATCTCTGGAAGGCGCCAATGCATCCCTACACGCAGGCCCTGATCGACGCCATCCCGCACGCCGACGGCGCCGGCCATTTGCCGGCAGCGGTCCCTGGCGAAATCCCCGACCCCGCGCGGCCGCCATCGGGCTGTCGCTTCCATCCTCGATGCCCGCGCGTGATGGACCGGTGCCTCTCCGAGGTCCCCGAGCTGGTCGCCAAGGATGGCGGCCGCCGGGTCGCCTGCTGGCTGCATGAGATACCGATGGCCGGCCCCTGGGCTGCCGACGTTACAAGGGTGTCGCCGTGAATCCTCGGTTCGAGCCGGCGGGCTCCGGTCGGCTGGCGAAACACGCGTACCAGCAAGTGCGCAAAGAGATACTCCGGCAGCGGCTGGAGGCCGGCACGGTTCTCAACGAAGGGACGATCGCCGAATCGCTGGGGATGTCGAAGACTCCCGTCCGGCATGCGCTCTACGCCCTCCGCCAGGAAGGGTTGCTCGAGGCCGGCCCTCGCCGCCAGCTGGTCGTGCGCAACCTGTCGCCGGTACAGCGGGCCGAGCTGGTCGCGGTTCGCGAGGCCCTCGAGCGGGTCGCGGTGAGCCATGCCTGCCAGCATATGAACGATGACGATTTCGACCACCTGCGGACGCTCCTGCGACGCCAGCGCCGGTTTGCTGAAGCTGGCGAAGATGACGACTTCGTTGACTGCGACGAGGAAATGCACATCGCGATCTCTATGCGATCGGGGCTCCAGCTCGTACCCCAGTTCCTGACCCAGCTGCGGGGGTTCGTCCGTCTGATGCATATGAGGGCGCGGCGCGATCCGGGTCACCTGTTCCGGGTCCTCGAAGAACACGTGCGGCTGGTCGACGCCATCGAGCAGCGGGACGAGGAGGGAGCACTGGCGGCGCTCGCCCATCACCTCCACACGACTGAGTACATCATCGCCGACTAGCCAGACAGGAACTGTGATGAAGTTCTGCGGTGTTTTCGCTCCGTTATACGAGTTTGGCTCCGGAGCATTGGGTCCCCTTAGTGGACGGCCTTCGAACTCTTTGGCTGGCGCCGTCGGACGATGTTCGGGAGCACCTCACGCGATTTCGTCCCTCGGAACCCGTCGGCGCTCGGCCCACGTGAACTGCAGCAGACGAACTGGAGAGCGGTGCGACCGGCCGTCGAAGTCCCCGATGGCCTTCTATGTGCACCCTACCGCTCAAGGTGCAGTCGGCAGCCCCGGTGCTTTTGGTGCCGACTCAACGCGGCGTTGGAAGGACGCCTCGCTGAAGAGATCGAGATAGGTTGCATAACTGAATACGCGGTTTCGGCGCCGGCCCGTGGTTTCGCGCAGCAGTCCAAGGGCCGACAGCCGGTTGATCACCGACATCGCCGTGACCTCGCTGACGTCTAGACGTCCGGCGAGGATCGCTGCCGTCATCGCTGGTTCTCTGACCAGCGCTTCGAGCGCGCGCGCCATGTTGGGCCCCGCCCGCCCGTCGGCCGCGGCCATAGCTCGGTGTTCCTCGCGCAAGTGAAGGACATCTCGAATCGTCGCCTGACCCTCGTGGGCGACCTGCCGGATGGCTTCCAAGAAAAAGTCGACCCACCCCTCCCAGTCCCCGTCGGTGCGAATCCGGGTCAGACGCTGGTGGTACTCGTCTCGGTGCAGCTTTAGATAGACGCTCGGGTAAAGCAGCGCGCAGCCGCGCTCGAGCACACGACGCTCCTGCAGAAGCAGCGGTACCAGCAAGCGACCGACTCGGCCGTTGCCGTCAAAGAATGGGTGAATGGTTTCGAATTGCGCGTGCATCAGGGCGGCCTGAATAAGGGGATCGGAGGAATCGTCATGGAGATACTTCTCCCACTGGTCGAGGGCCTGCCACATCTCATGAACCGGTGGCGGAACAAAGGCGGCGTTCGCCAGCGTCGAGCCGCCGATCCAGTTTTGGGATCTCCTGATATCGCCGGGTTCACGTTCTCGCCCCCGCACCCCAGCCATCAGATCGGCGTGTATCTCGCGTATGAGGCGGATCGACAATGGGAGATCCTCGAGACGATCGCGCGCCCGGTTGAGCGCTCGGACGTAGTTGACGATCTCCTCGAGGTCCCGCGGACGCTCCATGCCCTCGGGACTGACCTCGAATTGGAAGAGTTCGTCCAGAGTTCCTTGGGTCCCCTCGATCTGAGAGCTCAGCACGGCCTCGCGGCGAACGTAGACCGCGATCAACAGGTCAGGATTGGGAACAAAGTCGGCCGCGCCGACGAGCCGTCCGAGCGCCTGATAGGCGGCGGTCAGAAGGCGAGTCCGGCCTGCATCAATGACGAGGTCGCGTGGCGGAAAGTCCGCCGGTACGAACGCCTTGAAGCCAGCGGCTTGCTGAACGAAGTGACCTGCGCGAGCCATCATGGCAAAGGATCTTTTGGGAGCACACCACCGAAGCTAAGTTTCAGCTCTTAACCTTAGCCTAAGAGCGCTGCGTCACTCTAGAGCCTCCAATGGCGGTAAGCCGCAATCCATTCGACGCCGGCCGGCGCGGGCGAGGGCAAGGGTATGTCTAGAATCGCGATGCGCTGTGTCACGCCTGCGCGTTTGCATATCGCGATGATCTCGTCGCGATCGGAGATATCCACCTTGGTCACCGTGACAGGCACGCCCAGAATAAGCGTCTCGAACGGGAGCGCGAGGTGCTCCTCAATCATGGTGAACAGGCCTGTTGCTTGCTCGGACTCGTTGTTGCAGTCGACGGTGGCTTCGTCCACCATCGCATCAAGCCTCGCCTTGCTCGGAGTCTTCGACTCTCGCTTCATCTGTAAGCCCCTAGGGCGATCGGCGCCTGGCACGACGCGCATGGCGATTCGTCGCCGTCGTGTAGGTTGACTGCGGCATCGTGAAACCCACGAGCCCCCCGGGCGCCGAGCGGATCCCCGGAAGGACTAGCAGAATCTAACCATGTCCAGTCAGGACGACAGAGTCCGCGACCTCGAATCGAAACTCGAGGAGGCATTGGCGGCGGTCCCAGACCTGCGCTCTGACAACGAACTTCTGCGGGCGCGTGTGGTTGATCGCCTCCCCGAATCGACTGATACGCCGACTCGTGTAGCACCTCCAACGCCTAAAGTTCGACTCCCTCGCGGTGCTCTCAGCCTGACGCGCGAACCAATTCACAGGCCTTGACGAGCACAGGAACTTGTCAGTTCGGGTAGACGTTTCCGACTTCGAGAACGTGCCAGCGTCCGCCCTGTCTCCCCATAACTATGTTGATCGACCAGCCGGGTTCCGCCATTCGGCTCGCGGTTTCGCCGACTACGAGGGGACCGACCCCGCCCTCGAACCACAACACTCCGGGCTCGACCCGGCTGATGGTGAGGTAGTCCTCGATGTAATCGTCGTCGGCGAGGGAGTGGGCATCCAGCGTCGAACGCTCGGCGAGGCCATAAAGGAGCCTTGCGAGGCGCTCGGCCTTGGGCAAGTCCGAACCCGTGGTCACGGCCCTCTCCCTCGCATCGACGAGGTCCTCTGCCTTCACCAGTCCCTCCGTGACAAGCCAGTCGAGGAGGTCCGCGATGACGGGACCTGCCGCCGCGATCACCGAGCTCGGGGCGATGACCTTGCGGACCATGAAGTCGCCCAGGAACGAGCCAACCTCGCCAGGGATCTTGTCCGCACCGAACAGCTCGCAGTAAGCGTCCTCGTCCCCGGCATCGAACGCCTCCTGGAAGCGTTTCCGCTCGAACGTCGAAAGACTCTCATAGGCGTAACCGTTGAGGCTCCGCCGGAAGAACTCGATGATCGCCTCGTAGTTGCGATGGTTCCTGGCACGAATAGTCTTGCGCCTGGCTGCCAGAAACTCCTGCAGCACCTCATTGATACGATCCCTCGGGCGTTCGGCGGTCGCAACGGCCCGGGAAGACTTCGTGGACACCTCTGAACCGACCACCTGCCGCGCCAAGTCGATGGCCCGCGCGTACTTGACCGCGCCGAACGGGATCCGCCGCAACGACCGGTTGAGGCCGGCCAGGTCGAGCCGCTGCAGCCCACCCGACTGATATACGGCCGCCTCGATCTGATATCGCATGTCGGTCATCGTCCCGAGCACACTGCGACTGCACGTACGGCCAATCACCAAGTCACTGGCAGCCATTGGCCCGAATGTGTCTTGAGGCAGGCCCTCGGCAGTGAGCTCACGCTCGATCAAGGACAGCGCAAACCGTCCAAGTGGAATCACCTTCGCTTTGGCGATCTCGGGCTCGAAGACCGCAAAGAGCGTTGAAGAATGCGCCATCAGAAGACACTTCCGCCCGTCCAGCCATAGGAGGTTGGCATACCAATCGGTCGGGTGAGGCTCCATGCTCCTCGTGGTCGGCGAGCCGGACACCAGCTTGAGCAACTTTGCCGTGCACCGAATAACGGTCATGCTCCCAGATCTTTCACCTGGTGCCATATGCACAGCGCCTGAGAATGGCACGCCAGCCGTTGCGAATGCTAGCCCCCTCGCGGACGATCAGGGTCAATTCATGCAGGTCGACGCGGGAATCGGAAAAGTGGTCATGTGCCTCGAACCGCGCAGCCAGGCGGCGCCTCGCTGCCATCTCCGGTGCGCGCTCGACGATGCGCGAGTAGACCTCGCACGCATAGGCGAACGGCTCCCTCTTGTGGAACGCGATGCCGAGCAGCCACTCCCTTTTGCGCGTCTGCCTCAGACCCGCGCTCGCACGCTTGCAATTGTGGAAGATGTGTGCGACCTCGTGAACAAGGAAATCGGCGAATGCATCCTGCCTCTCGAAGTACACAGGGGAGACA
>Ga0307373_10007065_pt1 | contig 17632 bp, 13 predicted proteins | sample OX2MG_FD_202534 | JGI IMG/M metagenome (GOLD analysis project Ga0307373, IMG submission 202534) | Soil microbial communities from Risofladan, Vaasa, Finland - OX-2 | ecosystem: Environmental > Terrestrial > Soil > Coastal area > Acid sulfate soil | place: Finland: Risofladan, Vaasa | collected... | reverse complement strand
GACGTTCACGCAGTCGGGCATTGAAATCACCGCAGCGTCGGTCGCGGTCTTATAGTTTTTCTTCATGGTGGTCCCCTGTCTTTGGTGTTTTTAACGGAACACCCGATACCTACCAGATGGCAGAGATCAGGCGGGGGACCGCCACCTCAAATTCCACGACGAACGGGACAATCTCTTCTTTCATGCACGACTACGCATACTCCGCTTCAGGGGCGCGAATACCTGCACAACAAGCTGTATCAGAGAGCAGGCGGGGTCGATCCGGGGAACTTCGGGCGACCGCTGGAAGTCTCGGGCTCGCCTTCTGGGTGGAAAGGTTGCGTGTGGAGCATCTCAGGGTCATTTGTAATCGAATCGAGATGATCCAGTTATCGAACTGTTAGGTGGCACTTGATACATCGATGCAACGAGTACGCTATCGGGAGCGTCTGAGAAAGGCTTTGTTACCTCAGCGCGAGTGGCAGAGATGCTTGTTATGGCGGGGCTAGGGTGTTATCCTCGTATCACTCCCTTGGGAGGAGCCGTGATGCCGACAGAGGACACGGTGCCGTGTTACCCTCGTATCACTCCCTTGGGAGTGATGGCGCGGGAATTGTTACAAGTTGCCTCGTGCTCGAAACGGAATTCCTGATTAGGTTCAGGACTGAATGCCCAAGGAGGGCGAATGAAAATGCGATCCCTGTCAATTCGCCGGTGGGGAGTGGCAGCCCTTACGGCTACTACCCTTCTCGGCGCCCTATCCATTCTCGGCGAAGGCGTAGCGTCTGCTGCGACCCCAACGGTCGTTTTAACCGCTGGCACCGTCCCGCCTAGCACGCTTGGTACCGGAACAGTAAATGGAGCGGATATCACCGTGACAATTACTGGCACGGTGGTACTTGGTGATACGGTCGACTTGGTGGTCGCCTGTGATCACGCCGTCTTCGCTGGGGCTACTGGGACTACCAATTGGGTGTCCGGTGGCCCAACTTCAAATGGCGCGTGTGGCGCTGGAGTAAACAACGAGATTGTCTTTACCAGTACTACAGCTGCAGTCAACTCGTTTACGGTTACCGCTATCACCTACACCGCGACCGGCGCTTCATCGGGCAACATTACCGACACGGCTACCTACGTGAACAGCTCGGGATCGTCGACTTCGAACAGCGTGATCGATGCGGTTATTGCGAACGCGACCGTGACCGCGGCGACTCCGGTTTCGGTGGTCAAGGCTGGAACGGGTGATGCGGCAATTGGGAACATTTCGATTGGTTCGCCGTCGGATGGCACAATCCCTGCCGGTTATTACGTCTGCGTGACCTTGACGAGTCCCGCCGGTTTGACATTCGATACCATCACTGGACTGCCGACTGTTGCGCAGACCAACGGCGCATCTAATGCCACAGTGGGTGCGGTTGCAACTGAGCCGACTGCTGGGAGTATTCAAAGTGCAGGATTGAGCTTTGAGGCCACGACGCAATCAACGGGAAACCCGCCGACCTACACGCTGAGCAATTTGCATGTCGACGTGCCTGGTGGGACCGTGAACGGTGCTGTAACCGCGACGGTCGTTTATGACAGCACAGCCAGTTGCACGACCCCGACGACTCTCGGTACGGGAACGGCGTTCATCATCGGTTCCCAAGCTAGCGGAGCGATATACGGTATTACGGCTATCCAAACGACGGCCGCAGAGTTTAATGCTCAGTTCGTGTCGACATCGGGTAGCACTGCGACTTGCACCAACAACGGCAACGCGGTACTTGCAACTGCTGCTGATCCGTTCGATGCACTCTCCGCTGCGTACTTGGAGAGTCAGCTTTCTACGGGTGTCCTTATCACCGATCCGACAAGCCTTGACCCAACGATGCTTGCGACGCTTCAGTACGCGGGCGTTCAGAGGGTCTACGTCGTTGGTGGTTTGCTTGCGATCGACCAAGCAGATCTCACGCAACTGGCCGCTACACCGGCGTATAACTGCGGTGGTCTTTCCAAGACGGGTCAGAATCTCGTTGTCTATAGCGGAAGTCAGCTTTCTGGTGCGACCGCCGATGACACTGCCGTAGCGATCGACAACTACATCAGCGCCAACCTCGCAGGGAACTTGCCGGCGACCGTGGGTGCCGCGTATGCCACTGCGTCGACCTACAACCAGACGTCGGGGAACGCCTCGTCGACTGCTCCTGTTGGTACGCAAAAGTCGGCAATTCTGGTTTCGGACACCGACTACCTGGACTCAGCTTCTGCGGGTGGTATCGCCTATCAGTTCCATGTTCCAGTCATTCTGACGCCCGGCACCTCGCTCGGGTCACAGGCGGCTGGGGAACTGTCAAAGCTCGGTATCACTCAGGTGCTCGTGCTTGGTGGTCAGCTTGCTATAACGCCTTCGGTGGTAACTTCCGTCCAGGCGATGAGTGTTGGTGGCACTCCGATTGCGGTCATACGCGTTGCCGGCATTGATGGTACGCAGACTGCAGCAGACCTCGCGTTGTTTGAAGGCCATCTACTTGGTTGGGCTAACTCCAATGTACTTGTTGCTCAGGGTGCCTATTGGAGTGACGCGCTCGACGCAGCTGCACTCTCGGGTCTGAGGTCAGACGCTCTGCTTCTTACCGAAAGCCCAACGACCACTGCGGGACCGTACACGGACGCAGTTCTCAAGACGGCAGGGACTCCACCGAGCGGTTTGGGATCAGGTGTAACGACGGGTATCCAGATACTCGGTGGTCCACTTGCGATTCCTCAGTCGCAAATTACTGAGATGCAGCAGGCACTTGCTGCGGGTTAGTTGACCGCCGCATTGCGGTGGCTGTGTTGAAATGCTGGGAAAGGAGGGGCGCGAAAGCGCCCCTCCTTTTAGTTGCACCCTATCGAATTTGAAGAGAGGTGAAGAAGTGCGCGAGCTGGTCGAGTGAGATGTGCCCGTTGCACGTTCGATCTCGTCGACAGGTCGGATGACGCGCGGCCCCCAAATGGGTGCGGCTCGAGGTGTTTGAGGCACCCGCAGACTGGGTAGGGCTTACTTCGGAAGTGGCGTGCGGTGTTCGGGGTACGTATCCTGCGGAATCATCACGTTCCCTTATGCGCACGGAGCCGATCGATGTCGTCTGAGGTACGAAGACACGGCTACGGCTCCCGTGGGGTTGGGGACTGGGGTGTCCCCAGAAGTACATGCTATCGTCGGTCGCTCGCTGTTCGAGATTCTGGCGGGGTCACCGGTAGGTAGATGAGACAACTTTCTCCCTCTCTGCTACATCGTGCTCTTGCCAGTGACACTGGGGTGGCTTCCAATCATGTTGTTCTATTGAGAATGACACCTTGCATGTGTCGGGCCAAGTCCCATTGAGAGAGCAGCGCACGAACACCCTTGTCGTCTGGCGGGGTGTACTCGCCTCTCAAGTATCGTCGATGACAAGGAAAATCGCGAATCTTAAGCGATCATACGATGACGGGCGAAGGCGTGGATCAGAGGTTCTGACCCACGCACCTAGTGAGAGTTAAGGAATTGGCGGAACTGGTAGTGGCAGGGAAATAGTTTGTTTTATAAGACCGCGAGTGCTTTTAAAATCGGCCGATTCTTCCAAAGCAAACTATCTACAGCGTACGGGCTCCCCTGGTTGGCTGCGACAGACCTGTCATCTTCAGGGTCCAAGACATCGATCAGAGAAATTTACGGTCTGGCATGGCTACCTCTGGCCCCGATAATGCTCGTTAGCATGAATGAATGGTCACCGTTATACTTCGCCGTGGCGGAATAAGACTGATGTCTCTTTTGCCAGCGCTCTTTTTCGTCTCTCTGGCGATAGCGCCAAGCACTGCCGTAAAGCCAACAGACATCGGGCGCACTCGAGGCTCCGACCGAGCGACATCTCCTGCTTTCCCTCTGTGGCTGTCGAACGTGGTTACGCCTATTACCGTGAGACGCTCAACACGCGACCGTCGGATGAAGATGGGCAGGCTCAGGCGAAGTTTGCCTACCCCGGCGCCGCTCACACCGTTTCATGGGTCCGTTGTTGCGCGAGAGGGAATGTGGAGTCCAACTGGTCGTCTAGTCCGTGGGGAGGCTGCGATCTACAAGACCACACTCGTCCCACCTGGGGGCGAGCAGGTCGCCGGGATCGCGTGGATGGACACTCGGCTTTTGTCCGCGCGGCTCTATTCAGGTTCAATTAGCCCCGGTGGAGGCCCTTTTCGCTTCACTGCGCCAATCGAGCCCGCACAGGCTGCCTCACTGGTGGCGGCGTTCAATGGCGGCTTCGCCATGAAGGTTGCCAGGGGTGGCTACTACACCGAAGGCCGAATGATTGACCCGCTGCTACCAGGGGCCGCTTCGCTGGTCATCTATGCCGATGGGAGCGTCAAGGTAGGCGTTTGGGGAAAGAATTTCAAGATGACGCCCTCGGTCGTCGCGGTTCGCCAGAACCTGGCCCCACTCGTCGAAAACGGCCGACCCACATCTCTAGCGGCAAGCCCTAACTGGCAGATCTGGGGGGCGACGTGTGGCGCGACCTCTTGTGCCGGCGCGGTGCCGGGCGTTGAACATCAATGGCGTTCCGGGGTCGGCGTTACCGCTGACGGCGCCCTCGTCTACTGTGCCGGTCCGGCTCTTGATCCAATGCAGCTCGCGCAGCTCCTTGTGCGCGCGGGCGTTGTTCGGGGCATGCAGCTCGATATCAATCCCGCCTGGCCCGACTTCACTGCGTATGACCCCTCTATTCCAGGCGGTCTTGCCGCGCCCTCCAACGGGAGCAAGCTCGTTTCGACGACCGTGCAGGGACCATGGACGTTCTTCGAACCTTGGTGGGCACGCGACTTCATCACAATGTCGGAGCGACTCGCACCGCGCGGATAAATTTCGTGCCCTGGCCACGCTTCCTGCACTCAAATCATGCCGAGCTTGGAGCGCTGCCGAAACTCCTTGGTTTCGTGAGGCGCATCCAATCTGTCGTCATGGATCAATCTGGTCCTCCAGATAGGAGCGCAGTGGTACGGGAGTCGATCATCGGTGTGAAACGGGACTTACTCCAAGATCACCTCGATAAGGGCACTGACACCCTCAATGCTGCAACATCGAATGTTCAGAGTATCGTTGGATCAGCGCGCAACGAGGATCTGCAACGACAAATCTGCCGGTGTGGCATGAAATGTAAACGCCTGCACCTGGCAAGCCAGTTGCGCGCGACTTCGTGCGTAAACGCGGCGTCGAGCTTCGAGACGTCGTCTTCGACACGGTGGAGATGAACAATACCCTCCGTTCACTCCTCTCTCGATACCTCGGAGTCCGTTCTGCTGCGAGCGAAATGTGCAGAGGTCTGATGATCGCAGGCGATGGCGATATTTCATGATTCTCCTGCGAGCTCGGCACAACGGTATTGACCTGCAGACTCAAAGGCTCACCAAGAGACTTCGGTGTCCGACCAGAGCAGACTGGTCATCTTGGCTGTCTGATCGCCACGGTGTCACGGACTCTCGACGGACGGGTATCGCACAAAGAAATCGCTCATCACGGCGCGCCCCAGAGAGGCTCGGTGGCGCTGCTCGAATGGTCCGCGCCGGATTCATTCGAGAGCCGGGCCTGGACCGAGCCCAAGGGCAGCGCCGTGCGCGCGGCGGTGTCTGTCATGTAGGTATCCTCGCTCGAATTACGGACGCGACCTGGCCGGGCCACCCTGTAGCGTTGGATGCGGGGCGCTCGCGGAAATGGCCTGTCGGCGCCATGAGAAGGAGGTCGCATCCATGACCGCTCCCATCCGGCTCGGCTCGGTGTCGCTCGACTGCCCCGATCCCTCCGCTCTCGCCCGGTTCTACGCGACGCTGCTCGGCGTCGAAGTCGCGTATGACTCCGAAGGGTTCGCCGCCGTCCGTCTCGATGGCCTCTGGCTGTCGATGCAGAAAATAGAGAACTACCGCCCGCCGACCTGGCCCGAATCCAACGTTCCCCAGCAAGTCCACCTCGACTTCGCTGTCGCCGACCTGGCGGTTGCAGAAGATTTCGCCATCGCGGCCGGAGCGACCAAAGCCGACGACCAGCCGCGCCCCGATGGCTGGCGAGTCCTCATCGACCCGGCCGGCCACCCGTTCTGTGTGACCACCCTCATCCCCGAGTGAACACGCATCCCCGAGTGAACGCGGCGCGATCTTTGGGGTCCTCCCAGTCTAGAAAAGCCGTCGACATTATTTCACGAGGAACGGTGTATTGTTCTCGGTCGCGTTGCCGGCCGAATCGACAGCGACACACGGACCCTGCGAGCCGTGGACGCACGCCACATCGACCAAATTCACCGCGTCGAACGACACACCAAGCGAATCATCGATCAGTTTCGGCCCGATCCACCTTCCCCTGGATCGGAAGAAGCCACGGCCGGCTGCGTCCGCGACGATGCAATTCCCTGCAGTTGGACAGGAGATCGAAAGCGGTGTCGCGGAGGCCATGTCAGTCGACGTAGGCGGGCCCCACCTCCCGCCGTTCAAGCTGATCGTCCGACCAAATAGGTCAACTGCAACACACGATGTCGCTGTTGCACACGAGACGCCAGTGAGCGCCGCATGGTCGATGCCGAGCGGTACCGACCATCGACCGTCATCGAAGTTCAGTACGCGCCCAAACCCATCTATTACGACGCAGTGTTCCAAAGCTCCGCAGGAAACATCATTGATCGGATTGTCGCGATCTATGAGACGGGGCTTTGACCAGCGTGACCCGTTATAGGTTTCCGACATCCCTCGCGCGTCGACTGCAACGCAGAAGGTTGGCGCGGTACACGAAAGCGCGGCCACTATCCCCGGATAGGGCGGATCTGGACTTGGATCGACCGGGATGAGCTTCGACCAGCGGCCGTTGCGGAGTGTCGTTACATCTGCGAGATCAGTAATTGCCGCGCACCAACCGTTGACTGGACACGACAGCGATGTGACGACTCCCGAGTACTTCGCAATCGTCTTGGCGCCCATCCATCTCTTGCCATTGAATTGCGCCGCAGCATCAATGCCCGTTGTAAAACCAACTGCTTCGCAAAATTGCGACGATGCGCACGAGACAGCAGTCGCCGAGCCAACACCGCTGTCTGTTCCACTTGACCATTGGCCACGCGTCGCCGTAATGCTGGCGCTAGCCGCTGGGATCGTCGTTGCGATTACGAATGCGAGGACTGCTCCAGTAAGCGGATGCCTGCAAAAGCGCGCGCGTCGCCATGCGGATCTCACGATGCGCCACCGAGCGCAATGCGATACAGACGGCCGGGAAGTGAACCGCCTGCGGGACCCGTCGGCGGCCCAAGGAGGTAGAGCGCGCCGTCGGCAACGATGGAGCTTTGAGCACCATGGTCAGCATTGCCGTTGTAAAAGTCGGGGAGCGTCACGGTCGCGAGCGTGGAGATATTCCCATTATTCGGGTCAATCCGCACGACTCTATACAAAGTGGTCTCGGGGGAACCAACGGGCACAGCGGAGTACAACCCAGTTGTGCCATTCCCGACTACCCATCCCGCGCCACCGTTGCCCTCAGAATCGGTGGTCGCATACACCGGGGTCCCGGTGATGCCGACAAAACGCGTGATCTTGCACGCGATGGCATCGATTGGACGCGGACAGACATCTGCCCAGAGCGAGTTCCCAGAACCGGTCATCCATGAGATAAACCCCTGAAAGGGAGTACCACTTGGCACATCGAAGGGCTCCACCTGATTGGTTCCGATGCCGAGGCGGAAAATAGCCGTCGAAGAGTTCTGTCGCGACGAGCCAAGGAAGCCCGAGTTGCCTGCCTGCGCGAGGAAGAGACCGTTGGCATTTGCAGCGATGACGGGGCGGTCCATCGCTGGGGAGATGACCGTGTCTTGCAATACCGCTCCGGTCGCGTCCGAGATACGAAGTGCCTGTGCGCCCTTTGATGTAATGGGTGCGTATAGCCAGAGATAGCCGGGGCCCTGTGCAACTTCGAGATGGGAGTCCGAAAGCTGTGTGTATGTCACGACAACCGACCCGACGTCCAGATGCCCCGTTTTGGGATCGATCCGGGCGATTCTAACCCTTGACTGCATTGACGGTGAGTACTGCTGGACCGCGACAATCGGTGCGGCAGAGAGTCGCGGGTCATCGCAACGAGGCTCGAGTAGGTTCTTGACCGACAGGTTCGTCAATTCGACCTTTGCCATAACACACGCAACTCCTTGGTCCCCATCTTGGGTTGCGGTTCCCGATAGCACGAGGTTCTGGTCATCAACGGCGATCGAGGCGAAATAGAGATTCGCTGGCAATGCGACGGAACGTACCGATGGGACGACTTGGGCGAGGCCAGAAAGCGCCATGTCGTATCCCAAAAAGACCATCGCAGCAACGCATGTCGCGAGAGACCGGGGCCGAAAACGCATCGCTCAAATCTAACGCTCGGGCAATAATTTCGGTGGCGATTCCTGCCTTCCGTATTCTCTCACCACCAGCCCCTTTTGTGGAGTTGAGGGTACGTACCCGAACCGCGCCCGACGCGTGTGGCCTGGTCCACTCATGTTCTCGTGAGTGACTGTTGTCGTTTTATCAACGAGGGCGCAAAAGGGTACAGGGTCGACTGGTCCCATGATGGTGGCGGGTGACACAACCTGCAAAAGATGATAGATCTCTATCGTTGGATTGACCGAAGCCCTACTTGAACGTCTCAGTATCCCGTCGCCGTATCGGGAACGATCCTTCGCATTCCGGACAACGGTAGTAGGTGAACTGCCCAGTTACCTCGACTTGATTGGGATCGAATTTGAGGGGTTTCCAGCAGCAGCGGCACTTATCGATCCAAGTCTCCGCCCGACGCGTGCGACGGTTCTCAGCTCCAGAATGTACAGCCACGCCCCGAATGATAGTCATACCAAGTCGGAGAGACGATGGCGGAACCCTCCCGCACAGAACAACTTCACATCGCCAGCCTGCATATGGTCATTGGCACCAGCCAAATTTAGAGTCCCTGGCGGACACACAGCCAAGGAGGAGAGACCACGGCCGCCGACGATGACGCGCGACATGAATTTCTTGAGGGCGCGCGGCACAAGGAACGCCTGTCGGGTCAGGTGAATCCTATTTCAGCAAGCCGCCAGTGCGTGGGAGCATATCGAGCACGTCTACTCTTTGACGAGAGCCCCTACGTTTTAGTCACAGAGGAAGGACTCGAACGACCTTGTCGTTACCCAAGCGCGATACCCTTCGCTGCCGAGATTCGGATCGTGACCAAGAGGACGAGCCGGTGCCGCAGCGCCAGCTCGTGGCCCGCGAGCGCCCGCAGCGCGACGCGGATCTTGGCGCTGTGACCTGCAGCGAGGGAAAAGTGTGCAAGGTCCTCGAGGATGATCGTCCGTCGACGGATCACCCTCTTGCCCCGGTGGCCGATCACGATCGCTTGCTGACCGAGGCGGATCGTGCCCACGCAGCGAGACACGCGACAGCTGAGCATTGGTCGGGTCAACCGCGAGGCTGTCAACCCGTCCAGAGACCTTCGAATAGGAGCCGGTGATCGGCTGGGGCCCGAGGAAGCTCCACGGGTTAGAGATTGCCGGTGTGGAAAACTGTCGCCCCTCGGTGGGAGTAAAGGCGTAGGCGGACGCCTGGTGTTTCGGATGCACCTTTGGTGGCGGGAATGCCGACGCGAGTTGGGCGGATCCGCTCGCTCCCGATGCGGGTGCCGCCTGGGCCGACACCGGGTTCGAGGCGACGACCGCGAGGCCTCCGTAGGATGCGAACGCGGCGAGGCCGACCCCGAGAAGATGGAAACGACGCGCCCGCCGGCCAGCCGGTGGGCCACAGGGCGATCAATATCTCCGCCGTTGTGACGCGCGAACGAGCGACCCCGGGGATATGACCGTACGCGCGAAAGCCGTCACCACGCGCGTTTCAGGAGACCTCTGGAACTTGTGCATCAAATCGACCTTTACCGGCATATGGCGCGGCCGCTGACAGCTACGCCTACCGTCAACGGCACAGTATCATTGCCACATCTGCTCGGTAAAAATGAGAGCGGCAATCTGGCGCTCAGCGCCTATAGGGTCACGTTCGTCCGACCAGTTGGTGCGTTCGCCCGCGGGGGCCGGGTCGACAGATCAGGATCAAGGTACGAAGCCAGCAACACATTGAGTCAGGCCGTGCCTCTCGGGGAACCCGAACATCATGTGTGTCACACATCGCCTGCAAACTGCATCGGGACCAAGGCGCCGATCGCTGCCTGAGAGAGGCGCACAGAAGAATGATGGGATCGAGCGCGCCAGCTCACGACGATCGGCACAGATTCGGCGATACACGGGCCATTGGCTCGCACGACTGGTTGCGTTCACACCGCGCAATTGTTATCGGTCAAGGGACTCGGTCTGGTGCGGCAGATCATGCTGATTGAGTGGTCTTGTCAAGTCAAGGCGTTGTCGTTCCTGGAGACGAAGACGGAGCGCGATTGCTCCACTCGAGATCGCAGCCCAGGCACACCACACCGAGGCGAAGCCATCGACTGAGAGAACCACGATGACGATGACTGCGACGAGGTTGATCAGACCAAAGACGACCATTGGACGGACGCCGGAAAAAAGGAATGCTCCGCAGACTGCGACGACGTACAGACCGACGATGAGGGTCGCGTGACCGAGACGAAGATTATACGAGAGGTGGAACGGGCGCATAGCAACTCCAAATGGACCCCGCAGCATCGCGTGCAAGAGCACCGCCGAAACAAATATGCCAATCGTGACAAAGGCAGACATCGCCCATTTTCGGCGAATCGTCGGTTCGTAACCGAGAATCGCGAGTGGCACGTATATCGGAAGAACGACAAACGCGATTATGAGGTAGATCCACAGTGCGAGGTGTTCGACGGATTTTGGAACGTGCCCTTCAAGCCCGAGCCAGATGAACGCCTCGTCGAACTGGTGAAATGCGAGGATGAGCGGCAGGGCTGCGATGGCGAAGTGACTCGGTCGCCTCTCGACGTGTCGCAGGGCGTCGATGCCGATCGCGCCAATGATGGCACCGCCGACAAGATCTGCCTGAGGCGAGAAGCACATATCTGCACGGTATCGGAAGCCTTCGCCGAAGACCGGGCAGCTACGAAGCAGGGCCCGACCTCGTTCCCTGCAATCAGCCATGAGTCCCAAATGCCAGGAATGCGGTCGGTTATCGGGCCAATGGCGGGAAGGGGGCCCGAGTAAGGTAAGGAGGTGGCCTCGCATCTCACGTTGAAGACGAAAGAAGAGTTCCAGCAATTTGTCGCGGAGGTGGAGAAACGCGCTGGATATTCGCGTCCATATGCCTTTGCACTCGGAATTGCAACCTGTTGGCAGCGTGACGGTGGCGACGAACCAAAGGTGCTTGATACGCGGTTCATTGCCATCAATGTGGGCGAGAACTTTGGAACATGGGCGGTGCTCTATGACGCGATAGAGACGATGGCCGAGACCGTCATGCTTGACAAAGCGGAGTTCTACGAACACGTCGAGGCGCGTCTTCACGCGTTTATGGACGAAGAGGGGCACGGAAATATTGACGCTCTGCGCGTTTTAGGTTCGCTTGTTAACGATGACCCCGAGTTCATCGCCGGAGAGACCAGATCGCGTGTTCCGGTTCTCGTTGTGATCCAGGATCCGACATCGCCGCCGAAGACGGCTCCAGATGCCTACCTTCGACTTCACCTTCTCTCACTTCGCTATGTGGAGCCGCGCAAGATCAATCTTGATGGAATTTTCGGCCTATTGAACAATGTCGCCTGGACAAATCGAGGACCTATTGATCCTGAGGCAATGAATATCTTTCTCGCCTATGACAATCTCGCGGGAGAAAACATCGCGGTTCATAGTGTCGACAAGTTTCCCCGCATGACCGACTATGTCGTCCCAAGTGGAGTACGTATCGCAGATGGGAATCGCGTTCGACTTGGCGCATATCTTGCTGAGGGAACGACGGTGATGCATGAGGGATTCTGTAATTTCAATGCCGGGACGCTAGGACCATGCATGGTCGAAGGTCGCATTAGTGCCGGGGTACTGATCGGAGCAAACAGCGACATCGGTGGCGGAGCCTCGATCATGGGGACACTCTCTGGCGGCGGCAAAGAGGTCATTACCGTTGGAGAGCACTGCCTTGTCGGCGCGAACGCTGGCATCGGTATCTCTCTTGGCGATTATTGTACGGTCGAGGCCGGTCTTTATCTGACCGCAGGGACTCCTGTCACGGTCCATTCCGACGAGACCACGACTGTGGTCAAGGCAAGGGATCTGAGTGGCGCCTCGGGGTTACTTTTCTATCGCCACGGCGAGACTGGCCGTGTAGAGGCGCGCCCGCAAAATCGAAGTTGGGGCGGCTTAAATTCAATCTTGCACTCGAACGAGTGATACCTACCCGACTCAGCACACGAAATATTCGTGATGAGTGCTCGGGTCAGGCCTCTGTTCACTCGGGTATTGAATTGACCCTTGCGGACATCGGTTGTCTAGCGTCCTTTGTTGCGCAGTCGATCAAGCACCCGTCGGTCGCGTTTTGTGGGACGCCCTGTCGAAGCGTCTCGAAGGAACGGGGAGAGGTTGTGTTCGATTGAGATCTGCATGGGTGAATGATCGAAGTAGCACTCCTTCGCCTCTCGCGCGCTGACGCGTCTCACGATCAATACCGTCGGCACGATGATTTTCGCATGTCCATTGAGGTTGACGGTGATCTCGTCGCCGCGCCGAACAAGATGCGCGGCTTTTACCGATACGCCACGGATCTTGACGTGCCCGGCTCTACAGAGTTCAGTGGCGCCCGAACGGCTCTTGCAGATGCGAATCGCCCAGAGATAGCGGTCGATACGGGCCGTGTCGTTGGCATTACCGGTGGGAATGTCCCGACGGCTATCGGTCATGGCCAGATCGAGGTGTGATCAAGAGGAGACTGCGACCTCGAAATTGTTCCCACCGACGTGTATCCAGGCGCCAACTGACCCACTTGGCCGACACTGAGCCTAGATTCCATCGAGATCGTCGATGCTGAACCGATTGTTTTTCTCTTTGTACAACGCGATGCCTGACTCTCCCTGCTTGATGGACCACGCATCAAGTGCTGGACGATGACTCTTGAATTCCATGAGAGGAACTCCATAACCACACGAGTCAGCTACCCGGTCGAGGTGAGCGATGATGATCGCCCGTGCGCCCACTCCCACAGAATTCGTAAAATTTCGCGCGAGATGCTCGAATCTTTTGTCGCTACGAAGAACAAACTCCCCGCGCCCCTGGAGTCGTACAATCCGGGGTGCTCCCGTAAAGGCACAGAACATTATCGTTATGCGTCCGTTCTCGCGGAGGTGGGCGATTGTTTCCACCCCACTTCCGGTTTGGTCGAGGTATGCGACGGACATCTCGCTAAGAACGGCGAATTCGCTCCGGTTCCCTTTGGGCGAGCAGTTCACGTGCCCGTTGGCGTCTAGAGGAGCCGTTGTGACAAAAAACACTGGCTGTTTGAGGAGCCAGGCAGTGAGTTCATCACTGATGCCGTTTTCGAGAGATCCCATGGGCTCCATTATCTCGCGGTTGACGCTTTTTGATTCCTCAAGGGAGAAAACGGAATTCTGCCTATTTTCCAGTCGTTTTGCGGATTTTCCCAAGGTGTCGAAAAGCCGCGCATGACCTACTACGGTTTTGGGTTACATGTCTTGTCATCGCGCAACTTCCACGATGACCTTGTGTGGTCAACTCTTCTTCAGATCATCTCGTCGCGGGCTAAGCCGGGACCTGTGCGGCGCGAGCGCGAACATGACGTTCGCGATAGTTCTGTTGTTCGTCGTTGCGATGGTTGTCGCGCCACTCGGCGCGTCGGCGAGTAATCAGGTCAAGAAGAGATCGACGACAAACACCATTTTCTCGCAGCGCTCGCTGAGTAACTCGCTGAAGAAGAAGATCGTTGCACTTTCTGCCAAGCTGTATCAGAAGTCGGCACTGGAATACACTGCGACTCAGAACTACATCAATGCTGCCGTAGTACTTGGAGAGATACGCGGAAAGATCTACGCGACGGCGCACAAGATCAGAGATGACCAAAAGAAGATCTCCGTGACGTTCAAATCCCTCGGCACCCTCGCCGCGAGTTCGTATGTAAACCAATCCTCTGGGGCTTCGGGGAACGTTTTGACCTCGCTTGGATCAAACGGCGAGAAACTTGACTACGAGACTGTGTATGGTTCCATTGCAGCCGGGAAGTTTCAGCATGAGATTGCAACGGTCCAGGCAAGTCAGGCAGCGATCTCTCGCCAGCACGCACTTCTTCTCATCCAGCAGGCGATTGCCGTTAGGCGTTTCAACGTTGCGCAGGCGGCGCATGACCGGGCCGCTGGTGTTGCCAACAGCTTTCAGGTGGTGCTTACGGCGCTGAATCTTCAGCTCTCCCACGTCGAGGCCTCACTTCGCCCAAAGATCATCAAAGCTGTGGTCCCCCCGGTCGTCCGTTTCGCGGTCTCGTCCAACGTCGGTTCGAAGGAGGCGAACTCCGCAGTTGCTGGAGGAAAGATCATCTTTCCGTTCCAGAACCCCTCGATCGCATTGCAGTCGGGGTACTGGAGCCTCGATGACGGCGTTGATATCGGGACGATAAACGACGCCTGCGGCTCGGCGGCCGTTGAGGTAGCGATCGGGCCCGGCGTGGTTGTGGGTGAGGGGATCGAGGGATTCGGACCTGTAGCTCCGATTATCCACCTCACCGCGGGTCCGCTCGCAGGACGTTATGTTTACTATGGTCACGCATATCCGGCGTTGGTCTCGGTTGGGCAGAGGGTCGCGGCGGGACAGCCGATCGCGGACGTCGGTTGTGGCAGCGTCGGATACTCCACAGCACCTCACCTTGAGATTGGTGTGAGTCCCTCATTCAGTGATGCGCTCCCCTATTACTACGAGACCTCTCCCGAGATGCTCAGGCTTTTGCTCGCGTCGATATAGTCCGGGCTTCCATCGACCAGACAGGAGACCGCGCGAAATCTGCGTCGCGCACGTGGCCTCGCTAGTGTCGTCGCATGGGAGTTTCGAGGCATCTGGTAGACATCACGCCTCTCCGGCGCTTCCCGCAGTACCGGAGACTGTGGAACGGCTATGCAGTCCGTCAGCTCGGAGCGCAACTCACGGTGACGACCGTGATTTTCCAGGTATTCAAGATCACCAATTCGAATCTTGCCGTCGGGTACATCAGTCTGGCGCAGCTCTTTCCGGCAATCCTCGCGCCGATGGTGGGCGGGGCGATTGCCGACGCGGTGGACAGACGAAAGCTCCTCGTGATCACCGCAGTGCTCATGGCATTGTGCGCGGTCGGTCTCGCGCTCAACAGTATGGGGGGGCATCCGATGCTCTGGCCGCTCTATGTCCTCTCGGCCGCGAGTTGGGGTCTCAACGGCATCGACGGGCCGACCCGGACGGCGGTGCAGATGACGCTTGTCGACAGAGAATCGTTTGTCGCGGCGAATGTGCTGCGACAGTTGCTCCAGCAGATCTCTCTCGTCGTCGGGCCCTCACTCGCCGGCCTGTTGATCGCCGTGTTCTCGCCGCATCTTGACTGGGTGTACTGGATTGATGTGATCAGTACCCTTGGTGCTCTTCAGGCGGTCCTCCGCCTTGACCCGCTCCCACCCCAAGGTGGGGGGCGAAAGTTCAGCCTCTCTTCAATCAAGGAGGGGTTCGCGTTTCTCAAGGGAAGGCGGATTATTCAGGCTTGCTTCCTTGCGGATATGAATGCAACGATTCTTGGACTACCCGTCTCGCTCTTTCCCTTCATGGCGTTTCATCATTTTCATGGTGGTGCAAAGACCTATGGACTTCTCATGGCGGCTCCGGGAATTGGAGCGCTGCTTGGATCCGTGCTCTCGGGTTGGACATCCCGCGTGGTCCATCAAGGGCGAGCGGTACTTGTCGCGATCGGAGTTTGGGGAGTCGCGCTGACGGGGTTTGGCGTTGTCCCATGGCTCGCCGGAGGCGTTGTGCTTGTCGCGATCGCGGGATGGGCCGATGTGATATCGGCGACCTTTCGCAACACGATCATTCAGGTGGAGACCCCTGACCAACTCCGCGGCCGGCTCACCTCGATTTCGTCCTCGGTCGTCCAAGGTGGTCCGAGACTCGGAAATATGGAGGCAGGACTCGTCGCAGCAGTATCGAGTGCACCGATCTCGATTGTCTCTGGAGGACTTGGATGCCTTGCAGGGGTGTTCTTGCTGGCCAAGTTCATCCCGCAGTTCTCCAAGTACTCACTTGAGAGCGCAATGCAAGAGGAGAAGGGTATCTAGTTCCTCTGCGACGCCCGAGGTGTCATTGGGAACGAATCTCGGCAATCTCGTTCTAACGGTGTTCTAGCCCTTTGATTGGAGTTCGTCGGCTGCGCGCATCATCTCGGCCGCGAGAGGTGTTGCTGGGCCATAGCGGTCGATTTCGTCCGCGTAGTAGCCCTTGTGAAACAGCGTGCGCGAGACACTTATCGGGTCCATCGTCATCGCGTGATTCGTTCCCTCTTTCGGTCCAATGGAGATCTTCGAGCCGATCCGAGGTGAGAGTTCAATACAGTCGCCGATCGCACTCGGATCGCGGAAGGTATTCATCGGATCGCGCCCCTCCTCTACGGCAACGATCTGTTCTTCAATGATCTTGCGGAATTCAATGATCGCGAGATCAGTCGCACCGAGTTGTTCTTTTGACCGGTCTGTGATGTCTCCCTGGGACCACCACGCTGCCATATCCTGAGCCTGCACATAATCGAGGATTATCTCGCCGTTCCCATCGAACATCGGAGCGTCGTAGTAAGGAATGCTGTCCTGCTTTGGAGCCTCGATCTCTGGCGAATGAAAAAGGGCATAGTTGATGTGGTAGGTGTGCGTGTCGTCCATCGGGACGCGGATGTTCACCTGGGTCCGGATGCCCCCCCCGCCGCGCGAGAAATACGGGAAGATGTTGTAGGGAAACCACCGGACGCCATCTTCGGTTGCTCCCTTGGCCTTTGACATCTTGAAGCCCTTTTTGAAACCGTGTTCATCGCGCACGTAGGCAACACCGTCGGCGGCATCGGTGCCACGCATCGAGAGATAGGCACGATGCGTCGTCTCGTCGACCGCGCGGTTATCCAGCGCGTGCATCCGCTCGAGCTGGTACTTGAAGAAGTGTCCGTGTAGGTAGGTGTTGTGATAGGGATCGGCGGAGTTCTCGTGGCACTGCAGCCAGTTGCACGGGATGATCGTGATTCCCATCTGACGAATTGCGTTGGGCCAGACGAGAAAGTCCCATGGCGGAAGCACCGGTGCCGGGAGTGGACCGAGGTAGCCCCAGACGAGACCACCCAGCTCCTTGACCGGATAGCCCCCGATGTTGACGCGCTCTTTGAGTCTCGAGTTGGGTGATTCGAGCGGTGTCTCGATGCACTGACCGGTCTCGTCATAGCACCACCCGTGATAGGGACAGCGCAGGCCCTTGTCCTCTGGGATCCCAAAGACCATGTCGACCAGTCGGTGCCCACACTGTCTGCCGATCAGACCGAGCGTGCCCGAACGGTCGCGATACAACACGAGGTCCTCGCCAAGGATGCGCACGCTCTGTACCGGGTTCTCGTCGAGCTTCGCGCTAGGTGCGATCGGGTGCCAGTAACGGCGCATCATCTCGCCACCCGGAGTTCCCTTGCCGACTCTTGTGAGTCGGTCGTTGTG
>Ga0307373_10007064_pt1 | contig 17636 bp, 17 predicted proteins | sample OX2MG_FD_202534 | JGI IMG/M metagenome (GOLD analysis project Ga0307373, IMG submission 202534) | Soil microbial communities from Risofladan, Vaasa, Finland - OX-2 | ecosystem: Environmental > Terrestrial > Soil > Coastal area > Acid sulfate soil | place: Finland: Risofladan, Vaasa | collected... | reverse complement strand
CACAGGTGGTCGTCATGCACGGCGCGGTGACGGACAACAACGCCACCCTTTTCGCACAGGGGTACGACGGCGTGATCAACAAGTACTTCAAGGACCACAAGTGGACTGCCGTGGCGCACACGGCCGGAACATGGGACCCACCGACGGCCGAGACCGAGTTCCAGGCCGTGTTCACGGCGCACCACAACGTCAACTCGGCTCTGATCCCGAATGACGAGACGGGCGCTCCGATCATCACGTACCTGCAGTCGCTGCACGTGAAGCCCAAGACGTTCCCGACCACGGGGCAGGACGCCACGCTGACCGGCCTGGACAACGTGCTCGCGGGCTACCAGTGCGGCACGGTCTACAAGCCCATCTACCTGGAGGCACAGTCAGCCGTCGCACTGGCGCTGTACCTGCGGGCAGGGGCGAAGCCGCCGGCGTCGCTCGCCAACGGCAAGACCGAGGACACCACGGCGAAGGTCAGCGTGCCCTCCGTCCTCCTGACCCCCACGTGGGTGACAACCAAGAACATGAACGCCACGGTCATCAAGGACAACTTCGTCCCGGCATCGCAGCTTTGCGCCGGCTCGTACGCGTCCGACTGCGCGGCGGCGGGCATCTCCGGGTAACCGGGGGGGCAGACCGGCACGCCGGTCTGGGTAATGTCCAACCAAAACGAGGTAACTTCCAGGCCGGCCCCCGGTCCCCGGACTCGGGGCGGGGGTCGGCTGCTGGAAGCAACGAACTCGAACCGTCGTCGCGATGGGGGCCTACACATGACCGAGGGTGCTACACCGCTCCTGGAACTCCGGGGAGTGAGCAAGGTGTTCGGGGCGGTCCAAGCCCTCAGCAAAGTCAACCTTTCCGTTCCGGCGGGCAAGATCACGGCGCTCGTCGGCGACAACGGGGCCGGCAAGTCCGTCACTATCAAGACCATCTCCGGGCTCTGGGAGCCGACAGAGGGCGAGATCCTCTGGGAGGGCAAGCCGGCCCATATCCACAGCCCGAACGACGCCGAGGCGCTAGGGATCACGACGATCTACCAGGACCTGGCGCTGTGCGACAACCTGGACATCGTCCAGAACCTGTTCCTCGGGCACGAAAAGCTGCGGCACGGGCTCCTCGACGAGACCGCGATGGAGATCGAGGCCCGTGAGGTGCTGGCCGACCTCCACGTCACGACGGTGCGATCCATACGCCAGCCGGTGGCGTCGCTGTCCGGAGGGCAGCGCCAGTCCGTGGCCGTGGCCAAGGCAGTTCTTTCCTCCGCCAAGCTCGTGATCATGGACGAGCCCACGGCCGCGCTCGGGGTGGCCCAGACCGAACAGGTGCTCGGGCTGATCAAACGGCTGGCGAGTCAAGGCACAGCGGTGATGATGGTGTCGCACAACCTGGTGGACATCTTCGCCGTGGCGGAGCAGATCTCAATCCTGTACCTCGGCCGCTTGGTGGCACAGGGACCGGCTTCAGCCTTCGACACGCAGATGGTGGTCGAGTACCAGACAACAGGTCAGTCGACGCGGGCGAATGCGCCGGGGGTGGAGGCACCATGACGGACACGGTCGACGACCAGGCGGCATCGGGCCCTGGCCCCGGTGATCAGCCATCAGCCTCGGGAGCCGCCCTCGGTTCGGCCATGACAGAGGAAGCGCTCGTGGCATTGACGCCGGACGCGGCCGACTCTTTGGGCGACTACCTGCGCGCCTGGTGGTTGCGTATCCGCGGCGGGGAAAGCGGTGCGATCCCGATCATCATCGGGCTCATCGTCATCTGCGTCTTCTTCGAGGTGAAGTCGAGCGCATTCTTCAGCTCGGCGAACATCGTCAACCTGTTCGTCCAGGCGGCCTTCATCATTCTCCTGGGCATGGCCGAGCTCTATGCACTCATTCTCAGCGAGATCGACCTGTCGGTCGGATTCGTGGGTGCGGTGGGTGCCGCCATCGCGCTGGCCCTGATGGGAACACCGGCCGATTGGCCATGGTGGGCCGCAATCATCGTGGGGATGGCTGCCTGCCTCGCCATCGGCGCCTTCCAGGGCACACTCATCACCCGGCTCAGAATCCCCTCTTTCGTGGTGACACTGGCAGGGTTGTTGGGTTGGCAGGGCGTTCTGATCTACGTCTTCGATACCGACAAGGGCGCAACCGGTGGTGTGATCAATGTCACGAACAGCGTGATCGACGACCTCGTGAGCGGCAACATGACCCCGGTCGCGGGCTGGATCATGCTCATCGTGGCCGTAGGCCTGTTTGCCCTGACCTCCGTCCTCTCCACGGGCAGACGGCGATCGCAGGGCCTCAGCGCACCCCCTCTGGGCATCACGCTGGCGACGGTCGCAGCTGTGGCCGTGGCAGGATTCGTGCTCGTCTTCATCTGCAACCTGAACCGCGGCGTGCTGACCACGGTGCAAGGGGTGCCCTGGGTCATTCCGGTCCTCGTGATCGTGGTCGTCATCCAGTCCTTCGCGTTGGCAAGGACTCGGCTCGGGCGCTACATGTACGCCATCGGTGCCAGTCCAGAGGCCGCCCGGCGCGCCGGCATCCACGTGGCCCGGGTGCGGACCATCACGTTCGCACTCTGCAGCTTCGTCGCAGGACTGGCCGTCGTGGTCTACGCCTCGCGCCTTGGTTCCCTCTCGGTGGGGTTCGACGGAGGCACGTATGTCCTCTACGCGGTCGCCGCAGCGGTGATCGGTGGTGCCAGCCTGTTCGGCGGACACGGCAAGCCGATCCATCCGGTCCTCGGAGGACTGGTCATCGCCGCTCTGACCAACGGACTGGCACTTCTCAACGTCACCACCGCCGTGACCGACATGCTGACCGCGGCCGTCCTCCTCGTCGCGGTGGGCGTCGACTCCACGCTGCGCCGGAGAGGCCGAACGAGCGAGGTCTGAACTGCGGGAGCCGCGGCGAGCCACGACCGCACAGCGAACGCTGCACCGGATCGCAGCGTTCGCCACGCTCCCCTTTGCGCTCGCCTGGGCTGGCTCGGCATTCGGCTCGACGACCTCGACGCCCGTACTGACCCCGGGCCCCTCTTGGACCATCTACCACGGCGACCCCACCGGGATCGGCATTGCCACAGGAATCAGTTCGGTGGACGTCAGCTCTCCGGCGTGGACCTCTCCGAGCCTCGATGGCACCCTTTACGGTGAACCGCTCGTGTCAAACGGGAGGGTCTTCGTTGCGACCGAGGACGACACCGTCTACGCGCTCTCAGGCGCCAACGGCAGCGTCGTTTGGGCGTCGCACCTTGCCTCACCGGTGCCCTCGGCCACACTCCCCTGCGGTGACATCGCACCCACGGTCGGGATCACCGGCACACCCGTGCTCGATGTGGCGCGTGGCGAGGTGTTCGTGGTGGCCGCCGAGGTGGTCAACGGGAGCCCGGCCCACCACCTGATCGGACTGAGCACAGCAACCGGGAAAGTCGAGTTGGACCAGAACGTCGATCCGGCGGGCTCGACACCAGTCGCGCTCCTGCAGCGAACCGGTCTCACACTCGACGCCGGCCATGTCGTCTTCGGCTACGGCGGCAACTATGGAGACTGCTCGACCTACCACGGCTGGGTCGTGTCGGTGCCGGAGGCAGGCGGGACCCCGGCCACGTACACCGTCGACTCGGCGGCCGGTGAGAGCCAGGGCGCTATCTGGATGGGGGGCGCCGCCCCGACGGTCGACGCCAGCGGCAACATCTGGGTCACGACCGGCAACGGATCGGTCACGTCGACGAACCACGCCTACGACGACAGCGATGCCGTTCTCGAGCTCTCGCCCTCCCTGGCCCTCGAGCAATACTTCGCGCCCACGTCCTGGGCGTCCGACAACACACGTGATCTCGACCTCTCCACCGGCGTCGGGCTGTTGGCCGATGGACAGGCCATCGCAGCCTCCAAATCCGGCACCGCCTTTCTGCTGAATCGGTCAAGCCTGGGGGGCATCGGCGGCCAGCAGGCGGAGCTCGAGGGTACCTGCAGCACGGTGATCGAGGGTGGCCTCGCGGTCGCGGGTTCGATCGTCTACCTGCCCTGCCTCAATGGCCCGACGGCGGTGCAGGTGTCGGACTCCCCCGTCGGGCTCCGACGGCTCTGGAGTTCCTCGGTCGGCGGCGGGCCCCCGATCGTCGCCGGAGGGCTTGTCTGGACCATCGGATCGGACGGCGTGCTCTATGGCCTCAATCCGACATCCGGGACAGTCACGGAGCAGGCGACGATCGGCGCCCCGGCGAACCACTTCCCCACCCCGGCCGTCGGCGCCGGTCTCCTGTTGGCGCCTTCGTCGAATCACGTCGTTGCCTTCTCGGCATCGACAGCCGCCCCACTCGCCAGCACAACAACGACGACGACAGCGCAACGCGAGGCGACAACGTCCTCGGCACCAACGAAACAACCCGCCCGAACCAACCCCTGGATCATCGCGGGTGCCATCCTCGGCGGCATCGCTGTCCTCGCCGCGACGACCTGGCTGTTGCGGCGGCGCCGGAGCTCGGACGGCGATGCCTGAGCCGGTTCCCTGGGCACGTGGATGGCCTGGGACGATCGAGGCGAGAGGTATCTGCTCGTCGTCCTGACGCGAAAGACGTCACGTTTTGCAGGCCGCAACGAATCACTGCCCGCGCACCGCGTTCGGCGCGCGGGCCGTGTCAGCGCGCGGAGAGCAGGACTTCGAGGACGGTGCCGAGACCGGCCACGACCAAAGAGATGGACACGATGACGGCCATCACCTGCACCAGCGGCCGGTGCATCCGCTCCCACTCGCCGACGTCCGCGAACTGATCGAGCTCGGTGCTGTCGGCGTCCGCCCACGCCGCTTCTTCGGGCGGACGGTCATGGAGCGGTCGCGGCTCCCGGGTGGCGAGGTAGCCGATGAACGGACCCAGGCCCTCGGGGAAATGAGGCTGTGGAGGTCCGGGAACATGACCAAGCATCGGCGTTCAGGTTAGCCCTGCGTGCGGCCTCGCGAGCAGCCGAACGTCTACCCTCGCGACCCATGGATCAACCTCAGCAGATCGGCCTGACCGCGGCGGAGTCCACCCCCCGCTTCCCCCACGATCCCAAGCCGCCCCAGGGCGCCCCCAACGTGATCGCCATCGTTCTGGACGACACTGGTTTCGGCCACCTGGGTGCCTTCGGCTCCGACATCGGCACACCGCACCTGGACGCGTTGGCCGCCGGAGGTGCACCCTTCAACCGATTCCACGTCACCTCCCTCTGCTCACCGACCAGGGCATCGTTCTTCACCGGGCGCAACCACCACGCCGTCGGCATGGGCTTCCTGGCCGACATCCCGTTGGCTTTCCCCGGCTACAACTCCCGGCTGCCGAAGTCGGCCGCCACCCTTCCCCGCCTGTTGCGGGACGCCGGCTACTCGACCTTGGCCGTCGGCAAATGGCACTTGACACCCCGGTGGCAACGCTCGGCCGCCGGGCCCTTCGACACCTGGCCTCTGGGCCTCGGGTTCGAGCGCTACTACGGGTTCCTCCAAGGCGACACCAACCACTGGGCCCCGAACCTCGTCTGCGACAACCACTACATAGAGCCCCCGCGCCGACCCGAGGAGGGCTACCACCTGAGCGAAGACCTGGCCGACCAGGCGGTCCGCATGGTGCAGGACCAGCAGCAGGGGGCGCCGGGCAAGCCCTACTTCTTGTACTTCGCACTCGGCGCCATGCACGCGCCGCACCACGTGGCACCGGAGTGGGTCGACCCGTACCGCGGGGTGTTCGACGAGGGATGGGACGCTTGGCGGGCCGAGGTGTTCGCACGCCAGAGCGCGACGGGCATGGTGCCTGAGGGGACCGTACTGACCGAGCGGCCCGAGTGGGTACGGGCCTGGGCCGACCTGCCCGCTGAGGAGCGGCGCATGTTCGCCCGCCAGCAGGAGGTCTTCGCGGGCTTCCTGACCCACACCGACGCGCAGATCGGCCGGGTCCTCTCCTCACTCGAGACCCTCGGCGCGCTCGACAACACGCTCGTCATGGTCTTCTCCGACAACGGCGCCAGCGCGGAGGGAGGCGTCGCCGGCAGCGTCAACGAGCACCGCTTCACCGCACACCTCCGCGAGTCCATGGACGACAACCTCGCCCACTACGACGACTGGGGAGGGTTCAGCACCTACAACCACTACTCGTGGGCCTGGGCCTGGGCGGGCAACACGCCCCACAAGCTGTGGAAGCGTTATACCTGGCTCGGCGGGACCCGCACGCCGTTGATCGTGCACTGGCCCGGCCGGATCGCCGACGCCGGCACCGTGCGCGGCCAGTTCGCCCACGCCATCGACCTCATGCCGACGATTCTGTCCGCCGTCGGCCTCGAGGTCCCGGATCAGGTCGACGGCGTGGCGCAGCAACCGCTCGACGGCGTCAGCCTCCTCTCCACGCTCGAGGACCCGACGACGCCTGAGCTGCACCAGACCCAGTACTTCGAAATGATGGGCTCGCGCTCCATCTACCACGAGGGATGGAAGGCCACGACCAACCACATCAGCACCGGGATCCTCGACGAGGAGGAGCTCGCCGTCGGCAGTCGTCGCTTCGACGAGGACCGCTGGGAGCTCTTCGACCTCTCCGTGGACTTCTCCGAGTCGACCGACCGCGCCGACGACGAACCCGATCGGGCACAGCGCATGCGCGACCTGTGGGACGCCGAGGCCCGGCGCAACAACGTCCTGCCCATTTCTGACGGACTGGTCGACCGCTTCGCCGGCTTCATCCCGCCGGTGTGGCCCGCCGGGCCGACGCGCACGTTCCTTCCCGGTGGTGGCCCCGTGGCCGACGAGTCGGTCCCGATGCTGTGGGGAGGGTTCGCGATCACGGCGGACATCGACATCGACCGCCCCGAAGCGGGCGGTGTCGTCTTCGCTCTGGGCGATTGGTTCGGTGGCTATGCGCTCTACCAGGTCGAGGGCAGGATCCACTTCACCTTCGCCCGGGCCGCCGACACGCTCGAGCTGATGATGGCGGCGCCCCTGGGGGCGGGCCGCCACGACATCACGGTGTCCTATGCCGCGGGAGAGGGCGGCGGCCTGGGCCGCATGGCCCTGTCCGTCGACGGGGCGGAAGTCGATGGGACGCCGGTGGAGGGGATGCTGCCGCTGGCCGTCCAGCACGGCGGGGCCGGGTTGCGTCTCGGCTGGGACAGCGGTTTTCCGGTGTCCTCGCGCTATGCGCCCCCCGCCCCGTTCGAGGGGACGGTCCACGGCGTCCGGGTGGAGACGCCCGGTGCCTTGCGACCCGATCCGGGCGACGAGGTGCGCGCCGCCCTGCACGCCGACTGAAGGCCCCAGCTGGTCAGTCCGGATCGACCGCCGCGCTGGGCATGACCCAAGTGCTCGCGGGTGTGCCGTGCCGCCACGGGCGCCAGGTCGACGGGCGAGAACGTCCGACCGCCGGCCGGCCCGAAAGGAGCAGTGCGGTCCAGATCCTCGTCGCTGAGGCCCCGGAGCACCTCCTCGAGCTCTGCGCCGTTGCGCTCCAGAAGGGCCACCGTCTCGGTCGGCGTCACGGAGCCAGCGCGGGCCGCGTGATCGGCATTGGCCTGGTCGATCGTCGCTGCGGTGTCGCGCACGCCGTCGCCGTTCGCCATCGCCGCGAGCCGGCGCCGGCTGTTCTCATACGACTCGGCAATGTGATGGAGGACGACCGCGACCGTCCAGTCCTCTCTCGGGACCGTCCGGGCCCACGAGTCAGGCGAGCACGTCCGGACGAAGGCCACGGACTCTGCATTGGCCCGGGCGAAGTCGTCGGCAGCATCGCCGCCCGCTCACTCACCGTGGGCCACTCCCGCCAGATCGCTCAGCTCCTCGATGCTCCACGATCCCGCTCCAGCACCCTCGACAGCGGCCTGCAGGGCCAGGCGCTGCAGGAGTGCGTTCACCGGTGTCGACACGCCGTAGAGGGCGCCCAGCAGCACGATCTCCCCGTTGAGGAACTCCGCCTCGATCGACCCCGTTCCACGGGCGAGGCTCTGCCAGCTGGAGCCCCCGCGCCACTCCCCCGACGCCGTCGGTGCCATCTGCAGCAGGTCACCCCGGCGCTCGCGGTCCTCCTCTCCGCTCACCACGTCGATTCCCGCCGCCGCCAGTGCCTCCTTGCCCTCGCGTTGGGCTTCGCGCGCCAACGGGCCGAAGCGACCTTCGGGCCCGGCCAGGGCCTCCACCGCATTGGCCAGGTTCATGAGGAGCTTGCGGTACTTCCAGCGCATGATGTCCGGCCGGGCGACCGACTGGAAGGTCGATGTGGCGATGGCGTCCGCGATGGCCTGCCCGTGCCGGCCCAGACCCGACGGAAAGGCGCCCAGATCGAGCATCCCCGAGACGGGGGCGGAGTGGATCTGCACGACGCCGGGCCGGAGTTGGCTGGCCGGACACATCACGCAGATGCCGTACGTGTGCGCAAAGTGCCGCAGCACGCGGCGCTCGTTCTCGACGCCGTTCTGCATGCAGACCACCGGCGCGTCGGGCGGCGCTGCCGCGGCGAGCTGTGTCAGTGCGTGGTCGGTGTGCTGCCCCTTGACTGCCAACAGCACCACCGGCTCCCCGTCGGCATCACTGTCCCACCGCGCCTGTGCCGGATCCTCGACGACGGGGACCGGGAGCGTGGCGGACCCGTCGGGCGCCTCGAGGACGAGGCCGGAGCGCAACGCCCGGCCGTGGTCGCCCCGTGCAACCAGCGTGACGTCATAGCCACGCTCGAACAGGCGGCCTCCGACCGCACCACCGATGGCACCAGCCCCGACGACGACGAAACGCATGCGGTGCACTCTGCCACGGCACCATGCCAAGCTTGGGACGTGGCGTCCTTCTTGAACCCGGTTGAGCGCGCCGCCGCCTTGGGCGGCTCCGTTGCCGCGGCACCGCTCCGGCTCGTCGGCGGCCTGGCAGCCCCAGCTCGGGGAGACATGGCACGCAACGTCCGGCGCGCCATCGGCATCAGGGGCGAACCGCCGCCGATCGCCGCCGACCCCGACGAGGCGTTCCTTCCACCGGGCGGCATGGCCCGCAGGGTCCACGCCGACCTGCCGGCCATGCTGGTCGGCGGCGTGAGCGCACTGCTGCTCCAGACGCTGCACCCGCTCGCCATGGCGGGGGTGGCGGAGCACTCCAGCTACCAGGAAGACCCCCTGGGCCGGCTGCGCCGGACAGCGTCCTTCGTGGGCACGACGACCTTCGGCACCGTCACCGAGGCGGCCGCCGCCATCGACCAGGTCCACCGCGTGCACCGTCGCGTCAAGGGCATCGCCCCCGACGGGCGCCGCTACTCGGCCGACGATCCTGAGCTGGTGACCTTCATTCACGTGGCCGAGGTCGCCAGCTTCCTGGCCTCGTCGCAGCGCTACGGGAGCAGGCCGCTGACACCCGAGGAGTGCGACCGGTACTACGAGGAGGTGGCCCCGGTGGCGCTGGCCCTCGGGGCGAACTGGGCGCCACGCTCGAGTGCCGAGGTGGAGAGCTACTTCCTGCGCCTGCGGCCCGAGCTCTACGCCGGCCCCCAGGCCAAGGCCGCCCGCGACTGGTTGCTGCGCGGGGTGGCCCGGCGAGCGGGCGAACGGGCGGTCTATTCCTTGGTCGTGGCGGCCGGTGTCGGTGTGCTCCCCCGCTGGGCCCGCCGCGAGCTCGGTCTCACCATCGCCGGCCCATTGGATCTCCTGGTCGACACGGCCGCGGTCACGCCGTTGATGCGGGGCGTCTCGACCGCCCTGCGCTGGGCTGTCACACCGCCCGGCTGAGCCGGGTCAGGTGGCCAGGGAAAGGCCGCCGTCGACCACCACGACCTGTCCGGTCACGTAACCCGCGCTTGCCAGCGCCACGATGACCTCGGCCACGTCCTCGGGTTGGCCCGAGCGCTTCAGCGGGGCGACCTGACTCACCACCTCGCGCACCACGTCCCAGTCCGCCGTCCAGGGCGTGTCGACCAGTCCGGGAGCGACCGCGTTGACGCGCACCTCCGGTCCCACCACCTTGGCCAGCAGCACGGTCATGTGGTTGAGTGCCGCCTTACTGGCCGCGTACGGGATGGACGAGCCCGTCGGCCGCACGCCCGCCACCGACGCCACGTTGACCACCGACCCGTGGGCCTCGCGCAGCGCCGGCAGGGCGGCCACCGTCATGGCCCACGTGCCGAACACGTTGACCTCGAAGATGCGGCGCCACACGTCGACGGAAGCCGCCGCGACGTCGTGGTGCGGGATCACGGCGGTGGTCCCGGCATTGTTCACGAGCGTGTCCAGACGGCCCCAACGCTCCAGCGCCGCGGTCACCAGTCGCTCGGGTACCTCGGGCTCGGTGATGTCACCCTGGACGTAGTGCGCATCGGGCAAGGCGGCCGCGACCGCCTGGCCGTCTTCGACCGAGCGCGCCGAGTTGATCAGGACAGCGGCACCCTCGGCGGCGAACGCACGTGCGGTGGCGGCGCCGATGCCGCTCGACGAGCCGGTCACGGCGACGACCTGACCTTCCAGCCGCGGGCCGCTCGGCGCGCCTGGGGTCCATCGCGCCGCGATCACCGGGGCTCGATCCCCCAACGAGCGGTCCACTCGTGCCCGGACTGCAGGACGATCACATCGGTGCCCGTCCGCAGCGCATTGGGCGGACAGGTCATGGGCTCAATGGCGACGCCACGGCGCCGGCGCTGGACCTCGCCGAGCGTGTCGCCCGTGTACACCATGAGGTAAGGAAACCCGGCATCCACCCACAGGGCGGCCCCGCCCACGCCTCCCGGCGCATCGAGCGTGGCCCGGGCCACGCCGTCGGCATCGCGGTCGAGGGTCGTGTAGGCGGTGTCGAGCACCGCCGGTCCGACGAAACGAGGCGTGGTGAAGTCTCGTTCGGTGCCCTCCACGGGCGAGAGTGCCCCCGTGGGGAGGCCCCGGTCGTCCATGTCGAGGGTGTGGCTCGCCGGGACGTGCAGGATCGCACCGTCAACGGTCTCGGCACCGGGTGCGAGGTAGGGGTGGAACCCGAGGCCGAAGGGGATCTCGGCCTCCTCCAACGACTGCGCACGCGTCGTGACGGTCAGCCCCTCACGGCCCACGTGGTAGTCGATCTCCAACAGGAGCGAGAAGGGGTACCCGGGCGAGGGATGGAGCTGCAGGCGGAGTGAGAGCTGGTTCTGGTGCCGCGTCTGGAGGGTCCAGGGCATCCAGCGGACCAGTCCGTGGATGGCATTGTGACGCTCCGGCTCGTCCAGGGCCGCCTGGGCCCGCACCCCGTTGAACTCGAAGCGGCCGTCAGCCAGGCGGTTGGGCCACGGGGCGAGCACCTGGCCCCGGCCCGAGTGCGACCATTCATCGGAGCCGAAGCCGTCGAGCACCGTGGTCGGACCGACCGAGTAGGCCCGGAGGGTGGCACCGACTTCGCAGACCACGACCTCCTGCCGGCCGTGGCCGATCCGCCACTGTTGCCCGGTCGGTGAGGCGATGGAGATCCTGGGCGACGGGGCGGGCATTGCGAGTGAATTGAAGCAGACCACGGCCTCGGCGTGGGTGAGGGGGGTGGTGCGGGCCGATGTGACGCCCCCGTGACACCGGCTCGAACGGGGGATGGACGGGCCCGGGCCCTGCCAGCGCCGGCGGTAGGGTGAGCGCACCGTGAGGATTCTCGTCACCAACGACGATGGTGTGAGTGCCCCCGGGCTGGCGGCGCTCACACGGGCCCTGGCCGCCTGGGCGGAGCGGGCGGGTGGCGACCCGGCCCACGAGATCATCGTGGTGGCGCCGAGCTCCAACTACAGCGGCGCCGGCGCGGCCGTCGGCTCGGTGACCGATCACACGACCATCCCCTATCAACGCGCCTACGTCGAGGGCGCCGAGACGGTGGAGGCCTACGGCCTCGACGCCTCCCCCGCCCTCTCGGTCATTGCCGGTGCACTGGGAGCGGTCGGGCCCAAGCCCGACCTTGTTCTCTCGGGCATCAACGACGGCGTGAACGTCGGCCGATCCGTGCTCCATTCAGGCACAGTCGGCGCCGCGCTGACCGCGAGCCAGCTCGGCATCAGCGGCCTCGCCGTGTCGCAACGCGTTGGTGACGGGCCAAACCCGTGGGAGTCGGCGGCCGACCTGGCCGTCGCCCTCATTCCGCTGCTGGTCGGCGCGCCGGTGCGCACCGTCCTCAACCTCAACGTGCCGCATCTCCCGCTGGCCGAGGTCCGAGGCCTGCGCTGGGCCCGGGTGAGCGGCGCCGGCCTGATCAAGTCCGCCCGGGGGGCCAACCGCTGGGAGGCACCCAACGTCGAGGAGATCGAGGGGCCGGCCGCCGCCGAGGCGGCGCGCTCGATCATGGAGGGTGAGCCGGACGAGAAGGGCGAGATCGTCCTCACGGTCGGGTCGCCCTTCCCGCACTCGGGTGATCTCGGCCTGGCCGACTCCGGCGCCGAGGACGCCACTCTGGTGGCGCAGGGCTATGCCGCCTTGACGGCGCTGCGGGGACCCCGGGCCGACGAGGACGAGGAGCTGCTGGCCAAGCTCGACGACGGGCTCGGGCCGGCCCTGGCGGACTTCAGCTTCTCCGCCTGAGCGGTCCGCTTACCCTCAGTCGTCCTCCCCCGGCGGACGACGCTGTTTCTTCGTCTGGGACCGCCGGCGCTTGCCATCGACCCTTCGCACCTGCGAGCTCTTCGTGGGTCGCGTCGGCGCCCGGGCCGGCTGGACCCGCAGGCCGGCATCGACCTTGACGGCCAGCCGATGCAGCGCCAGCTCGCGATTGCGCGACTGCGAGCGCGACTCCGAGGCGCTGGCCCGCACGATCGGGCCGATCTGGTGGAGCAGGCGGGCCCGTTGGCGGGGGCCGAGCGTCTGGGAGGCGTCCACGTCGAACCACACCTCCACCCGGCTCAGGGTCCGGTTGGCATGCTGCCCACCCGGGCCACCCGACGTGGTCGCCCGCCACGAGATCTCCGACAGCGGCAGGTCCAGTCCTCGGTGCACGTGCAGCGACTCGTCTCCAGCCACTCCACGAGCGTACGAGCACCCGGGTACGCTCCCGTGCCATGGACTACCGACACCTTGGACGCTCGGGCATGCTCGTCTCCGCCCTCTCGTACGGCAACTGGATCACCCATGGCAGCCAGATCGAGGAGGATGCGGCAGCGGCGTGCGTCAAAGCGGCGCTCGAAGTCGGCATCACGACATTCGACACGGCCGACGTCTACGCCATCGGCGCGGCCGAATCGGTGCTGGGCCGGGCGCTCAAGCACGTGCGGCGGGAATCGGTGGAGATCTTCACCAAGGTGTACTGGCCCACCGGACCCAATCCGAACGACCGCGGCCTCTCCCGCAAGCACATCATGGAGTCGATCCACGCCTCGCTCGAGCGACTCCAGACCGACCACGTCGACCTCCTGCAGGCGCACCGCTATGACTACGCCACCCCGCTGGAGGAGACGCTGCGGGCCTTCGACGACCTCGTTCGCCAGGGCAAGGTCCACTACATCGGGGTCTCGGAGTGGACGGCCGAGCAGATCGGGGACGCGCTGCGGCTGGCCGACGAAATGGGCTTCGACCGCATCATCTCCAACCAGCCGCAGTACTCCCTCATCTGGCGGGTCATCGAGGCCGAGGTGGTCCCGCTGTCGGAGAAGGAGGGCGTGGGCCAGATTGTGTGGTCGCCGCTGGCCCAGGGCGTCCTCACGGGCAAGTACCTCCCGGGCCAGTCCGGCCCGCCGGCCGGCTCGCGGGCCACCGGCCCCGAGGGCGGCGAAATGAGCTGGCTCCTGCGCGACGAGGTGCTCGAGCCGGTGCAGGCCTACGCCGAACTGTGCCGCGAGGCGGGCTACACCCCCGCCTCGGTCGCGCTGGCCTGGGTTCTGCGCAACGAGAACGTGAGCAGCGCCATCGTCGGCGCCAGCCGTCCCGAACAGATCGCCGAGAACGTCAAGGCCCTCGACGTGGTGCTCGAGCCCGACTTCGTCGAGGCCATTGAGAAGGCCCTCGAGCCCACCACGCTCTTCGACCCGGGCTTCACCCTCAGCCCCGAGACCAGGCCGTGATCCCGGGGCCCGAGCCGCTCAGCCCGGCTCGTCGAATCGGGACCTGAACGAGCGCACCGCCAGTGTCGAGTGGGTGCGGTGCTCCTCGAAGACGCGGGTATAGCCGGTGTGTGCGATGCGCCAGCCTTCGTCCGTCTTGCGGTAGCGGTCGGCGTAGAACGCGGTGCCGGCGATCTCGAGGTCGGCCGCCGGCACGATCACCCGGTCCTGCAGGTACCAGGTGCCCTCAGCGCTGGTGTCGGAGGTGAAGGTGATCTCGGGGTGATGGCCATGGTGCTCGGTCACCATGCCGCGGTCGCCCAGGACCTCGCCGAGCCACGTGACAATGGCCGAGCGGCCCTCGAGCACGGTCCTGCCGTCCTCGTAGGCCGCGGTGACGTCCTCGGTCAGCAAGGCTCCCAGGTCGTCGAACTGCTTCAGGTCGAGCGTCCGGAAATAGGCGTATTTCAGCCGACGGATGGCCTCGAGCTCGGCCGCGGTGTCCACGGGTGCACCCCTTTCGATCTGGCCCGCGCGGGGCGGGGCCAGGGTACTTTCCCGGGGAGTTGGCGGCTGGGGCCATTCGGGACCAGCATGCCCGGAGTGCCCGGGGAGAGAAGACGCCAGCGCATCGCCGTGTACGGGGTCTGCCTCGACGACGAGGGCCGGATCCTCCTCGCCCGGGCGTCGCCCGCCATCACCCTGCAGGGGCGCTGGTTCCTGCCCGGGGGCGGCGTGCACCACGGCGAGGGCCCGATCGACTCGCTGACCAGGGAGATGGAGGAGGAATCGGGGCTGACCGTCGTTGTCGGGCCGCTCCTCGACGTGCTCTCGGACGTGCGGACGATCCCCGACGGCACCAACCTCCACACCGTGCGCATCATCTACAGGGTGGGCACCTGGTCGGGCAGCCTGCGGCCCGAAGTCGGCGGCACGACCGACGCCGTGGGCTGGTTCACCCTCGAGGAGGTGCGGACCATGCCCCTGGCCCACTACGTGCAGATCGTCGTGGACCGGCTCCTGTGAGCGATCCTGTGGGCGCGACCCCGGGGACCGGCGACCAGCGGCACCATGTCGTCATCATCGGCAGCGGCTTCGGCGGGCTGTTCGCCGCCCGCTCCCTCAGGCGGGCCCCCGTGCGGATCACGCTCATCGACCGGACCAACCACCACCTCTTTCAGCCCCTGTTGTACCAGGTGGCCACCGGGATCCTCTCGGAGGGACAGATCGCACCGGCCATCCGCGACGTCTTCCGCAACTATCCGTCTCTGCGCGTGATCCTGGGCGAGGTGGAGGACATCGACCTCGAGACCAGAGAGGTCCACGTCGACGAGTTCGGCAAGGAGATCACCGTCGGCTACGACAGCCTCATTGTGGCGTGCGGAGCCTCGAGCTCCTACTTCGGTCACAACGAGTTCCGTGCCAACTCGTGCGCCATGAAGACGCTTGACGACGCCCTGGCCCTCCGGGGCAACATCTTCGGCGCCTTCGAGTTGGCCGAGGCCGAGACGGACCTCCAAGAGCGGCGGCGCCTCATGACCTTCGTCGTCGTGGGGGGCGGCCCCACCGGGGTCGAGATGGCCGGGCAGCTCCGTGAGCTTTCCCGACGGGCGCTCCGACGCAACTATCGGATGATCGATCCCGTCGACAGCCGCGTCGTCCTGGTGGAGGGCGCCGACGGCCTCAACCGGTCGATGGGGAGCTACCTCTCGCACATGACGGCGCGTGACCTCACCCGCATGGGTGCGGAGATCCACCTCAACGCCATGGTGACCAACCTGGACGAGAACGGCGTCGAGATCACCAAGCAGGACGGGTCGACCGAGTGGATACCCGCGGCGACCAAGATCTGGGCCGCCGGCACACGCGCCGCCGGTCTGGGGGCCACGCTGGCCGACGCGGCCGGGGCGAAGACCAACAAGGCGGGCCAGATCGTGGTCAGTCCTGACTGCTCGCTGCCCACCCACCCCGAAGTCTTCGTGGTGGGCGACCTGATGTCGTACGGCGACCTGCCAGGCGTCGCCGAGGTGGCGATCCAATCGGGTGCCCACGCCGCGCACTCCATCGTGCGGCGCCTGGACGGCCAGCCGACCAAACCGTTCAAGTACCGCGACCTGGGGACGCTGGCCGTGATCTCGCGTTTCACCGCGGTCGCCAAAATCGGGCCGTTCAAGGTCGGCGGCTTCCCGGGGTGGCTGCTGTGGCTAGTGGTGCACATCACCTTCCTCACGGGCTTCAAGAATCGGTTCGGCGCCCTGACCCGTTGGGCGGTGAGCTTCGTCGGTCGCGGGCGTTACGAGCGGGCGTTGATCGGGCGCTGGGTCGCCAGGACGAAGCGGCCCAGCGGCTGAACGTAAGGTTCGAGTCGAGAACTCGACGACCAGGGGGTCGACCCATGCCCATCAACGTCACGCCCATTGCCGGGCTCAGCGACGACATCAACGACATCCGGCTGCGCACGGCCCGCATCGTCAACGAGAAGATCCTGCCCAACGAGGCCGTCCTCTGGCACGCACGGGGTCGCGACGTGAGCGAGGCCGAGCGGGCCGAGGCCAAGGCGCTGCGCGCCGAGATTCAGGCGAAGGTCAAGGCCGAGGGCCTCTGGGCGCCCCACCTGCCGCCCGAGTACGGCGGGATGGGCATCGACTTCATGGCCCACGCCTACATGAACGAGATCCTCGCCTATGCCGTGGGTGCGGCGTCGCTCTTCGGCGTCGTCGCCCCGAACTCGGGCAACCAGACCATTCTGGTCAAGTACGGGACCGAGGAGCAGAAGAAGAAGTGGCTGCTCCCGCTCATCGAAGGGAGCATGCAGTCGGGCTTCTCCATGACCGAGCCCGAGAACGCCGGATCGGACCCGCGCTCCATTCAGACCACCGCCATCCGGGAGGGCGACGAGTGGGTGATCAACGGACACAAGTGGTTCACCTCGAACGGGTTGGCGGCCGACTTCTTCATTGTGATGTGCCGGGCCAAGGAGTCCAAGGACGACGAGGGACCGGGCCGGATGGTGCAGATCATCGTGCCCACGGCGAACCCGGGCGTGGTCATTGAGCGCGGCATCGGCATTTGGGGCGGCGCCAAGTCGGACCATTGCGAGGTCCGCTACGACAACGTGCGCGTCCCGGCCGAGAACCTGCTGGGCCAGGTCGGCGACGGGCACCGGGCGGCGCAGGACCGCCTGGGCGCCGGCCGCATCTTCCACTGCATGAACTCGGTGGGCCAGATGTGGCGCGCCTTCGATCTGATGGTCGAGCGCCTGCTCACCCGTGAGGTGCACGGCGGGCTGCTCAAGGACAAGCAGTTCATGCAGGGCTTCGTGGCCGACAGCTACATGGACCTCCAAGCCGCCCGGCTGATGACGATCCACGCCGCGGAGAAGGTCGACAAGGGCGACCCCCAGGCCCGGACCGAGATCAGCGCCATCAAGGTCTTCGTGCCGGCGGCTTACAGCCGGGTCGTCGACCGGGCCATCCAGGTGTGGGGAGCAGCCGGCGTGACCAGCGACCTCCCGCTGGCCCAGATGTACCTCGGGGCGCGCACGCTGCGCCTGGCCGACGGTCCCGACGAGGTCCATCGCATCCTCATCGCCAAGAACGTCTTGCACCACTACGAGAAGGGTGAAAGCTGGGACTTCGCAGGCTGACGCCCGGAGCCGGAGCCGGACCCGGACCCGGAGCCGTTGACCGGGA
>Ga0307373_10007062_pt1 | contig 17637 bp, 12 predicted proteins | sample OX2MG_FD_202534 | JGI IMG/M metagenome (GOLD analysis project Ga0307373, IMG submission 202534) | Soil microbial communities from Risofladan, Vaasa, Finland - OX-2 | ecosystem: Environmental > Terrestrial > Soil > Coastal area > Acid sulfate soil | place: Finland: Risofladan, Vaasa | collected... | reverse complement strand
GCCGGCCGAGAAACAGCGCGTAGTCGCCACCGGCCAGACCGAAACGTTCACGGATGAGGTCGGGGTCGCGCCGAACCGGTGCCGCCACCCCGTTGGGGATGTAGCGGGCGACGCGACCGTAGCGACGGAGGTAGAAGTCCGCCAGGTTCTTCGACACGGTGATGGTCGCGTGAGGCACGTGAGCGCTGATCCATCCCGCGCTGCGCAGCGCGGTCCGCGCTCCAACCCCCCACTTGTCCCGATCGTAGTCAAGGCCGTGCACGGTGAGGACGACACCTCGTCGGGTCAGTGCCCGTGGCAGCGGCGTGAAGACTGATGGGCCGATTGCGTGGTAATGCAGGATATCGGCGTGATGGGCGCCCGGGAGCATCGCCGTCACGGTCGAAAGACCGCTGTGCACGAGCGCCTCCAGATGCTTCGTCGGCGCCGTCGGGACGTAGCGCACGTGCATGCCGCGATACTCGGTGGCGCGCGTCGCCGTGTAGTTGGCTCGGGCGTAGACCGTGACGTCATGCCCGCGAGCCACCAGCCGCGACCCGATCTCCTCGACATGGTGTTCGATACCGCCGATGGTCGCCGGCACGCCACGTTGCCCGATGAAGGCGATGCGCGCCGGCTTCATGCCGCATGCAGCCGCGTGGCGCGCATCGCCATCGCATATGTGACATCGATGCGTTCGAGGTGGCGTTGCGGCGAGAACTCCGCGACTATCGTCGCGCGCGCCCGGTCGCGCATCGCGAATCCATGTGCGGGGTCGGTCACGTACGGACGCAGCTTCTCGGCGAGCGCGTGGGTGTCATTGGCGGGTACCAGGTCACCGGTCGCGCCTGGCTCGATCAGTTCGGGCATGCCGCCGAGGTCGCTGCCCACCACGGGCACTCCGCGCGCGAGCGCCTCGAGCACCACCATCGGCTGGTTCTCGTACCATCGCGACGGGACAACGACCACAGCGGCCGCAAGCATGAGACGCTGCACCTCCGCCTTGTCAACCAGACCGTGGAACCGAACCCTGCCCGGAGCGGTCGATTCTGCGAGACGGCGCAGCGCTGTCTCATCGGGACCGGTGCCGGCGATGTCGAGCATCGCCCCATCGATCTCGCCCACGGCGCGGATGGCGACGTCGACCCCTTTCTCCGGCGACAGCCGCCCGGCCAGAAGGATACCGGAGCCCGGTGAGACCCGGACCGGGATGTCGGTGGTGTCGATGAAGTGGGGCACGTGATGCATGCGTCGTGGAAACACACCCGCCGCGCGCATGCGGCCCTCGAGGAACCGGCTCGGACAGATGAAGACGCGCACCGGCGAATACGCCCCCGTCATCGTGTGCACGAACAACTCGCCCGCCATCACCGCACTGGAGGCAAGCGAGCCGTCCTTGCACCGGCGCAGGATTGCGTGCTGGAAGTGGCCACCGAGGCACGCCTGACAGAGGTTGCCATGGTCAAGGAACTGGTAGGTGGGGCAGGCGAGCTTGTAGTCATGCAGCGTCATCACCGCAGGGATGTTCCGCCGCCTGACGGGACGCAAAATCGACGGCGACAGCTGGTGGTAGATGTTGTGCAGATGCACGACGTCCGGCCGGAAGGCGGCAATCACTGCATCCATCCCCCGGCTCGCCGATGTCGAGTAGAGCATCCGCGCGACAGCGCGCACGCGACCCGCCATCCTCGGCGGCGGTGGTTCAAGCTCGATGTGAGCCGGAAAGTGCGACGCGTACTCGAGGTGCGTGTTCAGCGGATGCGCCATCCCGAAATAGGCGACGGTGTGACCGGCAGCCACCTGCAGGTCGGCGAGGTCCTCCATGTACGCCTCGGCACCGCCGCGACGGTAGAGGAACTTGTTGACGTGGAGTATCCGCACTAGGTGCCTGCTGCTGAGGTTCGTGGTTGCCCGGAGCGCTGCGCTCCGCTACACGCCCACACGAGCCGGCACATCGTCCTCAATCGGTGCGGGCCGTCCGAGAAACGCGGCGTTCTCGCTGTACCTCGTGACCGCATACGCCGCCGCCGCGAAGGCGACGTAATACCAGAGAACGACCACCTGCGTGATGACGTTGGACACGATGCTGAGGAGCACGAATGCCAGCACGCACGCCGCAAAGCCGACCGCTACTGATCGCTCATAGCTCCACGGCCGGGTCTTCGTGAAGCGCATCGCCTGACGTGCGACGACTCCCATACTGATGAGCAGGGCCAGGTACGCGAGAGTCCCGAGGATGCCCGTCTCGACGTAGGAGCGCAGGAAGTCGTTGTGCGGCTCCTTCTGCTGGCCGGTCTCCACGGAGCTCATATTGAGGCCGATGCCCGTGATCGGGTCGGAGTTCGCGAGCGGGAGCACCTGACCCCAGTAGTCGAACCGCCACGACAGTGAGTTGGATGCGTAACCGGCCGCGCTCGTCGAGGTGCCGAGGTCCGCGAAACGCTGCAGGATCGTCGGGAACGCCACGAGCGACAGCATCACACCGGCGACCATGACCACGAGCGTGATCCGCCTGCGTCCCATGAACGCGACCGCGAACACGCCAAGTACCGTGGCGATCCACGCGCTCCGCGTGTAGGTGAAATAGAGGCACACCACCGAAAAGAAGAGCAGCGTCGACATGGCGATCTTCTTGTTCCGTGTCAGGTGGGGCAGCAGTGCCGCGCCCATGACAATGAGCAGCGTCAGGTAGATCGCAAACGGGTTCGGTTGCGCGAACGTGCCCTCGAAGCGGCTCACGCCACCGCTGGTGAACTGCGAATGGTGGGTGACGACGTTGAAGATCGTGTAGCCCACCGGGACCACCGCGGAGATGTAGATCGACGCGATCAACCTCTTGATCATGTCGCGGTCGACGAGCATCACCTCGAGCACCGCGAGCATGGCCACCACGGCCAGCACTCGAATCGCCTCGAGCAGGCTCACGGTCGGGCTTGCGGAATCGATGACGCTGAGGAACCCGGCGAGCGCGAAGAGGATCAGGCAGACCCGGTGGACCGACATCGGCGGTGACTTCCTGCCCTCGCGCATTCGCGTCAGCAACCAGAAGAATGAGATGAGGATGAAGAGGATCGCGAGAGCGCCCGTGGGGTCAAGCCCCGGTGCCGACGCCGTGGCGCTGTTGACGCCGGAAGCGCCTCCGTTGCCCGCACCCGTCTTGGTGATGTCGAGGCTCGCACGGATCGCGATCGTCGTGAAGACGAAATTCTCGAAGTTCACGAGCCCCAGCACGAAAAAACCCAATCCGACAAAGGCTGCGATGGGAACGACGAGCAGGAATTTGCTCCCGCCAAGTGCCGCTTCGACGCTGCTCTCGATCGACAGCCCGAGAATGGCAACGGTGCACAACGCGAAGATGATCTTCGTGCGTCGCGGCATCAGATCGATGTCCGGCGTCCGACGCACCATGAGCGTTGCCATCACGAACTCCCTCTGTCCTCGGGAACGCTCAGACCGCGAGATCTGCGGTGAGCCCCCCTCCGATACGCTGCACCGGCCGCCTCGACACGCGAGCGGCGGACGGTCCCCTGTTCAGTGTACGGGGCGGCGTTCCTCATGGCAAGTTTGCGGTTATTGCGGTGCTCTCGAGGTCCACCGACTCGTCGACGTCGACACCATCCTCGACGACGTGCTGGTCGGGGGTCGGCGCACTCCCGCTGTGCGCGGGGTCGGCGGCCGGCGCAAGATCCGCCGAGGTGCTCGGACTCATCTGCGAAGGCCGTCGCCGGAGTGCAGCCCTCCAACCGGTCATCTCGCGCCCGTTCAGCACTGCCATCACGACGGCAAGCACGGCAAGCCCGGTCAGACCGGCAACGGGCGTGAATGCCAGCAGATGCGTTCGGTCGACAGAGCCGTACAGATCGAGTGCGAACGACACCGCGATCATCACAGCGGCGGTGACGGCCGAGGCGGCCAGAAGCTTCACCGTGTATGCGACCATCCCCCGGCCGGGGTTCCCGTCGACCTGGGCGAGGCGATACCAGCCGTGCGCGACGTTGACGTACTGGGCGAGCGAGTAGGCCAGCGCCACGCCGACGATCGCCATCTGATTGTGCAGGCCAAACGGCAGCACGAAGATTGGAAGCAGAACGAGGTTGGCGAGCACCCCGTAGATGGTGTTGCGAAGGGGAGTTCGCGTGTCGAGTCGCGCGAAGAACGGTGCGAGCAGCGCACGCTGCACGGCCGATCCCACGAGGCTCACCGCGTACACGGCAAGCACGGTGCCGAGCAGCTCCGCGTAGGCCAGCTTGAAGCTGCCGCGTTCGAACACCGCGATCGCCGCGGGCCGCGCGAGCACCGCCATGAAGGCCGTGAGCGGCAGGCTGATCGCGAGCATGATGCGCATGCCGAGCGCCGTGTAGCGACGCACCTCGACCTGACCGCCGCGATTATGTGCGTCGGTGAGACGCGGAATGAGCGCGACGATCACCGAGCGGAAGAAGACGGTGCCCCCCACCGCGGACACCACGAGGTAGCCGTAGTTGAGAACGGTGATCGATCCCGGGGGCAGGAACGACACCACGAGCTGTTCGCCGATGCGGGCGACGGGGTTCAGGCCGGCGGCCCCCACCGGCCGGATGCACAGCTTCCCAATGCCGCGGAGATGCTCGTCGTGGATGTCGAGCGCCGGCCGGAACCGATTCCCCTGACGCAGCGCCATGGCGCACATGAACACGGCCTGCGCGACAGCACCGGCCAGGAATGCGTAGGCAACCAGATGGATGTCGTGCACGCCGAGGAGGCGGCCGGCAATGATGACCAGCGCTGCCAGCCCGTTGAGCACCACCGTCATCAGCGCGGGGGCGACGAACGCGTATCGCGCATTCAGGTAGGCGCGCATCACCTCGGCCACGGCCACCAGCGGAACCATGGCGAACACGATCGGCAGCATCGACGCAGCCAGGTTCACCTCGCTGCTCGAGATGCCCGGCGCGGTGATGCGCATCAGCGGCACGGCAATCAGCCATGACAACAGCACCAGCGCGACCCCGACCGCGACCACGGTGCAGAGGACCATTGAGATGAGATGGTCGGTGGGTCCCTCTCCGCGCTTCGTCGATGACGTCCTGAAGGCGGGGACGAGTGCCTGGTTTGCGGCCACCATGACGACCGCGACGAGTCCTATCGGGATTCGCGACGCAACGAAGAAGGCGTCGGTGTTCTTCCCGGCTCCGAATCCGAAGGCGATGCTGACGTCGAGGATGAGCCCCGCGGCCACGCCCGCCGCCGCCGCAACCCCGGTCAGGCTCGACTGGCGCACGATCGCGCGATCCGACTGCCGCCCGGACCCCGGCGTGCTCCCGTCAGCGTTCACGGCGCACCGACTATGCGGCCCAACCCTCGCTCTGCAGGCGCAGTGCTTCGTCGAGGCGATCCTGAAGCTGGGTGCAGAGCACTCGAACCCTCGGGTCGATGTCGAGCGCACGAGCACCACCTGGAGCGCGCGGTGAGATGTGCTCGACCAGCTCGTCGCGAAACGGGAATCCGAGGAAGCGGCAGATGCTCTGCATCGCGGCGGTCGGGTTCGCGAGCAGGTCCTGGTATGACGTGAGCAGCACGTCGTCGCGCTGATCGAGTCCACGGTCAAAGAAGAGACCGTTGCGAACCCACCAGAACAGCGCGGCGGCCGTTTCCGGCGTCATCGTCGTGTAGTCGAAGCTGCGGATCTGCTCGAGCGTTGCGCCGGACAGTCGCTCGGCCTGCCACATCCCAGTGCGACTGCCCGCCGCAATGTCACCGAGGACGAGCAGGTTGTTGCGTCCGAACTTCGACACGGCCGACCGGACACGGCCATCGACGTCGCGGTACGCCCAGATGGCGCGCCCTGGAGTTGGCGTGTCGAGCGAGTCGAGCAGGTCGTCGACCCGATGCGAGTCGCACAACGGTTTGAAGAGCACGAATTGATGTTTGCTCGCCATGACGATGCTGCGGATCTCCGCGTCGCTCCGAAGCAGGTACTGGTTGAACGCCGCACGGTCGTTCTCGTTGTGGACCTCGAACTCCGGAGCCGTGTCGAGCCCCCGCGCGAGCATGTTCGTCCCGGAGCGCTGCAGCCCGACGAGATACACGGGCGTGGCGGTACCGGCCTGCTGCGGATGGGATCTCCGCCAGCGCCGCTTGGTGGAGGCCACACGGATGCGTGTCACCGGGTTGAGCTCATCCTCCTCGACGATGCGCGCCCAGCCTTCGTTCCGCACCCAGCGCACGTGCCTGCGTACGCGGCGGGAGAGACGCCCGGCTGGGCCCTCGCCACGCGGCGCCCGGTCGAAGATCGTTTCGCCGTCCTGCAGTTTGGTGGCCTTGGTGCGCAATGAGTACCCGTAGTACAGCAGCAGCGGCAACGTCAGCGCGCTGACCAAACGCTGGTCGCGTCGAGGCATGCCGGTGCGCCAGCGATCGTCCTGGCGCAGGCGGATGAGACCGTGGCGAAGGCGATCCGGGTTCCCGGCGACGCTGTGGTTGACCGACGTGATCAGCTCACCGCCGCCGACAAACGGGAGTTGGGCATCCTCCATCCCCACCATCGCGAGGATCCGGCGAACGGCAGCCTGTGGATCCGCAATCAGATCCTCATAGCGCAGACGCATGTAGCGCTCCGGGCCGCCGCGGAACAGGATGCCGCCGGAGAGGTTCCACACGTCCCAGAGGAAGGCGCTCTTGGCCGGTCCGATCTGTTCCATGTGGTTCCGCGCGGCTCCATCGGTGAGGGCCTTGTGGCTTGACCATGAGTGTGCGGCACCGCGCGGATCTCGGATCAGGTGCACGATGCGCAGGTCGATGCCCGGGGTCGCCGAGAGCACATTCGCGTAGGCCGGAAGCTTCGACGAATCGACGATGACGCGGTTACCGGTGACGCCGGCCATGGCTGCGTAGATGTCGCCGAGCGCCGTGCGGGCTTCCGCACTTGCCACCGAACGTGCTGGATCGAGACCTGGCCGGATGCTTCCCAACAGCATGGCGGGGAGGTTGCGAATCCTTCCGGTGTGCTTGAGGAGCGAGACGACGCCGTCCATCCGAGCGGGCTCGTCGAGGTGCCCGGCTTCGGCGAGGACGCGGCTCCACACGGGGCACTCGCGGACGGGCACCCCGCAGCCGCAGAGGCGGCGCTCGGTCAGGCCGCGCTGCCAGAGGAAGCGAACCTCGCCGGCCGCAAAAACACCATCAACCTCGCCGAGGATGTTGGCCAGCAGCGTGCTGCCGGATCTTCCGGTGCCTGCGATGTAGAGAACACGGGTAGTCATCGGTTCAACGCGTCCCGCCGCCGCCTGCGATGGCGGCATGATGCTATCCCCGCCGAACCAGACCGCTACGCTGCGGATCGGCCTCGACTTCCGTCACATCGGCATGACCGTTGCCGTTGCCGTTCGCATGGCCGTTGCCGTTCGCGTGGCCGTTGCCATTGCCGTTGCCGCCCGTGACGGCAACGGGACCAGTCCCGGCAGGGCTCGCCCGCCAGGGATCACGCCGCTCCGCAGGCTGGGTCGCCGGCGCGCTCATCGGAACCGGCGCATCGGCCGTCTCAGGCGCGGTTGCCGGTGCGACCGGGGCGCTCCACGCGAAGGCGCCCTGCTCCGGGGCCTCGACCACCGCAACCTTGCGTCCCGAGCGCATGAGCTCGAGGATAAGGAGGAGGCCGAGCATCATCACGAGAGCGAGAGCGAATGCGATGCCCGCGAACTTGATGGTGTTGGAGAGCTTCGAAAGGCGTCCAACGTTGACCGTGGTGACGGTGCCGGAGGCCGAGTCAGTGGTGACAAGCGCCTGCGCATCGACGACTTCCTGGTTGGCATGGTCGCTTGCGCTCCGTGCAGAGGAGAGCGCGTCGTTCAAGGTCTGATATTGCACTTCCTGCTGACCGAGCGGGATGAGCGCCTTCTTCTGCGCGGCGATGCTGAGGTTCGCCGCAGCGACGCGCTTCGCGTCGCCGCTCACCTCGGCCGACGCCAGGATACCCTCCAGCTGACTGAGACGGGTCAACGCGTTGCTGAATTCCAACGGGGGATTCGGATTTGTCGTGGATTCGACGAAGGTGTTGTAGGCGGCGTTGGCCTTCTGCAGGCCTGCTTGAGCATTCGTCCAGGCGTTCTCCGCCTGCGCGAGACGCGGCTGGGCGATCGCATTGAGCGAGTCCACGGTCGCTTCACGCACGGCCCCCTGGAGGTTCTGATGATCCTTCCCAATCAGAACGACGTGGATGTTGTTGCTCGAGGTGGTGACGGTGCTCGCGGTGAGCCCACTCGCCAGTTCGGTGATCGAGATGCCCGGGTATTTCTGGGAGACGTCGACCAGGACGGGCCGAGAGACGAGCACGTCCTTGAAGGTATCGACGTACTGGGTGGCGGCACTCTGCGAGTAGCCACTCGCGCTGATGGCCGGAACCACCACCGACGCATCGGCTTCATATGCAGACGGCTGCATCTCCATAAGGCCCCCCGTCACCAGTCCGGCAACGACGGGTATGAGAATGAGCAGCCACAGAACGCGGCGAATTGCCCGTAGGTAGTCGCGAATCTCCATGGCTTGTTCTTTCCCCCTTAGCTGTTGGCTAAATATGGACGCGACGGCCGCGTTTCCCGACGACAAGCATACCGACACCCGCGATGACGAGTGCGGCTCCCAAAGTGAGCCATCCGCCGCCAGCGCCGGTGGACGGCGTCGAAGTTATCCCCTGAACCCCTCCGTCGGGTGTGGGCGTGCTCGTCGCACCGCCGACGCCCCCACTCGGCGACGGCGACGGCGACAAGGTTGGTGTCGGCGTGGGCGACGCGTCGCAACCGAGGACGCGGATGAAACCCGAAGCGAGCGTTGCGCGATCACGCCCCCCACCGGTCCACGGAGCCCATACGTCGAGCTGGTAATAGCCGCAGGCGTCGAATGTGTACGTCAGCAGGATGGTCTTGGATCCGTTGGGGCTCCAGGTATCGCTGAATGACTGCGTTCCGGGTACCACTGCCTGCGTCGTCCCGGCGGGACCGGTGAAGGTGATTCCCGCCTGGCCGGGCTGACCGTCGGAGACGTCCACACCGTTGTACGTGAGGATATGGTCGGCCGAGAAGTGCAGCGCGACGGTCTGCGCCTTATTGGTGAGATTGGTCGCCGCGACGTCGAAGTCGACCGTCACAGGACCGCCCGAGATGTCGTACGCCTGCGGGCTGCTCATGAACCCGGTCGGCGTGGCCGAGGAGAGTATCCCTTCGAAGTTCGGATTGCCTCCTGCCGCCACGGATTGGGATGCCATGAGGGCGACGCTCAGCGCCACAACTCCTCCGAGGCCTGTCAGGCCGCCGGCGCGGCTGAGCGTGAATCCGATGCGTCTGTTCATGTGGACCGCCCTTCCCATGCGTTTCGTCGAACCCTCATGCGTTGTCATTATTCACCGTTGAGCGATAAGTTCAAGGATCTTGCTGGAGTCGGCCGTAGCTTTGCCGATCTCGCCCTGTGGCGAACGCAACTGGATCACGGCGGAGCGGACCGCCGTGACGGTCGTCTTGTTGGCGGGGTAGTTGCTCGGTGTCATGCGGAGCACTTCGCTGATGTCCGTGCCCAGGACTGCTCTGCCTGCCGCGATCGAGGACGACAGATCGCGCAACGCGGCGGCTTCCGAGCTGTAGTTCGCGTCGGTGCCCTGACCGGTGGCCACCTGGGCTTGGAGTTGTGACTCCTGGCCGGCAAGCGTATTGAGTTCGTCGAGTTCGTCCCCGGCGGCGATCACCAGATGGGTCATCGGCTCGTACACGCCGTAGATCCGCGACGAGGGTCCGATGCTCAGGACGTCGGTGCGTAGCTGGTCCGCGAGCTGGTCCGAGACAATCTTACTTGCGAGCGCCTCGAGCTGGGTGTTGACGCCGTTGAGGAGTGAGATGACTGACTGCGTGAGGCTGCGACCCGATACATCGATCCCGGAAAGGTATTTGTCGGCCGCAACATCGGCGATCAACGCATTGACATATGCCACGCGCTTCGTGATCTGCTTATTGGCGGTGGCGAGGAGGGCTTCCAGCGCCTGCGCGTGATACAGGGACCTGATGTTATTCAGCGCGTTCAGTTCGGCCACGACGGTCGCCGATTCGCCGGCGGGGTCGCCCGCAGCGTTCACCTGTGAGATCTCGTTTTCGACGGCCTGGCTGATCGCGTTGAACAATGTGCCCGGCGTCGGTGTCGCCGGTGGAACGACGTTCGGTACGCCAATCACCATGCCGGTGCTGCTCGAGCACCCGGACAGCAGCAGCCCGACGGCGGTCGCCCCCGCGATCAGCGCCGCGACTCCTCCGATCGGCCGTCCCATACGTCCCCCCAACATTGAAGTCAACTACCCGTGAGAAGCACATCCAACGGCTGCGCCGCCAAGCGCCGCTGGCCCTTCCCTGAGGTGATCCGTCCGAACGCATCATGACGGACGGATCGCCTCTTGTCAAAAGTCGCTGATGCCGAAGCGTCCTCCTCCCAGCTGGGAACGAACGTTCGCGTTCTGTATTCTGACATCACGTCAAGCTCCTCAAGGGCGTCATTTGACGGAATGCAGAACGCGTCGCTAGAATCACTCGGATAGGGAACGAATCTGGGGGTTGGTGCGGACCCCGGTCGCCGTTCTACGGCGTGATTGGGTACGACAAGGGGGAACGGTCGTGGCGCTTGCGGAAGAGGCACATCTAGCCTCGAGTCTTTCGTCGGAGGCCGCGTGGGGGGAACCTGCAGAGATCGATCTGGTTGGCGAGGCCAGGGCTCGAACGGCCCCCGCGTCCACTTCGGACGCGGCCAGGGCGGCGGACCCATTGCCGTGGCCGGTGATCCTGGCGATCACCACCTTTGCGGTGGACGTCGTGGCGGTCATCGGGGGCTACCTCCTCTCGAAGGGGCTGCTCGACATGTTGTTCCCGGTGAAAAGCGGCCAGCTGTTCCGCGGGCCGGTATTCGCTACCGTCGCGATCTGGCCGGTGGTATTCGCGGTCTACGGCCTCTACGACCTCCGCCGCCCGACTCATGCCACCGCCGAATTCCGCCGCCTGTTCAACGCCGCGGTGATGTCGGTGCTGCTCGTGGTGCTCGTCACGTTCGTTGCGGAAACCGATCCGCGCCGCGAACTCATTCCGGCGCTCCTGGTGGTCTGCTTCGTGACGGTGACAACAGGCAGGCTGATCAGCCGCCGGCTGACACATGTGCTCAACGCCAGGGCTGTCACCAGCCAGCTCACGCTTGTTGCCGGCACCAACGACGAGGCTCGGGCACTTGCGCGCACGCTCATGCGGCGGCCGTGGATGGGCTACCGCGTCTGCGGCTTCGTCGAGGTCACGAGGTCCGGTCTCGAGGTGATGGACGGGATTCCCGTACTGGGCACCGTGGACGATATCGCACAGATCAGTTCCGCGCACAGCGTGCGTGCCGTGATCATCGCGGGGAGCGCGGCCGGCGGAGCCACACTCCAGAACATCGACTCGGCGCTCCCGGCCGACGTCAATGTGCGGGTCTCGCCGGGACTTCCGAACCTCGGCGCAGCGCGAGTCATCCTGGAGCCGATCGACGGCATGGCCCTGTTCTCCCTGCGCCGGCATCGCTTCTCACGCCGGCAGCGGGTGCAGAAGCGAGCCCTCGATCTCTTCGTCACTTCGATCGCCCTGGTCGTCGCCGCCCCGCTGATGCTGGGCATCGCGCTGCTCATCCGAATGACGAGCCCCGGTCCGGTGCTGTTCCGCCAGCGCCGCGTGGGCGCGCAGGAACGCCCCTTCACCATCCTCAAGTTCCGCACCATGGTCGTGAACGCTGACGCGCAGCGAGATGGCCTTGTGGCGAACAACGAGGCCGACGGCCTCCTTTTCAAGATGCGCCGTGATCCGCGCGTGACGAAGGTCGGCCGGCTGCTCCGTCGCACTTCGCTCGACGAGCTGCCGCAGCTCTTCAACGTCCTTCGCGGCGAGATGAGCCTGGTCGGACCCCGGCCGGCGCTTCCTGATGAGGCCACGCGGTATGTGGAAGCACAGCGCGCACGGCTTCGTGTCAAGCCGGGTGTCACAGGACTCTGGCAGGTGAATGGACGTCACGACCTTGCGTTCGAGGATTACGTCCGCTATGACCTTTTCTACGTCGAGAACTGGTCGCTGACGATGGACCTGTACATCCTGGCGAAGACGGTCCCGGCCCTCCTGACGGCTCGCGGCTCGTACTAGATCAGCCTGGCAGCGGGGTCAGGCGCTGGCGGGAATCGCGACCTGATCTCGGGGCGGGGCAGCAACCGGTGGGTGTGACCGCGAGGCTAGAGTCACCGGATGCGAAGAGGGGCGGGCCTCGCAGTCTTGGTTCTGCTGTTTGCGGTCGGGTTGCCGATCGTCACGTCGACCCCGGTTGCCGCACAGGCACCCCCGACGTTCTCGCTGGTTGGTGGGCCGACCAGCGGGCCACCGGGGACAGCGGTGACGTACGACTACGTGTGGACCACCCAAGACTGCGACGCTAACGGGGTTTCGGCCGGCGACGTGCTCGAGATACAGGTCAGCTGGAACAATCCGCCGACGCAACTGCCCCCCGTCTTCGTCGGCGACAACTGTTCAGGAACGGTTTCAGGCTCAATCCCCGGCGGCGCCGTTCCAGGGCCCGTCGTGGCGACGGCGCAGCTGTGCGATGACACACAACAGGTCTGCCCGGTCAGCGAAAGCGTTACCACCGACTCGTCGTTCGACGTGACCCCGCCTCCGACTCCAACGCCCACGCCCACGCCCACGCCCACGCCCACGCCGACGCCAACTCCCACCCCAATCCCAACACCCACACCGACGCCGAATCCAACACCCACACCCACACCGCACCCGACCCCAACGCCCACACCGAACCCAACCCCAACCGCGACAGCAACCGCGACGGCAACCCCGACCGTGGGGCCGACGGCGACTCCCACAGGGACCACGTCACCAACGGCGACGGGCACCTCGGGTTCCACCACCGGGTCGACGACCTCGGGCACGTCGACCCGGAAGGTTCCGCCGACACCGGCTCCGACTCCGACCCCGTTCATCGTCGGTCCCGGTCCGAGCGAGTCCGGGGGTGGACCGCCCGAAGGCGGTGCTGCCTGCTCGGCTGGTATTGGACGCAAGCCGACCTCCGCGGAGCTCGGGACCATGACAGCGCAGCTCAATGCAGGTGCGGATGGTACCTCCGTCCAAGTGGATCTCCTCGCCTCCGCCGAGTACTACCGTGACGTCGGCTCCAATCCCATTGACTTCACCACCCGGCTGTACGACGACGTCCTCGAGCACGACCCCACGCCGGTGGAGGTGGCCGACGCGCTGCCGATCCTCGGCGGCGGCGGGGTCGCAGAAGCCCGGAGCCGGCTCGCGCAGGACGTCGTCATGAGCCCCGAGGCACGCGCGATCCGCGTGGACGCCGCATTTCACACCTTGCTCAAGCGGTACCCGGACAGCGCCGAAGTCGCCTTGTGGGTCAACCGCCTCCCGGGTTCGGTGGACGGTGGAATGTCCGGCGCCGAGATGGTTGGCGCGATCGCGGCCTCAGCGGAGTACTACGCGCGAAATGCCGATGTCGCAGCGCGTTTCCTGCCACAGCTGTACGAGGATCTGCTGAACCGAAAGCCGACTACGGCGGAACTCGCGATCGATGCGGCGCTGGTCACCCAGGCCAACGCTGGGTCTACGGCGGTGAGGCTGGCAATGGCTGAGCGCGTCATCTCCGGCAACGAGTTCCACCACGACGAGATCACGTCGTTCTTCGAGACCTACCTGCGCCCGACGTGTGCCCGGATCGCGTCGCAGGAGTGCGCCGCTCCCATTCAGAATCCGTCGGCTGCACAATTGTCGGCCGCGATGACCGCCCTCGCGAGCGGCTCGACCGAGGAATCCATCATTGCCGGCGTCGTCGGGAGTGACGCGTACTACGAGAGGCAGGGCTCCACGCAGGCTGGCTTCATCCGCGGTGTCTATCAGGATCTCCTCGAGCGAGCGCCAACCGACGCCGAGATGTCGGCAGCGCTGAGCAAGTACACGAACGACTCGACGGGCCACGCGCTGTTTGCAGACTCGATGGCAAACACCATCACCTACCAGGATCTCGTCGTGTCACTGGACTACCAGCAACTCCTGCTTCGTGCGCCGTTTCCCGGAGAGATGAACACCGGGCAGCGGTTGCTCGCCGGAAACTTCACGTCCCCGCAGCCTCCCGACGACGTGCTCCTCGAGACGATCATGGCCACCCCTGAGTACTTCGCCGACACGGGTGGCAGTGACGGTGACTTCGTCGCAGGTACCGTCGCAGCGTTGCTCCTCCGTCCCGGAACGACGCAGGAGGTCTCGGGATATCTGCAGCGACCACTGCCTCACGATGCCGCGTGGCAGGACGGGGTGGCGCAAACCATTCTCGACAGCAGCGAGAATCGAACCGATTTCATCCGTGGCGTCTACGAACAGTTGCTCAGCGTGCAGGTCTGCGCTGCCAACATCGGCAGTCCACAGCCCGGTGGGGGCTCGCTCGCCAAGATCGGGATCCTGCTCGTATTCGGGGTCTTGCTTGGAGCACTCGTCGTCGCAATCGGTGTTCCGGCGATCCTCAAGCGCCGCGGCCCCCAACAGTGATCCACCCAACCCAGTCCGGCGCACTGCGGCGCTCATGAGTGCGGTTGAGGACGGGGCGATCGGCCGCCCCGTCCTCTCGATAAGGGGGTAGAAACCAATGGTGCCGTCCGCCATCTCGCGATTGCAAGCAATTCGGGAAGTGTTAGCGCGGTCTTAATGCGCTACGCGCCGCGTCTTAACCCTTCTGCGGAGTCAGAGCGGTGTGGCTCGGATCACGAAGTAGTCGACGGACTGTCCATCTCTGATGAACGCTTCCTGCGCGACGATACTTGCAGCAAATCCCTCTTCCTTTGCCAGCTCGATCAGTGTGGCCTGTCCAGGTGCGGGGCCGACGAAGAAGAGAATCCTGCCGCTCACTTCGATGAGGTGTCGGCGTGCGTCATGAATGAACACGGTGATGTGTTGGGCGTCGTCAATCACGTCGTCGAAGGTGAACCGATCGTTCGGTGCCCCAAGTCGCACCTGTGACTCGTAGATGATGACGTCGAACTGTCCGACAACGCTGCCGAAGTGATCGCTCTCGAGAACGTTGATGCGCGCGCTCATTCCGCTGCGCTCAGCGTTGTGACGTGCCGCGTCGAGAGCGTGCGGGATGCTGTCGACGGCCACGACACGAGCGCCGCGCGAGGCAGCGAGAATCGCGTTCACTCCGCTGCCCGTGCCCACGTCGAGGACACGGTCCGCGTCGCTGACCTCCGCAAGCACCGCCTCGCCGAGCAGGTGCGAGACGCCGGTGATCCGATGGACACCCGGCGGGACGGTCAGCTTCTTGCCGAGGTAGGCGAACGTCTGCTCCGAACCGTTGTCACGCGCCGCCGCACGCGCGGCCGCGTCGTGCCACTCGCGGATACGTTCGGCGACCTCAGAGGAGATCACGGAACGATGCTCGGCCGGAGCCACAGGTCTACGGACCACCATTCGCTGTTCCGCACCGTCTTCAGCACCTCGATCAGTGTGTGGAATCGAAGCTCCCTAGCGTCACACTCTGTGAAAGCGACGCTATTACACCATCGAGTCGGCGCGTGCGCACGCCCTTTCGCGAACTCCCGGCCGCACGCGATACGCTCTCATCTGTGAACGTCCCGTTGACTCTCATCGCGATTGCGGGGACCGTGGTGCTCCTTCTCCTCATCGGCGCAACCGCTGGAATGCTTCGCACACGCAGGAGCAACGCTCGTCTGCTCCTTCATGTGCATGAGACGCGGGGTGACGAGCGCCGAGCCGCCGCGTATCTCGAGACGGCGCTTGGCTGGCACACCTATCTGCAGACCCTCCGACCGCTCGCTTTCCCGGAAGAGGGACTTGCAGTCCACAGATCCCGGGACCTGGCCATAGTGCTTCGATCGCGAGCTCAGCTCGAGCTCTTCGGCTCGGCTGCTGTCCAAAAGTTGCATGAGGAAGCACTCGACGAATCCGTGACACTCATCGACCTCCTCCGCTCGATGCCTCGGGCGCCGGCAACCGGCGATATCGACCTCGCGGCGGGGCGTGTGGTTCTGCGCTTCGTGCTCAAGGAGGTCGGCAAACGGGTCAACGCGCTCGAGCGGCAGATGAACAGCGAGCTACGGGCCCGAGATGCCATCGCAGAGCCCTCGATCGAGATCACCGGATGGCGCCAAGGCCATCCCGAGGGGTACGAGAACGGCAAAGACCGGTCAGACCTCGCCGAGACGGTGCAGACGCTTCCGCGTTGAGCGTCCGAACGCGTCAATCGCTGGAATCTATGCACTCACCCGCTCGACGTCGGATGACCCACGTTCGCTCGAGTGCAGCTCGGTGAAGAACGTCCCCCGCCGGATCACCCGGTCGAGCCATGCCCCGGCCATCATCGACGTGACCAGCGCCAGCAGAACCAGGTCCACGTAGAACGCCTCGGAAATGATGCGGGCGTCCAGTGCGACTGACGCCATGACGATCGCCGGGCCGCCCCGAGCGTTGAGGGCCATCGCCAGATTGAGCGCGCTGTCCCGCTTCTCGCCGGCAAGGCGCGCACCCGCATAGATGCTCAGCGCTTTCACCCCGCACGCGTACAACAAGAACAGCGCGAAGAACGGGATGTTGAAATCCCGGATGAGATCGAGCTTGAGACCGACGATCGCGAAGTAGATCGGGATGAAAAAGGCGAAGGAGAAGCTCTGGATGCTCGTTTGCGCACGCGCCGCGTCGATCGAAACGGTGCTCTTGCCCTCCTGACTCCCGGTGAGCGTGCCGGCGAGGATGCCCGAGACGAAGGCGCCGAAGATCGGCGAGATACCGATGAAGAGGGCGAGGCTGGTCATCGCCATCATGAACACGACTTGGAAGGCAAGCGCGTTGCTCCGCCCGAGGAAGTTGAAGCGCATCGCTCCCATCCGTTCGACGAGCGAGCGCCCGAACACGAGCGGCACGCCGAAGATGGCGATCGACGCGATCACGTAGTAGGCGTCGGAGAGAGCCGAGCCCGGATGTATCGAGAGCAGGCTCGGCAGGGCGAAGCTGTCGCTCGAATCGGTTGCCACGAGGCCGACGGCGATGCTCAGCAGGACGTAGAGGATCACGTCGTCGATGAGCGCGACGGTAAGCACCGTGCGCGCGAAGGACGTCTTCATGAGCCCGAGGTCGGCGAGGATGCGTGAGATGACTGGGATGCTGGTCACCGCGATCCCGCAGGCGAAGACGATCAGCAGTGAGGCGTGGTTGCCGGCGGCGCCGATCAATCCGCCCGGGTTGAGCACGAGCAGGAAGGCAGCACCGGCCGCAAAGGGAACGACGTTGCCGATCAGCGCGATGAGCGTCGTGGTCCGACCCTCTCCGCGCCGGCGATGCGATTGCAGGGTGGCTCCCGCGCAGTACATGAGGAGGAGCTGCCCGAGTTGATAGAGGGCTCCGAGGACCGCCGAGGTCGAGGAGTTCCCTGCGACGAGCTCATGGGTCAGTCCGGGGTTGAAGTACCCGAGGAGCGTAGGACCGAGCGCCAGTCCGGCGACGATCTCGCCCGCCACCCGCGGCTGACGCAGCTTCAGGAAGAGGAAGCCCATGGCGTGGACGGCGACCAGGAGCACGCTGAGAGTCAGGAGCAGATGCAACGTGTCGCCGTCGCTGAAGC
>Ga0307373_10007061_pt1 | contig 17637 bp, 18 predicted proteins | sample OX2MG_FD_202534 | JGI IMG/M metagenome (GOLD analysis project Ga0307373, IMG submission 202534) | Soil microbial communities from Risofladan, Vaasa, Finland - OX-2 | ecosystem: Environmental > Terrestrial > Soil > Coastal area > Acid sulfate soil | place: Finland: Risofladan, Vaasa | collected... | reverse complement strand
CGGAGTCCTGCGGACCCGAGGTCCGCCTGAAGTGGCCCAACGACCTGCTTACTGGCGAGCGCAAGGTCGGCGGAATCCTGGTCGAAGCCTCACCTCTCAGAGCCGTCTGCGGCATCGGCATCAACCTTAGGTCGGCGCCCGAGGGCGCGGCCATGCTTGGGCAGCCCGCGGATGAGCTGCTCGCCAGATTGACCAAGAAGATGGACCGCTGGTGCTCCGCGCCACCGGAAGCGGTGATCGGACGCTGGCGCGAGCTGTCGGCCACCCTGGGCCGCCGCGTTCGGGTCGACCTTCCGGGGGAATCGTTCGAAGGGGTCGCGCAGGACATCGGCGACGGCGGAGAGCTGATCGTGGACGGCCGCGCGGTGGTCGCGGGCAGCGTCACCCACCTGTGAACGAGGCGGTTGTCCGTTGTGTGAGACTGGCGGTCGCGTTGTCAAGAAGAGTTCGGAACCACCCACCCGCCACCGGCCCGCTGCATGCGGCCTGGGGCATCGTCACGCTGCTCCTCTTCGCGGCATGCGCTCCATTTGGCGCATGCGGTGAAACGACCACCGCTCCCCCAAGCCCATCGGTCGAGCCGACCGCGACTGCTTCGCTGACGTTTGACCCCTCGAGTATCGATTTCCTCAGCCAGATCAGAGGCCCCGGCAGCTCGGGTCGCTCCTTGGCCGTCCACATCGCGAACTCTGGGAGTGGAGCTTCTGTCGTGCTGGGCTCCCTTTCGGTGCAGCCGGCCGGTTACGTGGCGATCTCCAATGACGGCTGCAGCAATCAAACCCTGGCACCTGGCGGGACGTGCTCGGTCGAGCTCAGCTACCCGGCCGCCAACGCACCAGTGGGCGCGTTTGCCGGAACCCTGGTCGTGCCTGACGACATACCGCCCGACAGGGAAGCGAAATTGAGCCTTAAGGGCAACCTGGAGCAGATGTAGGCCGCCGCCTCATCCACGAGAGATGAGGCGCGCGATCTCCGGGAGAACCTCACCCGAGCGGCCGTGGATGACGACCTCGGCGAGGTCGTCGAATGGCGTCGGCTCGGCGTTGACTACGATCATCCGGGCCCCGGACCGAACCGCGATGAGCGGGATCTCAGCCGCCGGGTAGACGACCAGCGAAGTGCCCACGACCAGCATCACGTCTGCCCCGCGCGCGAGCGCCAGGGCCGACTGCACGGCCGCCTGCGGCATCGCCTCACCGAACAGCACCACCGTCGGCTTGAGCAAGTTCCCACCGCACGACCGGCAGCGCGGCGGCATCTCGAGCTCCAGCCGCTCCTGCACCTCGGACCTCGGCTCACGAAAGCCGCAGTCGAGGCACTGCACCGTGCGGCCCGACCCGTGCAGCTCGATGACTCGCCTGCTCCCCGAATCCTGGTGCAGGCCGTCGGTGTTCTGGGTGACGATCGCCGCAAGCCGTCCCGCAGCCTCGAGCTCAGCCAGCGCAGCGTGGCCGGGGTTGGGACTCGCCGCGAGCGCGATGCGGCCGCGCTCTCTCGACGCCGTCCAGTACGCGCTGGGATCCGCGAGGAAGAAGTCGATCGAGGCGACCTTGACCGGGTCGAACTTTTTCCAGAGACCTCCCTCTCCGCGAAACGTCGGGATTCCGCTCTCGGCGGAGACGCCGGCGCCGGTGAGCGCCAGGCCGTTTCTCGCCTCGCCCAGCAGCTGTGCTGCACGCTGCACCGTCATCCGATCAGCGCCGTGAGCGCGCGGGCCTCGCGCCTCGGGCTCGCCATTCCCGCATGCGCCGCTATGTTAGGTCGGTGATCGTCGGCGCCCTCCAGTCACGCAGGTCACTGGCGATCTACATCGCCGCCGGGGCGTCGTTTGCCGCCCTCTCGGCGCGCGGCCTGACCGTGCCTCTGTACGCACACGACCTCGGTGCGACACGCTTCGAGGTGGGCGCACTTTTCTCCGTTTCGACGCTTGCCGCAGCGGTGCTCTCCCTGCCTTCGGGGATGCTGGTCGACCGGTTCGGCGCTCGCACGCTGCTCGCGATCTCGTTCGTGCTGGCTGCCACCTCGCAGCTCGCCACCGCGGCGACGCCGAGCGTGGCGCCTCTGTTCCTTTGGCAGATAGTGGGAGGGCTGGCGGGCGGAGCGCAGCAGGCATCCCTTTTCAGCGCGGTGACGGAATCGGTCGCCGCCGGCAAGCTCGGGCGGGCGATGGGCTGGCTCACCTTCTCGATGCAGGCGGGATTCTTCATCGGCCCGTCCGTGGCCGGGTTGGCGCTGCGGTGGATCGACGTGAGGACCGACATCGCCATCACGACGGCGCTGCTCATCTTCACCATCCCGGGCGCCATCGCGGCCAGCGGCACGCGCCAGCACTCGGGCCATGGGCTTTCGCTTCGTGGGCCATTGAAGGCCCTGATGAGCCAGCGCTCCTTCCTACCGGTGACGATCGGGCTCATCGCGGTCACGCTGTCGTGGGGCACCGTGGGCGCCTTTCTGCCCGTCTTCGGCAAGGAAGCACTGCATCTTCCGAGCGCGCAGGTCGGTTATCTCCTCGCGCTGCAGGCGGTCGTCAACGGCCTGGCTCGTCCGCCCGGCGGCCGCCTGGTGGACCGCGCCGCGCACCGCTGGCCGATCGTGTTCACGGGCGCCATCGTCTGGGCTGCGGCGACGGTGGCGCTAGGGCATCTGACCGGGTTCCTGTGGCCCGCGATCGTGCTGATGATCGGCACGCCGTTCATGGCCACGGCCTTTGTCGCCATCGGGGTGGTGTTCGCGGACCTTTCCGCCACGTCCACTCGCGGGGTCACGATGGGGACATACGGCACGGTCCTCTTCGTCGGCCTTTCGGTCGGGCCGCTCGCGTTCGGGCCGATCGTCCAGGCGAGCGGTTACGCCGCCGGGTTCACCGCGTGCGCCGCGGCATCCGTCCTGCTCGCGCTCGTGATGGCTGCGTTCCACGCCGAGCCGCTCCGCCGCCGCTCTGAGGTGCGCCTGCCGCCTCCCGCCCCTGGGACCTGAGGTATTCGGTCAGGACCTGCCTGTGGCTCGGGAAGGCGAGTGACGGCACGGCGTCGACGGCGAACACGGAGACTTCGAGCATCTCCGGGCCGGCAGAAGGTGACAGGCCGCCGGCCAGCCTGCCGCGATACGCGATCCCGATCATGCTGGGGGCCTCGGTCTTGGCGATGTGATAGACACAGAGCAGCCCGGTCAACTCGACCGCAACGCCGATCTCCTCGAGACATTCCCTGGCCGCGGCCAGCTCGGGGTCCTCATCGTGGTTGACGAAGCCGCCGGGCAAGCACCACAACCCATAGCCGGGCTCGATGGCGCGCCGGCCCAGCACCACGCCGCCATCCGCTTCCACCACGACCGCAGTCGCGACCTTCGGGTCGCGCCACAGCACGAACTCGTCGTTGGGGCACGCCTCGACCTCGCGCCCTTCGATGATGCGCGGCACGAGCGCAGCGCCGCAGTTGACGCAGAAATGCCCCATCCCCATGGGACTTTACGTCCTGCACGGCCAAAGGCGCTCAGGCGTGCTGCTTGCTGATCGCCACGCTCATGTCCGCGACGCGGACCTGGTTGCGGCCGCCCTGCTTGGCGGCGTACAGGGCCTTGTCCGCGTGCTCCATGAGACTCGTGAAAAGAGCTGGGTCGTCGGTCGCGGCGACACCGATGGAGATCGTTAGCTTCAGGCCTCCGGGGAAGGTGGCGGCAGCCACCTTGGTGCGGATGCGCTCTGCGAGGGTTCGCGCGCCGGCCTCGGTGGTCTCGTGCAGGATGACCGCGAACTCCTCACCCCCGTAACGCGCGCAAACATCGGACTCGCGGGCGCCGCTGGTGAGGATGGTGGCCAGCTCCGCGAGCACCGCGTCGCCGTTGAGGTGGCCGTACGTGTCGTTGACCTGCTTGAAATGGTCGAGGTCGATCATCAGGAACGCGATCGCGTTGTGGTGGCGGCGCGCGCGCTGCATCTCCTGCAGGAAGCGCTGCGCGAGGGCTCGGCGGTTGGGCAGCTTGGTCAGCTCGTCGGTGAGCGCGTTCTCCTCCTGAGCCTCGAAGAGCTGCGCGTGCCGGATCGCGATCGCGGCTTGCGCAGCCACTCCGTTGAGCAGGTCGGCCTGGTCCTCCGTTAGCTCCCGCCAGGCGTTGAGGTATAGCTCCATCGCCCCCATGAGCTGGCCCGAGCGCTGCACCGGGACGACCAGGACGTGCTGCGGATGGCCGCCGGCCTCGAGCCCCGGGGCGGTGCGCTCGTCGAGCTTGATCACCAGCGGCCGCATCGCGGCCAGGGCCGAGCGCAGCGGCTCCTCGTCGATCTTGCGAGTGGCGCCGCGGGCGCGGTTGGTGAGGTTGTAAGAGGCGTCTCTCTGCATCTCGGCCTTGCCCTGGCGCACCAGGTACATGGCGCCGGCGACCGCCCCCATGATCCGGCCGGCATGGGTCAGGGCCACGTTCAGCACCTCTTCGAGCGCGAGGGACGAGTTGACCGCCGACGCGATGGCCAGCAGCAGCGCGGCGCGATCCCGCGCCCCGCTCTCGTCGTCGAGGGCGGCCTGCAGCTCCCTGGTGGTGCCGCGGAGCCGCATCAGCGAAAGAGTGAGGAGCAGGAACGCGACCACGAGCAGCACCGAGGTGACCAGCAGTACGCCCGCGACGTCCAAGAGACCTCCTCCAGACCGTGAAGTTGCCATAGGTTAACGCGGGGGGACGCGAGTTGGTTCTATACTCGGCGCGATCTGGAGCCGCTCTCTTTTGACGACCTTCCCCTGGGCGGCGAGTGGACTACCCGCCGCCGGACCATCTCTGAATCGGACATCGCCCTGTTCTCAGGTGTGGCCGGCGACTTCTCGCCCCTGACGATCGAAGCCGGCCACGGCGCGGCTCGAGCCGTGCCGCCTGCCCTGCTCCTCGCCATGGCGGTCGGACTTGGCTCGATGGACATGCCGGTCCCCTCGGTGATCGAGTGGGAGTGGCTGAACTGGAAGTTCCCCCGCCCCGTCCACGCCGGCGACACCATCTACGCCCGCTGGACTTTGACTCAGAAACGGCCACCGGCCGCCGGAGCCAGCTCGTCGATCGTGGTCTGGCGGGTCGACCTCCACACGGCCGACGGCGCGATGTGCGCAGAAGGAGAGGTCGGAGCGACGGTTCGGCGCGAGGTTTCGGGGGTGGCGGCCAGACAGGGGATGGCCGAGCCCAGGGCCTCCGCTCCGGCGGCTGCCGCCCCAGACGCCACATCGGCCCCTTCGAGCCCCGCCCCGGCATCACCGCCGCCGCGCCGCAGCAGGCGACGCCGGCGGCCGGCGGGCAACGGCAACACTCCCGCGGAGAGTCCGGTGGCGGCGGTTGCCCCAGCTCCGGCGCCGGCCAAAACCGGCGAGAGGACGAGCGCGGCCCCGCGCCGGCGGCGCCGGCGGCGCCCAGCCTCGGCTTCGGCCTCGCGCGACGGCGACGGCGGATCCGCAGCCAGGCCTGCCCCGGCGGCTCCCGAGACCCGGCCCGATCCAGTCCCCGCACCGGCCGAGCATGCCAAGAGCCCGCTCAGCCGGGTCATCGGACGCCTGCGCCGGGCCTAGGAACCGCTCGACTCTAGGCGGGGGCCTCCAGCGCCTCCAGGTACTCGATGACCCGCCGGGTCAGCTGCGTAGGGGTCGAAGCACCGCTGGTGACTCCGACTTTCCTGGCTCCTTTGAACCAGCGCACGTCGAGCTCGTCCAGGTTGTCGACCAGGTAGGCCGGCTTGTGGCCGAGCTTCTTCACGACCTCGACGAGGCGCAGGGAGTTGGACGATCTAGGGCTGCCGACCACGATCACCAGGTCGACGTCCTTGGCGGCCTCGACCGCCGCCTCCTGCCTCTCCTGCGTCGCGCGGCAGATCTCGTTGTGAACCTCGGCCTGCGGGTAGCGCGACTTGACCCGGCCGATCAGGTCCTCGGTATCCCAGACCGAAAGGGTCGTCTGGCAGGTGACCGCAATGCGGTCTCCTTTCAGCTCGAGGGCGTCGATGTCCTGGGGGTCCTGGACCAGGTGCACCTTGCCCGGGGCCTCGCCCACCACCCCTTCGGGCTCGGGGTGGCCCTTGCGGCCGATGTAAACGACCTCGTAGCCCTTCTTGGCGAGGTCTTTGACCAGCTCGTGGGTGCGAACGACGTCCGAGCAGGTGGCGTCAACCGGCTTCAGCCCCAGCTCAAGGGCCCGCTGCTTGACCTGCGGCGAGACGCCGTGGGCGGTGAAGATGACGGTCCCTTCGCGGATGTGGCTCAGCCCGGCCAGGCGGTCGGGCTGGTCGACCAGCGCGATCCCATGCTGCTGCAGGTCGTCGGTCGCATGGGTGTTGTGGACCAGCATGCCGAGCATATGGACCGGCCCGTCGGTCTCTTCTCGGACACGCTTGGCGATCCGAAACGCATCCACCACCCCGTGGCAGTACCCGCGCGGGGTGATCTTGACTACCTCCATCTGCCGACCACTTTACGTGAGGCATCCCCGGACGCCCTGGGCACCGTTCCCCCTAACGGGGAAGCCCGGCGAACAGGTCGTCCTCCGGGAGCGATGAACCCGGCTTGCCGCGCGCCAGCTGGTAGTACTCCGTGCCGAACGCCAGCTCGTAGATCTGGCTCGCCATGGTCGCGAACCAAGAGTTCGGGTCGTTCTGGCTCAAGTGCGCCGCAAATGCTAGGCGCTTGCGATCCACGTAGTCGTGCACGTCGACACGAGTGGTGACGAGCTCGTCGGGGGTGCCGGTGATCCGCATGTTCTGGTTCTGGGCCTGCGCCTCCGCCGGCATCTGGCGCATGAACTCCTCCATCATCGAGCGCGGGATCGCGGTGTAGTAGAGCTTCTCCGGCGACCATCCCTCGCGCTGCAGAAGATCAAGTGCGGCGTTGGTCACGTGGTGCGCCTTGATGTGGTCGGGATGCCCGTACACGCCGTCTTCGGCGTAGGTGACGACCACATCCGGCCTCTCGTCGCGAATCACCGCCGCCACCTTGCCCGCGGCGTCGTCAAGGCGCGCCTGGTGAAAGGACCGTGGGTCCTTGTTGTCGGCGGTGTCGACCATCCCGGAGTCCCGGTAGCCGAGAATTTCGAGGCGGTCCACTCCCAGGATGTCGGCGGCGGCCTCCAGCTCCGCGGTCCTGATCTCCGCAAGTCGAGGTCGCGAGGTCGCCTCGTCCATGTTGTGGATCTCCCCGACCTCGCCCCTGGTCGCCGTGACGAGGACCACTCGGTGGCCGTGCGCCTTCGCCTTCATCATCACGCCGCCGGTCGAGATCGCCTCGTCGTCGGGGTGAGCGTGAACGAGCAGAAGGGTGCCCATCTATCCGACCAGGAGGTCCGCGAGCTGCTGGATTCCACCGTGCCCAGGGCCGGCTATCGTGCGGTCCGCCGCCTCGATGACCTCGGCGTCGGAGCCTTCGATCGCGACCCCAAGCCCGGCCCAGGCGAGCATCGATGCATCGTTGCGCCCGTCGCCCACGGCAACCGATTGCTCACGCGGCACGCCCAGCTTGTCGCAGAGGAAGCCGAGCGCGGACGCCTTGTCGCTCTCCACGCTGGTGAACTCGAGGTAGGTCGGCATCGAGGTGGCGACGTTCAGTCTGCCCTCCCAGCGCCGGCGGGCGTCGGGCAGGACCTCCTCGAGCCTGTGGGCCGCGGCCACGATGACGAGCTTCGGCGTGGTCGGCCCCATCGCCGGATCGAGGTCTCCGACGACGTGGATCTCCATCCCCGCATGGCCGGCGTACTCGTGTGCCTCGGGCCGGTCGCGCTCGACGATCAGCCTGTCGTCCCGATACGCCTGCACGTGCAGATCGCGCTCGCGCGAGTAACGGATCACCTCCATCGCCAGGTCGTGCGCGACGCCGTGGTCGAGGAGCACCCCGCCATCCGGCGTCCTGACCTCCGCACCCTGGTAGCACACGATCGGACCGTCGAGGCCGAGTCGCTGCGCCCACGGCAGCGCGCCCGGAAAAGGACGTCCCGTGCACGCCACGACGGTGACGCCACTCGCGACTATGCGATGCAAAGCCTGCACGTCGCGCGGATCGAGGTGGAGCTTGAAGTCCAGGATCGTGCCGTCGAGGTCCAGGGCCAGCAAACGGTATCGGGTGGCGATCGTCCCCAACTCTACTTCTTGACTTCGGGGTTCAGGAGGTTCGGCGGCCGTCCCCCCCGCACCGCCGTCGCCATGTTCCGCGCGGCCATGGCCGACATCTCGGAGCGGGTGCGCACCGTGGCGCTGGCAATGTGTGGAGCGAGCACGACGTTCGGCATCGGAATCAGGCCGGGATGCACGGCCGGCTCGCGCTCATACACGTCCAGCGCCGCGCCGGCGATCTTCCTGGCCGTCAGCGCCTCGACCAGGGCCGCCTCGTCGACGACCGGGCCACGCGAGGTGTTGATGAGGATCGCGTTGCGCTTCATCTGGTTGAACTGCGCGGTGCTCAACAGGTGGAGCGTTTCCTTGGTCAGCGGCGTATGGACCGACACGAAGTCCGACTCGGCGAGCAACCGCCCGAGGTCGACGCGCGTAGCGCCCAGCTGCTCTTCCGCGTCCGGTGGCAGCGGGTACGGGTCGTAGTAGAGGACGCGCATGTTGAAGCCCTTCGCCCTGTGCGCCACGCCTCGGCCGATGCGCCCGATGCCTATGATCCCGAGCGTCGCCCCGAAGATGTCGGTGCCGAGCATCATGTCGATCGCCCAGCCGCGATACTTGCCGGCCCGCGTGAAGCTGTCGCCCTCCACGACCCGGCGCGCCGCGGACATCAGGAGAGTGAACGCGAAGTCCGCCGTGGAGTCGTCGAGGACTCCAGGGGTGTTGGTGACCATCACCTTGTGGGCGGTGGCGGCTGGGAGATCGATGTTGTCGAAACCGACCGCGACGTTGCTCACGATCTTCAACCCGGGACTGGAGAGCACCGTTTCGCGGATGGGGTCCATGAGCTGGCTCACGATGCCGACGCATCCCTCGGCTGCCTGGCGGATGTTGGCTTCGTCCAGCGGACGGCCGGCAGGGTACGTGACGACGTCCGCCGCCTCGGCCAGGATGGCGGGGCCGGGGTCGAGGATCGGGTGCATCAGCAGGACCCGAGGTTTGGCGCCTGTGCTCATGGATTCAGTCCCAGCTCCGGTGCGATCGGCTTCAAAGCATCGCGGACGAACTCCACGTGCTCGTCGAAGGGTATACCTAGCAGCTCCGCGCCCGCGACGAGGTCTTCCCGGTGCACCCCACGCGCGAATGCCTTGTCCTTCATCTTCTTGCGCACGGAGCTGGCCTCCACCGAGCCCAGCGACCTGTCCGGTTTGACAAGCGCGCAGGCGATGATGAACCCGCACATCTCGTCCACCGCGTAGAGGGCTTTGCGCACGTTGGTGTCGCGAGGGACGTCGAGGTAGTTGGCGTGTGAGGCGATGTCCTCGAGGATGTCTTCAGGCCAACCTTTCTCGCGCAGCATCGCGATGCCGCGCATCGGGTGGAGATCGAGCGTCGGGCCCGATTCGTAGTCCCAGTCGTGAATGAGCCCGAGCACGGCCCAGCGCTCCTCGTCCTCGCCGAATCGCTTCGCATACGCCCGCATCGCCGCCTCGACGCTGCGCATGTGGCGGCGCAGCTGGTCGGTTTGCGTCATGGAGGTGACGAGCTCCCAGGCTTCGTCTCGGGTCGGTGTCACAGCAATATCTCCTTGAGGGTCTCCAGCAGCTTCTCGTGCTGTTGAGCCGTGCCGATCGTGATGCGGAACCAGCCCGCAATCGGCTCACGATCGTAATGGCGCACCAGGATCTTGCGTTCGCGCAGCGCGGAGGCGACCTCGGCGGCAGGCCTGGGAGGTTTGACGAACACGAAGTTGGCCGCCGACGGGACGACCTCGAAACCCATACCGGTAAGCGCCTCGCTGAGAGCTGCCCGGTTCGCGACCACCTCGTCAACCAGCCTCTGGTGGTAGCGGTCGTCCTGGATCGCGGCCGCCGCGGCCACGATCGCGAGCCGGTCGACGTTGTACGAATCCTTGACCGCGTCGAGGGCGGCGATCACGGCGGCATCGCCGAGCGCAAAGCCGATGCGCAGCCCGGCGAGCCCGTACGACTTGGAGAAGGTCCGCAGCAGAACGAGGTTGTCGTGCGAGGCGAGCAGCCCCAGGCATGAACGCGGCGCGAAATCGACATAGGCCTCGTCGACCGCCACCACCCCCGGCGACGCCGCGACCACCGCCTCGATGGCGCCCTGATCGAAGAGCGCCCCCGTGGGCGAGTTGGGGTTGACGATGAACTTCAGTGGCGCCGAGTCGGAGGCAAGGCCAGGCGGCAGCTCAAAGGGCAGCTCGATCGGATGCGTCGAAGGGGATGCCCCGTGAATGCGGCACAGGGGCTCGAACAGCGGGTATGTCGGCGTGGGATACGCGACCCGGTCACCGGCATCGGCAAAAGCTCGGAAGCACATCTCGATCAACTCGTCGCCCCCGTTGGCGACCGTCACCTGCGCCGGGTCGAGACCGAAGCGCTTGGCGATCGCGCGGCGGGCCGGCGCGGCGGTCGGGCTCGGGTAAAGCCGCAGCGAATCGCCGGCCGCCTTCTTGATCGCAGCGACCACGCGGGGCGAGGGAGGTAGCGGCGACTCGTTGGTGTTGAGCTTGACCCACCCCTCGCCGTCGGGCGGCTGCTCGCCAGGCACGTAGGGTTCGAAGCCCGCGAGGCCCTTCCTCAGGATGCTTTTCGGCATCAACGAGCCTCGAGGAGAAAAGTCTCAAGGGCGAGGCGCGGGCTGACGTTCTGCTCCAGGTATCCCAGCGTGTCGTAGGAGAGCTCGAGCAGCCTCGCCCAGCGGCCCTGCTCGCGGCCGCTGCTCGCCAGCATGCGCCGGCGGATCTCGATCTGCCAGCTCGCCATCGCGAACAGCGCCGGGTCCTCCTCGTCGCCGTCGCTGCGCCGCCATCCCATCTGCGCCGAGTCGAGCTCGGCCGCGACCCGCAGCGGTACGTCGGCCGGTGCGCCGAAGACCTCCTCCAGCCTGTGCGTCCACGCCTGGTGCAGCTCGACCACGGCCGGGTCCTTGGCTCGTCGTATCGCCCATCCCGGCCGGCCGCCCGCAAGATCGGCCACGAGGCGCGCGCGCCCAGGCTCGACGTCGTGCGCCACGAGCAGCTTCTCGATCTCCGGGGCCGGGACCGGGTGGAAGAACAGCCGCTGGCAGCGTGACACGACCGTGGGGAGCACCACGAAAGGGTTGAGGCTCGGCGTGGTCAGGACGATGACGCGATGGGGGTGCGGCTCCTCCAGGGTCTTGAGCAGGACGCCCTGGTCCTGGTCGCGCAGGCGTCCGACGTTGACCAGCAGCGCGATGCGGCGCGATCCCACCGCGGGCTTGAGGTTGAGGAAAGCCTGCAGGGAGAGCTCGTGGAACTCGGGTGGCTTTTCGGGCAGAAGCCGGATCTCGTTGATGGACAGCGGCTTGATGCGATCGTCCTCCCAGTAGTCGGGGTGGCGACTCAGCGGCGCCTCGGGCAAGAGGGCGGATGCGAGCGCGCGCGCCGCCGTCGACTTGCCAAGCCCTGATTCCCCGATGAACAGATACGCGTGCGCCAGGCGGTCGGACTCGACCTGCGAGCGGAGCTGGTCCAGGGCCTGGGTGTGACCGGCGATGCCGGCAAACGGGTCAGTCACGGCACCTGCGGAGGCGCTGCTCGCCGGGCCCTGACCTCCCGCTCGTGCTCGAGCCGCTGCGCGCGGCCCTGCAGCCACACCTCGCGGATGCGCTGGAGCGCAGTGAGGTTGGTCAGGACTGCAAGCAGGATGACGACGCCGTAAAGCCACCAGCCGCCGAAGATGAGGCCGATGACCGTCACGACCACGCGTTCCGGGCGCGCGAAGAGTCCGGTCTCGCACGTGAAGCCGAGGCTCTGCGCTCGAGCGCGCACGTAGCTGACCAGGAACGAGCCGGCGAGCGCGGCGAGGGTGGCCAGCACGAGCCATCGCTGCAGCGGTCCGCCCAGGGTCACGAAGTAGGCCGCCAGGCCGATGTAAACCGCGCCCTCCGAATACCGGTCGAGCGTCGAGTCCAGGAACGCTCCGTACGGATAGCTGGCATTGGTCGAGCGTGCCAGCGCTCCGTCCAGGATGTCGCACGTGCCGGCGAAGATCAGGACGACGCCCGCCCACCGCAGCTGGCCGAAAGCGGCGAGCCCGGAAGCGAATACGGTGAGGCCAAAGCCGACCACCGTGACCTGGTTAGGGGTGAGCGGGATGCGGCCGGCGGCCGACATCAGCGCCTCGGCGCGGCGCCGGATCCAGGCTTCAAACCGCGTTGTGAACATTCGCCACCTCGACCGCTCTCGCCGGTTGCACGGCGGCCGCCTCGATCGCTTCCTGGTAGACCTCGACCACCTCGGTCGTCACCGCGTCCCACGAATAGCGGCGCGCCTTCTCGTGCGCGTAAGCCCCCATGCGGCCGCGCAGCTCGGCGTCCCGCGCCAGGATGACGAGCGACGCGCCGAGCTCGCGCCAGCTCTTCGGTTGCACGGTGACGCTGTCGCGTCCGGGCTCGAGGACCGACATATAGCCCGCGATCTCCGTCGCCACCACCGGCAGGCCTGAGGCCATGGCCTCCAGCAGCACGATGCCGAAGCTCTCGGCGCCAGTGGCGGGCGCGCAGAAGATGTCCGCGCTGTCGTAGTACCGCGGCTTGACGGACTCGGGCACGTAGCCGGCGAGCACCACGTTGGGAAGCCGGTGGCGCGACACGTACGACTCGACCTTGCCGCGAAGCGGGCCGTCTCCGACGATGATGAGCCTGACCTTCGGCACTCGCGACTGCATAAATTGGAATGCGCGCAGCAGGTCGCCCACGCCTTTGCGCTTCTCGAGCCGCCCGACGAACAGGATGTTGAGGTTGTCGTCCTTGAGGTGGCGGATCGGGGCGAGCCCGGGCCGGTACGCCTCCGTGTCGATGCCGTTGGGGATGACGCGCAGCGGATAGTCCGGGAAATAGCGGTTCACGAAAGCCCGCGCCGGCCCGCTGACCGCGATGCCGCGGTGCAGGTGCTCGAGGTAGGGCTGCAGCAAAGGCCGGCCGTAGTAGTAGCCGACGTTGGAGCGCGCGAACGCGTGAAACGTGCCGACGTTGGCGGTGGTCGACATGCGGAGCATCGATATCGGGAGCGCGGGCATGAGCGGCTCGTGGAAGTGGACCACGTCGAACCGCTCCTCCTCCATGATCGCGGCCACCCGGTTGGCGAGGTGGAAGCTCAACGTGATGCGGGCCACCGAATCGTTGACCGGGATCGAGATCGGGCTTCCGATCCGATAGAAACGGGCGGAATCGAAGTCGATGTCGGCCCGGCTCGACGGCGCAAAGATGCGAGCCTCGTGGCCGAGCTGGCGCAAGCGACGGGCCAGGTGGCGCACGTGGTCGTTGACGCCACCCGGTGACGCGAAGTCATATGGAGAAACGAGCCCAACCCTCATCCGGGCTCCCCGCTTTGCCTGTAGGCCGGATTCACTCCGGCCGTCACCCAGACGTGCACATTCCAGGCGCCGCCCAATCGTCGCCTGGAGAGGGGGGTCCGTGGGGGGATCCTGATCCCCCCACGCTCTCTCACGGCGAACCCTCCCAGATGCGGTGCGGGACGTGCCACTGCTCGGGGTGGCGACGGATGAAGCCCTCGATGTGCCCGAGCAGCTCCGCGGTGGCGCGAATCTGGTCCTCCCTGGGGTTGCCCGTGTCTTTGGCGACGACCAGCGGGGCGCCCTCGGCCTGGTAGGAGTCGTCGGCCAGCCGGTACGCGCACACCGGGAAGAGGGGAACCCCCAGTCGCAGCGCGATCGCCGCCGGGCCCAGCGGGATCGGGGCCGGCCGCCCGAAGAACGGCATCATGTGCCCGGTGCCCGTGATGTCGCGGTCGATAGCGGTGATCACCATCTCCTGGTCCTTCAAAGCTTGCAGCACGCGCCGGATTCCACCATGGTCGAGAGTCAGCACGCTGATCCCCAGGCGGGCGCGCGTGTCCCGGTACCACTCGAACAATGCGCGCGGCTCGAGCTCCTCGGCGAAGAAGCTCACCGGGGCGAGGGTCGCCGACCAGATCGCCGCGACCACCTCGTACGAGCCCATGTGGCACGAGACGACCAGCACTCCCTTGCCCAGCGCGCGAGCCTCCTCCAGGTACTCCCAGCCCTCGACCTTCAGCAGCGGGCGCATGGCCTCGATCGACGCGGTCGGCAGCATCATCAGGTCGACGTACGCCTTGGCGTGGTTGCGGAAGTTGAGCCATGACGTCCGACGCAGGGCGGCCCGGTCGTCTTTCAGCTCTGGGCACGCGACCTTGAGGTTGAATTCGAGCCGCGGCCGCGCGAGCGGCGAGAACCACCATGCAAAACGGGCTGCGACCACCGCGAGCGCATAGGCCCAGGGTCGAGGCAGTCGCTCCACGATCGACTGCACTGCCTTGAACGCACGGTACTGCCACACTCAGTCGGCAGGGTGGGCGAACATCGGACGAAACGCGTACCACTGGTCTGGGTGCTCCTTAATGAATTCCTCGAAGCGGCTGACGACTCGCTGCATGAGGTTCTCTTTCGTCTCACCGTCCGACCACGCAAGCGCGGGGTCGAGGTGGATGCGATGGCGGCCCGGGCTGGTCGTGTACTGGCAGGCCGGGAGCAGCGCGGCCCCCGTCTTGATGGCGATTGCGGCCGGCCCTCCAGGGACGACGGCCCTGCGTCCGAAGAAGCGCACGTTCACGCCGGGTCCCTGCTCGAGGTCGCAGAGCAAGGCGACGATCCGGTTTTCGTCGAGCGCCTTCGTGATCGCGCGTACCGCTGAGCGCCCGAGCGCGATGACGTCCAGGCCGAATCGCTGGCGTGTGCGCACGACCGCCTCGTTGAGTGATCCGGGAAATGTCTCCGCCACCGCTGAGATCCGATAGCCCAACGCCCCCGCGTACGAGCCGGCCATGTCCCACGAGCCCATGTGCGGGACAGCCATGATCACGCCCTTGCCATGAGCCAGCGCGGTATCCAGGTCGTCGCGGCCCTCGACGCTCACGCGGCTGAGAACCTCTTCGCGCGACAGGCTCCCCATGAGCAGGAAGTCCATGAGCATGCGCCCATAGTTCTGAAATGCGCGCCTGGCGACGCGCGCCACCTCCGGGTCGGAGCGGTCGCGGCCGGTTGCCGCGGCATAGTTTTCCAGCGCCGCCCGCCGCTGGGCAGCGTTGAGCCAGAACCACGCCGTCCCGCCCGGCGCCGCAGCGGCGTGGCGGACCCGGGCAGGCAGCGCCCTTACAGCGCGAGCGCCGGCGGCGTAGCTAGTGGCGAGCAGATGCAGTCGCGGTCTTGGCGCGGCCCGCGCCGCGGGCGCGGCCGTTGCTTGCGGCTTTAGCGGGCGCTTTGACGGTGGCCTTGACGGGAGCCTTGGGTGCCGGCTGCCCGCTTGCGATGAAGTCCTCCACCAGCTTCCTGGCTTCGTTGTCGCTGTACTGCACCGGCGGGGACTTCATGAAGTACGAGCTCGGTCCCTCGAGCGCGCCTCCGATCCCGCGGTCGAGCGCCAGCTTGACGCACCGCACGGCGTCGATCACGATGCCCGCGGAGTTGGGAGAGTCGACGACCTCGAGCTTCAGCTCGACGTTCAGCGGCACGTCTCCAAAGGAGCGCCCCTCCAGGCGGATGTACGCCCACTTGCGGTCGTGGAGCCAGGGTACGTAGTCAGACGGCCCGATGTGCACGTTGTCCGCGCCCATGTCGTAGTCCATCTGCGAGGTGACCGAGCGCGTCTTGGAGATCTTCTTCGACATGAGCCTCTCGCGCTCGAGCATGTTGAGGAAGTCGGTGTTGCCGCCGAAGTTGAGCTGGTAGGTCCGCTCGAGCTTGACGCCTCGATCTCGGAAGAGGCGAGTCAGCACGCGGTGGATGATGGTGGCCCCGACCTGTGACTTGATGTCGTCGCCGATGATCGGCAGGCCCTTGTCCTCGAAACGCTTCTGCCAGTACGGCTCGCGCGCGATGAAGACCGGGATGCAGTTGACAACTCCGACCCCCGCCGTGAGGGCCTGCTCCATGTACCACTTAGTCGCTTCCTCGGAACCGACCGGGAGGTAGCTGACCAGCACGTCGGCCTTCGTCTTGCGAAGAATGCCGACGACGTCGGCGGTCTCGCCGGGGGCTTTGTGCACGACGTCGGCCAGGTACTTGCCGATCCCGTCGTGCGTCATGCCGCGGTGGACCTTGACCCCAAGCTTGGGGACGGTGTCGAACTTCACCGTGTTGTTGGGACCTGCGTAGATCGCCTCCGAGAGGTCGAGGCCGACCTTCGTCTTGTCGATGTCGAACGCCGCCACGAACTCGATGTCGCTGATGTGATAGCCGCCGAGGTCGACATGCATCAGGCCCGGCACGTGGTCTTTGGGGGAGGCGTTGCGGTAGTAGTGCACGCCCTGCACCAGCGCGGAGGCGCAGTTGCCTACCCCGACGATGGCGACCCGGACCTTGCCGTTCTTGTGTCCGTTCTTGTGACCGTTCTTCTGGTTGCTGATCAAGCTCCGACCTCCTCACTGACTTTCACTCTTCCGGTAATTCCAAGCAACTGGTCCAGCTGCGCGCGCTCGCGCGCGATGTTGTCGACGTCCAGGGAGCAGTACACCTGCCGGCCGTCGCGCCGTGTCCTGATGACCCCGCCCCCCCGAAGCATGCGAAGGTGCCACGAGATCCGCGGCTGGCTCATGCGCAGATGGACGGCCAGGTCGTTCACGCTCTCCTCCCCGACCTGTCCCAGGCGCTGCAGGATGCGAAGGCGCGTGGGGTTGGCGAAGGCCAGGAAGTGGTCCGGCATCTCGTGGCGCGGGTTCTGGAGAAACATAAAGGTTGCTTTATAGAAGTCTAACGCATAAAGGGTGCGTTATGTGTGGCTAAGGCCGCGCAGCTCGATTTCGGAGGTCCCACAATTCGCTCCGACGGTGCGCGTCGCGAGAGGAGGGGATTCGGCCCGCCGGTGGGGGCCGGCGCTGGCTTTGGCCTGTTTGGCGATCGGCCTGACAGCCCAGATCGCCGTTGCCGACACCGCCGGAGTGACTGTAAGTCCCACTGCTGGTTATCCAACAACCGCGATCACGGTTGACGGCACTTACCTCATCTCGACAGGCCAGTGCCCAGCCGGCGTCGTCATAACCATGTACTTCTATTTCTACTTCGACTCGACCAGCACCACAATTGCGATTCGTGTCCCCGTGACGGCGTGCACCAACGGCGTCTACGACAGCGGACCGATGAAGCCGTGGACACCGCCTGCGACTGTCGCAACCGTGAACAAGCACTCGATCTTGGTCTCCGTCCTCAACGGTGCAACCGGAGCCACGACCTCGAACAGCACGACGTACGTGATCACCGCGCCGCCCTCTCCCACTCCTTCTCCTTCTCCTTCTCCTTCTCCTTCTCCTTCTCCATCTCCTTCGCCTTCACCGATACCAACCCCGACCGTGACGCCAACCCCGACACCAACGGCGACGCCGAGCTCCGTCCCGACCTCGACGCCTACGTCTCGGCCGACGGCGACGCCTACCCAGGCGGCGACCCCATCGCCCAAACCGAGCCCGTCTCCGACTCCCCTTCCAACGTGTCGCACGGAGGGTCCAGCACGCGGATGCACGCCCGTCGACTGCACGCGCCTTACGGCCGCCGTCATCC
>Ga0307373_10007059_pt1 | contig 17640 bp, 15 predicted proteins | sample OX2MG_FD_202534 | JGI IMG/M metagenome (GOLD analysis project Ga0307373, IMG submission 202534) | Soil microbial communities from Risofladan, Vaasa, Finland - OX-2 | ecosystem: Environmental > Terrestrial > Soil > Coastal area > Acid sulfate soil | place: Finland: Risofladan, Vaasa | collected... | reverse complement strand
GCAGGTTTCCAACCTGCCATACATCTCACTATGGCAGGTTGGAAACCTGCCCCACGGCCGCGTGCAGCATTGAACTATCGTTTGGGACGAGAGGCCAAGTAAGACCTGATGAGCGGCGAACCGAACCAATACAACAAAGCCCCGCTCCGTCGGCTGATGGGGTTCCAGGTGCTCGCCACGGGGAGCTATGTGCCCGACCCGGTGGTCACCAACGAAGACCTCCGCACCACGCTCGGATTCGACCCAAGCTGGATCGTGCAACGGACCGGCATCCGCGAGCGCCGCCATGCGCCGCCGGAAATGGCCACCAGCGACCTGGCAATTCGCGCCTCTCGGCAGTGCATCGAGCGCGCCGGGGTGGACCCGGCGGAAATCGACCTCGTGATCGTCGGCACGTTCACGCCCGACATGCCTTTCCCCTCAACGGCCTGCCTGGTTCAAGACCGGCTTGGCCTGCGCGCCGCGGCGTTCGATTTGCAAGCGGCGTGCGCGGGCTTCATGTACGCGCTGGTGATGGGCGCCGGGGCCGTGGTCGCCGGGTGCAGCAAGCTGGCGCTGGTCATCGGGGCCGACTGCAACAGCCGGATTTTGAACCCCAAAGACCAACGGACCTACCCGTTGTTCGGCGATGGCGCCGGGGCGGTGCTCCTGGCCACCGGCAATCCGGAACAGGGTTTGCTATCGTTTGCCCTGGGGGCCGACGGTTCGGGCGGCGATTTGCTCAGCCGGCCGATGAGCGGTTCGCGATTGCCGATCCGCGGCGAACTGTTGGAAGTGGGGCTTCAGTACCTGCAAATGGATGGCCGTGCGGTGTTCAAATGGGCCGTGCGGCTGTTGGACGAATCGATCAACGACGTACTCCGGGCATCGGAAATGACCGCGCAGGAGGTCAACCTCGTCGTGTTGCACCAGGCCAACCAGCGGATCGTCTACGCGGCCACCGACGTGCTGGGCATCGACCGCCGTAAGGTGTTCGTCAACCTCGACCGTTACGGCAATACGTCGGGGGGCAGCATTCCGTTGGCACTCGACGAAGCCTGCCAACAAGGGCGCATCGCACGCGGCGATCGCATTTTGGTAAGCGGTTTCGGAGCGGGATTGGCCTGGGGAACGGCCATCATGCGCTGGTGAGGCCATGGTGGGCGCGAAAGCCGCGCGTGGCGGGTGTATGAGTCTTATTTATTGGTGATTCATGCGGCGGTAGCATCACGGTTTGGCCGGTAATAGCACCGAAGGTGCGGCGCTGTAATAGCCAGGGGCAACGCCCCTGGTACGCGGACGCGCGCCAAATCTCGTAAAGCCCCACCGGGGCGCGCTGAGCGTCGCGGCGGCAAAACGCTCAGCGCGCCCCGGTGGGGCTTACAACAGGTTTTCGTTGTGCGAACCAGGGGCGTTGCCCCTGGCTGTTGCAGCGCGCCCTTTCAGGGCGGACGAGGGCGGACGACCGCCCTGTGAAGAATCCCCGAATCCCGAAGGTACTCCGAGAACCGGAAATCTTCGACCAACTTGCCCCTCTCTCGCCGACACGCCATAATACGGTACGTTCCTCGCGCCGGAGTCGCCATGGCCATCGTCGAAAGCCCATCCACCGGCTTAACCATCAACACTCTTGCGGAGCTCTTTGGAGACATGCCCGCCTGGCGCATCCGTAATGTGCCGGCGCCGGGCACGGCGACGGAAGACGACGTGATCGAAATCGAAGAGCGCGAAGACCGACTTTGCGAGCTGGTCGATGGCGTGCTGGTGGAGAAGACCGTGGGTTATGAAGAATCTTGCTTGACGGTTGAGTTGATCGCTCTGATTCGCAACTTCGTCAAGGCGCACAAGCTCGGCAGAGTGTCAGGCCCCGATGGCATGATGCGGCTGTTTCCCGGGCTGGTGCGCATTCCTGACGTTGCCTTTGCATCGTGGAAGAGATTTCCCGAAAGCCGCGGCACGAGAAAGCCGCTGCCAGACCTCGTCCCCGACTTGGCGGTGGAGGTCTTAAGCGAAGGGAACACGCCGAAGGAAATGTCCCGAAAGCTCGACGACTATTTCGACGCCGGCGTACGTCTCGTTTGGTTCGTCGATCCGCGAAAGCGCACCGTGGAAGTCTTCACCGGCAGAAAGTCGTCGAAGCTGCTGCGCGAGCGCGAAACGTTGAGTGGGGGAAAGGTCTTGTCCGGCTTCTCCGTGCCGCTCGAAGAGTTGTTTGCCGACGAGGAGCGTGCTCCTCTCCCCGCGCGCAAAAAGCGGTCGAGGTAGGCTTCTTCTAGGCGCCGGCGATTTCGCTCATGGCCTCGTCGGGGATGTTGAAATTCGCCGCCACGCTTTGGACGTCGTCGTGGTCGTCGAGTTTCTCCATAAGCTTGAGCACGTTGCGGCCCGCCTCGGCGTCGAGATCGACGGTGTTCGTAGGGATGCGGGCGATCTGGCTGACGTCCGTCTTGAGCCCCTTGGCACCCAGCGCATCGGACACCTTTTGGTAGGTGCTGGGGTCGCAGGTGACCTCGAAGTTCTCACCCATGCGCTTGACGTCGTCGGCTCCGGCATCGAGGGCCAGCTCCATCAGCGCGTCCTCGTCGGTCTGGGCGGCGGAGAGAACGAACAAACCCTTCCGCTCGAACATCCAGGCGACGCAGCCCGATTCACCAAGCTTGCCGCCGCAGATTTCGAACACCTTTCGGATTTCGCCGGCGGTGCGGTTGCGGTTATCGGTCAAGATCTCGCAGAGCACCGCCACCCCGCCGGGTCCATAGCCTTCGTAGAGCACCTCGTCGAGATTGCCGCCGTCGAGCTCGCCGGTGCCGCGCTTGACTGCCCTCTGGATGTTTTCCTTGGGCATGCTCACAGCGCGCGCGGCATCGATCGCGTAACGGAGGCGCAGGTTGTGGTCGGGGTCGCCGCCGCCCATCTTGGCCGCGACGATGATCGCCTTGGCGAGCTTGCTCCACAGCTTGCCGCGCTTGGCGTCAATCAACGATTTCTTGTGGGCGATGTTAGCCCAGTGCGAATGACCTGCCATGATGAATTTCGGATTTCGGATTTCGGATTTCGGATTTCATAACGCACGCAGGTTTCCAAGGGGTCATAGTGAGGTTTTTGGCCCCTTGGAAACCTGCCCCGCGAGCCGGGGCATCGCTTAGGCTCTGCCGCCAGCCACCACAGAGCTAATCGTCTTCATCCTTCGCGGGGACTGCTTCCGGGTTCGCAGCGAGCTTCTGCTTGATCGCTTCGAGCTTGTCGTTTTCGCCCTGTTCCTCGCAGCGCTGGTACGCCCGTTGCCAGGCAGCCCTGGCCTCGGTCGTCCGTCCGACGGACAGCAGCGCGTCACCCAGGTGCTCCAGAATCACGCCGTCGGGCTTCTCGACTTCGGTCGCCTTACGCAGCTCGACGACGGCTTCGTCGTTACGACCGAGCTTGTACAACGCCCAACCAAGCGTGTCGCGGTACGCGGCATTGTCCGGTTCGGCGGCCACCACACGCCGACCCATTTCCAAGGCCCGATCGAGGTGCTTCGCCTCGTCGGCCCAGAGGTACCCGAGGTCGTTCTGGGCCGAGATGTTTTCGGGGTCCTCGTCCAGGACCTGCTCGAGCCACTCCTCGGCCTGCGGCACGTCGTGCTGGATCACACAGAGGTTCGACAGCACCAGCCTGGCCCTCTGCAAATGTTCGCGAACCGCGTCCGACCGCCGCTCGCTCTCAAAGGTACCGATGAACGCCTTGTAGGCCGCAGCCGCGTCATCGTAGCGCTTCGAGTGAAATAGAATCCAGGGAATGCGGCTTTCGAGCATTGCCCGCGTGCCGGCGTTGGCACGCGCCGCGCGGCCGACGGCGGTCTTTGCGACCGTCAATGCTTCGTCGTACTTGTCGGCGAGCTCCAAGACGACGGAAAGCAAGTGGTGCAGCTCGGGACCGTTGGCCGCCGGTCCCAGGTCGACGAGCGCCCGTCGCAAGAGCCGTTCCGCGTCGTCGTACGCCTCATCGGACAGCAGGCTGAACGCCCAGGTCCGGTACAGGTCTTCGGCGTGCCGGCGCTGGATCGTCATTGCCAGGGAGAAGAACTCATCGGCGGCGGCGGATCGCCGGGCCGCGAGCGCCGCCAGCCCGGCCGCCACGCGCTCGTCGTAGCTCAGGCTCTCGGGACCGTCGCGGTACTTCTTCCGCGCGGATTCGAGCAGCGCGTCGACAACTTCGCCTTCGCCGACGATGCGCTCGGCCTCCGCGCCCAGCACGCTCAGCCAGGTCGTCTTGAGATATTGCCCGTCGATTTCGCGTTCAGTCATCGCGCGTTGGGCGACGCCGACACACTCACCCATGACCTCGAGCAGCTTGTCGTGCCGCCCGGCCTGACGATAAATCGCGGCCAGCGACTGGAAGGTGCCGGGCGAGGGCGACTCGGCGGCGGCCTCGGCGTAGAGCGGTTCGGCCAGGTCGGCCTTGTCGGCGGCCAAATAGCGGTCCGCAAGGTAGAGCCGCAATGGCGCGTTATCAGGATCATCGGCGCGGGCTTTCTCCAAGAGCGGCAGTAACTCGGTTTCGCGCCCCATGTCGGCCAGAACTTTCGAAAGCAACTCGTAAGGGGCCGCGCCCTCCTTGCTTTCGCGGGCCATGAGATAGTTTTGCAATTGCTCGAAAGCCCCGGCTCTTTGGCCGCGACGGTCGTAAAGGATCGCGCGATGGTAGGCGTACACCGCGGCGTTCGGCGCCGCGGCGTTCGCTTTTTCGAACGCCTCCTCCGCCTGGTCCGGCCGGTCGGCCAGGAGAAACGCCTCGGCGAATAGCTCGTACGTCCTCGCCGGTCCGGCCCGGCCAAACAGATTACGCCGCACATCCTCGTCGATGCCGAAGTCGTCGGCGTGGTCAAGCGCGGCCATCACCTCCGCGAACGAATCGGCGGCCAGGTCGTAGCGTTGCGTCAGGAACTGAAGGTTGCCGGCTTCGTGCGTCAGGATAATGTAGCCCGCGGTGCGCGCACCGGCGTGCAGCGCGCGCGCCTGATCGTAAAGCTTCAAAGCCCTTTCGTATTCCCCGTGGCCTCCGAGCTCTTTCGCCAAAGCACGCAAGCGATTGGCATCGGAAGGGTCCAGCTCGGCGGCAAGCGTCGCGTAGCGAATGGCTTCGGCCTCGCGGCCCAACCGCAGGGCCAGCTCGACGATCTGGTCCAGGATGGGCAGCGAGGTGGGATGGTGCCGCAATGCCCGCTGGTAAAGCTTCAAGGCCCCGACGAAATCCTCGTGCTGCTCCTTCATCCGCGCGGCGGCGAACAGGCTCAGGGCCTGCAATCGCTCCGCCTCCGCGTCAGTTCGAGGGCGTGCCGGAACGAAGGGCTCCGGGCGATCGTCAAGCAACAATTCTCCCGCGTCTTCGGCGTCCGGCCGCGGCTCGTCGGCACCGAGGGCCCCACCCTCGTCAAGGGCCGGCGGGACCGGGACCTTCGGCGCAGCGGCCGTGCCTTGCCCGTAAGCACCCGCCGGTGCAAGCAACAACAACCCTGACAGCCAATATGCAAGCGTCGCAAAACGCACGGCGCACCTCCGCGACATGATACCAACCGATTATGAAGTATAACAGGGACATCGCCCAGGGGCCACGTCAACGCGGTTTGCGCTTCGCCAGCCCTGCCGACGCCGATTTCTTTTTTTCGACCGTCCCCTTCACGGGCTGCTTCGCCGCTTCGGCGGCCGGTTTGTCGGTTTCACTTTTTCTGGCAAGCGGGGGCTTCTTCGCCGGCTCGGCGGGCTTCTTCTTGTCGGCGGCCGGCCTGGTTTCGCTCGATTCGGCCGGCGGCGCCGCGGGGGTGGCCGGTTTGGCTTCCTTGATTTCCTTGGTCGGGATAGTTTCATTGGGTTCTCTCGTGTGCCTGGCCTTCTTCGCCTCGTCGGCCGGTGGCAGAGACACCGCGGGCGCTTTGGAACCCTTGGGAGGTCTTTTGGGCAGGTGTTCCTTGCAATCAGGGTCGATCTCGATCAGGACCTTGTGCAAGGCCGGCGCGTACGGGTTGGCCACGAAGTCGGCGCCAAGCTGATGCGCCAGTGAGCCAAACTCGATCCCCTTGTTCTTCGCAATGGCCCGCTCCATTCCTGGGACCGTGCTCGATTTGCGGTCGACTTCCGTCACTAGTCCGAGCACGGCAAGACAATCGAACAAGCCCCGGTCGACCGGAATCGCGTGCCCGCCCAACACGGCCTGGGTCACGTACGCCACCGCGAAATCGGTGCAACCCTCGAGCTTCTTCAACCGCTGCTGGGCCACACCGAGGTTCTGCTTCCTGAGCAATTCGAGATCGAAGGAATAGGTCGACTCGAACACGCCTTGCAGAATTCGCTTCAGGTTGGAAGCGGAGGACGACGGGTCGGGCAACGCGTGCATCACCTCGGCCAGCTCCTTGACCGTGCTCACGCGGACCTCGTTCCAGTCGAAGAAGTCGGTCGAGATCGAGGCATATGCCCGATCGGCCGCCTCGTAAGACGCGTTTTCCAGGCAACAGGCATACAGCAGGTGTTCGAGCAGGGTCCGTTCGACGGGGGATACCGGCTTGTAGTGCTTCTTCAGCACCTTGTGGATCTTGGTCAACAGCGCCATGCGGTTCGTGGTGGGCATGCGTCTCTCGGAATCAACTTCGAGGTGTCAGTAATTTGGTTTATTCGTCGTCGTCGCGAAGGTCGTCCGTTCCGTCGTCCGGAAGTTCGTCGTCGGGCAGTTCGGCGTCCGGCGGTGGGGCGGCGTCGGGCTCGGAGGGGAGCACGCGGCGGAGGATTTCGGCGATCGCGATCGACTTCTTGACCCCCATGTCGAGCAGGAACTCGAGCTTGGGGGTGTAGCGCGTATCAATGCGGCTGGCCACCTTCGATTGCAAGAAACCGGCCGCGCTCTTCAGCCCGGCCATGCTCAGCCGCTGCTTCGTTTCGTCGCCCATGATCGAGACGTGAACCTTCGCCTGCCGCATGTCGGGCGTCATCTCGACATGGGTCACGGTGACGTCGCGCACGCGGGGGTCGTTCAACTCGGTGAGGATCGCCATGCTGACAACCTCGCGTACGGCCTCGGCGGCTTTCTGGACCCGGCGACTCGACATTACAATGTACGGGCGACTTCCTCGACCTTGTAGGCTTCGAGGAGGTCGCCGTCCTTGAGGTCGTTGAATCCACGCAGCTTCATGCCGCACTCCATTCCCTCGCGGACTTCGCGCGCGTCGTCCTTCTCGCGTTTAAGCGAATCCAACGGATAGTCGCCGATGATCCGACTGTCGCGAATCACCCGCACGCGGCAGTTGCGTTCGACCGTGCCCGACAACACACGGCAGCCGGCGATCGTGCCCAGCCGGCTGATGACGAACGTGCGCTGCACCAGGGCGCGACCAAGCCCCACTTCGCGTTGCTCCGGCTTGAGCATGCCTTCCAGGGCCAACTTCAGGTCGTCGGTCACCTGGTAGATGATCTCGTAGCGGCGGATCTGCACGCCACGATCTTCGGCCAACGAACGGGCGTTTTCGTCGGGCACGACGTTGAAGCCGATGATGATCGCGTCGGTGACGTCGGCCAGATAAACGTCGGCCTCGGTCACCCCGCCCACCGTCTTTTGCAAGACCTTGATCTGCACCTCGGGGTGCTCGAGCTTGGTGAACTCCTTGACGATCGCCTCGATCGAGCCTTGAGTGTCGGCCCGCAGGATCAGGTTCAGCGTTTGCGGCTCCTCGCCGCCGAGCCGCTCGTGCAAGGTTTCCAGGGTCACGTGCGCGGTTTGTCGCGAGAGCGCTACCCGTCGCGAGAGAGTGTTTCGGTTTTCGGCGATTTCCCGCGCCCGCGTGATATCGTCGAGCACATAGAAGTGCTCGCCGGCGCCGGGGGGCTGATCGAGCCCGGTGACGTTTACCGGGGTCGCCGGACCGGCCACATCGTGCGTCACGCGCGGCTGGAGCGTATCGTACATGGCCTTGACGCGGCCGTAGGCGGCGCCGCAAACCACCACATCGCCCACCTTGAGGCTGCCGTTCTGCACCAGCAGCTTGGCCACCACGCCTCGTCCCTCGTGGATCTCGGCCTCCAGGCAGGTGCCGTATGCCTGGCGGCGCGGATTGGCCTTGTAGTCGTGAAGTTCGGCGATCGTCAACAGGGTTTCAAGCAGGTCGTCGACACCCGCGCCGGTAAGCGCGCTGCACTTGACCACTTCCGTGTCGCCGCCCCACTCGGTCGGCAGCAATTCATTGGTGGCCAGTTGTTGCAAGATACGGTCGAGGTTGATCCCCGGCAGGTCCATCTTGTTCAAGGCCACGACGATCGGCACTCCGGCGGCCCGAGCGTGGCTGATCGCCTCTTCGGTCTGCGGCATGACACCATCGTCGGCCGCGACGACCAGCACCGCGATATCGGTCACGTTGGCGCCGCGGGCCCGCATCTCGGTGAACGCCTCATGGCCCGGTGTATCGACGAAGGCGATCGACCGGCCATTGCGATCGATGCGATAAGCTCGGATGTGCTGGGTGATACCGCCGCTCTCGCCGCTGACCACGTCGATGCCGATGATCTTGTCCAAGAGCGAAGTCTTGCCGTGGTCGACGTGGCCCAGAAAGGTGACGACGGGCGCGCGAGGATCGAGCGAATCGGGCGAGTCCTGTTGCGATTCCATCAAGCTGTGCAACTCGCTTTCGGGGTCGAACGCCTGTCGTACCTCGACCTCGGCGCCGAATTCAAGGGCCAAAAGCTCGATCATTTCCGAGTCGAGGTCGGCGGTGATGCTCAAGAGCTTTCCGAGCGAGAGCAGCTTCGTAAGCACGTCGCGGCTGGGAACGCCGATCGCGGCGCAGAACGTCCGCACGGTGCAGGGTAACTGGAGCGGGATGTGTCCCTTCCGTGGCGCCGCCGTGTTGACACCCGACCGCTTTTGCCGCGGCTTGGGCCGCCGCGAACGGCGGGTCTGTTCCTCGTCAACCCCGGTAAGCGAAAGCTTGGGCCGATCGCCGCCGGTCCGCTTGCGCAGTTGCTGCCGCTGCTCGCGCGTGCCCATCAACGTATCTTCTTTGCCGGCCACCGCTTTTCCGCTGCGTTTGCCGCGATCGCGGCGTTCGTTGCCAGGGAGCGGTGGTAACGCCGGCGTCGAAGGATCGGCGCCCGCGCCGCGGCCCGGACCGCCGGGTTTGCCCGACTTGCCCGAGGCGATATCGGCCTTCTTTTTCGCCTCGTGCTGCTTCAGGTGCGAGCCAAGCGGCGTCGCGACTCCCGTTTTGTCTCTCTTGAACGCGTCCGCCTTGAGTTTGATGTCCGGCTTCTGCGGCGCCTGCTCTTCGGCCTTGGGCGCCGATGGCTGCTGGGCGCTCGGCAACGGAGCGAAGCGGATCCCCGCGACGCGGGGGACGGGCGGCTTTTCCCCTTCCGCCGCGGCCGTTTTCTTGGGAGCTTCGGCCGCCGGGCGCTCCGACTTGGCGGACGACACGGACGATTTATCCAGCAACACCGGCGGCTTATTCGGTACGCCCGCGGGAGGGATGTATTGCGGGCGTTGCGGTTTAGGCGGTTCGGGGGGCGCCAAGGTCGCGGTTCCGGCCTTGGACGCGGCCGCCGCGATTCCCGGCTTCGAGGGCTTCGCCGCGCCGCGTGCCAGATAGTCTTCGAGCTTGGCCAGCTCCTCGTCGGTCAGGCTCGCCAGCGCAGATCCTTTGCCCGTCACGCCGGCCTTGGCGCAGATCTCCACCATCTCTTTGCTGTCGATGCCCTTATCTTTAGCAACTGAATAAATCCGTGCGGGCAAGTGTTCAATCTCCCTCGGCCAAATCCAACGTGCGGCGCGGCCCGCCGGATTGGCTCGTGTACCTTGGACTTTAGTTCATAACCACAATCTCCCGTAGCAGCCCCAATAGTTCGTTCGGGCTGATGGACCGTCCGCTCGAGGGAGGGCCCGCTCAATCGCCCTCCTCCGCCCCGGCCTGCTCGGCCGCATCAGCCAAGGGCGCCGCGGCGGTGCCATTGCCCTGGGCGTGCCTGCCGTCGTCGCCGCCATCCGGCTCAGCCAGATCCGGCTCAGCCAAATCCGGCTCAGCCAAATCCGGCTCAACGGGCCCTGGCTCACCGTCCAGCGGCGGAGGTTCGGCCGCGGCCAGCGCCGCGCGTTCCTGGGCTTCGATGGCCGCCGTCGCGGCGTCGATCCGCTCCTGCTCGCGCTGCCGGCGACGTTCCTCAGTGGCGGCCGCCTCGGCCTCCTCGGCTTTGGCCTCCGCCTGGGCGACAACCTTGTCAACCTGTTCCAGGCTCAGTCCACCCATTTCCATCAGCGCATCGGGCTCGATGACCGAAAGATCATCGTATGACAAAAAGCCCTCCCCGACCAGCTTCTCGCTCAAGTTTTCGTCGACACCCTCCAGCGAACCAAAGCCGGCGACCGCCCGTTCGATCTGCTCGTCCAACTCCTCGCGTGTCATGATCTCGATGTCCCAACCGCAGAGCTTGCTCGCCAGGCGCACGTTCTGCCCGCGGCGGCCGATCGCCAACGAAAGCTGGTCTTCCCGGACCAGCACGATCGCACGGCCCAGCATCGAACAAAGGATCACTTCTTCGACCTCGGCGGGCTGCAAGGCGTTCGGGATCAAGACCTGCATATCGTCGCTCCAGCGGACGATGTCGATACGCTCCCCCGCCAGTTCGTCGACGATATTCTTGATTCGGTTGCCGCGTACTCCGACGCAGGCCCCGACGCAATCGACTCGTTGGTCGTTGCTGCTGACAGCCACTTTGGTGCGGTAGCCGGGCTCGCGGGCCATGGCCTTGATTTGGATCACTCCATCGGCGATTTCGGGGATTTCCTGCTCGAACAATCGGCCGACCAAGGCCGGACGTGTGCGGCTGAGGATGACCTTGACGCGGCTGCCGGCCTTTTTCACCTCGAAAACAGTCGCCCGCACGCGCTCGTTGGCATGGTGCGTTTCGCCGGGAATCTGCTCGCTGCGTGGGAGAATCGCCTCGCAATTCTGCAGCGCCACGGTCGCGGCGCCTCCTTCGTAGCGCTGCACGACGCCGGTGACCAGTTGGTTTTTCTCTTTCTCGTATTCGTCGTACAAAGCGTCGCGTTCGGCCTCGCGAACTTTCTGGATGATCACCTGCTTGGCCGTCTGGGCCACGATCCGTCCCAAGGTTTCGCTCTCGTCGAGCGGCTCGCCGTTGTGCGTGCCGGAAATCGAACCGTCGGCACGGTCGATGCCGACGACCACCTCCTGGTCCTCCCCGTATTGCTTCTTGGCGGCGGAGACCAGGGCAGCTTCGATGGCCTGGAAAACGATCTCCTTCTCGATGTTCTTTTCGCGGTGAATCGTATCGATGATTCGCAGCAGCTCGCTTGGGTTCATGGCGGACTCTTTCGGCGCCCGTGGCGCTCTCATTTCGAATTGTCGGAATGTAACAGCCAAAAAAGTGGAAAACGCCGGCTAGTTCTTCTCCTGTGGGTAGTTTACAGTCCCCCCTCTTCGTAGGTTCACACCCGTCCGCGCGTCGAACCAATGGATCCTCCGCGCGTCGAACCAAACCTGCACGCGATCGCCGGGCCGTGACTCCGCCCGGGTCGTCGCCTTCGCCCACAACACCTGTCCGCCTTCCGTCCCACCAACCTGTCCGCCCTCCGTCCCACCAACCTGTCCGCCCTCGGCCCCACCAACCTGCCCCTGCGGCCCGCGTTCCTCCCCCAACGGCCTGAGGTGGATGATCGTCGATTCGCCCAAAGGTTCGATGGCCACGACCTCGGCGGTGCCCGCCGGAACCCCGTTTCCCCCTCGATGCATGGAGATGTCCTCCGAACGAATTCCCAACGTCACGTTACAGTCCACCGAAGGAGACTCCTTCGAACCCAACCCATCCAACCAGCGAACGTCGATCACCACGTTCCAACCCTTTCCGGCGAATCGCTTCTCGCAAGTCCGCTGGCCTATTTGCCCAACTCCGCTGTTCATGAAATCAACCCATTTCCCTTCGACCAAATTCATCGGCGGGCTGCCGACGAAGCCCGCCACGAAACGATCGGCGGGCCGGTCGTAAACCTCCTGTCCAGGTCCGACCTGTCTGACTCGACCGCGCTCCATCACCGCGACCCGATCAGCCAAAGCCAAAGCCTCGATCTGATCGTGTGTCACATAAATCATCGTCGTCGCCAAACGCGTGTGGAGCCGCCTCAGCTCGCGACGCATCTCCACTCGCAACTGGGCGTCCAGGTTCGACAACGGCTCGTCGAACAGGAACGCCGCCGGCTCACGAACGATCGCTCGTCCGAGGGCCACTCGCTGCCTCTCTCCGCCCGACAATTCGGCCGGCATTCGGTCGAGCAAGCCTTCGATCCCCAAGCACGAGGCCGCCTGCCGGACTCGTGCTTCGGTCGAGTCGAGCTCGGCCGCAGGGGACCGTGACCGCGCCGAATCGGCGGCTGCCGCCCTTGCGACCAGGCGCCGCCCGATTCGTCGGAACCATCCTCCGTAACGTAACTTCAACCCAAATGCCAAGTTGCCACGTACCGTCAGGTGCGGGTACAAGGCACAGCTTTGAAACACCAACGCGATGTTTCGCCGCTGGGGCGCGTCGCCGTTGACGACGCGGCCCCCGATGCGGATCGTGCCGGCTGAAGCTCTTTCCAGCCCGGCGATTAGCCGCAATGTCGTCGTCTTACCGCAGCCGCTTGGACCGAGGAGCACCAACAGTTCCTGGTCGCGGACCTCCAAATCAAGGTCCTTGACGGCCACGACGCCACCGGGGTAGACCCTCGACACGCCCTCGAGGACCACTCCGGCCATGTTGCCTTGCCGCTTTGTAAGCTTGAGACGACAAACCAGACCCGACGCCACAAACCTAAAACGATACCCGACGCCACAAACCCAACCGGCCTGCGCAGCAGGCCGGCTTCCAGCGTCGGCGACCGCTCGAAAACTCCCCGCCAACGGCGACGGAATTGCCTTTCGGCCATGAACTTAGCCAACGCTGGAATGCAATAAAGATAGCGACCAGCCTAGGGGGTGTCAAGCTGCAACGTCCTGATCACCGCGGCAAGCGAATCAGCGGGGAACACCCTTCGTGGCGCTGGTCTTTCATGGTATGGTATGTCTTGCCACGAGAAAGTGGTGGCTGGCGGCAGAGCCTAAGCGATGCCCCGGCTAATAGCGACCGGGGCATCGTTTTGGCTCTGCCGGCTCTGCCCCAGCCACCGTGAATGTCTCATTTTCGGCCGCGTGAAGTACATCAGCCGCGAATCCCGAGATTGCCCATGTATTACCTGAACGTCATACTCACAGTCAAGGACGCTGGCCGCGTCGAAAGCATCCGCGAATTGCTGGCCCAGCAAGGGAGGCTTTCGCGCGACGAGCCTGGCTGCCTGCGCTTCGAGGTCTATCAATCGCAAAACGAGCACCGGCGGTTCGTGCTGGTCGAAACCTGGGAAACCAAGGCGGCCTGGGAGGTTCATCGCCAGGGCAAGGCCGTTAGCGAGATTTACCTACCGCAAGTCATTCCGCACGTCGAACGCGATTCGCACCCGTGTGCGCTCATCGAGTAAAGGCATCACCTTCATCACCTAGACGGAGAAAAGTCATGTGCCGTGAATTGCTGCTCGTTACGCTCTTGCTGGCTGTCGATCATGGCAGTCCCGTGCAGGACATACGGCATAAGGCGCCGGACTTCGACAGTTTTGCCGAGGCCCTGCACATTATCCAGAAGAGTGGGACCATTGATCTTTCCGGTGACATGCCGTCTGCCAGGATCGAGATCGAACTCTACAGAGAAGGCAAGAAGTTGGCGACCCGTTTGGAATCGCTTGGCGTGGCAAGCGAAAAAAACAACGACTGCATTCGGTTCGCCGTGAATCTCATTGACACGGATTTTCTCACACTCGGTGACGGCAAGAAAGGACACTGCCGACTGCACATGAAACTGAGCATCAGCGGCGGCGGCCGTTCAACCATTGCAACCACCATGCTCGACGTCCCGAAAGAAGAATGCGACCTGAGCAAGATGACAGGCGGCAGCGATTTTGGTCCGGAAGCAAGCAACAAAGACCGAATCCCGTTGTTCTGGATGATCGACAGCCGAACCGCCTCGCGCATTGGCGGAAACACGCCGGAAGCGGTCGTCAAGAACAATCCGAAAGGTGACTTGGCGATTGTTTACATTACGTCCGATTGAGTGAACAGCGTGCTCGCGAGCTGAACCGACACAGTCGGCTCGTTCCGGCTAACAGAACACCCGATTCGCTTGGGTCTCCAATCAGTTACGATTCTCCGGGAAGCAGATCCGCAAAGATCATGACACCTCGGGAGCGGTGGGATGGTCGAGCTCCGGATCCTCGGCGAAACGCTGGAGATCCTCCGGTGTACCGGTCCACTTGATGAGACCGGCCGACTCCGCCACCCAGTTGGTCTTGCGGCGAACCGTAACCTCAACGGGTTCATGTTCCGGGAGCGGCAAAGGAGCGGCCAGTTTGAGACTGCCGTCCTCATAGATCGCGTCAATCGTAATTGCCATTACGGTCGAGACCCCAAGGGCGGAGAACTCACGGAGCTAAACTCTTACGATAACACAAAACCGCGGACGGGACCACAGGACCTACTGATCAAGCTGATTGAGTTCAAACGCGCCGTCATGGCGCCGCCCAACTCGTCGCGGGCGGGAAGGTGCCGGACGTTCCTTGACGCCGCCGCGCGCCGCCGACGTTGCCGCGCGCCCTTTGTGAAGTCATCTCCGGCGGCGGCCGTGAAACCGCGCGACCGCCCGCGGCAAAAACTCCTGGTGCTCCATCGACAATCGCTCCACGGCCCACAGGTCACCGTCAGCGCCGGGGGCACAAAGGAGTGTGGCGCGGCAATGAACCGCCCCGCCGGGCGCAGTCAGCGCGGTTTCCAATGGATCGTCCATGGCTGCTTCCTCTGGGGGTCGTGGAGACGCAGGAGTTTTTGCCGCGAGCGTAACCTTCTGACGCCTGCCGATGTCGGCATCCGGCAAAGTCTCTTCGGCCTTTTTCATTCCTTCTTGTCGCTGCGCGACACGAGGGCCGTTACTTTCTCCTTCCTCCTTCATCCCTCATCCTTCATCCTTTTTCACAGCACCGTCAGATCGCGCGACAGCACCAGGCAGGCCAACGCCTGGAGCACGACGAACACTGCCACGGCTATACCTCGGCGCCGCGGGAGTTCGGTCAATGGCTGCGCGGCCAAGGCCACACCGAGCGGCATCAGGAACAGCCAGAGCCGGGCAACCTCGCCCAGGTTCTTGCCCGAGAAATTCAGAAGCAGCACGACCACCAGCCAACTCACCAGGAGCGCATCGAATCGGGTACGTCGCGCGATCGCGCGCAGCTCACTCGACGCGCCTACGGCCAACAACACGGCGGCCGGCAGACCCAATGCCACGGCCAGCTCGATGAGGTTGACGCAAACCCAATACGAATAGGTCCGATTCATGTGTTGATAGAATTCGGCGTTCTTCGCCAGGTTGATCGACCAGGTCTGAAAAACATTGTGGCCCCAGCCCAAGTGGAGTACGAGAGGTCCAACCAGCCATCCGGCCGCCGCGGCACCTGCCAGGCGGCACAGCCCGCCGTGCCGGGTTGGGAAGGAGAAGGTCGCGTCCGACGATGCCTGGCTTCGGCCGGCGACGATCTCGAGCAAGGCGTAAACGCCCGCAAACGCCGCGACGGCGGCGAACACCAGCGAAGTGAACATGCCAAGAAACAGCAACAGTCCGGCGAAGGCGGCCGACAACGTGCTGCGCGCGCCGACGGCGTGCGAAACAACCGCCAGCGTCAGCGCCGCGACGGTCGGGTAAACCGTGTCGGACCGTGGCGCGAACAAGATGCCGGCCGGAACCAAACCGGCGACGGCCGCCGCCACCCAAGCCGCCGATCGACTTCCGCGCCGTCGCACGAGCCAGGCGATCGGCAACACCACCAATGCCGCCACGGCGCGGCTGCCTAGGGCCGCGACCGTGATCGTGGCACGGTCGGCCGGCGGGATGAGTAGCCCTCCCGCGCGTTCGATGTGATCGAAAGCAAGGGTCATGTCGTTCGGCGCGATCCGGCAAATCCGAAGGGCGGTGCCGGGGTGCGCGTCGAACCAATTCAGCAAAACGCGATAGGAGATGAACCAGCCTGGCGGGTGCGTCGAAATGTGGTCGGGACGGTGCGCGGCCAGGAAACGGTTGTAGTGACGCAGCAGCGAATCGACGCTGCCGACTTCGTGACGCGCCACCCAATACGGTCCGCTGATCTGCTCGTGGTAGAGCGCCGTGGCCCATTTGTAGAGACCCTTCGGCGCAACGGATTCCGCTTCGATCTGAAAAGCGGCTACCAGCAAAGTAGTGCAGCCAATCGACGCCAGCCAGACGCGGCGCGAGGTGCCTTCGATCCAATTCAACCCCCAGGCCGTCCAGGCAGCCAACAACAATGCCAGGAAGAGGGCGATGCCCTGGGCGGCCCAGGGAGTCACGCGCTCGACGGGCAACCGCTCCCAAGCCCACTGGCCGGGAACTCCCAGCGGCAGGTCGCGGCCGTGCAGCGCGAGCTCACAAGCGAGCACCGCGACGCCCGCCACGGCCAAGGCCGTCCACGTGGCGATGGCTTGCCGGCTCGAACCGCGCGACTCGGAAGTTGTCGTCGTATGGCGCATCCCACATCCGTCGCAATCAAATTGCGATTCAAGGTCCGTTGGCGGCCTGGACACAATGTACCCCAAGGTCCGTTCCGAGTTCCACCGGCCCCACGCGAAAGTGGTGGCTGGTGGCAGAGCGTAAGCGATGCCCCGGCTAGAAAGCAACCAGGTATCGCTTAAGCTTTGCCCCAGCCACCGTGTATGCCTCACTCTCGAACGCGTGAAGTATCAATAACGACCCGGCCGAACGAGGGGGAATAAATCTTGGGGGATTTATGCGGGATGGGGTGACAAATCGGACGATATCGTGTAACCTATTCGGGTACTAGCGGCTATCGCCCTCGTTTTCGAACACCCTGGTTATGGAGGCTCTCATGAAGCGTTGGATCACTGCAAGTGCTGTACTGGTGGCATTGTTGACCGTTTCGGTCTACGCCGCCGATGTCAAGCTCGACGGAATCAAGTGCCCGCTGTCGGGAAAGCCGGTGAAAGCCGACAAGACCGTCGACTACAAGGGCGCCAAGGTCTATTTCTGCTGCGAGAACTGCCCCAAGGCGTTCGACGCGAAAAAGAACGCCACGAAGGCCAACTTGCAGCTTGTCCAGACCGGACAGGCGAAGCAGGAAAAGTGCCCGTTGGCCGGCAAGGACGTGAATAAGGACACCGAGACCGACGTGAGCGGCGTCAAGGTGTCGTTCTGCTGCAACAACTGCAAGGGCAAAGTGACCAAGGCCAAGGGTGACGAACAGCTCGATTTGGTCTTCGGCGAATCGGCATTCGAGAAGGGCTTCAAGGTCACCAAGAAATAGCGGTTCGCCGAACAGGCGTTCGCACCTGGATGCGCGGCCGGTCTTCCGGCTGCACCTCGAAGCGCACGGGCGTCCCGCAAGGGGCGCCCTTTTTTTTCGACGCGCTCAAACGCTAGGATCGATCAAATGATGCCACCGGCTTGCCCGGTGGAAACTCACGTTGGCAGCTACGATCCGCGGGCCCAACTCTCCCCTCCCACCCGATTGCCCTGCCGCTGCCAAAGGCAGCGGCAGGGCAATCGGGGGTAG
>Ga0307373_10007058_pt1 | contig 17643 bp, 14 predicted proteins | sample OX2MG_FD_202534 | JGI IMG/M metagenome (GOLD analysis project Ga0307373, IMG submission 202534) | Soil microbial communities from Risofladan, Vaasa, Finland - OX-2 | ecosystem: Environmental > Terrestrial > Soil > Coastal area > Acid sulfate soil | place: Finland: Risofladan, Vaasa | collected... | reverse complement strand
CTTGGCCTACGCCGGCGAGGCGGGCAAGCGGGTCCCGGTGCCGCTCATCCAGGCCTTCGACAGCTTCGTCATCTTCGGAATCCTGATACTGATCGAGCGCTACGTCCGGAACCGACCGGTCGGCTTCGTGGTGTCGGCCACGGCCGCCTTGTGGGGCCTGGGCCGGTTCTTCGAGGAGAACGTCTTTCTCCGGCAGAACGACCACGTCGGCTCCTGGTTGGTGCAGGGGGCGGGGATCGTCCTCTTCGGCGCCGGGCTGGTCACGATGGTCGTGCTCTGGCGTCGCCCGCGACCGGTTCCCGACGCGGGCCGAGATCCGGACGAGGACGGGGACGATATGGTCGAATCGCCCTCCGAATCGGCCGATTCTGCCGTCGAGGTCTGAGGCCTTATCGTCGCCGTCAACTGAGCGGCGTCGCCGGACCTACCGCTCGGGATCGGCGGGGCGACCGGGGCCGGGCGGTCCGGCGAAAGCCTGGGCAATCGACATCCACTCGGTGGCGGCCTCGCCAACGACGACGAGCGTGGTGTCAGAGATGTTGCGGCGTTGCGTGACCACCAGGCAGAAGTCGAGCGCCGAGCCCCGGATGCTGTCGGGTACAGCGTCGCCGGCCTTCCACTCCCAGAGTTCGTCTCCCGGACCGGTCAGGGCGACGTCCACGGGCGAGGACGGCGGTTCGATGCCCCGCGCCACATAGGAGAAGGGACGTGTCCTGACCCCGAGGTGGGCGATATGCCGGAGTCTGGCGGTGGGGACCCTCTGTACGGCCAGGGCGTCGGCGACGTCCTGGCCGTGGGCCCACGTCTCCATGAGCCGGGCCGACACGAACGAGAGCGCCCCCATGGGTGGACCGAACCAGGGTATGCGAGCGCCATCGGGTAGGGACCGGGCTTCAGCCACCATGGCGTTGCGGCTCTGGCGCCACCACGCCAAGAGCTCCGGGCCGGCGATGGTTCGACCACGCCGAAGATGCTTCTCCATCGGGTCCGCAGCAGACATGGCTGCCTCGACCAGGGCGGCGAAGGCGGTGGGGTCCGTCATGGCCATGACGGAGGCTTCGTCGAAGAAGGCCAGATGGCTCACCTGGTCCCGAACCGCCCACCCCGTGGCCGGCGTCGGCACATCCCAGCCGGACTCGTCGATCGAGCCCACCAGGTCGTCGAGATCCGAGTGCTCGGCATCGAGATCGTCGAGGAGCACGCCCAGTGTCGTCGATCGAGGGTCCACGCCGACAAGGTAGTCCCGCCGATTGCGTAGGCAATCAAAACGGTCTCCGGTACTCTGGTGGTGTGTCGACCGTGTACTGGCTTGATGAGCTGGAAATGCAGGCCTGGCGGTCACTGCTGAGCGCCCACTCCCGGTTGATGGCTCGCCTGGACGCCGAGCTCCAGGCCTCACAGGGGATGTCGGTCTCGGACTACGGAGTGCTCGTCCAGCTGTCGGAGGCCGAAGACGGCCGGATGCGGATGAGCGAATTGGCCGATCGCCTCCTTCTGTCTCCGAGCGGCCTCACCCGGCGATTGGACGGCCTCGTGACCGCCGGACTGGTCAACCGGGCCCGCTGTCCCACCGACCGCCGGGGGGCCTTCGCCGTCCTGACCGACGCCGGTCGGGCTCGCCTCGAACTCGCGGCACCGGACCACGTCGAGCAGGTCCGGCGGCACTTCGTCGACCGGCTCAGCCGGCGACAGCTGGGGGCATTGGTCGACGCTCTGGACAAGGTGACGAACTCTCCACCCTGCGGGTAGCGACAATCCCCAGCCGGTTTTCGCCGCCCGGACCGGAGAAGGCAACATGTGGCCCTTGCCCCGTCACCCGAGCGACGCTCCCGGCGCGAGCTACTCCCCTGCCTCCGGCTCCGCTGGTGATGCCGAGACGACGAGCCGGGCGGACGATGCGCCGGAGTCGGCTCGCAACGGTGACGGATACGGCGAAGAAGCCGAGCGGTACACCCGGTCGAGGCGCTGGCATCTTCAACTCATCGCCATCTCACTTGTGGGACTGGCCCTTCGGATCGGTTACGTCTTGCTGTACCGACGTCATGCCGCGCCGACCGGAGACGCCTTCTTTTACCACTACCAGGCCAATTTGCTTGTCAGCGGCAAGTGGTTCATCAATCCCTACCAGTACTTCTACTTTCGTCACGCCGTTCCGGCCGCCGACCATCCACCGCTGTGGACCCTCGTCCTGGCCTTGGCGTCGTTGGTCGGGGTCAAGAGCTTCTTCGGCCAGATCCTCTGGAGCTGCCTGGTCGGATCGGTGGCCGTCTGGCTGGTCGGTCTGGCGGCCCGTGAGATTACGGGGCCCCGTACGGGACTGATCGCCGGCGGCATCGCCGCTGTCTATCCGAATTTCTGGATCAACGATGGCAGCTTGTTGTCGGAAACCCTCGTCCTGGCCCTGACCGCCCTCACCGTCTTGATGTTTTACCGACTCTGGAACCGTCCGACGTTCTCGAGAGCTGGTTGGTTGGGCTGCGCCTGTGCGCTCGACGCATTGGCGCGATCCGAGCTCGTCCTTCTCGTCCCCGTGTTCGTGATCGGTGCCGGTCTGCTCGTGCGGAGGCAGGGCGTCGTACGTCGACTCGGTTTCTGCGCCATGGCCGCCCTGGCCGCCGGTGCCACCTTCGTGCCGTGGTACGCCTACAACCAGTCACGCTTCAGCAATTCGGTACCCCTGTCCAGCCAGCTCGGAGTTACCCTGGCCACGGCTAACTGCAACGCCACCTACTACGGGAAACTCCTCGGCTATTGGTCCCTCGGGTGCGCCCTGCGCGTCCACACGACCAAGGGAGCGGATCCATCGGTGCAGGATCATGAGTACCGTGAAGCGGCGATCCACTACGCGGAGCGTCACAAGAGTCGTGTTCCCGTTGTCGTCGCCGCCCGATTGGGGCGCGAACTCGACCTCTACCGACCCCTGCAGCAGATCGACCTTGAATGGTCGATTCTCGCACGACCCCGTCTTCCCGCCTACATCGGGATGGGCGCCTATTACCTCTGTTTTGTCCTCGCCATCGCCGGACTTGTGGTTCTGCGCCGGCGGCGGATCCCCGTGTCCCCGTTCGTAGCGTTCATGGTCGTTACCCTGCTCGTGGCCGCAGCCACCTTCGGGCAAACCCGCTATCGAACCGCCCTCGATGCCGCCATTGTGATCTTGGCCTCCGTCGCGATCAGCCAGTTCTTCAGCCCGACAGAGCGGCGACAGCGGCGCGGAAAGCACGCTCTTCGGTCCGCGACCGTCTCGACGCCGAGCACCGAGACCAGTGACCACGACCGTTCGAACCCCGATGCCACTGGTGGTCCCGAAACCGGGGCCCATTCCCTCGCCGGGCACGTCGAAGCGGAGCCGTGGCCAGCCAAAACGAGCCGGTCTCAGGCTGTCGACCACCTCCCCGGTGGTGCATCCGGCGGAGGCTAGCATCGCGGAGATCGGCCCGGTTGAGGAGTTCGGCAATGAATTTCACGCGTGACGTCGCAGTGGTCGGAGGGTGTGGCCACGTCGGGCTGCCGCTCGGACTGGCGTTCGCCGACCGTGGACTCGAAGTCGCTCTCTTCGACCTCAACGAAGAGGCCGTGGTCGGCGTGATGTCGGGCCAGATGCCCTTTCAGGAAGCCGGTTGCCAGGACGTGCTAAATCGGGTGGCCGGCACTCGGCTCACGGCGAGCACGGATCCCTCCATCGTCAGCACGGCTGAGAACGTGATCGTGGTCATCGGCACTCCGGTCGACGAACATCTGAATCCGGATCCGAACGTCGTGGCCGGGGCCGTCGCCGACCTGGCTCCGCACCTGGTCGACGGACAACTCCTCGTCCTCCGCTCGACTCTCTTTCCCGGCACGACGGCCCTCGTCGAACAGGAGCTGGCGCGCATCGGTCTGCACCTAGACGTCACCTTCTGCCCGGAGCGAATCGCTGAAGGTAAGGCTATGACCGAGCTCTACGAGCTCCCGCAAATCGTTTCCGGACGATCCGATCCGGTTCTGCAAAGGGCCGAGAAGCTCTTCCGCAATCTCGCCTCACAAATGGTCCAGCTCTCGCCCGAAGAGGCCGAACTGGCCAAGCTCTTCACCAATACCTGGCGATACATCAAGTTCGCAACGGCCAATCAGCTCTTCATGATGGCCAACGACTTCGGGCTCGACTACGAGCGCATTCGAACGGCATTGGCCTTCGATTATCCACGCGCCGCGGACCTTCCTCGAGCAGGCTTTGCCGCCGGGCCCTGTCTTCTCAAAGACACCATGCAACTGGCCGCCTTCAACAACAACAATTTTGTCCTTGGTCATGCGGCCATGTTGGTGAACGAGGGACTCCCCCTCTACATGGTCTCGAGGCTGGAGCACCGATATCCTCTCAACGACCTGACAGTGGGAATTCTCGGGATGGCGTTCAAGGGCGAATCTGACGACACCCGCTCCAGCCTGAGCTACAAGCTCAAACGTATCCTGCGATTCAAGGCACGGGAAGTTCTCTGTACCGACCCCTTCGTGTCCACCGACCCGGATTTGCTTTCCCTGAACGATGTCATCCAGCGTTCTGATCTGCTCATCGTGGCTGCTCCGCACAGGGCCTACAAGGGCCTAAAGGCGACAGTGCCTGTCATCGACATCTGGGGGGCTGAGGGCGAGGGTACGCGACTGTGAAGCCGAGAGTTTCCATCATCGTGACCGCTTATAACGAAGGTGAGGAGATCGTTCCCTACCTTGACCGGCTCTTGGAATCCGTTACCCTTCCTTGCGAAGTCCTCGTCGTGTTCGACTCCGCCGAGGACACGACAGCTCCCTGGGTGCAGAAATATGCCGGTGACGACGAGCGCGTCGTTCCCACGCTGAATACGTATGGACGCGGACCGGCTCGAGCCATCCGCTTCGGATTCGACCACGCCAAGGCCGACGTGGTCGTGGTGACGATGGCCGACGGTTGCGATGATCCGATGCAGATCGATCCTCTTGTTCGTCTCGTGGAGCGAGGCGTGGTCGTCGCCGCCGCCTCCCGCTACATGCGCGGTGGACAGCAAATCGGAGGACCGGTACTGAAAAGTTTGCTCTCCCGTCTCGCCGGGCTCTCGCTGCATCTCCTGACCAGAGTGGGCACGCGTGATGCCACGAACTCCTTCAAGGCCTACTCGGTGGAGTTCGTCCGGCAAGTAGGCATCGAGTCCGATCATGGATTCGAAGTCGGCCTCGAACTCGTGGCCAAAGCTCGTCGTCACCGATTGCCGGTCGCCGAACTTCCGACGATCTGGCTGGAGCGGAGCTTCGGACAGTCGAACTTCCATCTGGCAAAGTGGATTCCGCGGTACCTCCGGTGGTATCTCTATGCATTCGGTCCGAAGCCCTCTCACGGCTCCTCTTCGCCTGACGATCTGAGCACCTTTGGCCCCAAGACACCGGAACGGCCCTAGCCACGCGCCGGCGGCTCACCAAATGAAGCGGAAGGGCAGAAATCGATGAGCAGAGTCCTGGTCAGTGGATCAGCCGGCTTTATCGGCGGTTACGTGGTGGAGGAACTACTGCGGCGCGGGCACGGTGTCGTCGGAATCGACAACCTCTCGAAATACGGCCCGGTGACGAAATCGTTCGACGACAATCCGGCTTACCAATTTGTGGAGGGGGACTGCCGAGACGTCGATCTCATGACAAGGGTCGCAAGCGAGTGCGATCAGTTCATCGCCGGAGCGGCAATGATCGGTGGCATCTCGTACTTTCACACCTATGCCTACGACTTGCTGGCTACGAACGAACGTATCATCGCCGCATCCTGTGATGCCGCCATTGCTGCCCACGAAGCGGGCACGCTCGAGAAGGTGACTTTTCTCTCCTCCTCGATGGTGTACGAGTCGACCGACCAATGGCCGTCCTACGAGGGACAAGAGCGGACTATTCCACCTCCGTTGTCGTCGTACGGCTTCCAAAAGCTGGCCGTCGAGTACTTTGCTCGTGCGGCTCATGACCAATACGGCCTTCCCTATACGATCGTGCGACCCTTCAATTGTGTCGGCATCGGTGAGAGCCGTGCTCTCGGGGACACGGAGATCCTTTCGGGCAACGTCAAGCTGGCCATGAGCCATGTCGTTCCCGATCTGGTGCAAAAGGTCCTCAAAGGCCAGGACCCCCTCCACATCCTCGGCGACGGTAGCCAGATTCGGCACTATACCTACGGCGGTGACGTCGCCCGGGGCATCGTGGACGCCATGGAGAACCCGGCAGCCCGTAACGAGGACTTCAACGTGTCGACCGCTCATTCAACGACCGTCCTCGAGTTGGCTGAACTGATCTGGCGCAAGATAAACGGCCCCGCCGCCACCTTCCGCTTCGTCTGCGACCCGGGATTCGAACACGATGTGGCCAGACGGATCCCTTCGACCGAAAAGGCCGAGCGGGTTCTTGGATTCAAAGCCACCACCCCTCTCGAAGAGATGCTCGATGAGGTCATACCCTGGATCGCCGCCGCGATCCAGGAGGGGGCGATCTGAGCTCGCACGATTGTGACGACCACCCCACCCACTGCGGAACGTCGTGGCCATTCGGCGACACTTTCTTCCCCGGAAGTCGTCCGAACTAACAACCCTGACACGCCCACTCTCCACACGGACAGGGCGCGGTTCTACGGCACGACCGCCGTGACGGCGACAATCGCCGCCGTCTACGTACTCTTCGTGGCCCATTACTCAATCAACGTCATCTTCTGGGACGAATGGGACAGCGTGCCCATCGTCCATGCCGCGCTTCACTCGCACCTAACGTTGAGCGCCCTTTGGGCCCAACATAACGAGAATCGCATCCTCCTCCCCAACCTGGTCGTCGTGGCATCGGCTCTGGTGGAGCACTACAACTCGAAGTCGATAATCCTTCTCGGCGCATTCTCATTCGTCGCCAGCTTCGTCATCTTGTTGGTGATCTTCCGGCACTACCTGAGACATGCCCTGACGCCGATCCACGTGCTGACACTGGGTGTCGTCTGGTTCAGTCTGGAGGATACGGAGAACTCGCTGTGGGCATTTCAACTCGCCTGGTATCTGATCGTCATCTTTCTCCTGGCCATGATCTTCCTGCTCGCCCCGCAGCGCCGGCACCGTAATTTGGTCGTCGCCGGCGCTGCGTTATTCGCCATCGCGGCATCGATGTCCTCTCTTCAAGGCCTGCTCCTGTGGCCGGTCGGGCTGATCTGTCTTCTGTGGAGTCGGACTCGCGAGCGGAGACTGATCATCGAGTGTGCGGTGTGGTTGGTTATGTGCGGCATCACCGCCGCGCTCTACTTTCACAACTTCAACTTTCAGACAACCGGAAGCTCGCCCGGCTTCGCATTGCGACATCCCTTCGGAATGGCCAAGTTCTTCTTGGCCTCCCTCGGAAACGTGGTACCGACCACGCACAGCAATCTTCGGATACACGAGCTCATTGGCGCCGTGGTCTTCATCGGTGCCACCTTCGTCGTAGTGCAGTCCTTTCGCGACAAGACGATGCGTGATCGCAATCCGTTGCCAATCGCGCTCATCTCGTTCGGCGTTCTCTTTGACGGATCCATCGTCCTCGGCCGGATCAGCTTCGGCATCGGCGAGGCACTCTCGCCGCGGTACACGATGGCAAACCTGCTCGTTTTGACCGGCATTGTTGTCTTTGCTTGGGGGTACTCGCGACCCACGACACATCTCACCCGACACGCGGTACGACCGACAACCGCGCGACGCGTCGGATTCATCCTTCTAGGCCTCTTTCTGGTCGTGCAGGTTGTCGACGGGACGGCGTATGGCATATCCAGCGGACGAACATACCGTCAGAACCGGCTCACAGCGGCTCGCATCGTCGTCAATCTGGACAGAATCCCGGGACCCGAGCAACAACGACTGGCCGCCAGCTACGTCTTTCCGAACGTCACCGCCCTTCGTCCCTTCTTGCAGGAAGCGCGGAGTGACAACCTGAGCGTGTTCGCACCCGGTCCCTACCGCTTCTACCGGCTCCAAGGTCCTCCGTCCACTTGACGCCACCCTCGCGCAACACCCCCGACGGGGAACCCACCGAGGAAGGCTGCCAACCGAAAGAAGAAGGGCTTCCCGCGTGACGCAGGAACGGACGAGACTCGGCACCGCCCGCCATCGGCCCGCACACGCGCAGCACGCGGTCGCTGAGCCGTGGTGGCGCCCGACGCTGCGTTTTGCTCTGGCTCTGGCCGTCGGTGGAGCGCTGACTGATCTGGCATGGCGTCATATCGGGACACACCTCTCGGTGACGACTGACATCGTGGGCCGTACAACCTTCGCCGACTTTGACATCTACCGATACCTGGATCGCTTCTACGACATCGCTCTCGTTTTCCCCGTCCTGACGACTCTGGTCTATCTCCTGATCGCCCGATTCGGGACACTCCGAGCATCCAAAGCACGCCGTCCGTGGCCCCCGGATCTGGACGCCTCCGATACCGTCGTCGGTCTCGTACAAAGACACGAGAGCCAGGTCGGACCGGATCCTGCGGTCGACGGTACCACTCTCGGGTTTTCCTCATTCTTCTGGGCACTCGCCCGGATGCTGCTTCCGGCACTGACCGTGGGCTTCGAAGTCAATGCGACGCGCACCGTGTACATCACCCGGCTGACCCGCTCCTGGATCGGTGCCGGTCTGGCCTACGTTGTCGTTGTCGTTGTCGTCGCCGTCGCCGTCTGCCTCCGTCGTCGTGTCCGGGCCACTACTGGTGCACCACACGACCGCGTGGACATCGGCTCGTTCCTGGCCCGAAATCTCGTCGTGGATCTGGCACTCATGAACTCGGCCGCCTCGATCGTCGTCATCCCTCTCTTCGTCTTCGTTTCGTCCCGAACGGCCGTCACGGTGGTCACCAACGGACATGTCACTCACTACCCGTGGTTTCCCCTGTGGCTGGGCGCACTCACCACCCTGGCGGTAGCGGCCGCTTTGGTGCGTGCGCTCGGTCGAGCCCGCGATGCCGGGTCCCGCCTGCGGGTGGAACGGCGCACCCTCTTCCTGGTCGTGGTCCCAGTGCTCGTCTTCATGATCTCTGCGGGAGTCCAGGGAGCTCAGGGCCCATTCCAGGCTTTTGACGACGCCCAGGCGATGGTGGGAGCTCAGCTCAGTTTCGGGCACGGTCTATGGCCGTGGAAAGACCTCTTTCTGCTTCACGGTTTCTTAGCCGACGATCTCTACGGCGGTATAGGGATGTGGGTCCTGTCCCCCACCCGGTGGGGATCGAACGCCGGGCTGTCGCTCCTCGTTGTGCCATTCACCTTGATGGCGCTCTACGGTTTCATCGTCTACTTCTCGAGAAAGAACCGGTTGCTTATGTTCGCCGGCACTCTTGCTCTGGTGCTCGGCCTGATCCAGGGCTGGGCCATTACCCGTTACATGCTGCTTCCGGTCGTCCTTATCCTCTTCGACCGGGTCCTGCGGCAGGGAAGCTGGGCTCGCTGCACCCTGCTCATGGCGAGTGTCGTCTTCATCTCGATCGTCACTCCCGAGGCGACTCTGATCATGTTGGGCGTCCTCGCCACCCTCATCGCCGCCGAAGTCGTCCACCGACCCCGTCGAGAGCAATTTCGCACGAGCTTTTCGCGGACGATCCGCTGTCTGGTCACAGGTGCCGGATTCACGCTCGCCTGGGTCGTGTTTCTGATTGCAACAGACACTCTGTCCGGATTCATCGCCTACTACCAGACCACCATCAGCGGACACGAATTGTGGGGGGCATATTCCCCACAGTGGTCACTCACCGGAGCACCCTGGCTGACGGTCGAATTCGCACTGCCGGTCTTTCTCTTCCTGATGACCGCCTGGAGAGTCGTGGGCAAGCTCCGGCGTCGGACGGCATGGCGTCCCATCGAGTGGGTCATCGTGGCTTCGTCGACGCCGGTGCTCCTCTTCTATCCAGTCGTCCTCGATCGCATGGACGGCGGACATGTCAATGAGGTCTTTCAGACCCTCATCCCATTCGTCGTGCTTTGGGCCATCGAGATCGCGGGCACGGCCGACACGCTGATCGTCTGGGCCGGATCGTGGTTGATCCGTCGTTGGAGAGCGACGGCCCACCTTCCCTTGCGTGCTCCGGTGACATTTCTGTCCATCTTCGCCATCGCCTTCGGCTCACCGATCTCCATTGCTTCGTGGAAGGACATCCCCGGTCATTTCCACCCCCTCGTTCCGGCCAATCCACCGTCGGTGCTCCCGCTCGGTTACACAGTCCCCAGCGCTATCCAAATCCCGGAGATCACCGATCTGGGCAAAGTGCTAGATCGCTACGCAGGGTCAAACGGCCCCGTGTTCGACTTCACCAACGAGATGGGTATCACGTACTTCCTTTTGAATCGAGTCCCCGGCGCCCGCTTTTACCACGTTGAATCGGCGCAGACGGCGAAGGCCCAGGAACTCGAGGTGAGCGATCTCGAGCACAGCCGTCCCCATATCGTGATCTTCAACGACAACACCTTCGGCCTGCCGATTTACGACGGCATCTTCAGCATGGAACGCAACTACCTGGTGAGCCAGTACATCCTCGACCACTACCGTCCCCTCCTCGACACCCACGGGCAACTCATCCTCTTACGCGACGACCTCTTCTCCCATGCCCAACCGCTCCCACACTTGAGCGCCCCACCGGTCACCTCTGACCTCTACTTCGACCTGCCTTCGTGCGACTGGGGATACGTCCCGAACTTCCTTGTGCACCCGAAGCCCGAGGAAACAGGGGGGGCGCTGACTCTATCGGCCCGACGCACCGGCACCGGCAACTTCGTCACTGTTACGGGCTGGGCCTTCGACACGGCGGACGGCAAGCCGGCGCGTGAAGTCCTCGCCGTGAGCCGAGGAAAAGTCGTCGGCGCGTTGGCGCCCACCCGGTCACGCACCGACATCGTCAGCATCGTAAACAACCTGGCGGCATCGTCCTCCGGATACCAGCTGCAATTCAGCGTGGCCAGGGCCGCCCCGTACCGGATCTATATCCTCAATGCCGACGGTAGCGTTACGCCACTCCCACCGCCGGCCGGGGATCGCGCTTCCAACCCTGTCGGTCGCAGCGTGACGACTCCCGATGGCGTGGTCCATCCCATACGTCTCAGCGCCCTGGAAGGCTCCATCGATTCGGCCTCGACCATCCCGAAGACGAGAACATTCACCCTGAGCATCCCCGCCGGAACCGACCTGGCCGCCTACCGTTGGATGGAAATGCAATCGGGATCGGGATTCGGTCGCTCAAGGATTGAGGTGACCGACGATCTTGCGGCCGGACCTCCACACCTCATTGCTTTCAACACACTCCCAAGCGTGGGCCGATCTGTCTACACCCGAGTCGGCAGCTGTCTGCAGTGGCACGGCTACCACACGGAACAACTCACCTTGCTCGTCCATGGCCCGTCGTACAATTTCTCGGTCCGGCTTCTCAAGTAGCGGTACGTCGAAGGTCGTAGTCGTGGCAGGCCCGCTCGTGTCTTACTTCGTCTCATCTCAACTATTTCACACCGATGGCGAACTCCGAGATGCCGTATCGGCTGTCGATGATCCGGGTCGGGACATCGGACAGCCGAAGAAGGGGAATCAAGAGAGGTCGGTACCGGGGCAACGCTTTGACGACCTTGTACTGCACGATTCGGGGATCGACCCGGGCAAACGGCAAAGGAGCGGCTTTGAGTCCGACCAGATGCAGCGCTTTGGACCATGCCTGCGGGGACCAGAACGTCACGTGCACGTCGGGGATCTGAGCGTAGTACCACCTGTTGAGAGGTCCATTGACTTTTGCGAAATTCCCGGTGGTGATGAAGAGAAACCCTTTCGGCTTCAAACAGGACGCCATAGACTTGAGCTCCGAAACGGGGTCCACGAGGTGCTCGATCACCTCGATAGCCGTGACTACGTCATATCGCTCGGCCAGCTCCGGCACCGGTCGGGCGATGAGCCCTTTTTGGTCGAGCATCGTCGATGCGTAACCTTCGTCCAACCCGTCGGCCCGGATGCCACCTGCCCTTGCCGTCCGTACAAGCCCTCCGAGTCCCGCTCCCCAGTCCAAAAGCTTCAGATTGTTGGGATCCTGACCACGGGTGAGGGCGATCCTCCTAACCGTGTGCACGATGCCGTTCCACTCCATTTCACGAAACGGATCCCGCCGCCTCGTCGGCGACGTAGTTAATCAGAGGGTCTGCCCCTCGTCCTTCGTAGTACTCGGGTCCATAGAGCTGAGCGAAGTCGGTACGGGGATTTAGCACGAGGCCCATCTGGCACGCGCGGCACACGCCAAGCTCAAAGACCTTCGAGGAAAACGAGGAGCAGATCGGCTCCTCTCGTTGCGGCTGTTCACCACAGATCGGACACGATCTCATAGTCACCTCTTGCTAAGTCGCCAACGCCTTGACGGCCCGACACTCCCGTCCAGAAGGCAGAGGACGGTACCACCGGCAAAGTGGGAAATGGTAGCGCTTCTTTCTCCATCCCCTCGCCTCCGTCGGCACCCTCCGGGCTGCGCCACCCAACGCCCACTATCGAAAGGGACGGTCATCAATTATTCGACTTCCCACTACCGTTCGCCTCGCAGGAATTCGTCGGTCTCTCGCATCGCTGTGCGCGTTCCAATTTCGTAGAAACGATTGACCGCCTCGAATCCATAGAGCATTCCGCTGTCGGCGAGAACGTGCTGGAGGTCTGCCAGCTCCCGGCATTTGGGACTAACCAAATCGAGAGTTTCGGTCGTCAGCCCACCGAGGCCATAGTCGATCCACTCCATATCGGGCGAGCGTCCACGTTTGTCGTATTTCGTCACCAAGCCACCGGCGAAGACGGCGTTGGAAGCCTCCCATCGCCCCTGGTTTCTCAGCACCGCCATGGCCGCCGGCAGGGCGCTCGATCTCCATGAATCGTCAAATGCTCGGTAGTCGATCCGAAGGTACGTATCGCCGTAGAGGGTCAGAAACCGCTCACCCAGCAGCGGCGCTGCTCGGCGGATGGCGCCGAGTGTCCCCTCGAGCTCCGGCCCATCGTGGCTGTAGTCGATGCGGATACCGAGCTGCTCGCTGCCCAGGGTGTTCTCGATTTGCTCCCCGAGGTAGCCGACACACAAGACGACCCGGTGCGCTCCGGCGGCCGCCAACAGGCGCAGCTGGTGCATCAGAAAGGGCTCCCCGGCCACAGGGAGAAGGGGTTTGGGAACATTCTGAACGTCGCCACCGAGGCGGGTGCCCAACCCCCCAGCCAAGATGCACACGGGAGCGAGCTCGAGGTCGGACCCGCTCACGGAGTGCTCGCCCGCGGCGCTGGCGCATCGAGGAGGGCCATCACGCTTATGACGTATCCATCTCACTGAAGAACTGGTCGTCGATGCGCCGTAAGGTGGCAAGATGCGCTGTACTGCGCAGACGCTTCTGAAACGCCGGGTCTCTCCATGGATCCCACTGGGCACTCAGCAACTTTCCCGTGATTCCGGACGAGGCATCCGAGAGAAGGAATGTAACGAGCTCGGCGGCGAGCTGCGGTGAATCACCCTGGGCGGTCTCGCTCGCCACTCGGGTACGCTCGAAATAATCAGCCCCGGCAAGATCGGGACCCGCTCGTAGGGTGGCGTCATGCATGTGGGTCAACACAAACCCGGGAGCGATGCTGTTCACACGGACGCCGTCTTCCTTTAACTCTGCGGCAAGATTCTCGGTAAGGCGCACCACCGCCGCTTTCGATGCGGCGTAAGCGTCGTAACGAGGCATCGGTGAGGTGGCGCCCCCACCGGAAAAAGTGACGATTGAACCACGTCCGGCCCTCAGAGCGTTGAGCCCGGTCATGATGGCCAGCAGAGTACCCGTCAGATTGACGTCGAGCGTTCGGCGAAAGACGTCCACATCCCATGTCCCGATCGGTCCCACCGGTTCGATGACTCCGGCGGCGGTTACAATGCCGTGCAGGATGCCGTCAGGGGCCAAGCGCTCTCGACTGGCCTCCCAGGCTTTGGCATCACATACATCCATGGCCTCGATCTGATGCGGTCCTCCCGGCAATCGCGCCGCGACATCGTGCAGCATCGATGATCGGGCGACGAGAACCAGCTGGGCGCCCTGAGCGGCCAACTCCGAGGCAACGACGAAACCGATGCCGCGACTGGCGCCGGTAACCACGACCCTCCGACCCTCGAGGGACCCCGTCAACGTTGGGCTTCTTCAATACAGCGCCAGGCATAACGCGCCGACGAGAGATCACCAAGCAAGGACTCTCCACTACCGGTGGTGATGGCATCGGTGAAGTGCTCCCATTCCCGGAGCCACGAATCGTCGCGCTCGGGGTATTGGATCTCTTCGATTTCGGGAGGTCCGAGATCGGGACCCATGCGGTAGATCCGCAATTGCTGCGCACCGTAGGAGCGGACGAGACCGTCGACGGCGAATTTCGCTTTCCGACAGTAGATCTCGAGCGAGAACAAATTCTTCCATTCGGTCCAACTGACGTGGAGGAGCGCCCACGGCGAAGAGCAGCCAACTCCGCCGCGATCGCCCAGGACGAGGACGGCATTGTCGTCAACCGGGGCATCCCAGAAATGCGTGCGAAGCAGCGAGCTGTGGAGGGGCAGGTCTCCAAACAACCAGAAGAACAGGTCGAGCAGGTGCATCCCCTGATCGATCACCTCTCCACCGCCCGATTGGGAGGGATCGGACCGCCATTCGCGGTCATACCCGGGCCGACCGCCGTGCCCATAGCGGGCCCGAGCGAACATCACGTCGCCATAGACACCCGAGAGGGCCTCGGTAACGGCTCGCCTGATTCCGGGATGAAACCGGTGGTTGAATCCGACTTTGACGAGTCGGCCCGTGCTTTGCGCTACCGATGCGATCCGGTCCACGTCGGCGACCCCTATACCGGCCGGCTTCTCCACCAGGACATGGGCATTTATCCGGAGCGCGGCGCAGGCCACGTCGGCCAGGCCACTATGGATGACAGCCGCCACGACAACGTCCGGCTGGAGGGCCAACAGCTCCTCCAATGTAAGGCAGGTCACTCCACCAAAATCGGCCGTCAGGGCGTGCGCCGCTTCAGGACGCTTGTCGTAACAACCGACCAGCTCGTCCTGGCCCAGGGCCTCGGCTCTCTTCCGTCCGATCAACCCGCATCCGACAATGGCGACGCGCAGAGACCGTCGGCTCACGCGTACTCGGTCGCGTAGGCGCCACCGAATTCGAACTCGAATGGCAACTCAGGTGCGTCGACCGAGATGAGCGCCTGCCGAGTCTCTTCGGGATGGGGCGTGAAGACGAGGAGAAAGCCTCCGCCTCCCGCACCGACCAATTTGCCGCCCAGAGCCCCGCTCTCGAGGGCGAGGTCGTAGAGACGATCGATCCGGGCGTTCGCCATGCCTTCAGATCTCTTGCGCTTGTTCTGCCAATGCTCATCCATGAGTTTGGCGTAACTGTCGAGATCGCCGGCCAGCAGGAGATCGCGCGATTCGTAGCCCATCTGCTTGGTCCGGTGCAGATTGGAGAGTATCTCGGTCTCCCCCAGTCGAGACCGGGTGTCCTGATCGAAGAGGATTTTCGAGGCCGAACGGGCTTCGCCCGTATAGAAGAGCAGCATATGGTCCTTGAGTCGCCGCAATGTCTCGGGAAGCAACTCGAGCGGCTCAACCTCCACGGTGCCGCCTGTGTGAAAGGTATAGGCGCAGATACCGCCGTGGGCGGCCACGTACTGATCTTGTTTACCGATCGGCTCTCCGAGGACATCGATTTCAATTTCGCAGGCAGCCTCGGCTAACGCATTCTGGGATATCGAAGTGCAACGAGCGTGAGCCAGAACTTTCAGAAGGCAAACGGTGAACGCTCCGGAAGACCCCATTCCCGTCCCCGCCGGTACGTCGGCCACTGAAGCGATCTCCAGCGGGTTGCCCCGCCAGTGACGCCGCAGGGACTCCCGTAGGATCGGATGACGAATCTCCGAGACATGATCGACCTCTTCGATCTCGGAGTACTTCATCCGGTATCGCTTTTGAAACACCGTATGAGCAAGCATATAGACGTACTTGTCGATTGCTCCCGACACCACAAATCCCGTGTGATCCTCGTAATAGGACGGCAAGTCGGTCCCTCCGCCTCCAAGTGAGACTCGAAGCGGGGCACGGCTGAAGATGACGCTCATGAGATCAGGGGCTCCTTCTGACTGGAAATCCTAGAGCTGATTCCGCCAGGCATATTCGTTCGCCTCGAACCAGTCCAAAGTCCGCAGGATGGCGTCCCGGATGGACAGTTGTGGCTTCCAGCCGAGAGCCTGGATACGGGCCGTGTCCAGAAGGATGAGCGGGCTGTCTCCGACCCAACCCAGGTCCCCGCCGGTGTGTTCGACTGTGGGGGAAGCCTTGAGATAGTCGGTGATGACTCCGATCGAATCGTCGACCACCACGGTCTCCTCGGTCCCCAGGTTGTAGACGTGTGCTCCCGGTTCGTTCTCGTGAAACGAAGTGGCCGTCAAGATCGCAGAGACACAATCCTGGACGTAGAGGTACGACTTCTCTTGTCGCCCATCGCCGAGCACCTTCAGATGAGTGGGGTCGCGCTTCAGGGCCCGGTAGAAGTCGAAAACATGTCCGTGCGTGTAACGCTCGCCCAAGATCGAAACAAACCGACAGATGACGGCGGTGAAGTCGTAACCGGTGGCGTAGGCGGAGACGAGTCCTTCGCACGCCAGTTTGGAAGCGCCGTAGAGGGAGGTCTGAACCGGGAAAGGGGCGTCCTCGGGAGTCGGGAATACGATCGGCTCACCGTAGATCGAACCCGTCGACGCAAAGACGATCTGCCTGACGCCAGTCGCTCTCATCGCCTCGAGAACGCGCGAGGTGGCCACCGTGTTCTGCTCGAGGTCGAGTGTCGGATGGTCGAGGCCGTACCGCACATCGGCATTGGCCTGAAGGTGGAAGACCCAGTCGCATCCGGTGAAGGCCCGTTTCAGAAGGTCCTGATCCAACACGTCGCCTTCCATCAGGATGCAGCCAGGGCGCTTCAGAAGATCGCTCACGAACTCCCGCCGGCCGGTCGAGATGTTGTCGACGACGACGACCTCGGCACCTTCCGCCTGCAGCCGGTCAGCCAAGTTGCTTCCGATGAAGCCGGCGCCACCGGTAACGCAGACCCGTGTCACGAAGCTCTACAGGATCAGTCCGGCGGCCAGCGCGTCTCGGTGGAACATCTGCACGGTCTCCAGCGAGAATTGCTCGAGATCCTTCCCCAGGCCGTCGAGCTTCTTCAGCAGATCATGGGTCATGGTGATGATGTGGCAGCCCACGCTATCGGCCTGAATCAGATTCAAGACCTCACGGGGCGACGCCCAGATGAGCTCCGCCTGCGAATCACGGTTCAAGATGCCCACCACTTCGGCCATGATGGGCAGAGGATCCACGCCGGCATCAGCGATTCGTCCGGCAAAGACGGAGATGTACGCAGGGGCACCGTCTTTTAGCGCTCTGACCATCGTCTCCACCTGATCCAACGTGAAAACAGCCGTGACGTTCACTTTGACGCCGCTCTCCGAGAGGAGACGCACAAGGGGGGCGGTCGACACACCGGCGGTCGTCGTCACCGGAATCTTCACATACACGTTGTCGCCCCACCCACCGATGAATTTCGCTTGGCGGGTCATCTCCTCGGGATCATCAGCAAGCACCTCGAAAGAGACTGAGTGCTC
>Ga0307373_10007057_pt1 | contig 17646 bp, 14 predicted proteins | sample OX2MG_FD_202534 | JGI IMG/M metagenome (GOLD analysis project Ga0307373, IMG submission 202534) | Soil microbial communities from Risofladan, Vaasa, Finland - OX-2 | ecosystem: Environmental > Terrestrial > Soil > Coastal area > Acid sulfate soil | place: Finland: Risofladan, Vaasa | collected... | reverse complement strand
TCCGCCACTTCCTGTCGCAATCGAGCGTTTTCCTCTACCAGCGACTCCATGACCTCAGACTACCCAGCGGCACGATCACAACAAGTGCCTCTCTTGAGACGGCATCAAGACGCTAAACAAATACGATCGAACTTGTCGCTCAGCTTAAGCTGAAGCTGGGGTTGAAGATAGCGATCGTCAGCAATGAAGCCCGTGAGCTGAATGCATATCGGATAGAGAGGTTCAGCCTGGATAGGTTGGCTGACTGCTTCATATCCTCCTGCTTCGTTCATATTCGCAAGCCCGACGCGGATATTTTCAGGCTTACTTTCGATGTAGCTCAGGTACGGCCCGAGCAGGTTGTCTTCATTGACACCTGAATTATGCATAGTTTGAGCACACGGCCGGTGCCGGACCTGTTGAGCATCCGTGTTTTGTCAGTAGCTTGAGCCTCTGAGTTTCCCCCTGTTTCCGATTTCTTGAGCCCAGTGCGGTAAGTATTTGAAACAGTTGACCTGCATGTGCATAAAAATCGAAGTCCTGGCGGAAATATCCCTGGCCGTAGAGCAAGCCGACCCCGACTACCGGAACACCCAGATCGCTGGCCGCCTTCATCTGGTCACCAGCTACGTTTCCAAGTCCACCTGAGTAGATAGGCAACGCTTCGCTCAGCATGAACTCCATGCTGAAGTAGGCGACTCTAGTGAGCGTCGTGTCAGGATGCCTATGCTGGAACCATGCGTCGGCCTGATAGGAGTCCCGATTCTGCTGGAGCAGACTGTCGAGACGGTGGCGGAACTCCACATTGCCCAATGCCGCCGTGGTCTTCTCCTTGGAGACCGTTTGCAGGATGACCCATGGATTCTGTGTGGCCACCCAGAGTTCTTTGTCGAGATCTTCCCACAGTTCGTCCGCTGCATGGTTCCAGGACCAGTGCAGGTTGAGCGCCAACTCGGACAGTGCGTCCATTCCATCAACTTTTGACTGGCCCTTCGGATCATTCAAGATCTCCTCCTACGTGTTGGAGTCCGGAAAGCAGAGACCGCTATCGCAGGCTTTTGCGGTGGACGGCCTCCATCTCAGTTTCAACCTTATGCCGCTTAGCTATCGGTGAATATTGCCTTTTGTGGATGTCCCTTGGCCAGTGGCGCCGGGGCAGTGGCATCACTGAAGTCCTTCGTCCACTGCCAGTTCTGGATCTCCGGCATATCCTCCAGATGTTCACGGATATAGTCGTGGTGGCGTTGCAATTCCTGGTTGAAGAAGGTGATGGCTTTCTCAGCTTGCAAACGAAGACGGGGGATGTGTTTCAATGCATCGAGCGCAAGGTGGAACCGGCTCATTTCATTTAGAACCACCATGTCGAACGGAGTTGTGGTCGTGCCATGATCCATATAACCGTGTACATGGAAGCGGCCTTCATTGGAGCGTCCATGCACGAGCGTATGAATGAGCCAGCGATTGTTGTGAAAGGCAAAGATCACCGGCGCCGTCTCGGTAAAGAGCGCGTTGAACGACATTTCATCCATCCCGTGCGAATGTTTGTCGGGAAACATCAGAGTCATCAAGTCGACAACGTTGACTACGCGCACCTTGATGTCCGGGACATATTTCTGCAGCAGCCACGAGGCCGCACAGGTCTCGATCGTTGGTACATCGCCTGCGCAGGCCAGCACTACATCCGGCTCCCCGCCTCCATCATTGGTTGCAAACTTCCATGTGGACGCGCCGCGCGAGCAGTGCTCCAAAGCCTCGTCCATGTTCAACCACTGAAGCTGCGGCTGCTTGCCGCAGGTGACGACATTCACGTAATTGCGGCTGCGCAGGCAATGGTCGAAGACGCTGAGCAGGCAGTTGGAGTCCGGTGGATAATACACGCGGATCACTTCGCTCCTGCGCGCCAACGCATTGTCCACGTACCCAGTTGCCTGGTGACTGAAACCATTGTGGTCGTTGCGCCATGCATGACTGGTGAGCAATACATTGAGAGACGCGAGTGGTCTGCGCCAGAGATGGTCGCGGCATTGCTCAAGCCACTTGGCATGCTGAGTGGTCATCGAATCGACGACCTGCGCGAAGGCCTCGTAAGAGGACCACATCCCATGGCGCCCTGTAAGCAGGTAGCCTTCGAGCCATCCCTGGCAGAGGTGTTCGCTCAGCACTTCCATGACGCGACCGTCCGGACCCAGCTCATCGTCGATCGAGACACTTTCGGCCATCGAGCAGCGCTCTGTGGCTTCGAAGATGGAGTTCAGACGATTGGAATTCGATTCATCGGGGCAAAACATGCGAAAGTTTGCCGGATTCATTTTGAAGATGTCGCGGAAGAAATCTCCAAGCTTGCGCGGCGCCTCGGCAAGGACCTGTCCCGGCCCGGGAATCTCCAGCGCGTAATCCGTGAAATCGGGCAGCGCCAGGGTGATCAACTCGCGCCCTCCATTCACATGAGGATTACCACCCATGCGTCGATTGCCCACGGGCGCGAGAGCCGCCAATTCTTCAAGGAACTTGCCGTTCTTGTCGAAGAGTTCCTCTGGCTTGTAGCTTTTCATCCAGGCTTCAAGGATCTTGAGATGTTCGGGATTGTCCTTGACCGTTGCCAGCGGGACCTGGTGCGCACGGAAGGTGCCTTCGACCGGGATTCCATCCACTTCTTTGGGACACGTCCATCCCTTGGGCGTGCGTAAGATGATCATAGGCCAGACGGGCTGCTTCTTGAAACCGTTCTTGCGGGCCTCCTGTTGAATTCCTCGAATCTCGGCATAACAATCCTCAAGCGTTTGAGCGAGCAGTTGATGGACAACCTCGGGATCGTCGCCCTCAACAAAGTAGGGTTTGTAACCGCGGCCTACGTAAAGAGCCTTCAAGTCGGCGTCGCTGGTGCGTGCCTGGGCGGTTGGGCCTGAAATCTTGTAGCCGTTGAGGTGGAGAATCGGAAGAACAGCGCCGTCTCGCACGGGGTTGAGGAAGTTAACCGACTTCCAGCTTCCTTCGAGTGGGCAGGTCTCGGACTCGCCATCGCCGATGACGCAGGCCACAATCAGGTTCGGATTATCGAAGGCCGCGCCGAATGCATGAACCAAAGAGTAGCCAAGTTCTCCTCCCTCGTGCATTGAATTCGGAACGTGCGGCCCGCAATGGCTGGGGACGCCGCCCGGCGTCGAGAACTTGCGGAACATAAGCCGCAAGCCGTCTTCATCGTGCGTGATCTCCGGATGAACCTCGGTGTAAGAACCCTCCAGATAAGAACAGGCATTCAGCGAAGGGCCTCCGTGTCCAGGGCCGGAGATATAGATGATGTCGGCATCGTGCTCTTTGATCAGCCGGTTCAAATGAATGTAGATGAGGTTTTGTCCCGGCGAAGTTCCCCAATGGCCAAGTAGCCTGGGCTTGATCTGTTCCGCCTCGAGCGGCTCACGCAAAAGAGGATTCTCAAACAGGTAAATCTGGCCAATGCACAGGTAGTTTGCCGCCCGCCAGTAACGATTCATTTTGTCGAGCAGATCGGGCGAAAGCGGCCCCTTTGGAACTGGAGCCTGTGCTTCCACTTTTCCATTTGCGGCGATCGCGGTCGACAGAGTTACATCAAAGATGAACCCGGAGGAGTTGCCCGTCTGATCAAAGTTCTTACTGAACGATGGAGGCGTGTCATCCTTCTCAACGTTGATGGGGAGTTCCTTGGTAGCCATTTTGACTGTTCCTTTCCATTTCTACGCAACTGGTAATAGCGCGGTGGGGCCTTGAGGTATTGGTTCGCTCGATCCTGCATGCGATGGGTTCCGGACGCTATTTCGTCAACAGCTTCTTGATCGCCTGCAGTTCGAGGCGACGCTTCGCAGTGGTCCTGGGATAAGCCATCTTGAGGTTCCCCAACGCATCAAGGACGATTTGCGAGACGATCAGCCGCGCATTTTCTTTGTCGTCGGCGGGGACAACGTACCACGGCGCATGATGCGTGCTTGTCGCGTGAAGGCAATCTTCGTAGGCCTTCATGTAGTGTTTCCAGTGTTTCCGCTCGTGAATGTCGGAGGTGCTGAACTTCCAGTTCTTTTCCGGCTCATCGATGCGTGCAAGGAATCGCTTTCGCTGCTCCTCGTGCGACAGATATAGGAAGACCTTGACGGTTTGCGTGCCGTTGCGGTGAAGGTGCCTCTCCAGATCCACAATCGAGTCATACCTCTGCTTCCAGATGTTTTTCTCGTCGCGCAACTCCTCGGGAAGCCCTTGGGTGCGAAGGAATTCCGGATGGACGCGGACGACCAGCACCTCCTCGTAATAAGACCGGTTGAAGATGCCAATCCTTCTGCGCTCGGGGAGCCGTGATGTCGTGCGCCAGAGAAAATCATGATCGAGTTCCTCGGCGCTCGGCTGCTTGAAGCTAAAAGCTTCGCAACCCTCTGGATTGACTCCGGACATGACGTGCCGGATGGCGCCGTCCTTGCCGGCGCCGTCCATCCCCTGGAAGATCAGCAGCAGAGAATACTTGCGCGACGCGTAGTGAAGGTGCTGCAGGGCGCTCAACTTCTCTATGTGTTGGTCGAGAAGTTCCTTGTACTGCGTCTTCGACTTCGCATAGGGGGCGACAATCGTCGGCCACTTGCGGAGGTCGACTTTCTTGTCTGGCGGCACGCAGAAATCCGTTGAGCTGATTCTTATATTCAATTTTTCAGTCATGGCCGCCTCGTTGCTCGTGGCTGACTATTTGTGGGTTTCATGTTCCTCAAGTTCCGGATGCGTTTTCTCCCAATCCTGAACGGATTGAACCTCCTCGCGCCCTAGCTCCTCGTAGAGTTCATGGACTCGCTTAACGAGTTGTGGTGAGACATCAGGCTGTGGCTGGTCTTTGGCTTCGGGCTTAGGCTCGGCCTTGGCTTCAGGCTTCGGCTGATCAGATTTGGACTCAGGCTTTGGCTGGTCAGCTTTAGCATCAGGCGTCGGCACAGCTTTTTCTTCTGATGTTGGTTGATCAGCTTTAGCTTCAGGCGCTGGTGCGTCAACTTTGGCCGCAGGCTTAGGTTCGCCTTTGGCTTCAACGTTCTGAATCTCCTGTTCCGCCTTCTTCCAGTCCTGAGCCGCCGTACCGTCGTTGCCGGCTCGCTCCCCGTAGAGTTCGTAGGCCCGCTCAGCGATCTGTGGCGTCAAATCGGACGGTGTCTTGTCTTCGGGCTTCGCGTCGGCTTTGGGTTCTACATTCGGCTTGTCTTTAGCCTCCGGCTTTGGTGCCTCGTTGGCTTTGGACTTGGGCTGGTCAGCCTTTGCTTCCGGCTTAGCATCAGCTTTGGCGTCGGCCTTTGGCTCGGCCTTGGCTTCAGGCTTAGGCTCATCGGCGTTGGCTTCAGGCCTGGCCTGGTTGGCCTTGGCAACAGTCTTGGTTTCGCCGGTCTTGAAATGATCCAGGAATCGATAGCCAAGCAGTTTCACACGGTCGGTCAGAAGGGCCCAGACGATGGCGTAGCCCCAAACCAGTCCAGCCAACTTCCAGCCGAGCGGCGTCATAAACAAGCCATAGACGGCGATGAGCGTTGCAATAGCCTGCGTGCCCAGGACTGCAATCCACAAAGTCCGCGCCGGGCGGATGGACCAGAACGGGCCCCGCGTGCGGGTAAGGAAAATGGTCAAGTGTCCAGCCACGGACAGTAGCAGGTACATCAGTGTCTGGAGTTCGGGATGACCGAGGTGTAAGACGCGGTCGCCAAGATAAAACAGGCCGAATGCGGCCACGGGGCCAACCAGGCCCAGCACCGTGGCAATCCCCAGCACAAGGCGCATGTTCCAGGCCTCGGGCGTCTTCTTGTAATGAACGTTGTCATACGCGATGGACAGGATGGCCCCGTCGTTGAGCACCGCGATCAGCACGATCATCACCGCGGTCACCGGGTAAAAGTTGAATACCAGGATTGCCAGCACCATGAAGAGCAACACGCGCAGCGTTTCGGCGATGCGGTAGATCGCATAGCTGTTCATCCGCTGGACAATTCTCCGGGCCTCCTTGATCGCATCGATAATGACCGACAACCCGGGCGCAAGCAGCACAATGGATGCCGCCGCGCGGGCCGCGTCTGTCGCTCCCGAAACAGCGATGCCGCAGTCTGCTTGTTTCAGTGCGGGGGCGTCGTTCACCCCGTCGCCGGTCATGCCGACGAAATGGTTGCGCTTCTGCAGAACCTGGATGATGTGGAACTTATGTTCGGGGAATACCTGTGCAAAGCCGTCTGCGTCCTCAATCGCCTTTGCCTGCTCCGGGGTTGCACCCTTCTTGCTGTCGCCCAAACCGCCGGCATCCAGGATGTTGGTGCCCATCCCCAGTTGCTTTGCCGTTTCCTTTGCGATGGCCAGTTGATCGCCCGTGACCATCTTGACCTTTACGCCCATCTCCAGGGCACTGGCGATCGTTGCCTTTGCCTGTTCGCGGGGCGGATCGAACAAGGGCAGCATACCCACAAACTTCCACTTGTCTTCTTCATCGGCCCGGGCCACGCCCAGCGAGCGGAAGCCTTTTCCGGCGAAATCCAGAATGGCTTTTTCGACGTCGGCCTTTACTTCACCGGCGTTGGTCGCCATCTTCAGAATCACTTGCGGCGCGCCCTTGGCCACGAAGAACTGCTTCCCGTCCGCACCTTTGACGGTGGCTTCGGTGCGTTTATGCACCGGGTCGAAGGGCACGAAGTGGGTCACCTGGTTGCTCTTCAGAGCCTTGTCGTCCTTGACGCCGCCGATCACGGCGAGGTCGATAGTGTCCTTATCCTCGGCGCGGGAGGCGAGCGCTGCCCAGAGAATCACCTGATCGGCGGGGATGTTGTTCACAGTGAAAGGATCGCCCAAGCTCAGCTTGTTCTGGGTCAGCGTGCCGGTCTTATCCGAACACAGGATGTCTACGCCCGCCAGTTCCTCGATCGCCGACAACTTGGTAACGACCACTTCTTTTTTAGACAGCAGTCGTGCCCCTACAGCCATGGTGACCGACAGCACAGTGGGCATGGCCACGGGAATCGCGGCTACCAGAAGCACCAGGCAGAATTCCAAAGTCGTGAGAATCGGATCGTGACGGAAAAGCGCGACTATGACGATCAACAGAACCATCGCCACGGCAAGTGCGATCAGGTAGTTGCCAATTTTCAATACAGATCGCTGAAAATGACTGATAGTATCCGCTGACTGCACCAGTTGCGCGGTCTTGCCGAAGTAGGTGTTTGTACCGGTGGCATAGACGATGGCATCGATCTCGCCCTGACGCAGAATGGACCCCGAATACACCGCTCCGCCCGGTTTGACCTCAACAGGCAAAGACTCGCCGGTTAGCGCCGACTGGTCAACCTGTACGGAGTCGCCTTCAAGCAGGCGCGCATCGGCCGGGATGATGTCGCCCAACCGCAGCCGGATCACGTCGCCTGGCACCAGTTCCGATGACTTGGGAGTGGTCCACTCCCCATCTCGTTTTGCGCGGGCGTTGACGGCCAGCCTTTTCTTTAGAGCGTCGATGGCATTGCCCGCCTGATGTTCTTCCCAGAACCCCACCACCGCGTTGGAAAAGAGAAGGAAAAGGATGATGCCGAAATCCATCCAGTGTTGAACGACTCCCGACAAGATCACTGCCCCCTCGATCATCCACGGGATAGGTCCCCAGAAATAACTCAGGAACTTCAGGATGATGTTGGTCTTCTTCTCCTCTATCGCGTTCGGCCCGTATTGCGCCAGCAGCTTTTGGGCCTCGGCTTGAGTGAGTCCGTCTGCCGATGAACCTAGCTCTTTCATGAGCTCAGGCATCGGAAGGGACTTCAGAGCATCCTTGTCATCCTTGGGAGCCGGCTTGGAGTCAGGCTTCGACTCCCGCCTATCTGCATTGGGCGTCGGCTTCGATTCAGGCTTCGACTCGGACTTATCTGGATTGGTTGTCACGACGGTTGTTCTCCTGCTTTTGCTCCTTACACCGGCGCCGGACCCGGGAAGGCTTGGAAGATCGTTGAACAGGTATTGAAGATGAAGGTCCATTGGAGGCCTTTGAATTCCCCCAAAAAGGGCACATTACACGCGGCATGTCGTCAAGGCATCACGGACTGGCTCTTGCACAAGTATTAACTTTCGCAGATGCGGACGCTGTGCAATTTTGCTCAAAAATGGCCGAGCGGCCATGCGCTTGGAGGATTGTGTGGGCTGTGCCAGGGGACTGCGAGAACACTTTACGATTTTGTTCCATACGAAGCACGGCGGCATCAAGACCGGCCATTTGCCCGGCCATTAGTTATCTGCTCAGAATGAGCAGATCGGAACAGGTCGTGCTTCTTTTGGGGCGATGCTGATGTTCTGTCAGGCCGGCATGGTGAATCCCGGCACCGGGTTAGCGGACCTTTCCGGTGAGCAATTGTGACCTGCATGTTTGAACTGGCCTGTTCAATACTGGCGACGCAAAGTCAGTGCACTTGGTTGGATGTGAAATGGCGTCACGTGACAAACGATACCGCAACAGATGCTTCTCTTTACGTTTAGCGGCGCCTGTGTTAGGTGAATGCAACTCGCATAGATCCGGCCATAGCGGGTCCCTCTTCACTCGCTCCCCCCGCTAGCCAGACGCATGTATATATCGCCGCGATCTTCGCCGCGGTTGGGGATTGCTGTTTAGATACGACACCGGAGTCATCTCCGGTGCGCTGATCATCATCAAGCGGAGTTTCGGGCTCTCGACAATTGAACAGGAGCTTGCGGTCAGCTCGGTATTGGTCGGCCCCGCCGTCTTTGCGACCGTCGGGGGCAGACTATCGGACCTGTTCGGGCGCAGGAAGATGTTGTTCATCACCTCGGTCATCTTCATTGCGAATCATGTTCTGATGCGCAACACGCTGGGAGCAGGGCAGAATCCTCAATTCGACTCATAGGTATACGACGATAGTGACCAAAACTGACCAGATAGTCGCGGCAGCCCATGGAATTCTAAATGTGTCTGCGCATGCAAAGACGCTGCAGAGCGGGGTACCCACGCAGTTCAAATCGAGGAGTAAATCCCTCGCACAACGGAGCCTTCAGACAAGAGAAGGCATGTTCAAGCAAAAGGAGCCTTTATGACCGCGACCAAAAAATGCGAACACCCGGCCTGCAACTGTATTGCTGCGCCCGGAAAGAATCACTGCAGCGATACATGTGCCGACTCCAAGAAGACTCCCGAACTCATATGCCAATGCAAGCACCCAAAGTGCAGTGACGTAGGTCTGAAGATGTAGTGGGGCATGACTCTTGACGCAACTGTGGTCTCGAATCTCCGCGCGATGTTCAACTTTTCTGAAAAGTAAAAGGCAAAATGGGCCATGGCATCTGCTGTAACATCCCCAACAAAAGTCGCTCCGCCCGCATTGGATGAGCTATGCATCAACACGATCCGCTTTCTGGCGGTGGACATGGTGCAGAAGGCCAACTCGGGTCATCCTGGGCTGCCAATGGGTTCGGCAGCCATGGCATATACCCTCTGGGACAGATTGCTCAAGTTTAACCCGCGCGATCCCCACTGGCCAGACCGCGACCGCTTCATTTTGTCGGCCGGCCATGGATGCGCTTTGCTCTATGCTCTGCTTCACGTCACCGGATTCGACCTGCCTTTGGAGGAACTCAAACGGTTTCGCCAGTGGGGCAGCCGCACGCCGGGGCATCCAGAGTATGGCAAGACTCCAGGCGTCGAGGCGACCACAGGGCCATTGGGTCAAAGCCTTGCGAACGGCGTGAGCATGGCCATTGCCGAGGTGGCGCTGGCGGCGCGCTTCAATCGTTCCGGTCACCAGATCGTGGACCACTCTACTTACGTACTTGTCAGCGATGGCGATCTCGAGGAAGGAATCTCCTCGGAAGCTGGATCGATTGCAGGCCACGAGCAGCTTGGAAAGCTCATCGTTCTTTACGCAGACAACCACATTACGATCGAGGGAAACACGGATCTGACAATCACCGAGGATCGCACGGCCCGGTTCGCTGCGTTCGGTTGGCACGTGCAACGAGTGGAACGGAGCAACGACGTCGAAGCAGTGGCCCTCGCACTGGAGAATGCACGTGCGGAGAGCGGACGGCCATCGTTGATTGCAGTGCGTACCCACATTGGCTTCGGCAGCCCGCACAAGCAGGACACCGCCGCAGCCCACGGAGAGGCGCTCGGCGTTGACGAGGTGCGTCTTACTAAAGAGGGCATGGACTGGCCGGTTTCTCCTTCTTTCTATATTCCCGAAGAGGCGCTGGAGCACTTTCGAAGAGCAGTCGCTCGGGGAAGCGTTGCGCAATTGGAATGGGAGTCGCGCTTCAAGGCGTACGCGAAACTGTACCCTGACTTAGCAGCGGAGTTCCAGAGAGTCATCGATGGACAGCTACCGCATGATTGGGACGCCGGCCTGCCGGCGTTTGCTTTGACAGACGGTCCGATAGCCACCCGGGTTGCTTCAGGAAAAGTGATCGAGATCCTCGGCACTCATCTGCCGGAGATGATGGGAGGCTCGGCAGATCTTGGTCCCAGCACCCATACGAATATTGATCGAGCTGGAAACTTTGAGCCTGAAGATTGGGCGGGACGCAACATGCATTTTGGCATTCGCGAGAATGCGATGGGCGCCATCTTGAATGGAATGGCCTTGCACCGAGGCCTTATTCCATACGGTGGCACTTTCTTCGTCTTCTGCGACTACATGCGTCCTCCCATGCGCCTTGCGGCCATGAACGCGCTGCCGGTGATCTATATCTTCACCCATGACAGCATAGGCATGGGCGAGGACGGTCCGACTCACCAACCTGTGGAACAGCTCATCGGATTGCGATCGATCCCGGGGATGGTTGTCCTTCGCCCTGCGGATGCAAACGAGACTGTAGCCGCCTGGCGAGTTGCGATCGGCAGAAAGCAAGGGCCTGTCGCATTGGTGCTCACACGACAAAGTCTTCCCGTGCTCGACTTGAATTCCTATCCGGCCATTCCCGCTGGAGTTCCGTTGGGCGGCTATATTCTCGCGGATTCTCTGGCGACGGAACGCCCGGACATCATCCTTATCGCTACAGGATCCGAAGTGCATCTTGCACTCGATGGTCGTGATCGGCTGCTGACAGAGGGTGTGCAGGCGAGAGTGGTGAGCATGCCCAGCACAAGCCTGTTCGCGTCGCAATCGGACGATTACCGGGAGAAGATCCTGCCTGCGGGTATCCCCATTTTGGTGATTGAAGCTGGTTCTCCCGTAGGATGGCAATCCTTTGTTGGCCCCCGGATCGCTGTTATTGGGATCGACACCTTCGGCTCATCCGCCCCCGGGCCGGTCGTGATGGAGCACTACGGCTTCACTGCGGAGAACGTCTGCAGGCAGGCTCATCATGTGCTCGACCGGCTTAAGGAGAAGGCATCATGCGTGTAGGAATCGCATCGGACCATGGAGGGTTCACTCTGAAAGAGGAGATCGCGGATTTGCTACGCGGTGCTGCCCATGAGGTCGTAGACTTCGGTGCGCTTCATTCGAGCCCCGGAGACGATTACCCGGATTACGTGATCCCACTGGCTCGAGCCGTAGCCGCTGGCACAGTTGAACGGGGAATTGCGCTCTGCGGCAGTGGCGTCGGCGCATCCATCTGCGCCAACAAAGTCACCGGTGTGCGCGCCGGGCTCATCCACGATGTGTTCTCCGCTCATCAGGGCGTTGAAGACGACGACATGAATGTCTTTTCACTCGGCGGGCAGGTGATCGGGCCAGCACTGGCCTGGGAATTGATCGAGACGTTTCTAAAGGCTCGCTTCAGCGGCGCCGTTCGCCACCAGCGCAGGGTTGAGAAAGTGAAGGCGCTTGAAATGCATGGGGTTGCGCTTTGACTGTATCCATGAGCTGACCGCATTCTTTTGCGAATGAGAAGCGTTCCGCAGTTGCAGTTTGCCGAAATCGAGCCTCCCCAGGCCGCGAATACGGGGGCCGGATGTGTCCGGTATCGGCGAGGAATTGGTACTCAACAAGGCGCGCGATGGGGGATTTTCAATGATCGAGATTCTGAAGGACTTTCCCGACAATGTTGTTGCGATCTCCTGCGAGGGGCAGGTCACAAAAGAGGATTACGATGGAATCTTTGTTCCGGCAATTCTCAAGGCGCTCGAGCGGCACGACAAGATCCGGCTCCTCTACGAGATCTCTTCACATTTCACTGGCTACGACCCAGGCGCCATCTGGGAAGACCTGAAGATTGGCGTGGAACATCCCACGCGCTGGGAGCGAGCCGCTGTAGTCACCGACGTTGACTGGATTGTGCAAACGATGCGCATTTTCAGCTTTCTTATACCTTGCCCGTCAAAAGTGTTTCCGCCTTCCGAGGGGCCGCAGGCGCGTCCTTGGATCATCGCCGCCTGTTGAGTCCGGAAGTACACAAGCAGCCGAAGGAATCAGGAGTTCCGATGAGCGTAATGTTGCAGGCATTTTACTGGGACTGTCCCGCGAAGGAGAAACAGGAGTACAACTGGTGGAACTTTGTTGCCGGGCATATTCCAGAACTTGCCAAATGCGGCTTCGACGCGGTCTGGCTACCGCCTATCTCGAAAGCCGCAGAGACTCGTTCGATGGGCTACGACCCCTATGATTACTTCGATCTGGGCGACCTTGACCAGAAAGGCGGCACCAAGACCTGGTTCGGCAATCGGGCGGAACTCGTGGCACTCATTGCAAAGGCACACGATCACCGCATCGCATGTTATGCGGATATGGTTATTAGTCACAACTCCGGCGGGGACGAGGAAGAAACCAATCCACTCGACGGGAAGAAGCGCTGGACCAAGTTTCATCCGAAGAGCGACCGTTTCCTTCGCGATTGGAACTGTTTCCATCCCAGCCGCTATGAAGTTATGCTGGAGGGCGAACTCTTTGCCGGCTTTCCGCACCTCTGCCATCGCAATCCGCTCGTCTATACCTCGATGCTGGAATACGCACAGTTCATTATTGAGGAGCTGGGTTTTGATGGTTTCCGCTTCGACTTCGTCAAAGGCTACGGTGCGTGGATAGTAAGCGCAATCGCCAAATATCGCTACGTCAAAGATGCCAAGGAATTCAGCCCCTTTGTGGTCGGAGAATACTGGGAGGATGGTGAAAGCATCGAACAGTGGCTCACCAAAGTAAACAGATTCTCTGACAATCAAGTAGCCGCATTCGACTTCCCACTGCGCTACCAACTAAAGGATGTCTGCGACACGTTTCACTACGATCTGCGAAAGCTCACGCGCGACGGCGCGATAGTTACTGATCGTCCCAGGAAAGCCGTTACCTTTGTCGACAACCACGACATGGGCGGCAACATGATCGTCAATGACAAAATGCTGGCTTACTCCTACATCCTGGTGCACGAGGGCTATCCCAGCGTCTTCTGGTACGACTACTACAACAATGGTCTGGCACGCACCGGCACACCGAACGGCATTGACGCTCTCATCGCCGCACACCATCGCAACGCCGGCGGTGATTCGCAAATACTGCATGTCGATCCAGATCTTTACATCATGCAGCGATCCGGGGTTCGCGATGACAAGATGCAGCAATCGGGTCTGATTTACGTGCTGAACAACCTGGGAGACAGGTGGAGCGGCGCCACAGTGAAGACAAAGTGGAAGAACCAGAGACTTGTCCCTGTCGCCTGGGATGGTCACGATACGGCTGCTCCGAACGAACGCACCACGAACTCTGATGGCAGCGGCGAGTTTCCTGCACCGCCGCGCGGCTACGTGGTCTACGCACCGGTATAGCTCTGGAAGCACCGCACAGTCGCAAACTGGAGTGTCAATCGTTTCACCGTCTTATTAAGAGAGGAAAACATATGGAATTAGGCATGATCGGATTAGGCAGGATGGGATCGAACATGGTGCAGCGCCTTCTGCGGGCTGGCCACCAGTGCGTCGCTTACGACGTCCATCCTGAAGCCGCGCAAGCGCTCATCAAAGACGGTGCAGTCGGCGCAGCGTCGATTGAAGAATTCGCAAAAAAGCTGAAAGCGCCTCGCGCCATCTGGATGATGGTGCCTGCCGCCGTGGTCGATGAGACCCTGAAGACGCTCCTACCATTCCTCGAAAAGGATGATGTGGTCATCGATGGTGGCAACTCCTACTATCACGATGACATCCGCCGCGCTGCCGAACTGAAGTCGAAGGGCATTTACTATGTGGACGCCGGGACAAGTGGCGGCGTGTGGGGATCGGAGCGAGGCTACTGCTTGATGATCGGCGGCGATGATGCCGTTATTCAACGTCTCAACCCCATCTTTTCCGCCCTGGCTCCAAGCATCGATTCGGCGCCACGCACGCCAGGCCGAGAGAAGATAGGCGGAACAGCCGAGCACGGCTATCTGCATTGCGGTCCGAGCGGCGCCGGCCACTTTGTCAAGATGGTTCACAACGGCATCGAGTACGGCATTATGGCCTCTTATGCGGAAGGGTTGAACATCCTTCGCCATGCCAACGCAGGCAAGCAGAAGCAGACTGTGGATGCAGAGACCACCCCGCTGCGCAACCCCGAGTACTACCCCTACGACCTGAACATTGCCGACATCGCTGAGGTCTGGCGCCGCGGGAGTGTGATTGCTTCATGGCTGTTGGACCTGGCTGCCATCTCTCTACTCGATAGCCCGGATTTGGCGAAGTTTGCCGGCCGCGTGTCGGACTTGGGGGAGGGGCGCTGGACGATCAAGGCGGGTATCGACGAGTCGGTTCCAGCACCCGTCCTCAGTGCCGCGCTCTATGAACGCTTCAGCTCGCGCGGCGAAGACGACTTTGCTGAAAAGGTGCTGTCGGCTCTGCGTTTTCAGTTCGGCGGCCATCAGGAGAAGGCCGCTGACAGCAAGGCAGGCGCCTGATGGCCAAGACCCACTCGGACGCACTCGTGATCTTCGGTGTGACAGGCGATCTGGCCCACAAGATGATCTTCCCGGCACTCTATGCAATGGTAAAAAAGGACGCCCTCAAAGTTCCCGTCATCGGCGTCGCCTTTCCAAAGTGGAGCATGGTGCGTTTGCACAAGCGCGTGACGGACAGCATAGAGCGATCGGGCGGAATTGATAATAAACGCGCATTGCAACATCTTCTCTCTCTGCTCAAGTATGTGAGTGGAGACTATAAAGACCCCGGCACATTCACAGCGATCAAAGAAGTGCTGGGTAATGCGCAGAGGCCTGCGCATTATCTGGCGATTCCGCCCTCGCTGTTTGAAACCGTGATTGAAGGTCTCGGCGTCGCGAAACTTGCTGAGCACGCGCGCGTAATTGTCGAAAAGCCTTTCGGGCGCGACCTGGCCTCCGCACAGGAACTCAACCAGGTGGCCCATTCGGTGTTTCCTGAAGACTCGATCTTCCGCATCGATCACTTCCTCGGGAAGGAAGCGATCATGAATATCCTCTATTTCCGTTTCGCCAATTCGTTCCTGGAGCCGATCTGGAATCGCAACTATGTGGCCAGCGTTCAGATCACTCTGTCGGAGAGTTTCGGTGTGGGGAAGCGTGGCGCGTTCTACGAGACCGCCGGCTGCTTGCGCGACGTAATCCAGAATCACCTTTTCCAGGTCGTCGCGCTCCTTGCCATGGAACCACCGGCGAGGCGGGACTTTGGCGCGGTGCACAACGAGAAGGCCAAGGTCTTCAAAGCAATGCGACCTCTGACACCAGACGAGGTGGTTCGCGGGCAATACGCCGGTTACCGTCATGAGCAGGACGTAGCGAAGCGCTCAGACGTCGAGACCTTCTGCGCCCTGCGGCTATTCATCGATTCGTGGCGTTGGGAAGGCGTGCCCTGGTATTTGCGCTCCGGCAAATACCTGCCAGACACCGCGACCGAGATTCTGGTGGAGCTGAAGCGGCCTCCGCAGAAGCTGTTTGACGACGCTGGGCAGGCGAATAGCCGGTCAAACTACCTTCGCTTTCGACTCTCTCCTAACTCTGCTATTGCTCTCGCTGCCCGCGTAAAGCTTGCGGGTCAGGATTTCATCGGAGAGGAGCGAGAGCTCTATCTTTCGGATGAACAGTCGGGAGAGGAAACGCCCTACGAGAGACTTCTCGGCGACGCCATGGCCGGTGACGGAGCGCTCTTCACGCGTGAAGACGCGGTTGAGGCCGCGTGGATGGTGGTCAATCCGGTCCTCAAGACTCATCATCGGGTTCGTCCTTACAAGCGCGGCAGCTGGGGGCCGAAGGAAGCTAACACGATCATCGCTGCAGACGGCGGTTGGCATAACCCCAGCAACGCCGATTCATCGGGATAAACAATTGCACGGAGCCACGTCGGGTCCAACCGGATCATCGCCGGACATACCAACGCAACATCGTTCCGTCCAGGAGAAATGGAATGAAAACGACCCAGAAACTTCATGAGATCGGCCAGAGCCTCTGGCTCGATAACATCACCCGCGGCTTGCTGTCCAGCGGCAAGCTTCAACGCTACATCGAGGAGCTTTCGATCACGGGTCTCACCTCGAATCCCACAATCTTCGATCACGCCATCAAGAACAGTCACGACTATGACGACGCGATCAGCCAGAAACTGAAAGAAGGCAAATCGGGTGAGGCTCTCTTCTTTGAATTGGCAATCGAGGACCTGCAGCAGGCCGCCGATCTCTTCCGCCCGATTCACGACCGGACAGACGGTGTGGACGGCTGGGTATCTTTGGAGGTCTCGCCCCTGTTGGCCCGCGACACGGCAGGCACCCTCGCTGCAGCCAAGGCTCTTCACGCCCGCGCGGGGCGGCCCAATCTCTTCATCAAGATCCCCGGTACAAGCGAGGGCCTTCCAGCGATTGAAGAAGCAATCTTTGCAGGCGTGCCCGTCAATGTGACGCTCCTGTTCTCCGGCGAGCAATACGTCGCTGCCGCCGAGGCGTACCTGCGCGGGATCGAGCGTCGCATCGCCGCGGGGCTGAACCCCGATGTCGGCTCCGTGGCGTCACTGTTCGTCAGTCGCTGGGACGTCGCGGTTGCCGACAAAGCGCCGGCGGCCTTGCGCAACAAGCTTGGCATCGCCATCGCCGGCGAGGCCTATGAACGATACCGCGCCTTGCTTGATTCGCCACGGTCGATGCACATCCTGAACGCCGGCGCCCGTTCCCAGCGCCTCCTGTGGGCAAGCACAGGAACAAAGGACCCCGGAGCCTCCGACATCCTGTACGTTCAAGCCCTTGCCAGACCCTTCACCGTGAATACGATGCCCGAAGTCACGCTGAAAGCCCTCGCCGCTCATGAAGAAATCGGCGAAGCACTGCCCGAGGATACCGACAAGATACTCGCGGAGTTCGCAAAGGCTGGAATTGACACGGACCTTGTCGCTGCGCAATTGCTCGAAGAAGGAGTCGCTTCATTCAGCAAATCCTGGAACGATTTGCTGGGTTGCATCGCCTCCAAGAGCCAGATACTCAAAGCCGTCTGAGTCGCGAAGAAGGATCGAGGACGATAGCCAAAGTCCTGGGCCTTCATCCTTCTGCGATGCAGGAGGAGGCTTACGAGAGGCTGCTTCAGGAGAAGAAGCATCTGACGCGCAACTCTCAGGAGCCATCCTGTTCATGGCAACTATCTCAACGGGGAAAGACCAGACCTAGTCGATCCTGAAAAATCTCATAACATATTATAGACTCAATTACATACGGTGATATTGTGTAGTATAATGTCTCCAGCTTGAACGCCCATTTCGCCGATAACTGGGGAAAATCATGCGACCGAAGA
>Ga0307373_10007056_pt1 | contig 17648 bp, 13 predicted proteins | sample OX2MG_FD_202534 | JGI IMG/M metagenome (GOLD analysis project Ga0307373, IMG submission 202534) | Soil microbial communities from Risofladan, Vaasa, Finland - OX-2 | ecosystem: Environmental > Terrestrial > Soil > Coastal area > Acid sulfate soil | place: Finland: Risofladan, Vaasa | collected... | reverse complement strand
TCGCGGCGCGCTTCTTTTGGTCAGCGGTCAGTTTGAGCTTCGAAGCGACGTCGGAGCGGGTCACGCAGAGCAAGCCGGCGACTTGAAGCGTGATCTGATCGAGCCGTGTGCGCTGGTCCTTCTCAAGCGTCTCCTCCAGGAACCGTTCGTTCTCCTTGGCCATGTCGGTAAACTTCTTGTCGCGCTCCTTTTCGCCCAGCTTGCTCACTTCGAGGGCCTTTTCCCACTGCTTCAACGTGAACTCGTGTATCTTCTTGGTCTCGTCCGGGGTGAGTTTCAACTCCTTGCGGACCGAGCTTTGCCGCAAGAGCATGACCTCCACGGCGCCTTCCTCGGGCACCAGCTTCACTTCCTTGTCCGCGCCAAGAACGGTGCCCGCCAAAGGCACCAAGATCGTCATGGCCATGGCCATTTTCAAGAAATTGCGCATCTTTGTTTACCTCCTGGATAGATGTGGAACGACACTCCTACTCTCGACTCCCCAGCAGGAACTCGCCCACTGAGGTTTCAACGTAATAGTCGGTGCCCGCCGCGCGGGCGAACCGATCGGAATCGCCGCAGCCCAGCGCGCAGGGGGCGAGGCCCATGGCGGTGGCCGCCAGGTACATCGTCTGGTAGACCACGCCCACGTGCTTCAGGACCAACGAATAGGCGATCGATTCATATTTCCACGCCAGCCGCTGGAAACGCGCCGTCAGGATCACGAGCACTTGCAGCGTGTCGGCGACGATCCCGGCTGACGCGGCGGCCTCGTCCAACAAGAGGTCGAGGTCGCGGGTGTCAGGACCAAGCCGGCGCAGACGATGGTGTTCTGGATCGTAATGGTAAAGGCCGATCGCGAGACCGCGGCAGGCCCTCACGGCCAGATGGAATTCCAGTTCGTACAATCCGCCGCCCGCCGGGTAGGGGCGGGATGCGAATTCCATCGTCACGGTCCCGGAGGAAGTCGCAATCTCGGACCGCCATTGATCGGTCACGCGAGCCACGCGGTACAAGAACTCGCCCAGTTGCTCAGCGGTGATGGGTTTCGACGCATACCGCCGAACCGATTGTCTGCGCTGCTGAACGAAGGCCAACGGAGGATCGTCGCGTTCGAGCCGTTCGAGATCGGGCCGATGGAGATCGTGTCCAGGGCATTCATCGGCCGCTTTCAATGCTGGGGGCGGCGGGCGGCGCGCCAGCCGGTAGGTCGCTCCGAATTGGCCGTCGGTCCGACCTCGGCGGCTGCGCGCGTGAAACAACAAGTCGTGAAACTCCCATGAGTCGAGGGCCGAATGATCGTGTTCGATCGGTGCCGTTTCAGCCCCGACCTGATCGACCATCCGCATCTCGGCCAAAAGCGCGACGAGCGAATTCACGGCCGAGGGCGACATTTCGGCGACTTGCTCGGCCAGGCGCATGGTCGTCATCGGGACGGCCAGCGCGGCGATCATGGCCATGGCGCGCGGATCGTGCAGCACCACGCGCGCGTGGGCCAAGGGTGATTCCAGCAACAGCTCTCGGCCTTCGCGACGCATGTACGCGAATCGAGAAAGCACGTACGATTGGTCCGAGCGACGATTTGCGTCGAGCGACCGCGATGAATTTCCAGCGGCGGGCAGTCTTGCCGGGACCGAGCCAGCTTGGGTGGACGGCCCCAGGTCGCGGCCCAACGGTACGACCGTGGCTATGAGGGTTCCGTCAGCGTGCAAGGATCGCCGAATAAGACCCCGCCGTCGCAACTCGTCGACGTGGTGGAACCATCGCGCCAAGGAGTGGACGCTGCCGCCAGCGAGGACCGAATCGGCGAGACGTTGCTCATCTTCGCCTGGTGGGTCCAATCGCCGCATGGCGGCGACGATTTCCGGCGCGACCGCGCGCCATGCGATTCGCGAACATGGCCCCGCGACGACCGCCCGGCCGTCGCTCGCCGAGAGCGAGACGCTGTCTTGCCAGGAAAGACATAATGACGCGGACACGGGGTGCCTCCACAGTTTCTTTCCGTCGATTTCAAATTGCCTAGAGGAACATGGGAACCGGATTCAGGGCTTCCTCAGCCAGTGGTTGATCGAGCCAACCCAGTTGCACCGGCACGTCGTAGAGCCGGCCCGGCGCGAAACGCGCCCAGAAATGGCGCAGCCCCGGCACGACGACTTTGACCACGGGCAGCCCGATCTCGGGGCGCGTCTGATCGACCACCAACAGCTCCAAGCCCGCCTTTTCGAGACGAAGTTGACAATCGCGAATGTCTAGGGCAACGTCGTCGCTCCAGGCCGTCGCGTGGTCCGAGGCGGTCCGCGAAAGCACGCCGGCGGCGGGCAATAAGTAGGGCTGGTTTTCCGCCGTCGCGGTTTTCAGCCAGTGGACCGTTTCAGGGTCGTTCACGGTGTCGCTCACGGCTGCCTCCGGCGGCGACCGGAGTAAGTAGCTCAACATCTGGTTCATTTCGGTCACAGCGCGCAATAGCGCGATCCTGGCGTCGAGGTGCGCGCCAAATCCCAGCACGATCTGCTCCGACACGGCGTCGGTGCGCCGCGACCAGGCGGCGAAAACAGGGATTCCCAGGTCGGCCGTCAGATCCAGCACGCACATCTCACGCCGGCGGGTCTCGAGGAACGCGGCCAACTCGTCCAGGTAAGGTTCGTCGAAGCTGCCCAGGTCGACGCCCGGCCGCCGCACGCGGTTGTACCACCAAAGGGCGACACTGTCGCGCTCGACCAGCTCCAGAAAACCCTGCAAGATGGCCTCTTCCACCGTGTTGCCGGCGGCGCAGCCGTTGGAGCAGGCGATGCAGAACCTCTTGTCTTTGAACTGCGGGTAGTCGTAATAGCAGAATGCCGTCGGCAAGTAACGTACTAATTGCCGGCTGAGCGACCAGGCCGGCGTCCATTCGATCTGCGCCTCCGGGTCGAACGGCAACGGGACGAAGTTGTAGGGCGAGTTCTTGGCGTTGATGGCGCCGCGCTCTTGAAATTGCTTTCGGCTGAAGAGCAGGCAATCGTTCAAGTCGGTGCCCGCCGGCCCCAAGTCGGCGAGTCGCGCCTTTCGGCGAGGTTCATCGCCGCGGAACACGCCGGAGTGGCGCTCCAGCCCTTCGCACAGTCCGCTCGCCTTGGCTTGCGCGTCGGTGGTGCCCTTGCCGGCGCTCATGTTTCGCAGGTCGCCGCGCAATTGAGCCAGACTATGATGAGGGCGGGCCAGATTGTTGCCCGCCAGGTAGACGTGCATGCAACCGTCGCCGTTCGGACTCGCCCTTTGGAGCATCGAAACCGCGCCTGTGATTGAACTGACATGGTGGCCAAAGCGCTCGAGCGTCTCGTTGGGGTGCACGACACGGTGACCGCCGTCGCGGACAAACGACTTTTTACGGCTTTCCAAGACCAAGGGCCGAATGTGCCTGTGATCGCCGTTGGCCCCATGATCGCCGTTGCTCTTTTGATCACCGTTGCCCTCGTGATTGCCATCGGTCCCGCAACCGCACGCCGTGCAGTACGGTAGTTTCACCAGGTGATGGGTCGTCGTCTGCCAGGAGAGCAAGTCGAAACTGCGCACCTTGCCCTCGAAGTCGGGCAATTCGCCGCGCACGATCCACGACGCGACTGCATTGGCGGTCAGTCCCCAGGCGACATGCAAGCTGGCCGCCGGCCCGATACGATCGACGACCAGCGGCTCGGCCAGCGATTGACGCTGGTGCAAATAGCTCTCGATCGGACGGTTGGCGCGCAACCGCTCGGCGAGGCACTTCCAGCAACCCGTAATGCGCGGCCGGAACAAGGGCCCCAGCCAGAGTTGGTCGCCGATGGGTTTGACGAGCAACCAAGGACGGCCGCCGGCCAGCGCGGCGTCGTTAAGCGCCGAAAGCTCCTCCCGCAGATAATGATCGACGGCGACGACCGCCAAGTCGCCGTCGCCGTCTGCCGTGGTCCGAACGCCCGATGCCGAGAGCAAATCGTCCAACGGCCCGCAGTCGACCCCGAACCCATGCACGGAAACTCGCCCTTGGGCCAGCCGGCTTGCCGCAATGCGGGGATCGATCTCCTGCGACGACCACCATGCGGCATCGGCAGGGGCCGTGTCGAAAGCTTCCGCGAGGAAGCCCTTCCGTTCGAGTTGGGAGAGCGTGTAGTAGACCTCGGCGGCAGAGGCCTGCTCGCCGAGCCGATCGCAGATCTCGTCGGCCGAACGACCATCGACCAGCGGCGTTACGAGTTGGTAGAGCCGGCCGCGTAGCAGGGCCTGCTTCGTACCCGAAAGTACGAAAACGCCCTCCTCGGGCACCGTCGCCAAGTGAAGGTGCGGCTTGAAGCTGGGTCGATTGAGCATAGTATCGGCCATCCGTACGAACGACAAACCTGGAGTCGGCCTGCGAAACCTCAGTCAGATAAACAACCGCGGCAGCCGCAGCCGCAACGGCCGCAGCCGCAGAATCCGCAACCGCCGGAATAGCAATAGAACCCCGCCGACGCCGACAGTTCTTCATCCAGGAGGTCGCCGGATGGGCTGGCTGGCACGACCAGGTGGCAAACCTGATCGGTGTCTTCCACGACTTTCAGTTCGACACCATAGGGAACGTCAATACCGTGCTCTTCCAGCACTGTCGCTGGATTCACGATCAAGCGTTGCTTCAGATTGTCGTCGGACCAGGCTTTGGCTACGAGCAATCCCCACTGTTTCTGCCAGTTGCCATGTTGTGCTGTCATCTGCATGATCATTCTCCTAGAAAACGCCCCAAAAAAGTTGATGGCTCAGATTGTTGGCACCATCTGGCCTGGCGCGTTGCACAAACCGTGCCGCGAAATTGAAATTACGAAATGCGCCGTGACACACGTAGGGTGGGACAAGACCGCGGAGCGGGCGCCGGCCCACCATCGCCCGACAATGGTGGGCCTGGTGCCGCCAAAGGCGAGATTGTCCCACACTACACAAGCCGGGACATCGCTGAGGCTCTGCCACCAGCCACCGCTACTTGCTTGGCGTTCAGACGACCAGAATGACCGCACGGCGACCCCACCGATCGGGCCTGTGCGATGGCCAAGGCCGTTAGCGATCCGGTGTAATTCTTCTGGGAATCGCTAGGCTGCGCCGTTCGTTGACGCTACTTGAAAGGCCACCACTGCTATCTTGACCGCTAGACGGCCAGCCTGATCGCGCGGCGGCCTCTGCCGATCGCGCGGTCAAAGCGGTGCGATTGCGATGACGGCAGAATATTCCATCGCCCCAGGGCTGTACCGCAAATCATCGCGACACGGCACCCGATTTGCGGAAATGCCGCGCGTCGCGACACGGCGTCGCGATGCTTTCGCACCTTCGTTCGCGGTAAATCGGCCGCGACGCAACATGACAGGAGGAGAATCGATGCAAACGACATTTTCACGGGTTGCCAAGCTGATGGCCGCGCCGCTGGCCATCGCTTTCCTGGTCGGCTTTGGCCTTGCGGCCGCGGGCGCCCAGGACGACGACAAAGACAACTCTCGCAGTTCACGGCAGGCGAGCGCGGATGACGACAGCCGCAATTCGTCCGATTCGAACCGCGACAAGGACCAGGGCTCCGACGCGAGCAGGCAGAGCGACCAGCACCACAAGGCCTTGGGCGTGACTTTGAACGAAGATTCGGCCGGCAACTTGTACGTGCTGCGTGTGTTGCGCGACAGCCCCGCGGAGAAGGCCGGTATGAAGAAAGGCGACGAAATCCTGACGGTCGACGGCCATCGCGTCAGCCATACCAACGAGCTGAAACGAGCTTTGGCGCGCGCCGAGGACGATACCGTCGAACTGGGCATTTTGCGCAGGGGCCGGCACCAGACGATGAAGGCCACGCTGGCCGACACGGACGAGGTGTTCACCTCGGAGAGCGAGAGGAACCGCGCTGGCAACCAGCGGATGGCTCAGAACGGCCGTATGGAGGATGGATCCGCGAATGCCCGTCGTTCCGATCGGCGGAGCAACAGCTATGCGGGCGATAATCGGAATTCAGGAAGAATGAATTATCACCGCGGCGCGGCGCTTGGCGTTGCGCTCGATCGAGGTCCGCGCGACGGCGCCTGGGTAACGGATGTTTTCCCGAACAGTCCGGCCGACGAGGCGGGCATTCAGGCCGGTGACGAGATCGTGGCGATCGACGGCCGGAAGGTCCACTCGGCGGAGGAGGTGATCCAGTCCATTTCGCAAATGCAAGCCGGCGATCGAATCGCGCTCGATGTCGATCGCAACGGCGACGCCAAGACGATCAAGACCAAACTCGTGCGGCACGAGGATCTTGCCGAGGGCCAATATCGGATGTCGCGTCGGGATAGTCGCTCCGAAGATGACGAGCGCGGGAATGGTCCCGACGATGACAATGGATCCCGTTCGGACGAGTACCGAGGCGACGACGACCGTTAGGCGGTCGGGTCACAACCGCCGGCGTTTCGCCAGTAGAAAGGTCGTTTGGGGACGCCGGTTCAAAACCAACCATCGAAAGGAGAAAGACATATGAAACGATATGTTATTTTGGCGGCGCTCTTGGCTGGATTCCTATTCACGGGAAAACCGGTCGCCGCCCAGGTGTTTTACGGGCCCGGTCCGGTGCGAAGGGCGATCAGGGCGGGGATCTCGCCCTACGGCTACTACTACCGCGGCCCGCGGTACTACTACGGTCCGGCGTATCCTTACGGGCCACGGTACTACGGCGGGTATTGGAGTCCGTGGGGCGGCTATTACTGGTAGCGTTCTGAAACGGCGAGGCGGGACCGCCGATGAAATCGGCGGTCCCGCGGCCGGGAAGTCTCTCTCTTGGCGGCATGCGAGAAACGCGATCAGCCGCACGTTTCCAATCGCTCGATTCGCCGCCTGAATGCCTTGGGGCTGCGAGCGTATACTCGTCGTCCCAGGATATCGGCAAATCGCCGCAGTTCGTATTGGCGCGAGTCGATATGCCTTCGAGGAGCTTGAACTCATACCCCAGGTACTTGGCTTGCTTGCGCCATTCGTGAAGGTTTTCGGTCGTGGGGCGGCAGTGACGGCGCCGAGGGCGAGGTATCCGTGCCGATAAACATTTTCGAAGCCGCCGTATGCGGCCGACCAGCTCTTGTGCCGTAGGCCCCAACGTCGAACGCGAGAACGAGCGCACTTGATCGCCCGACGTACTCCGCGCAGCGCGTCGCTCTCCTCCAACACGTGTTTTTGAACCGCCGCTCGGCTGGCTAGAAGATCGTCGCGGATGCGACCGAACGTACTGGCCGAAATGGTGCCGGCGGAACGTTTCTCCAGCTTGTCCAGCGACTCGAGCAATGCCGTCGCGTCGCGAACCTCCGTCAGCGGCCGAGCGGCGTCGCGGAAGCAATCGTTCTCGCGCCGATAATCCTTTGAGCCGATGTCGTCCCGCGCCAGGCGGAGGACCGCCCGCACCTTCTTGAAGCGCTTGCGAGCGTCATGAACGGCGGTGACCTGAACCTCTTTCGAAGGCCTCAGATCGCGGAGCGCTTTGTCGATCTGACGGCGCACGATTCGCTTGACCCCCGCGCGGAAAGACTCGTTGGTTTTCAGGTGAAATGCCATGCGCTTCAGTCGTCCCCACCCCAGAGTTTCCACCGAAGATCGTGCAAACAGCGCGCCGCGTGGCGGCGGGCTTCGGTCTGACGCGCAACGGCAAGGCCGACGGCCCAGGCGCCCCTGGTGACGCCCGCGGCAAAAACTCCTGCGTCTCCACGACCCCCAGCACGTCGGGGAGTGTCCGCACCCACCGAACCCCGATAGCGTTTTTTCGCGCAGCGAAAAGACGCAAAAAAATCAGCCTAAAAGGCAGCGAAGCGGAGAAAAACGAATCCGAATACCCCAAAGAGGGAGTCCGCGACCGCCCGAGCGGTCGTGCATCGCGCCACCCTACTTCGAGCCCCACGTGTTGAGAGCAGTGCAAGGGGAGGGGTTTCGGATTCGTTTTTCTCCGTGAAGCGCGGCCTCCGGCGATGCGGCGCTGTCGCCGCGGTGCCACGGCACGATACGCTCAGGCGGCGTAGCGCGGCAGGACGGAGCGCTGGTTTCCGATGTTGTCTAACGCGTGGGCTCCGCCGTAGGCGGCTTGGAGGCGGAGCCGGCGGCGTGGGCCGGCTTGCCCGCCACAAAGCGGCTACACCCGCTGTTTCCCGAGACTCTCAGACGAAATCGAAGCAAGTCGTCGTCGATGCAAAGCCCCATCGTCGTATCGGCGACCGACGCCTTGGGCTCGATCTGCCACCATTTGCAATGCTTACATAATCCCCAATCGGATTCCGACATGGTTTCACCTCCGGAGAATTGTGGTGAGATACGGCGCACAAGGCTGGCAAAGTTCATGCCAATGATGGAGCAAGATGACGTAACGACTCGAATTGGCACCGCTTTTGCTCCTGGTCGAGGCGCCAACGTGGTTCGATCATCGCTGCGCGGGAGTCAACGCCATGAACTTGCATTCTTCGTCCGCCCACGAACGTCCGGCGAAACCGGCGAAACGACGCGAACGGATAGCTCCTCTGGTCCGATTCGACGCCATGTTGGCCAATGAGGGTTTCGAAGTTTTGGAGTCGGAACCGTTGTTCAAGCAATGGGTGACGCACACCCAACTGCTACTGAACCACCCGAACCAGTGCGACTCAGCCTTGGCCGCATGGGCCATGTTCGAGTTGCACTCCGCGGGCAATCCGGATCTCGAACAGTTCATCGCCCAAATCAACTTGCTGCTTGAGGAGGGGCGTGAAGAACTCGATTTGGCGGTGGTCGGTCGCGCCATGGTCGTGGGACTCGCGATCACGCTTGAGGAGCGGAGGCAATCCATCGACTGACGCTCGAGTGTTTCGCATGGACAAGCCCTTCTTGTTCCGCATGAGAGCGCTTTTGGGCATCATGGCTCTCATCGTGATCCTGTGCTTCGCGGGGCCTCTCGGCTGGCCAAGATTGGACGTGGTCACACTGTCGCTGCTGGCCATCGGTGGCTGCCTCGGCGTCCTGATCGTGCTGCTTCCCTGGACCAAACGATAGCAAGTTCCCTGGATCAAACGATACGCACGCGCGAGTCGTCGATAAACACGTTGGATACTGCGCTGTCAGCATGGCACCCCAGCGATCAATCGCCGCCTCCGTGGTTTCCGGGTCGGTCGTGGTACGGCCGAAGGCCCCAATCCCGTCGATCGGCTTTGTTGGGGCCGTCCGTAGGCGAAAGGACCGATGCAAGCAACGCGCAAACTAATCGACGCACGCTTCGGCACGTGCTTTGCAGCGATTAAAGAGTCGACGGCCCGGCAATCGGTCTTTGCCAAGAAGGGCCGCGCAAAGACTCCTTTTCAAACAGGAGACCATTCCATGATGGGCAATCAATCGCTGAACCAGGAAAGGCCGACGGACGCCGAAGTCATTGAGGTGCCCAAGAACGGCGATATCTATCGTTGCGAAATCTGCGGCATGGAGCTCGAAATCATCTCTGATTGCGGTTGCGGAGAAGGGCCCCACCTCGAATGTTGCGGACGGCCGATGTCGCGCACGGATCTGACTTCCGCCGATGTGATGTAGCCTCTAGCCGTTTTCCAGTACCCATTGCACGGCGATGCGGCCCAGTTCGGCGCTGTTCCTGGCGTCGAGCTTGCCCTTGATGTTCTCGCGGTGCGTTTCGATCGTGCGCACGCTCAGGCCCAGCTCGGTGGCAATCCGCCGCGTGGTTCGCCCTTGGCCGATCGAGCGGAAAACTTCCAGCTCGCGGTCGGAAAGCCGCGCAATCGGCGATGGATCGGCGTTGGTCGCTCCCGACGCCAGTCGCACGATGTGGCGTGTCATCTGTGGGCTCAGGTAGAGCCGGCCGGAAAGGACCTCCCGGATGGCCTCGATGATCTTTTCCGGCATTTCCTGTTTGTTGATGTAGCCCGTCGCCCCGGCGCGCACGGCGCGCTCCGCGTACAACGATTCGTCGTACATCGTCGCCACCAGCATCTTGGCGTGGCCGTCCGTGGCCCTGATCCGTTTCATCAGGTCGATACCGTCGCCCGACTTGAGCGAGATGTCCACGATCACGAGGTCGGGCTTCGTCGTTCGCGCCAGCTCGAGTGCCGTCTCCAGGTCGGCCGCTTCACCACAGACTTCGAAGCCCTCCTGGCTCGAAATCCGCGTCGCCAGGCCCTCACGCACCAGCGGGTGATCGTCGACGATCAATATCTGGATGGGCCTGGTCGCGTTTTTTCGCTTCGAAGTCAAGGTCATGACCGCGTCCTTCGTCGAAGAATCTTCGGAGGCTCACGCGATTATCCCCAAAATCCGATGGGGATTCAACCACCCGGAATCAACCACCCGGAATCAACTCTTCGCCACGGCGCAGACGACGCGCGTTCCGCCGGCTTCGGCCGGACCGATGGTGCATATCCCTCCGATCAGGCCGGCGCGGTAGCGCATCAGCCGTAAGCCCATGCCTTGGCCCTCGTCCGCCCCCCGTTTCATGCCTGAACCGTCGTCGTCGACTTCGAGCTTCAGTTCGGCGCCGTCGTCGGAGAGCGAAATCTCGATTTGCCTCGCATGGCCGTGCCTGATCGCGTTGGTGACGGCTTCCTGGGCGATGCGATAGATGTGGGTGGCCAGGAAATTGTCCGTCACATCGACCGGGCGCGGACACTCGAAAGTGCAACTGACTCGTGGCAAAGTCGACGTCTGAACGGCCAGTTGGTTCAAGGCCGCCATCAACCCGTCGCGGCCGACTTCCACGGGGACCAGTCCCCGCACGACCCTTCGAATCTCCTGGACGGTCGCCTTGATCCCCTCGGCGATTTTGGTCGCCAGGGCGGCTTCCTGCGCCGATTTCGTGCCCAACTTCTCGACCAGTCCGCGGGTCAAGAGGCCCAGGCCGGTCAGCGCCTGGCCGGCCCCGTCGTGCAAATCCTGACCGATTCGCCGTTGTTCGCGCGAGGCGATTTCGAGCACCTCCTTTTCCAGGGACTTGCGATCACTGACGTCGCGGAGCACGGCGACGTAGTGCCGCGATGGGCCGTCGCGCATTTCGCTCAACGACAATTCGAGCGCGAAACGCGAGCCATCTTTGCGGCGCGCCGAGATTTCGCGCTGGCCGCCCTGGATCGACTCGTCGGCCGTGCTCTGGGCCAGGTGCCGGTCGAACACTCTTTGGTTTTGCGGCGGGAGCAACATCCGCACGTCGCGGCCGACGATTTCATCGGCCGCGTAGCCGAAAATACGCTCGGCCGAGCGGTTGAACGTCTCCACCGTGCCGCGCTCGTCGATGATGACGATCCCTTCGAAGACCGTGTCGACGATCGTCGACGTCCGTTGCCGGCTGCCGTGCAGGGCGGCTTCGAGCTGTCGGCCGCGCTCTTCGAGCTGGCGCCGCAGGCGGTTCCACTCGGTGACGTCGCGCTCGGTGGCGGCGATCAAAACGGGCTTGCCGGCCTCGTCGCGAAGCACGGTGACCGTCAGCCAGACATCGAGCGCGCGGCCCTCCTTGGTCAGGCGTTGGGCCTCGATCGACGTTGCCGTCTCGCCCCGTACCAGGGCCGCCAGCCGATCGGCCGCCTCGGCGCGGCTCGTCTCGGGCACGAGCTGCTGAAAGTTCATCCGCAGGGCTTCCGTTTCGCTGTAGCCGTACATCCGCTCCGCACCGCGGTTCCAAGCGGTGATTTGGCCTTGAAGGTCGAGAACCAGAACGGCGTCGTTGGAGTCCAAAAGCACGGTGGCCAACAGCCGGCTGCGCTCGGAGGCCCGCTTGAGCTGGGTCACGTCGGCGAACGTGATCACCACCCCGTCGATGCCGTGTCCGGAGGCGCGATAGGGCAAGATTCGCCGCAGGAACCAGCGGCCGCCGGCGGCCGCCAACTCGCGTTCGACCGGCGCCGTCTCGGCGAGCACGCGCGCGGCGTCGTCCAAAAGCTTACCGCCCGTGAACGTATCGGCGATATCGCCGATCGGCCGGCCGACGTCGCCGGCGATCAGGTTCAACAGCCCCGTGCTGGCCGGCGTGAACCAGCGGATGCGCAACTCGGCATCGAGGCAGATCGTGGCCAGCTCGGCGCTGGCCAGCAGGTTGGCCACGTCGCTGTTGGCGGACTCCAGTTCTTCCACTTTTTCCTGGAGCTGGCTGTTGGAGGTGGCCAGCTCCTCGTTGAGCGATTGCAGCTCTTCCTTCGAGGTCTCGAGCTCCTCGTTGGAGCTTTGCAACTCCTCGTTCATCGACATCGCTTCTTCGTTGACGAGCCTGAGCTCCTCGTGCGAGGTCGCCATTTCCGCCTGCGCGATGTGCAGTTCTTCGCGCGCGGTACTCAGTTCCTCTTCCAAGGGCCGCAAGAGGATCTCTTCGGCGATGGTTTCGGTTCCGTCGGCGGCCGTCGGCGAGCGCGGCCCTTCTTCGAACGTCACCAACAGCAGGCGCTCGGCCCCCGGCGGCGCCAAGGGCTTGACGCCCACGCGTACCGAGCACCAGCGGCCTTCGCGGCGGACCCGGGCGCCATCGAGCACGACCGGGCGTTCCTCTCGCGCGGCCTTGTGGACCGCCGTGCGGAGCTTCGACCGCAGACCGGGATGGGCCAACAACAGCAGGTCGCGAGTCGGTTCGCCCGCGGGCTGTTCCATGTATAGCGCGGTGGGCCCCTGGAAAATGAGCACCTGGTTTTGGCGGTCGATGACCACCGCGGCAGGCGCGTATTCGGCCAACAGCGAGCGATGGACCAGTTCTACAAGGCCGCCGGGGCGCGGCGGCCCAGGCCCCGCCCAACGCGCCGTCGCGGACCGGCGTTCGATGGAGCGTACGATCGGAAAATCCACCCGCTCCCGGCGCGCCGTCGCGAGTCGCCGATAAATCCGCCATTTTTTGCTGAGCGGCTCAAAGAGGTCGGTCTGTCGCGCGATCGTCTCCGACGGGCCAATCACCAGCGTTCCACCTTCGTTCAGGGCGAAATGGAACAGCGCGATCACCTTGGGCTGCACATCGGGTTCGAGATAGATCAGCAGGTTGCGGCAACTGATCAGGTCCAGCTTCGAAAACGGCGCGTCGGCCAACAGGTCCTGGCCGGCGAACACGACCGCCTCGCGCAGTTGCTTGCCAATCTGCCACGTGTGCTCGTCGAGCCGGGTGAAGAACCGCGCCAGCCGCTCGTCGCCGATGTCGGCGCGCAGATTGTCGTGGTAGACGCCCTGCCGGGCGAAAGCCAAGGCTTGTTCGTCGATGTCGGAGGCGAAGACCTTCAGCGAACACGCCTTGCGCGCAAGGGCGAGCTGTTCGAGCACCAGCATGCCGATCGAGTAGGCTTCCTCGCCCGTCGCGCAGCCGGGCACCCAAATACGAATCGCCGCGTCCGACTCTTTGCGCGCCACCAGGTCGATGATCGCCCGCGCCGCGAGCTCCCGAAAGGCCTCCGGCTCGCGGAAGAAGCTGGTGACGCCAACCATCAAGTCCTTCGCCAGCCGGCCGATCTCGTCGGGGTGCTTGCGCAGGAACTCCACGTAGGCCGGCATATCCAGCACGTGCGCCAGGCACATCCGCCGTTGCACGCGGCGGACGACCATGCTTTTGCGGTAGCAACGGTAATCGCGCTTCATGTGGGTCCGCAGCAGCGTCAGGATACGATCCAACTCGTCGCCGTATTCTTCGCCGGACTGGGTTTTCTGGTGGGTCGTGGTGCGCGCCTGCCGGCTATAGTTGACGAGCGTGGCGGGCATTTGCTCGATGGGCAACACGAAATCGGCCAGGTCCGTCGCGATCGCGGCCTTCGGCATGCGGTCGTACTCGGCCGTCGCCGGTTCCTGGACCACGACGATCCCGCCGGCGGCCTTGATCGCCTTGAGTCCCTGGATGCCGTAGGGCGCCGATCCGGAGAGCACCACGCAAATGGCGCGCTCGCACTGTTCGACGGCCAGCGACTCCAGGAACGCGTCGATCGGCGTTGGCGCGTCGTGCCGTCCGACGGGTCCGCTCAGGCGAAGTGTCCGGTCGCGGATCGCCAGGTACTTGTTCGGGGGAATGACGTAGACATGGTCGGCCTCGACGGCCATTCCATCGCGGACCTCAGTCACCGGCATGACGGTGTGCTGCGCCAGTAAGCCGGCCAGCAGGCTCTCGTGCTGGGGAGCCAGGTGCGGCGTCAAGATGAAGGCCAACCCGCTATCGGGCGGCATGGCACCCAGGAACTGCTTGAACGCCTGGAGTCCGCCGGCCGAGGCGCCGACGCCCACCACGGCGGGACCGGTCGGCGGTCCTTCGCCACTCGAATTACGGTGGTCCTCCGTCGAAGATTCACCCGCCTGCTTGGCGGACTGCGAAGATTGGTCGGCGGCGGGCTTCGCGGCCGGCCTGGCGGTCGGTTCGGGCGGCGGGTTTCCGGACTTCTTGCGAGCCATCGCCCTACTGTAGCAATCGAGGCGGTCGCGCAACAGCTAGTAATACATTGCGAGGCCAGGAATGAGGCGGTGCCGTATTACGAATCTCCAAAATGACTCGCGGCCGCTCCGAGTTTTCACGCGGAGATCAACGCCTTCTCGGATGTCTCGGGAACCGCCTCTTTCCGCCGTACCGCGGTGCCGCTGACCGACATTCCCAAATCGTGCAACTTCCTGCGCAGGCATCCCCGCGTGATGCGCAGAATCTTTGCGGCATTCGACTGGTTTCCGTCGACGAACTGTAGCACGCGCGTGAGCAAGTACCGATCCATCATCGCCAGCGTCTCGGCGTAAAGGCCTTGGTGACCGTCGCGCAATCGTCCTTCGACAAAAGCCGCCAGGTCGCTGGGCGGGAGGTTTTGCCGCGCCGTCGGGGCCTGCTGCTTCCGCAGCGAGACGACCTCCCTTGGCAAGAACTCCGGCAGCAGCACCGGCCCGGTGGCTTGCAATAGCGCTTTCTTGATGACGGTCTGCAATTCGCGGATGTTGCCCGGCCAGCGGTAATGCATCAACAACTCCAAGGCCGCGGGCGAAATGCCATCCACGTCCTTGCCGAGCTCCCGGGCGTAGCGGGCCAGGAACCGTTCGATCAGCCTAAGCAGGTCGTCGCCGCGCTCGCGCAACGGCGGCAACGCGATCGTGTAGCCGTTGAGACGGTAGTAGAGGTCCTGACGGAACGTCCCCTCCGCGACCATCGCCTCGAGATCGCGGTTCGTGGCGCTGATGACACGGACATCGGTCTCGATCGTCTCATCGCCCCCGACGCGCTCGAAGCGCTGCTCTTGCAAGACGCGCAGCACCTTACCCTGCAGGAGCGGCGACATGTCGCCGATTTCATCGAGAAACAACGTTCCCCCGCGGCACTGCTCGAATTTGCCCACGCGCACCCGGTCCGCGCCGGTGAAGGCCCCTCGTTCGTGGCCGAACAGTTCGCTCTCCAAGAGCGTGTCGGGGATCGCGGCGCAATTGACGGCCAGGAAGGGTAGGTGCGACCGCTGGCTGTGCTGGTAAACGGCGCTGGCGATCAATTCCTTACCGGTGCCGCTCTCGCCGCGGATCAACACCGTCACGTCCTGCGCGGCGACGCGGCCCACGGCCTTGAAAACCTCGAGCATCGCCGGGCTGCGGCCCTGGAGCAATTCGCGCGCCTCCGATTCCCCGTCGCCGTCGTTCAAGCCCAGCGGGGCGTACATCATTCGCCGGCTCTCCAGCGCCTGTTCGACCAGGTCGCGGAGCCGAGTCATGTCGAGCGGCTTGACGATGTAGTCGTAGGCCCCGAGCTTCATCGCGTCGATGGCCGTGTCACTCGTGCCATGACCGGTAATGAAAATCACCGGTACCCTGGCGTCATGTTCACGGATGCGTTGGAACAGTTCCAGCCCCGAGGCGTCGGGCAGGACGATATCCAACAGGACGACGTCGATGGACTCGCCATGGATCGCGGCCATGGCGTCCGCGGCATTGGCGGCCGCCGAAATGTGCAGGCCGGTCCCTTTGAACGCATGTCGGACGAGGGACACGACCGACCCTTCGTCATCAATGACCAGTAATCGCGCCATGGAAGACCCCACCCAAGATTCCTTTCGTGTCGAAGCCGGCTTCGTAGTCGTGCGCGCGGTTTCGAATTCAGGAAGCCACGACCAAAGTGCGTTTTGATGTTACCCGGAGTTTCCATCGGACTGGCATCGAAAAAAACCGCAAGATATCGTGAGAACGACACTACCCACTACGAGTGGTGGGATACGAGAACACTGCCCCCCCGCGAAGCGGTTAGTTCAACACGGGCTGGGGGAAGGGCTGGCGGCTTTTGTATCGCCGCGTTTATGTCGAGATCGCGCGATGCACCGCGCAAACCGCGTCTTCCGTAAAGCCTTCCGCCTCGATTCCGAAACCACGGTTGAATCGCGCCCGCCAGTTCTCCCATGCGATCGCAGAAGTCAACTCCACCATCTGTCGCTGATCGAAATACTCGCGAAGGCTGTTGAACAATTCCTCCGAATCGTCGGCGGGCGTGTGGGTCAACCTTGAAAATGGGCCACGCCGGGCCAGACCTCATGGTCCGGCGTGGCTACCAGGCTTCGCGTCCCCTGGGATCGGGTGAAGGGCGACGCGAAACCGTTTCTGAATACCGTCACTATTTACGTCGAGCAAACGCCATGCCGTTTTCTAACACCTAGGGTTCTTTGCGACTTAGCGGGAAGGTGCCGGATGTTCCTTCGCGCCGCCGACGTTGCCGCGGGATGCCGAGCGGAACGGAGAAAAACGAATCCGAATACCCCAAAAAGTGAGTCCGCGAACGGCGGAGCAAAGCCGTGCATCGCGCCACCCTACTTCGGACCCCACATGTCGACAGCAGTGCAAGGGGAGGGGTTTCGGATCCGTTTTTCTCCGTGAAGCGTTTGTGCCGGCAACGCGGCGCTGTCGCCGCATTGCCACGGCGGCTGGGCGCGGCGGCGGATTCTCGGGCGCCGGCCCATTTCTGCAAGAACCGGTCTTGACCGTCTTGACCCGTTTTTTTTCTACACTTCCCACATGCTAGACCGCCCCACGCCACTCTTCCACTGTTGGACACAGCTTCGGCGGTGATCCGCTATCCCCAGCTTTGGCCAGTGGCGGCACGTTCTTCGACCGAACTTTGTTGGCGGCCCTGCCGACCACCTATCCGAGTCTGGCAATGACCCTCATGTCGCCACGAGGCGGTCAGCGTTTTGTCTTTTTATTTCTGGTTCCTGTTACCCCAGCGGCGGCTCGCTCCCGCGTCACCCATCGCCAGCGCGTAGGGCGCCGTGGCACCGCGGCGACAGCGCCGCATCGCCTGCGGCCGCGCTTCACCGAGAAAAACGACTCCGAAACCCGTCCCCTCGGGGTGCTGTCGACACGCGAGCTAAAACGAGGTGGTCTCGCGATTTACCAGGATGGATCGCGGCAGGCACATCGCAATCGGCAAGGAGCACAAGGTCAGGGCGGCACCGATGACGAGCGTGCTGAAAAAGGCCCCCGTCTTGTTCGCCGCGCCGGCGGCCTGGTAAATGTGCCCGCCCAGGGCGGTCGAAAGGAGCATGCTCAAGTTGCAAAGCGACATGAAAATCGCGAAGACGGTTCCGGCGGCGCGCGCCGGGCAGGCTCGGGCGGCCAGGTCGCATTGGACCATGTTGCCGGTCATGTAGAAGAAGCCCGACAGCATGCTATACTGCACGCGGCCAGGGATGAGACATTCACGGTGGCTGGGGCAGAGCCTGGGCCGATGAAAACTTGGGCTTGTGGCCTGCTAGCATGGTCAGCAGCTTTGACCGTATTTG
>Ga0307373_10007054_pt1 | contig 17650 bp, 17 predicted proteins | sample OX2MG_FD_202534 | JGI IMG/M metagenome (GOLD analysis project Ga0307373, IMG submission 202534) | Soil microbial communities from Risofladan, Vaasa, Finland - OX-2 | ecosystem: Environmental > Terrestrial > Soil > Coastal area > Acid sulfate soil | place: Finland: Risofladan, Vaasa | collected... | reverse complement strand
CTCCGGCCTCACGCACTTCTTGGTCGTGCGCCCGCGCTTCAAGGAGTTCGTGATCGGCTGGCCGTCCATCGTGCTGGCCGCCGCCCTGCTGCCCGCCCACCGCCGCTGGGTCTCCTGGCTGCTGGCGCTGGGGGCGGGCGTGGGCATGGGCGACGTCGTCGACACCTTCTCCCATCTGCACACCGCGCTCTGGGTCGGTGGGCTGCGCATCGTCAACGGCCTGGTCCTGGGGCTCGTCATCGGCCTCGTGGTCGCGTGGCTCTACCGCCGCGTCGCCGGGGCGACGGCGCGGGTTGAGTGAGGGTCCTGCTCTCGGGCTACTACGGCTTCGGGAATCTGGGCGACGAGGCGCTCCTGGGAGAGATCTCCCGTGGTCTGCGCGGCCGCTTTCCGGGCGTGGAGATCGCCGCGCTCTCGGCCGATCCCGCCGGCACCGCGCAGGAGTACGGGATCGAGGCCGCGCCGCGCTGGGATCTGGGGATGGTGCGGCGCGAGATCGCCCGGGCCGACGTCTTCCTCTCGGGCGGCGGCGGCTTGCTCCAAAACGCCACCAGCCTCAAGAGCCTGCTCTACTATGCGGGCTTGGTGCGCCAGGCGGTCCGGGCGCAAAAAGTGGTGGGGATCTTCGCCCAGTCGATCGGCCCGCTCGACTTTTGGGGGCGCGGGATCGTGCGGGAGTTTTGCAAGGGCGTCGCCTTCGCGACCGTGCGCGACGAGGCGAGCCGCACGCTGCTGGCGGGGCTGCTTCCCGGCGTGCCGGTGACGCGAACGGCCGACCCGGTCTTCCTGTACGATCTCCCGGAGAGCGACGGTGAGCAGGCGCTGGCGCGCGAGGGCCTAGGCCCCGAGGTGCAGCCGCTGGTGATCGTCTGCGTGCGCAAGACCTCAGGGCAGAGCGAGGTGACGCGGCGCATCGCCGCGGCCGTGGACGCGCTGGCCGAACGAGGGGCCAAGGTCGCCTTCTTGCCCTTCCAGCCGCCGGAGGATGCCGAGGCCTCGACGGAGGTCATCCGCAAGTGCCGCTCCACCCCGACGCTGCTCCCCGCCGGCAACCTGGCAAGCGTGGCGCGCGCCATCGCCTCGGCGCGCGCGGTCATCGGAGTGCGTCTCCACTCCGTCATCCTCGCGGCGCGCTTCGGCGTGCCGTTCGTCGCCGTGGGATACGATCCAAAGGTGCAGGCGCTCTTACGCTTGCTCGAATACCCGCTCCCGGCCTTGTGGGAGCACGGCGCGCGCAAGGCCGATGGCGAGGATTCCGCAACGCTCGCGCTGCGGCTGTGGAACGAGCGCGACGCGCTCGCGTCGCACTTGCGCGCGCGGCTTCCGGAGATGCAGCGCGCCGCGCGAGAAAACTTCGAGATCTTGGCGCGTTACGTGTAGGTAGGCACGGCGTTCGACCGAACACTCCATACATGGCGCAACTCTTGCGCGGTTCCCTGTGGATCGGCCGGTTTCTCGGCGTTCGCGTCGGCATTCATCCGTCGTGGCTGCCCATCTTCGCGCTCGTGGTCTGGGCCATCGCCGGCTCGTTCTCCGATCTCGACGCGGCGAACGCGCTGCTGCTCGCCACGGTGACCGCGCTGGCGTTCTTCGCCAGCGTGGTGATCCACGAGTTCGCGCACGCGTTGGTCGCGCGGCGCTACGGCGTCGGCACGCTGGCCATCCGGCTCTTTCTCTTCGGCGGCGTGGCCACCATCGCGAGCGAGCCGCCCACGCCGGGCGCCGAGGCGGCGATCGCGGTGGCGGGACCGCTGTGCAGCCTGGTGCTTGCGGCGCTCTGCGGTGCCGGCGTCGAGGCGCTGCGCGCCTTCGGCGGCGAGCCGCACGCCGCGCTCGTGCTGATCTCGCTCGCCGCGGCCAATGCCTTCCTGGCCCTCTTCAATCTCTTGCCGGCCTTCCCGATGGACGGCGGGCGCCTGCTGCGCGCCTTGCTCTGGCATCTGGGCGGCGACCGCCGAGCGGCCACGCGGCTCGCGTCGGTGGTGGGCTTGAGTCTGGCTGCCGTGTTGGGGCTGGCCGGCGTGGGCCTGGCGTGGCGCACCCATCAGTGGGAGTCGCTGTGGTACGTCGCGCTGGCGGGCTTCGTCTCCGTGGCGGCGATGCACAGCTATCAGGAAGCCCGCCGCGGCGGCGTCGTCGCCGAATGCCCTCCTGCCGGGGGGAGCGAGGGCGCGCGATAGCGTAAGCGTGCCGCCTGATGGCGACCGAAGCGACGAAGAAGCCCGACTACCGAGGAACCCTCAACCTTCCGCAGACGGACTTTCCGATGAAGGCGGATCTGCCGCAGCGCGAGCCGGCGCGCATGGCGTGGTGGGCGGAGCATCGCGTCTACGAGCGCCGCCTGGAGGCCAACGCGGGAGCCGCGCCGTGGATTCTCCACGACGGCCCGCCCTATGCCAACGGCGGCCTCCACATGGGCCACTTCCTCAATAAGGTCCTCAAGGACATCTTCGTCAAGGTCAACCTGCTCGACGGCAAGGCGTCACGCTTCGTCCCCGGCTGGGACATGCACGGCCTGCCGATCGAGATGGAGACGCTCAAGCATCTGGGCGTCCACTTCCGCAACGTTCCGGCTCCCGAGCTGCGCGAGAAGTGCCGCGAGCGCGCCCTCCACTGGCTGGGCGTCCAGCGCGACCTCTTCATGCGCATGGGCTGCTTCGGGTTCTGGGAGACGCCGTACCGCACGATCGACCCGGAGTTCGAGGCGACGATCGTCGAGGCGCTCGCGGAGCTGGCGCAGCAGGGTTACCTCTACAAGGGCTTGCGCCCGACCTATTGGTGCCCCACCGACGAGACGGCGCTCGCCGAGGCCGAGATCGAGTATCGCGACCACACCTCGCCATCGGTCTATGTGCGCTTCCCCGCCGGCGGCGAGGAGCGCGCCGGCCTGCTCGCGCGCTTCGCGGGCGGGGCGGCCGAGGCGGGCGACCTGCCCCTGGCGGTGATGTGCTGGACGACGACGCCGTGGTCGCTCCCCGGCACCGTCGGCGTCGCCCTCAACCCCGAGGCGGAGTACGGGCTCTTCCGCGTGCACCACCCCGACGGGCGCCGCGAGCTGCTGGTCTTCGCCACGGCCCTGCTCGACGACGTGCTCTCGCGCGTTCCCGGCACCAGCGGCGAGACGCTGGCCACCGCTCCCGGCGCCACGCTGGTGGGCGGCACCCTCCGCCATCCGTTCATGGCGCACCCCGTGCGCCTGGTGGACGCGCCCTACGTGGAGCTGGGCACCGGGACGGGCGCCGTGACCACGGCTCCCGGCCACGGACCCGAGGACTTCGAGACGGGCGTGCGCTGCGGTCTCCCCATCGTGACCCCGGTCGACGAGCGCGGCGACTTCACTGCGGAGGCGGGGCCTTTCACCGGCCTCAACGTGCTGCGCGACGCCAACCAGCGGATCATCGAGCACATGCGCGAAAGCGGCACGCTCTTCGCGCGGATGGACTACGCGCACAGTTACGCCCATTGCTGGCGCTGCAAGAACCCCGTGATCTACCGCGCCACCTCTCAGTGGTTCATGGCGCTCGACGTCAACCATCTGCGCAAGCGCACCACCGAAAAGATCGCGGAGGTGGAGTGGCACCCGGCGTGGGGCGAGGAGCGCATGCGCCAGATGATCGAGAACCATCCGGACTGGTGCCTCTCCCGCCAACGGACGTGGGGAACGCCGATCCCGGCGTTCGACTGCCAGGATTGCGGCATGGCGATCTTGGACGCGCGCGTGGCGCGCCACGTGGCGGCCCTCTTCCGCGAGCACGGCGCGACGATCTGGTGGACGCGCGAGGCGGGTGAGCTGCTGCCCGCCGACTTCCGCTGTCCCCAGTGCGGCTCCGCGCAGCTGAAGAAAGAGATGAACATCGTCGACATCTGGTTCGAGTCCGGCGTCACGCACCTGGCGGTGCTTGGAACGCCGGAGCTCCCGTGGCCGGCGGATCTCTACCTCGAGGGCAGCGATCAGTACCGCGGGTGGTTTCGCAGCAACCTCATCACGGCGATGGCGATCAAGGGGGCGCCGCCGTACCGCGCGATCGTCTCGACGGGCTGGGTCGTCGATCCCGAGGGGCGCGCCATGCACAAGTCGGCCGGCAACTACATCGCCGCCGACGACGCCATGGGCTCCTACGGCGCCGACGTGATGCGGCTGTGGGTCGCCTCCGTGGACTACGAGGCCGACGTGCGCGTCGGCAGCTCGATCCTCGCCAACGTCGGCGAGGTCTACCGCAACCTGCGCAACCGCATGCGCTTCATCCTGGGCAACCTCTACGACTTCACCCCGGAGCACATCATCCCGCCCGAGCGGCTGCGCCCGATCGACCGGCTGGCGGTCGCCGCGGCCGACGCGCTGGCCGAACGCTGCGCGCGCGCCTATCGCGAGTTCCGTCTGCACGACGTCTATCTGGCGCTCTCCGACTTCGTCAACGACGATCTCTCCGCGTTCTATCTCGACGCGCTGAAGGACCGGCTCTACTCTAACGCGGCGGGCTCGCAGGGGCGGCGCAGCGCGCAGACCGCGCTCTGGCACATCGCCGAGACGCTGCTCGGGCTCTACGCTCCCGTGCTCTCGTTCACGGCCGAGGAGGCCTGGCAGAGCGTCCCCGCATCCTTGCGCGGCGAGCGCGACTCCGTCTTCTTCCTCGACCTCGAGGAGCCGCACGAGGCCTCGTCGGAGGCGGCGCGCGGCCTCTGGGACCGGCTCAAGGCCCTGCGCGCGGAGGTCAAGGCGCAGACCGCCGTGGAGGGCAGAGACTACGAGCTGCGCGCCACCGTGACCACCGGTGCCGCCGACGCCGCGGCCCTCGCGGCGCTAGGCGACGACCTGCGCGAGGCGCTGGTCGTCTCGGCGTGCGCGCTCGAAGCCGCTGAGGGCGAGGGCGTGCGCTTGTCGCTCGAGCGCGCCGGGGGCGCGAAGTGCGCGCGCTGCTGGAAGTACCTGGAGCTCGGGACCGATCCGGCGCATCCGCTGATCTGCGCCCCGTGCGCCGAGGTGGTGCGCTCGCTCGCGTAACTGCTTGCGGCGCATGCGGCTGTCGATGGCGCATGCGTACCGCTCGCGCTTGCACCCACTCACCCCCACCATCTACGTGAACGTCGTATGCACGAAGCAGCGCGCGGGTTTGCGTGCGTGATGTGCGGCGGGCTCGGCGCCGATCTGTGAGGGGCGGGGCGGGGTTCTACCCATGAGCGGGGCCTCTGAGGCGCGCCCGGAGGCACGATGCCGAGAGGGCGCGCGAAGGGAGTAGCGATGTCACATGGAGGTGACATCGCGCGCGTCCCCGCGGTGGGTAGGACCCCGCTCCGCCTCGAGACGTGCGATCCTATCGCGCTTCCGAGACGTTTCGGCGATACTTGACGTTCACGTAGACCAGCATCACCAGTCCGATGATGAGCTGAGGCACGGACATGAGCTGTCCGCCCGTGAGCCCCAAGAACGTGAAGCCCGGCTCGCGGAACCATTCGGCGACGGTGCGCGTGAGGCCGTAGTAGGTGAACCAGAACCAGAAGACGCTGCCTTCGGCGAGGTCCAGGCGGCGCACCACGAACAGCAGCGGAAGCGCGAAGAGGTCGAGGGCGCCTTCCATGAGCTGAGAGGGCCAGCGGTACCCGGGATAGTCGGGGAACTGCACGCCCCACGGGTCGCTGGCGGGGACGATGCGCCCGGGCAGTTCGTCGTTGATGAAGTTGACCACGCGCGTGAGCGCGATGCCGATGGGGAGCAGCATCACGATCTCGTCGCCGAAGACGCGGTAGGTGAGATGGCGGTGCTTGCGCAGGAAGAGCAGGCCCGCGATGATGACGCCGATGAGCCCGCCGTGGAAGGCCATCCCGCCCTGCCAGATGGCGATGAAGTCGATGGGATGGGAGAGGTAGACGCTCAGGTTGTGGTTGGTGATGACGTCCGCGATGACGAAGAGCGTGCGCCCGCCGACCAAGACGCCGATCAGGGCGTAGACCATGAAGTCCTGGATGGCGTCGGCCGTGAGGCCGGTGCGGGCGCGGGAAGCCGGCCGGACGAGCCAGGCGTAGACGCAGAGAAAGCCCACCAGATACGAGATCCCATACCAGTGGACGGCGATCGGCCCGATGTGGAACGCGATCGGGCTGATGTTCGGATAGGTGATGTAGTGGTGCATGCTGCGGCGGTACCCTCCGGCGGCCGCCCGGACGGCGCCACACAGGCGCGCGGGCCCCGGCGTCGTACCATACGGGCGATGACCACCCCACGACGAACGAATCTCTCGAGAGAGCTCGTCCGGCACGTTTCCTGTGCCGGCGCGCTCGTCCTCCCCGCCCCACGGGGGCGCCGCCGTGCGCATTAGCGAGATCGCGCGCCGCGCGATGCTGGCGCTGGCCGCCGTGGTGGTGATCGAGGGTCTGCTGCTGCAATCCCTGCTCCACGAGACGGGCGGGCTCGCCGTGGTGATCGTGGTGATCTTCTTCGTCGCGCTCGGCCTGGTCGTGGGGCCGCGCGTCACGCGCGACGCCCCCGAGGCTCCGGGCGTGCTCTACACGGTGATCGCGGGCCTCCAACTGCTCTTGGGGCTGCTCATGATCGACCCGCTCTTGACCGTCGTGCTCCACCGCCACGTGGCCACCGCGGGCGTGGTCTTCGTGCTGCCGATCGCCGTCTCGCTCCTGACGGGCGGCGCCGCCTTTGCGGTCGCCGTCTCCGGCGGGAAGCGGCAGTAGCGCGGCGCGCCATGGCATGGGTCGCGATCGCGGCGGTGCTCGCCTTCGCCGTCGATCAATTGAGCAAGGCGGCGGTGCGCCGCGCGCTGGTTCCGGATCAGAGCGTCGTCGGCATTCCGCACGTGTTCCTGTTCACGTACACCCGCAATACCCACGGCGCGTTCGGCCTCTTCGGCTCGCACCCGGCGCTGCTGATCGCGTTGGCGCTGGGCGTGCTCGTGCTCTTCTTCGCGGTCGTGCGCCGCAGCATCGGCCACTCGCTGGCGGTGCAGGTGGCGTTCGGCATGATCGTGGGGGGCGCGGCGGGCAACATCGCCGACCGCCTGCACTACGGCTACGTCGTCGACTTTCTGCAGTTCGCGTTTTGGCAGGCCTACCCGGTGTTCAACGTCGCCGACTCGCTCATCCTGATCGGCGTCGTCACGCTCATGCTCGTCTCGGCCGAGGGTGGAAAGCCGCGTTCGCGCCGCCCCGAGACGGTGATGAGCCAGCCCGAGAGCGGAGGGCGCGCCGCGTGGTCGGAGGGCGACGTCGAGGGCACCGAGTACGCGCAGTCTCCCGACGACGAGCGTGCGCTGCGCCGCTTGCGCGGTCCCCGTCCCGACGACTCGCTCTGATGCGCGCGACCGTCGACCCTCTGCTGGCCGGGGCCCGTCTCGACACGGCGCTGGCCAAGCTGGCCGGCGTCGCGCGGACGCGTGCCGCGGCCGCGATCCGCGCCGGCCTCGTGCTGCGCAACGGCCTTCCCGCCAAAGGCAGCGAGACGGTGGCCGAAGGCGACCGCATCGACTACGAGATCGAGCCGCCGCCCGCGCTCAACGCTCGCCCGGAGGCGATTCCGCTGGACATCGTCTACGAAGACGCGGAGCTGCTGGTCGTCAACAAGCCGCCGGGCATGGTGACCCATCCGGCGCACGGAGCGTACAGCGGCACGCTGGTCAACGCGCTGCTGGCTCACGTAGGCACCTTGCCGGTGGGCACGGGCGAGGAGGCGCCGCTGCGCCCGGGGCTGGTCCACCGGCTCGACCGCGACACCTCCGGCTTGCTGGTGGTGGCCAAGACGCCGCGCGCGCTCGAGTTGTTGGGGCGCGCCATGCAGCACCGCAAGATCACGCGGCGTTACGTGGGGATCGCGGTAGGCACGGTCACTCCGCCGGCGGGCACGGTGGCGGGGCCCATCGGGCGCGATCAGCGCAACCGGCAGAAGATGGCCGTGCGCGAAGGCGGGAAGCCGGCGGTGACGCACTACCGGACGCTCGAGGCGCTGCGCGGAGCCACGGAGCTGGCCTTCGAGCTGGAGACGGGGCGGACGCATCAGATTCGCGTCCACATGGCGGCCTTGGGCTTTCCGCTGCTCAACGATCCCGTCTACGGCCACGCCGACAAGCGCGTGGCGCTGCCGGGCCAGGCTCTGCACGCGGGGTCGCTCTCGTTTCGCCACCCCGTCACGGGGGAGGAGCTGACCTTCGCCGTGGACCCGCCGGTGGAGTACGCCGCGGCGCGAGAGCTCTTCCGTGGCTAGCGCGCGCGAGCGTGCGGGGGGCTTCACGTTGCTTGCGCGCGACGGCCCGGCGCGCCGGGGAACCCTGCGTCTGCCCCACGGCGTGGTCGAGACGCCGACCTTCATGCCGGTGGGGACGGCGGCAACCGTCAAGGGCCTCACGCCCGTGCAACTGGAGGAGCTGGGCGCGCAGATCGTGCTCTCCAACACCTATCACCTCTGGCTGCGGCCGGGGCGGGAGCCCATCGACGCGTGCGGGGGTCTCCATCGCTTCATGGGTTGGGAGCGTCCGATCCTCACCGACTCCGGCGGCTTTCAGGTGTTCAGCCTCGAGGGGCGCCGCCGGCTCGACGAAGACGGCGTGGTCTTCCAGTCCCACATCGACGGCAGCCGTCACCGCTTCACGCCCGAGGCGGTGGTGGGCTTCCAAGAGGGCCTCGGCGTCGACGTCGCCATGGTGCTCGACGTCTGCGTGAAGCTTCCCGCCAAGCGCCGCGAGCTCGAGCGCTCGGTGGAGCTGACCACGGCGTGGGCGCGCCGCAGCCTGGAGGCGTGGAACCGGCGCGAGTGGACGGCGCTCTTCGGCATCGTGCAGGGCGGCGGCGAGCGGGACTTGCGCGCTCGCAGCGCCGCGGAGCTGCTGGAGCTGGACTTCCCGGGCTACGCCATCGGCGGCCTCTCCGTGGGCGAGACGCGCGAGGAGATGTTCGGGCTGGCCCGCTACACGGCGGCCCTGCTCCCCGCCGATCGCCCGCGCTACCTGATGGGCGTGGGCACCGTGGTCGACGTCGTCTTGGCCATCGAGGCCGGCATCGACATGTTCGACTGCGTCTACCCGACGCGTTGCGGGCGCAACGCGCGGGCGCTCACCCGCTCCGGCGAGCTGAACCTGCGTATGGCCAAGTTCAAGATGGATGCCGCGCCCGTCGACGAGCGCTGCGGCTGTTACGTTTGCCGCACGTTCACGCGCGCCTACCTGGCCCACCTCTTCCGCGCGGGCGAGATGCTGGGCGCGATCCTGCTGAGCTACCACAATCTCGCGGTGCTGCTCGATCTCACGGCCGACGCGCGCGCGGCCATCGAGCGCGGCGCCTGGACGGCATGGCGCGACGATGCCCTGCGGACCTTCGGCGACGAGCGGGCGGCCGCGTTGGTGGGCGCCTGAGAAGGCGCGGGGCGCCAGGCATTGCCCGCGGCGGCGCCGAAGGCGTTGTTCCATGATGCTCGAGCGCGGCTCCATCGCCGATCGCTGCGCGGCGTTGCGGAAAGAGATCGACGATACGCTACGCTCGCTCGGGCGTGCGCCGGGGTCCGTGCGCTTGGTCGCGGTGACCAAGTTCCAGCCGCGCGCCGCCGTCGTCGACGCCATCGCCGCCGGAATCGACGGCGTCGGTGAGAACTACGTCCAAGAGGCGGAAGGAAAGCTCGCCGGACTCGCCGTCCGCAAGCACTTCATCGGGCACCTCCAGACGAACAAGGCGCGCCGCGTGGCGGCGCTCTTCGACGTCGTCGAGAGCGTCGACCGCGTCGATGCGGCGCGCGCGCTCGACCGAGCGGCTGCCGCCTTGGGCCGGCGCCTCGGCGTGCTGCTGCAGGTGAACGTCTCGCCGGCGGAGCGCTTCGGCGCCGCGCCGGAAGCCTTCGACGACCTCCTCGCGGAGGTGCGGGCGATGCCGAACCTGCGCGTCGACGGCGTGATGGCCATCGGTCCCGTCGGCGTGGGGCGCGACGAGCTGATGGGAGCCTTCGAGCTCGCGCGCCGATGTTTCGAGCGCACCGGCGGTACGGTGCTCTCGTTGGGGATGAGCGGCGACTGGCGGGAGGCGCTGGCCGCGGGATCCACCGAGGTCCGCTTGGGGACGGCACTCTTCGGAGCCAGGCCGCAGCGCGACGCGGACCGCCGCGTCGGAGCGGCGCACCGCGCAGCGAGCGGGGGAAGGATCGGATGAGCCTGTTTCAGAGATTGGGGGCGTTCTTCTCGTTGCGCGACGACGAGGAGGAGCTCTTCGAGGACGACGACCGCGCCGAAGGTGGGGACCGGCGCAAGGTGGTGCCTCTCCAGGCGCGCGGCGACCGCTCGCGCGTGGGAGTGGCGCTCTTCGTTCCGCGCGCCTTCAACGAGGTGACGGAGGTGGCGGACGCGTTGCGCGGACGCCGGCTGGTGGTGCTCAATTTGCAGAGCGCCGATCGCCAGCTGCTCCAGCGCGTGGTGGACTTCGTCGCGGGCGTGACGTACACGCTGGACGGCAAGATGCAGAAGCTCGCCGAGGGGATGTATCTGGTGGTGCCCGCGGGCGTCGACGTCGACGCCGTCAACCAGCGGCTCGACGGAGACGGCTTCTCCGCGGAGTTCGACGGCACCGCCTATGGAGGGAAGCGTTGAACCGCATCACGATCGTCGACATTCAGCACAAGACCTTCAAGAAGGCGATCCAAGGCTACGCGCGGGAGGACGTCGACCAGTATCTCGACGAGATCATCGAGAGCTTGGAGGACGAGGGCCAGGAGCGCGCCGCGCTGGAGGCCCAGCTGCTCGACTTGAAGGAGCGCATCAGCCACTTCAAAGCGATGGAAGAGTCGCTGCAGAACACGCTGCTGCTGGCGCAGCGCACCGCCGACGAGGTGAAGGCGGCGGCGCACAAGGAGGCCGATCTCATCATCCGCCAGGCGCGCATCGAGGCGGAGAAGGAGGTGGCCACCTTGCGCCATCAGATCGACGAGGCGCATCGGGAGCGCCAGCAGGCGCTGGGGGAGCGCGAGAAGGCGCGCAACGAGCTGCGCAGCCTGCTGCTGACGCACCTCTCCCTGATCGAGGAGCGCGTGGTGCCGTCGGCGGAGGCCGCCCCGTCGTCCAACGGCGTCGCCTCGGCCCGCGCCTCGGAGCCGGCCGCGCCGGAGGCGCCGGGCGAGCCGGCGCGCGAGCACCTGCACCTCGGGCTCCTCGAAGATCCCGCCGTCGGCGCCTGACCGCGGCGAGGAGCGGCTGTTGCGCGTGCGCGTGCGTCCCGGCGCGCGCGCGGAGCGCGTCTGCGTGGAGAGCGACGGCTCGCTGCTCGTCTCCACGCGCGCCCGTGCCGTCGAAGGACAAGCGAACGAAGCCGTCTGCCGCCTCGTGGCCGCTGCCGTCGGCGTGCCGGTGCGCGACGTCGCGGTGATGCACGGCGAGCGCGCGCGCAACAAGTTGTTGCGCATCGGAAACCTCACGCCGCAGGAGGCGCTGACCAATGCGGAGCGGAACACACGGTAGATGAAGCCCCAGTACGCCGAGCAGCGCTCTCTCCGCGACGTGCGTCGCGGCGTCTGCCTCTTCGGCGTCGCCGACGGCGCGCTTGCCGGACGCCGCTTCTCCGTCGACGGCGCGCGCATCGAGGCGATCGCCTATCGCGATCTCGCGTTGCTGATTCGGCGGCTTCGCCCCGAGGAGATGCCGCGCGTCGCCGAGGCCGACTGGATCGCGCGCGAGACGCGCGCGCAGCTCCGTCTCTGCGAGCGGTTGGCCGCGAAGACGTCGCTCCTGCCCGCGAAGGCGGGTGCGGCCTACTCCTCGGCCGGGGATCTCGTGGTTGCCGCCGACCAAGCCTATCGCCGCTGGCGGCGCGCGCTCGGACGGGTGACGGGCAAGCACGAGTGGCTCGCCCTCGGCTACGCGGGCCCGCATCCCGTGCCCGCCTCGCACGCGCCGTTGCTCGGCAAGCCGCTGACGGGACGCCGCGCCGTCATCGCCCCTCCGTTCTACGAGTTCTGGGAAGGCGCGGCGGCACTGGCGGCCCAGGCGCGTCTGCTCGCTCCGAGCGACGCGCGCGCGGCGTTCGCCGCGGCCTTCCTGGTGCCCGCCGAACGCGCGGCGGATTTCCGCGAGCTGCTTGGGCGCACCGTCGCCGCCGCGGCGTGCGGCATCACCCTCTACCACGCGGGCCCTCGGGCTCCGTTCCACTTCACGTAGAAAGACCGCATCGATGTCGACGATAGCCGTGCTCCCCGGCGACGGGATCGGCCCTGAAGTGACGCGCGTTGCCGTGGAGATCCTGCGCCGGGTCCGGCCGCAGGACACCCACGGCGAGTACCTCGTGGGCGGCGCCGCGTACGAGCGGCACGGCACCCCGATCCCCGACGAGACCAAGGCCGGCGTCGAGCGTTCCGACGCGGTGCTCTTCGGCGCCGTCGGCGGCCCGCAGTGGGATGGCGACCGCGTTCCTCGGGATTTGCGCCCTGAGGCGGCGCTGCTGTTCCTGCGCACGCACTTCGAGCTCTTCGCGAACATCCGGCCCGTGCGCGTCTTCCCGGGCCTCGAGGACGCCTCGACGCTCAAGCGCGAGGTGGTCGAGGGTCTCGACTTGGTCGTCGTGCGCGAGCTCACGGGCGGCGTCTACTTCGCCAAGCCCAAGGAGTACGGCGAGCGCGACGGCATCCCGTACGCCCTCGACACCATGCTCTACCGCAAGCCGGAGATCGTGCGCATCCTGCGGGTCGGCTTCGAGATCGCGCGAACGCGCCGCAAGCTGCTGCACTCGGTGGACAAGCAGAACGCTCTGGAGACTTCGCGGCTCTGGCGCAAGACGGCGATGGAGGTCGCCGCGGACTATCCCGACGTGAGCCTCAAGCACGTGCTGGTGGACAACGCCGCGATGCAGCTGGTCCGCAACCCCAAGCAATTCGACGTGATCGTCACGGAGAACATGTTCGGCGACATCCTCTCCGACGAAGCGGCGATGCTGGGCGGCTCGATCGGGAACTGCGCCAGCGCCTCGCTCGGGCGGGGCGGCGAGCCCGGCCGGCGCTTCGGCCTCTACGAGCCCATCAGCGGGAGCGCGCCGGACATCGCGGGCCAGAACCTGGCCAACCCCACGGCGGCCATCCTGAGCGCGGCCATGCTCTGCCGTCAGTCGCTCGACGACGCGGCGGCCGCGGAGCGCATCGAGCGCGCCGTCGAGGCGGCCTTCGCCTCGGGGGCCCGCACCCGCGACCTCGCCGCCGCCGGCGCCGCGTACCTCTCGACAACCGCCTTCGGGGAGGCGGTCGCCGCGCGCCTCTAGAAGCGCGCGCTCGTTCTGCTTCGAGTTCTTAGGAGCGAATCAGTGATGAATTGGAGAGCATACCGTTCCGCGACGCTGATCGCGGTTCTGGCACTCGCCGGTGCCGCGAGCGGGGTCCGTCCGGCTCCCGCCGCCGCCCAGGCGACGTCGGAGACCGCCGTCGTCGCGCTGTACGAGGAGCCGACCAGCCTCAACCCCATCCTCGGTCCGCAGATGGACTTCGCGACCATGGTCGAGATCACCATGTTCCCCAACCTCTTCGCCGTGCAGCCCGACGGACGTTTGACGCCCGATCTCGCCAGCGTCGTCCCGACGGTGCAGAACGGCGGAATCTCCAAGGACGGCCTGACGTACACGTTCCACCTGCGTGCGCACGTCGAGTGGTCCGACGGCCAGCCCTTCACGGCGCAGGACGTGCTCAAGACCTATCAGCTGCTGATGGATCCGCACGTCAACGCCTTGACGACGGCCGGCTTCAACCAGGTGGCCAAGGCCGAGGTCATCAACCCGCTCACGATCCGCTTCACCCTGAAGCAGCCGTACTCGCCGTTCCTCAGCACGTGCTGGTCGGCGACCCAGTTGGGCATCATTCCCGCGCACGTCTTCGACAAGATTCCCGCCGCCGAGGTCAACAAAGCGGCGTTCAACTACGATCCCAGCGTCGCGTTGGGGCCGTACATGTTCGAATCGTGGAAGCACGGCGCGGCCATCACCGTGGTCGCCAACCCGCATTACTACGGCAAGAAGCCGAAGCTGAAGAAGATCGTCTTTCAGGTGATGCCGGATCAGAACACGATTCTCTCCAGCATCCAGGCGGGTTCGGTGAACCTCTACACGTTCGTTCCGATCCAGCAGGTGTCCACGCTCCAGAGCAACCCTGCGGTGAAGGTGCACTTCTACGAGCAGTCGGCCTGGGAGTGGGGGCAGCTCAACTTCAAGGACCCGATCCTGCAGGATCGCCGCGTGCGCCAGGCGCTGGAGTACGGGATCGATCGTCAGGCCATCGTCGAGCACGTATGGCAAGGCAAGGCGTCGTTGACCTCCAACACGCAGATTCCGATGTACTGGAGCTACGACCCCTCCGTCAAGCCGTATCCGTACGATCCCGAGAAGGCCAAGCAGCTGCTCGACGCGGCGGGCTGGAAGACGGGTCCGGGCGGCGTTCGCGTGAAGGACGGCAAGCAGCTCGTGCTGACGTACTCGACCACGGCGGGAAACCCGTGGCGTGAGGAGACCGAGCAGATCATCCAGCAAGAGCTCGGGGCCGTCGGCGTCAAGATCGACATCCACAACTACCCGGCCAACATCTTCTTCGGGAACATCCTCTTCCACGGGCAGTTCCAGATCGCCGAGTACGAAGGCACGGGCGGCCCCGATCCGGACCTGCGCATCTACCGCGCCGACTCGTGCAACGCCATCCCGCCCAAGGGCTCCAACTACGGCTCGTGGTGCGACAAGCGGATCGATCCGCTGCTGGAAGCCGAGGAGGCGACCACCAACCGCGCGGACCGCAAGGCGATCTTCAGCAAGATCAGCAAGATCGAGAACGAGGAGATGCCGAGCCTCTACTACTACTCGCCCAAGGGCATCGTGGCCACCAGCCATCTCGACGGCTTCGTGCCCAACGGCTACGTCCAGCCCACGTGGGACGTGGTCGACTGGACGATCTCGGCGAAGTAGCCGCGACGGAGTGCAGGCGGGGCGCCGCGCGGTGCCCTGCCTTCGCATCCGGCGCATGCGAGCGAGCATAGCCGATGGCCGTCTACATCGTCCGCCGACTGCTGCTGAGCATTCCGCTCCTGCTGGGCATCACCATCGTGATCTTCTTCCTGGCGCACCATCTGCCGGGGGGGCCGCTCGCGATGTACCTGAACACGGCGTCGGTGACGCCCGAGCAGCTCCAGCACCTGACGGTGCAGCTCGGGCTCGACAAGCCCGTCCCGGTGCAGTACGTGGAGTGGCTGGAGAAGGCCGTGCGCGGCGACTTCGGCCACTCGTTCGGCGACGGCCGCCCGGTGGTGGCGGTGATCGGCGACCGCATCCCCGCCACGCTCGAGCTCATGGGCGCGGCCTTCACGCTCTCCGTGGTCCTGGCGTTCACGATCGGGATCCTCTCGGCGCTCCGGCGCGACTCGTTCTTCGACTACCTGGTGACCGTCGTCTCGTACGCCGGCATGTCGATGCCGATCTTTTGGCTGGGCATCCTGGTGATCATGCTCTTCGGAGCCCAGCTGCACTGGCTGCCGACCGCGGGCATGCAGACGCCGGGGGCGCCCTTCTCGCTGGCCGACAACCTGCGCCACCTGATCCTCCCCACGTGCGTGCTGGCCGCGTTCACGCTGGCCCAGGAGAGCCGGTACGTGCGCGCCAGCGTGCTGGACGTGATCGGCCAGGACTACATACGCACGGCGCGGGCGAAGGGGCTTCCCGAGAACGTCGTGATCCTCAAGCACGCTCTGCGCAACGCCTTGATCCCGGTGGTCACGGTCTTGACGCTCGACGCGGCCTACCTGCTCTCGGGGGCGCTGGTGACGGAGACCGTCTTCGCCTGGCCCGGGATGGGACGCCTCTTCTACGACTCGCTGCGCGAGGGCAACTATCCGGTCGTGGTGGGGATCGCCGTGCTGGTCTCCGTCCTGGTCGTGCTCTTGAACATCCTTGCGGACGTCCTCTACGCGGTGCTCGATCCGCGGATCAAGTACGGCTAGGCGGAGAGGCGAGATGGACGTGACGTTGGCCGACCGGATCGAGCCGCGCGAGCGCCGCGGCTTCATCCATCGCTTGCTGCGCCATCGCAACGCCACGATCGGCTTGGCGATCCTGGTGGCGGTGACCGCGGCGTGCATCTTCGGCCCGATCATCTGGGCGAAGAACCCCACGGCGATCGACTTCGCGGCGTTCGGCAAGGGGCCCAGCCTCCACCACCTCATGGGCGCCGACGATCTCGGCCGCGACGAGCTGACGCGCATCCTCTACGGCGGGCGCATCTCGATCCTGGTGGGCTTTCTCTCGATGGTGATCGGCATCGGCATCGGCGCGGTGGTGGGGGCGGTCTCCGGCTGGCTGGGTGGAGCCTACGACTTCGCCCTCATGCGCGCGGTCGACGTGGCGCTCTCGATCCCCTCGCTTTTCCTGCTGCTGCTGCTCTCGGTGGTCTTTCCCCCGGGCGTGCTCTCCATCGCCTTCATCATCGGGCTCACCAACTGGATGCGTCCCGCTCGCTTGATGCGCAGCCAAGTCTTGACCATCAAGCCGCGCGAGTACGTGGAGGCGGCCCACGCCATCGGCAGCCCGCCCTGGCGCATCCTGCTGCGCACGATCACGCCCAACGCCGTGGCGCCGCTGATCGTCGACGGGACGCTGCTGATGGGGCAGGCGATCATCACCGAGGCGGTGATGAGCTTCCTGGGCTTCGGCATCCAGCCGCCCACGCCGAGCTGGGGCAACATGCTGACCAACGCGCAGACGTTCATCGTCAGCATGCCGTGGCTGGCGATCTTTCCCGGCTTCATGGTCTTCATCACCGTCCTCGGCTTCAACTTGGTGGGCGACGGCTTGCGCGATGCGCTCTAAGAGGGAACGCGGCCGGTGATCGGGTTGCTCGTCGCCATCACGGTCGCGCTCCACCTGGCGACGAGCTGGCGCTACGGGTATTTCCGCGACGAGCTCTACTTCATCGAGTGCGCACGGCACCTCGCGTGGGGTTACGTCGACCAGCCGCCCCTGGTGGCGGCAGCCGCGTGGCTCTCGGGCTTTGCCGGGTACTCGCTGGTGACGCTGCGCCTGCTCCCCGTGCTGAGCGCCGGCGCCACCGTGGGCGTGGCCTGCCTGACGGCGCGCGAGCTGGGCGGCGGGCGCTTCGCCCAGGCGCTCACGGGGCTCGCCGTGATGCTGGTGCCGGCGTATCTGCTGCTGGGCAACGCGCTGACCACCACCGCGTTCGAGCCGCTCTCGTGGACGCTGGCCGCATATGCGGTGATCCGTCTCATCCGCTCCGGCGAGCCGCGCTGGTGGCTGGCGCTGGCCGCCGGCGTGGCCTTCGGGCTCTACGGCAAGTACTCGATGCTGCTGCTGGTGATCGCGCTCGCGGCGGGCGTCGTGCTGACCCCGGCCCGGCGCCGGCTCGCGACGTGGTGGTTCCCCGCGTCGGCGGCGCTGACGGCGCTCCTGGTGGCGCCCAATGCGCTCTGGCAGTACGCGCACGGATGGCCGATGCTCACGGTGCTGCATGGCGACGTGCTCAACCGGCACGCCTTCAACAACGGTGTGGAGCTGGAGTACCACGGACTGCTCCGCAATGCCGCCGCCTTTGCGCTGGAGCAGGTGGTGTACGTCAGCCCGCTGATCCTGCCCATCTGGCTGACGGGCCTGGCGGCGCTGCTCGTGGGGCGCCTGGCCCCCTACCGCGCCATCGGCATGGCCTACCTCGTGC
>Ga0307373_10007048_pt1 | contig 17665 bp, 12 predicted proteins | sample OX2MG_FD_202534 | JGI IMG/M metagenome (GOLD analysis project Ga0307373, IMG submission 202534) | Soil microbial communities from Risofladan, Vaasa, Finland - OX-2 | ecosystem: Environmental > Terrestrial > Soil > Coastal area > Acid sulfate soil | place: Finland: Risofladan, Vaasa | collected... | reverse complement strand
CGCGTGGGGCAACATCCACCATGTCGATGAGTTCTTGTCCTGGGCCGACGGCGTCGCAGCGCTCGGAGTGCCGGTGCGCAACACGCCGGCCACGCTGCGCTGGAGCATCGACAAGCACTACCTGCTGGACCTTCGAGCTGCTCGACCCGGTGTTCTTCTTCACCCACCACCCCGACGGGGCAGCGGCGGCCGAAGCCCTGGCGGGCGAGCTCGCCCGGGTGCTCCGCGCCTCCCGCTGCTCGCAAGCGGAGCGTCAGCGTGATTCCGAGAGCCCGCTGATGGACTAGGCGCCCTCGGCGGGTGCAGCAGGCGCTTCGGCAGCAGGCGCTTCGGCAGCAGGCGCGTCCGCGGCAGGCGCTTCCGGCGCGGCAGCGACCTCGACCTCAGCCGAAGCAGCCTCGGCCGCGGGGACCTCGTTGCCGTCGGCGTCAGTGGTCGGCGGGACGACGTGCGTGCCCGTCTGCTCGGCGAAGTCGGCCCAGGCCGCCTGGGCCTCGGTCTCGGGGGTGAACTCGCCCTCGGCGTAGTCGAAGCCGATGTAGTTGCCCTCTTCGTCGTAGGCGTGCTCGCCGAAGGCCTCGCGATACTCCTCGGAGACCTCGCCGCCCTCGGCGGCCTGCTTGATCGACAGCGAGATGCGCCGGCGCTGCAGGTCGATGTCGATGATCTTGACCCACAGCTCCTCGCCCGGCGTGACGACCTGCTCGGGCAGGTCCACGTGGTGGACGGCCATCTCGGAAATGTGCACCAGGCCCTCGATGCCGTCACCCACCTGCACGAAGGCCCCGAACGGCACCAGCTTGGTGATGCGGCCGTAGACGAGCTGGCCCACCGCGTGCGAGTCGGCGAACTCCTGCCAGGGGTCGGACTGCGTGGCCTTGAGCGACAGGCTGATGCGCTCCTTGTCGAGGTCGACGTCGAGCACCTCGACCTCGATCTCGTCGCCCACCGAGACCACCGACGAGGGGTGGTCGACGTGCTTCCAGCTGAGCTCGGAGACGTGCACGAGCCCGTCCATGCCGCCCAGGTCCACGAAGGCACCGAAGTTGACGACGGAGGAGACGACGCCCTTGCGGCGCTCGCCCGGCTTGAGGTTCTGCAGGAAGTCGCCCCGCTGCTCCTTCTGGGCCTCTTCGAGCCAGGCCCGGCGCGACAGCACGACGTTGTTGCGGTTGCGGTCGAGCTCAATGATCTTGGCCTCAATGACCTTGCCCACGTACGGCTGCAGCTCACGCACGCGGCGCAGCTCGACGAGGGACGCCGGCAGGAAGCCGCGCAGGCCGATGTCGACGATCAGGCCGCCCTTGACGACCTCGATGACGGGACCGGACACCATCTCGCCGTTGTTCTTCTTCTCTTCGATCGTCGTCCAGGCCCGCTCGTACTGGGCGCGCTTCTTGGACAGGACCAGGCGGCCTTCCTTGTCCTCCTTCTGGAGCACGAGGGCCTCGACGTGGTCGCCGAGCGAGACGATCTCGGCCGGGTCGACGTCGTTGCGGATGGAGAGCTCGCGGGCGGGGATGACACCTTCGGACTTGAAGCCGATGTCGAGGAGGACCTCGTCGCGGTCGATCTTGACGACCGTGCCCTCGATGACGTCGCCGTCGTCGAACTCGATGATGGAGTCACCCATCGCCTTTTCGAGATCGGCGTCACCGAGGTCGTCGTCGACGATGGTGCGGGGGGTGTAGTTCCCTTCGGCGTCGAAGCTGCCCATCGCTTCGGGAGAGAGGAGGGAGGTGCGTGCGTCAGCCATGGTGAAGCTCCTTGCAGCAGGTGCGACTTGCACCCGCAGGACCGCGCCGGGGTCAGTTCGAGAAATATGGTTTGCGCCGCCACCGGTGCCGGCGGGCAAGGCCTGCCAGCGTAGCAGCTGCTCAGGGCGTTCTTCCCCGCTGGGCCGCACCGCCGCTCAGCCGACGCCGCGGCGCCTCCCCTCGGCCCCTACCCCTTGGCGGCAGCCCAGCTCGGTCCCGTCGCCATCGAAATGGTCAGGGGGACCTGGAGGTCGGCCGCGCCGGCCAGGGCGGACTCGGTGAGGCGGCGTGCGTCGGCCTCCTCGCCGGCCGCCACCTCCACGATGACCTCGTCGTGCACCTGGAGGACCAGCCGGCTGGCCAGCTTCTCCGCCTCGAGGTCGCGGTCGAGCCGCACCAGGGCCAGCTTGAAGATGTCGGCTGCCAGCCCCTGGATGCCGGCGTTCATGGCCTGGCGCTCCGCCGCTTGGCGCACCCGGTAGTTGGAGGAGAGCAGGTCGGGCAGGGGCCGGATGCGGCCGAACAGGGTGCGGGTCAGGCCCTCGACCTTGGCGTCGGCCACCGCGTGGTCCATGTACTGCTTCACGAGCGGGAAGGCGCCGAAGTAGCTCTCCATGATGGCGGCGGCCTCCTCGACGGGGACGCCCAGGCGCTGGCTCAGCCCGTAGGCCTCCATGCCGTAGGCAAGGCCGTAGGACACCATCTTCGAGTACTCACGCTGTGTGTGGCTCACCTCGTCGGGCGCAATGCCGTAGACGGCCGCCGCCACCGTGCGGTGCACGTCGGACCCGGTCGTCAACGCGTCGATGAGCCCGGGGTCTCCCGACAGGTGCGCAATGCAGCGCAGCTCGACCTGGTCGTAGTCGGCCACCAGGAAGGTGCTTCCCTCGGCCGGCACGAAGGCGCGCCGGAATTGCTTGCCCTGCTCGGTGCGCACCGGGATGTTGTGCAGGTTGGGGCGGTCCGACGAGATCCGGCCGGTCCGGGCCACGGTCTGGCCGAAGGACGCATGGATGCGCCCGTCCGGTGCGATCTCCGCCAGCAGCGACTCCCCGTAGGTCGAGCGGAGCTTCTCCACCTCGCGGTAGGCCAGCAACGCGTCGATGATCGGATGATCCCCCCGCAGGCTCTCGAGCGTCTGGGCATCGGTCGAGAAGCCGGTCTTGGTCTTCTTGCCCGGCGTGAGGCCGAGCTCGTCATAGAGGACGGTGCGCAGCTGGGGCGTGGAATTCACATTGAACTCGTGGCCGGCGTGCTCCTGCACCTCGGCCTGCAACGCGGCCGCCGACTCCTTCAGCGCGTCGGTGATCGTCTGCAGCTCGGCCCGGTCGACGCCGATGCCGGCCACCTCCATTTTCGCCAGTACCCGCACCAGGGGCGTCTCGATCTCGTCGTGCAGCTCGACCATGCCCTCGGTGTCGATGCGGTGCCGGAAGCCCAGTGCCATGCCGGCGACGTCGGCGGCCTCGCCGGCGCCGTCCTGGGCCAGGTCCCGCTCGGTCTCGCCGGGCTCAGTGATGTCGAGGCTCAGCTGTCCCGTCTGCTCGCGCAGCTGGGCCAGCCGGTAGTCGCCGGTGGAGGCGTCGAGGAGGTAGGCCGCCACGCCGGTGTCCATGACCAGGCCGGTGAGGTCGATGCCGAGCGGCAGCAGCGAGCGCATGGCCTCCTTGACCTCGTGGCCCACGAAGGGGCGCGCCAACGCGCCGTTGAGCTTCTTCACCACCGAGGCGGCGCCGAGCATGTCCGCCGGCACCAGCACGCCCCGGCCGGCCTCGTCGCCCTCGGTGGCCACCAGCACCAGTGCCACCAGGTCGCTGCGCCCCGGCATGCCGTCCCAGCGCGCCGCCAGCGCCAGACGCCCGGTGCCGAGCGCCCCCAGCGCCTCCGTCACCGCGCCCGCCGTCGTGGGCAGCGCCACCTCGCCCAGGTCGAAGGGCGGCGCGGTGAGGTCCGCCGGGAGGTCGTGGCCCCGGGTCTCGGCGGCGAGCACCGCCTCGGCACCCTTGGCCGCAGGACCGGCGCTCCCGGGCACGGGCTCGCCCAGCGCGCCGGCGTCGAGCAGCTCTTCGAGGCGGGACCAGACCGTCTTCATTTCGAAGCGGTCGAAGGTGGCGGCGGCATGCGCCCGGTCCCAGGCACCCAGCGTCAGGTGGGTGACGTCGACGTCGAGCGGCACATCGCGCACGAGCGGGATGATGCGGGCATTGGAGCGCGCCAGCTCCTCGTTCTCGCCGAGGTTCTCTCGCAGCTTCGGCGTCTGCTCGTCCAGGTGGGCGAAGATCCCGTCGAGGTCGCCGTACTTGGTCAGGAGCTTGGCCGCGGTCTTCTCCCCCACACCCGGAATGCCGGGCAGGTTGTCCGACGGGTCGCCACGCAACGAGGCCAGCAGCACGTACTGCGACGGGGGCACCCCGCAGCGCTCGAAGATGCCCGCCTCGTCGTAGAGCGAATAGTCGCTGACGCCGCGCTTGTTGTAAAGGACGCGCACCCAGGGGTCCTGCACCAGCTGGAAGCTGTCGCGGTCACCCGTGACGATGACCACCTCGGTCTGGCGCTCGACCGCCTCGGTGGCCAGCGTGGCCAGGACGTCGTCGGCCTCGAAGCCCGGCGCCTCGATCACCGGGATGGCCAGCGCCCCCATGACCTCGCGGATCATGTCGAACTGCGGTGGCAGCAACCACGGCGTCTCGGCCCGTCCCGCCTTGTAGTCCTCGAGGATCTCGTCGCGGAACGTGGCCCCGGGGGCGTCGAAGGCGACCGCCAGCGCGGAGGGTCGCTGCTCCCGGATGAGGTACACCAGCATGGAGGTGAAGCCGTGCACGGCGTTGGTGACGACGCCCGACGAGGTGGCCAGCGTGTCGGGCAGCGCGTAGTAGGCCCGGAAGGCCAGCGACATGCCATCGAGCAGCAGCAGGGGGCCGGAGCGCTCCTGCTGCTGGGCCGCCGCCGGTGTCGGGGTCGAAGTCGGCGGCGGGGTCATGCCGTCGACACTAGGGGGTCAGCGTGCCGTCGACGACCTGTTGCGCCACGTCGCGCATGAGGGCGCGTGTCTGCATGGCGGTGCGCTGTATGAACCGGAATGCGTCGTCCTCGGAGAGGTCGTCGCGGTCCATGAGGACCTGCTTGGCCTCGTCGACGGTACGGCGGGTGGCGATCTTGTCCTCGGCCCCGTCGGAGGAGTGCGCGGCTTCGTCGTCGATGGCCCAGTCCTGGCGGGCCTTGGCCAGCACGTCGGCGATGGCCGGCAGGAGGTCCCGGGGCTGGAACGGCTTGATGAGGTAGGCCGACACCCCCGAGTCGCGTGCCTCCTCAATGAGGTCGCGCTGGCTGAACGCCGTGAGCAGCAGCACCGCCACCTGATGGCGCGAGGTGATCTCGCGGGCGGCCCGGATGCCGTCCATCCCCGGCATCTTGACGTCGAGGATGGCCAGGTCGGGCTGGTGCTCCTCGACCAGGGTCACAGCCTCGTCGCCCCGGCCGGTCTCCCCGACGACCTCGTAGCCCGCCGTCACCAGGATCTCCTTGAGGTCGAGGCGCACGATGGCCTCGTCCTCGGCGATGACGACGCGGGCCAAGGCGGCAGAGCCTTCAGCCGCCGTCATGCGCGCACCCCTGCCGCCACCGCCCGAACGGGTGCCGTCACTGCTTGCCCGTGGCGACGGCGGCGAGCAGCTCGTCCTGGCGGCGCTCGAGGTCCGCCACCGCCTTGTCGAGGGCGTCACGCGCCTTGACCATGGCGTCGGCGTGGCGCGCCGCCTCGTTGTGCTCCTGGCTGGCGAGCGGGGTCTCCGACACGAGCGCGCGCACGCGCGCCTCGTCGGCCGACTCCTGGACAACCGCCAACTGCTCATTCAGCACGGCCAACTCCTCCCGCGCCCGGACAAGCCGGGTGTGGACATCTCTGATCCGCCGCTCCAAGAGGACGCGATGCATGGAGCGTCAAGTGTAGGTGGCGGGGAACCAACGACGCTGCGCACTGAGCTGGGCCAGCACGGCCTCATCGGGGGGGTTCCCGACGCCCGGGCCGGCGGGAACCCGCACCCAGCCGGCACGCACCATGGGGTACCCGCACGGGTCCACGGCGAGATACTCGGCCGGGTCCCCGACGTCGCTGACCAGGCCTGTCGCGTCCTGGCTCAGGCGGGCGGCCAGGGCCAGGTTGGACGAGCGTCCCAGCCCTGCCTCGAAGAAGCCGCCGACGAAGGCGGGCACCCCGGCCGCGGCGCAGGCGGCATGGGCGGCCCGCGTCGCCCGCAGGCCGCCGAGGCGGGCCGGCTTCAGGCAGGCCATGGCGCACGACCCGTTGCGCAGCGCGTCGGTGACCCGACGGGGCGAGGTGAGCGACTCGTCCAGGCAGATCGGCACCGGCACCAAGCGGGCCAGCAGCGCGTGGGCGACGAGGTCGGCCGGCGGCAGCGGCTGCTCAATGCACAGCACGTCGAACTCGGCCAGACGGCCGAGCACCGCCACGTCGTCGTCGCCCGTGCTGAAGGAGCCGTTGGCGTCGACCTGGAGCACGAGGCCGGGATGATCGCCGCGCACGGCGCGCACCGGGTCGACCACCCAGCCCGGCTCGACCTTGAGGCGTACCCGCGCCGCGCCGGCCCGCACCATGGCGTCGACCTCCTGGCGCAGCAGGCCGACGTCGTGGCCGTCGGGGATGCCGACGACAGCACCGACCGCCAGCGCCTCGAACCCTTCCGTGACGCCGAGGTCGCTGGCCAGTGAGCGCCCGGTGGCGCGCAGCTCGGCGTCGGCGACGGCCATTTCGAAGGAGGCCGCCAGCATCCGGTCCACCGCCGTGCCCCCGAAGAGCTGGGCCACGCCAGCCGCAGTGGGCAGCTCGCCGCCCCGGGCCGCCGTCGCCTCGAACAGGCGGCGCACCCCGAGGTCCTCCGCAGCCTGTTGCACCGACGCCAGGGCCGGATCGACGGCCGTGCCCTCCGCCAGCGCGGCGCACTCGCCCCAGCCCTCGCCTTCGGGGGTCACGACCCGCACGAAGAGAAGGGGCCGCACCCGGTGCACGCCGGCCGCGGTCCCGATGGCCTGGCGGAACGGGAGGTCGACCCGGACGAGCTCGACGCCGGTCAGCTGCACGGTCTTGCCGGAGTTGCTGTCGAGCGCGCTCCCACACCGCCACCGTAGATGGCACCTTGTACGATCGAGCGTTCTAGCCCGGATGGCGGAATGGCAGACGCGGCGGCCTCAAAAGCCGCTGTCCGAAAGGGCGTGCGGGTTCGAGTCCCGCTCCGGGCACGGAATTCCTGCAGGTCAGCCGGGGTGGAAACCCGGGCGACCGGGCCGTTTGGTCGCCCGTTGATCGTCAGAGGCCCCGCTCCCATGGCCAGCGTCTTGCTGAAAGCAGCGGTGACGCGCCCGAGTTCTCCCCGGTAGGGAGTGCCGTCTTTCGGTGCGACTACGTCCGAGACCGTTCTACGTTCCTGCGCATTCCCGCCGCTCTTCCGGACAAGTTGCCGGCACCCGCCAGCGCGATCCCGGCCACGATGGCGGCTGCTCTCGCCACGCCCCACCGGTCTCCCCGTATCGCCTGTCGCAACCCATTCGGAACGCCGCGCACCAATGCGTGTCGTACGAATGCCAGGTCTGCGGAGTGACTGGCTGCATCCTCCATCTGGCGGAGCGCTTCGACCTTTCCCTTGTTCACGAAGAAGCAGCGACGCCAGAAGTAGGCCCAGGATGTGCGAGACACGGGGACGTGGTGATGCACCCTCGCCATCGGTTCATAGATGATCCCGTCGTTGGCGCAGTGATGCGCGAGGCGATGACACATGTCCATGTCATCGTGATTGTCCGAGTGAAATCCCCCGACCTCCGCCAGGGCAAATCGCCGCATCGACATGTTGGCTCCGATCAGGCGGGCGAGCGGCGAACGGGTCTTGGGAAGACTGGCATACGCACAACCGAAGACCCAGTCGAATTCAAGGGGGAACCAACCTGGGCGCCTTCCCTCGAACTCGGGCATCGGTGCACCACCGACCGCCACGATTGAGTCGTCCTGGTACGGAGCAACCAGCCGCTCGAGCCAATCGGGATCAGCCCATGCATCGTCGTCCAGGAAAGCCACGATGTCGCCGTGCGCGATTTCCGCGGCTGAGTTCCGCGCCGACCCGAGACGGCCCTCGTAGCGATTGGCGATCACCGTCACCCGGAGCGGGTTCTCAGGAGACTGGTCAGCCCAGTACAGCCGGCACCGCTCGAGGAGAGCCCCATTGTGATCGACGCACACGATGATCTCCACTGGCGGACGGCTCTGTGATTGCACCGACGACACGGAGCGCATGAGCAGGGACCAGCGCTCCTCCGTGTAGGCGCAGATGACCACGGACACGGTCAGTTCCGTCCCTCCTGCCGGTAATTCCACTTCCCCGACCCGTGCTGGGCGCCGCATTGTCGACAAGGCCTCGTCTTCCTTCCCTGCGGCTACCACCGCCGGTACGCGCCGGCGCCAGTTTTCGGTTGACACAACCAGTGCAACCACCATTCTAAACTGCGATTCCTCGTAGGCCGAAAACGGCTCACGTCATCCACCGGCGTTCAAAACCAACGTTCCCTTTCAGCGGTGTCGAGTCTCGCCTGCTGCCCTGCCTGGTGGCGGACGACGTCGGCGCAACCACGACGACTCCATGGGCAGACGTACCTCTCGACGAGAGGTCCTCGACCACCACGAGGGACACAGGGCAGCATGACACCATCATCAACCTCAGGGGCCGTCAGTCACCTCGGCTCGCGGTCGGGAGGCACGAGGTTGCTGCGGGCGCATGCGCCGAGCGGGAGGGGGGCGGAGGGCCGCGAGATAACCGTCTCGGGCCAGCCGGTGTGGACGCGCGGAGCGAAGAGCGGTCAGGTACGTGGTGACAAACAGGCCGTGGAGACGCTCGGAGCTATTCGCCAGCACCCGATGTCGTCGGCCGACGTCGGGCCACGAACCATCCGCATACCCCAACTCGGACAACAACTCTCCCGCCGCCGCGTTGAAAGCTGCGGACTCGTGCGGGGTCCATGCCGTCCACTTTCTCGTCGTCCCCCCCCGAAACCCACTCGGTTCTCGGATCTCGTAGCCTCGCGCCTTGACCTCGCCATCCCACACGAGGACACGCTTCAGGGCATCCTTTTGCTCCGCGGTCGTTTGCATCTGCGCAACGAGGTCTCTGCTGGCATCCACCCCCAGGAAGTCCAAAAGATCATGCAGGGTGGCCCCTGGGTCCTGTTGCAACGACTCATAGCGCAACTCGTAATAATTCTGGGACGACCGCGCTCCGTAATTACTTTCGACGTGTTTGCGCCAGCGACGCGCCGCCCGACCCACTCTCGCCGGTGCCCAATCTCCGCCCCACCCAGCGCTGGCGCTCACCAACGAAGCGGCCACTTCTCGGCCGTCACGAATCAAGTGTACGAACTTGGCGTCCGGAAAGAGCGTGGTGAGCCGCTGAGCCTGCACACTGTTCGGCGGATCCTTGTCGAGGACCATGTATGCCCCGGGTTTGAGAGAGAGAACCTTTTGGTAACACGCTTCAGCGAAGCCACGAACCGCATTGAGAAACTCCCTCTCGTCCAACACGCATGCCAGACCGACGAAGCGGTGCTCGCGCCAGTGCTCTTCGTTGCGGAAAGGCTGATCGTCCCAAGCAAGGCAGAGGGGTCCCAAGAACAGCTGCACGAGCTTCAGCTCCTGGGAGGTCGCAATAGCCGGATGAGAACCCAGCAGTTCCTGGAGCCAGGTCGTTCCGCTCCTCGGGGCACCGAGGATGAAGATTTTGGCGGCCGGTCGATCTGTCAGTCGCGTTGGTTCAATCACGTTGCCGATCTTCCACGAACCACGCCACCGAGGCGAGGTGTCCAGCGAGCGCACACCATACGATCATCGGGATCGAATCCGGCGGCCTTTACAGCACACTGGAACTCGAACCCGCCCAGTGCGAGGATAAACGACGGATCGCCCGAATGCGCAACCTGCATATCCGTGTACGGGCCATCCGCTCGCTCACGGCTCTCGAACCCCGTTGACGGATCGACCTCGGATCCACCCAGACTCTGGCCGTGCCCCGTGTCCTGAACGTACTCGGGCCCGACGAGCGTCGAGAAGGAAAGGCGACCGCGTACCGGGGCCTGCCGTGACCGGGTGCGAGCACCCGTGCAGCCCTGTGCGGCAGCTCCCGCTCGAGGCGATCCCGAGAGAGAGTTTCGATGTGCTCCGACCTGGCCCCCGGGGCCTGATCGACCGGGTATCGTCTGGCATGTTCACCGAACCCGTGCAGGGGCGCCGTAGCGGCTCAGCGAAGAGCAGTTCAGCACGCCCGCAGAACCTGGCGGCCCGGACGAGCGCATGACCCACACGATCATCATCGGCTCGGGTCCCGCCGCGGCGGGCGCTGCACTCGCGTTGGCTGGCGACTCGTCCAACCGCATCACGATCGTCGACGTCGGACACCGGCTGGACGAAGAGGCGGCTGCGGCAGTCGGTCGGATGGCTCTCCTCGAGCCGCACGAATGGGAACGGGCAGACCTTGACCTCGTGCAGGCACAACCACACGGCGTCGAAGTCCGAGGACTCCCCGAAAAGCGCAGCTACGGATCGGACTTTCCTTTCCGCGACGTGAGTCAGCGGACCGGTGTACGCGGCATCGGGCAGGTCAACACCGCCGTGATTTCGGGGGCCTATGGCGGCCTCAGCAATGTCTGGGGGTCCCAGATCATGCCGTTCACGGCGGCCGCTTTCGGAAGGTGGCCGGTCACTGCCTCGGAGATGGAGCACCATTACAAGGCCGTCCTGCAGGAAATTCCGCTCGCCGGGGAGGAGGACGCCCTGGCGGAACACTTTCCTCTTTTCGGGAACGCATCCCCGCTCCCGCCCCTCGCGCCCAGAACTCGGTCCGTCCTCGAGGCGGCAGAGCGTCATCACGAAGACTTGCGCCGTTACGGCGTTCTCGTGGGGCGGGCCCGGCTTGCCTTCGATTCGTCTCGATGCGTGCGCTGCGGACTCTGCATGACGGGGTGTCCGTACTCGCTCATCTACTCTTCGGCCTCCACGTTCGACAAGCTCCGCGACGAAGGACGGGTCGAGTACCTGTCCAGTCTGCTCGCTGTTCGTCTAGGCGAGGAAGCCGGACGACCGTACCTGATCGCACGTGAACTCGGCAGAGGCCGTCACCATCGACTCGACGCGGACCGGGTGCTGGTCGCCTGCGGCGCGATGGGTACGACACGGCTCGTGCTCGGCTCACTCGGGATCTATGACGAAGACATCGAACTCGCAGAATCGGTCCAGTTCATGCTTCCCATGCTGTCGATGCGGCCGGTGCAAGACCCCAGGCAAACGAGGGAATTCACACTCAACCAGTTCAACATGGCAATCGCCACCGATGGCGATTGGTTGGATGTTGCCCAGATCCACTTCTACCCACATAATCCCGCCATCACCGATGCCCTGCCTCAGTTTTTCTCCTCGACCATCGGCTCCTGCTTGGCGGCGCCCCTGCTTCGGCGACTCACGGTCGGTCTCGGGTATCTGCCCTCCTGGTCCTCTGCTCCGATCCGGGTGCGCGCAGAGCCCGGGGTGAACCCTGACGACCTTCCCAACCTCCTGATTCGAGGATCCACGACCGAGCTCAACCGCACGCCGATGTTTCGCAAGGTAGTGGGCAAGGTGTTGCGCGCGGCGCCCAAGCTCGATCTGTGGCCCATCCTGCCGATGATGTTCATGTCGGCTGCGGGAAAGAGCTACCACTTCGGTGGGAGCTTCCCTCACCGGACTCGAGAAGCGGACGGATCTCTCACGACTGACCGAACCGGGCGCCTGAGGGCCTGGAAGAACATTCACCTCGTTGATGCGTCGGTCTTCCCTACCATCCCCGCAACAACCTTCACGCTAACCATCATGGCCAATGCCCACCGCATTGCGACCGAATCTCTCGCCGCAGCCGCATGACCTCCCAAGAGTTCCGTACGGTGGCGATTACCGGCGCTACCGGGTACCTCGGGGGCGTGCTTCGCCACCACGCGGAGCGTTCAGGTGCACGCGTGACCGCCTTAATACGTTCTCCCCATGAGCCCACCGACCGAGAGTTCCGACTCGATGCTGATCCCGGTATAGGACTACTCAAGGGCGTAGACCTCCTCATCCACTGCGCCTACGACATGACAGTCCGTGATCGTGGAGACATCTGGCGGATCAATGTGAACGGGACCCGCCGTCTTCTCGATCTGGCCGTAGGCGCGGGAACCAGCCGTGTCGTCGTGCTCTCTTCGATGTCTGCCTACGAAGGAACAGTCCAACTCTACGGCCAAGCAAAATTACAGATCGAACGCGACGCGATGGCCGCAGGCGCCGTCACGGTCCGCCCTGGACTCGTCTACGGGCCTCGGGCCGGGGGTATGGTCGGTACGCTCCGGAAACTCGCCGTCCTTCCTCTCGTGCCGTTGGTAGCGGGCGGTAGCGGGCAATTCACCGTTCATGAAGACGATTTCGCACAGGCGGTGTGGGCGCTGGCCTCCGCCCCACACACACCCGTCGAACCCGTCGGCGTGGCCAACCCGGTATCCGTGCCGTTCCGTCACGTGCTCGAACGGCTGGCTTGGGAGCAGAACGCCACGCCGAAATTCGTCCCCGTGAACTGGCGCCTCCTCCGAGCCGCCCTGATCCTGGCCGAACGCATCGGCTTGCCACTCCCCGTTCGCAGTGACTCCCTGTTGGGGCTGGTCCGTCCCGCGTCCGAGGTGCCCAACGTGGAGACACTCGCCGCGCTCGGTGTCTACCTGCGCCGGTACGGACAGCCGGTAGTGCCCCCCGGATCCAACCCGGCCCAAGCGTCATGAGGAGACACTCGCCGATCGGACGCGGACCCGAACGAATACGGCGACTCGCGCTCACGCCCGGTCGAGAACCGAGGTCTGAGAAGCGTTGAACAAGCCTCGCCGGTTCTTGTCCACTCAACACACGCGGCGTGTGGTCCGAGGAGCTCGAGCCACCTTCGCCGGACCGATAATCGCCAATGCCGCGCAGCTTTATGCCACGACCATCATCACGAACGTGCTCGGCTTCTTGTTCTGGTTCGTGGCGGCCCACATGGCGACGCAAAACGCGGTTGGGGTGGCTTCCGCCGTTCAAGCAGCAGCGCTCTTCATCTCTATCTTCAGCGTCTTCGGACTGAGCACGCTGATCCTCAGCGAGCTGGCGATCGACAGGTCCCGCACCAGGTCACTCGTCCTCACGGCCGGACTCAGCGCGGGGCTCACGGCAGCCGTCGCGGCCACGGGGGTCGGGGTGATCCTCCACGCCGAATCACCCGGCTTGCGACCAGGATTGTCCGGTCCAGTCGACATCCTGTTGTTCTCCCTATTGAGCGCGCTCACGACCATGCTCGCCATCCTCGACAACGCTTCGATCGGCTTGCTCCGAGGCGACATGCAGTTGCGAAGAAACGTGGTCTTCGCCCTCAGCAAGCTCCTCATACTTCCCGTCTTCATATGGCTTTGGCCGGCCCATTCGGGCATTGAGATCGTCGCAGCATGGATCGTCGGGCTGGCACTCTCACTCGTCGTCGTCATTTTTGAGCTGGCCAGGCACACCAGAGGTGACAAGTGGCGCCTTCATTTCGCTCACCTCCTCGAGCGACGAAAACTTCTGTTCGGGCACTTCTGGCTCAATATTTCGATTCAATCCCCGCGACTCATCATTCCTGTCGTGGTCGCGATAATTGTCAGCGCTTCGGCGAACGCTGCGTTCACCATTGCCTTGCTCCTCGTCAGCTTCATCAACATCATTCCGATTCATCTTTCTACTGTCTTGTTCGCATTGAAGCCCGGTGACGAGACGCAACTCAGTATCGAAGCTCGTCGTACCATGCGCGTCTGCGCGTTTATCGCAGCACTCGCCGCACCATTCTTCCTGGTCAGTGCGGGCTTCTTGCTGAGCCTCTTCGGACCCAAATATCGCATCGCAACTGACGCCCTCATGATCCTCGGCCTGACCGTCTACCCCCTGGCGATAAAGACCCACTATGTGGCGATCGCCCGAGTAAGAAGCCAGATGTCATCGGCCTCGGTGAGAACGCTCCTCGGCGGATCGCTGGAGGTGGGCCTCGCTGCCGCCGGCGGCAAGATGTACGGGTTGACGGGGGTCGCAGCCGGCTATCTCATGGCCACGGTCATTGAAGCAGCCGGCTTCTCGACAACGGTGTTCCGAGTGCTCCGCAACGATGGACGGTCGGCTACCGCCCCGGGTGCTGGCGACGATCCGCCACCCGGTGACGTCCCTGACCTTCACGGTCCTGACGATCCGAGCTCCCCCGACGATGGGAATGCCCGGCCAGAGGGCCCACGACACGACGACCGAGGTGACGCTGACGCAGGCCAATGGGGTGCCGGATTGGCCGTCGGTGACCACGCAGCAGACCAGGAATGGGACCATGCGAGCCGCTGGCATCGAGAGGGTGAACCGTCGGTTCGCCGTGTCCCCTCCGCTGAGTGCGAAGAGCCTCGTGAACAGCGGAGGGGTAATGGAGCAGGCCCAACTGACCGGGGAGCACAGAATGAGCACTCCACTCGCGACGACCCTACCTGATGACGGTCGGTTCCAAGACCGGAGCAACGCCGCGCGCCCCCGTTGGATGCTCGGAGTCTGGAGAAACAGTCAAACAGTCAAGACCGGTGGATGGGAATCTGACGGGCTATTCCGACAGCCAACTCGGAACTTCGACGTACCCTCTCTCGCCGAGAAACCTACCGAGGGCCAGGTTCGCGGCGTGGTAGTCCTCGAAGAGGGACTTCACCAGGTCGGCTGAAAGGCCGCGCTCAGGCTGCCTGGTATTCACCTTCAGGTAGCCCTGACGGACCGTCCGCATGGCCCGCGGATACCGCTCGCCCAGCGGCTCGATCTGTTGATTGAACCACTGGGCCAGTCTGTGCACACCTTTGGCTCTCGCCGCGTGGCTTGCATTCTCGACCTTGAGCGACTTTCCGCGGAAGTAGGACGCGTCGATGCCCAACCAGTCCGCCAATTCGGACATGAACAGAGCCGCGTCACGTTGGAGATCGTCGAAGAACACGACCCTCATTCGGTCGCCGAACACATGCATCCACTCTTGGACCGGTTCCAAATAGAAGCCGCCGTGATAACCCTCGAGGACCTGGGAAGACAGGTCACGCGTTTCCCTTATGTTGGGAAGCGATCGACAACGTTCGACGTACTCCAGAAGGCTTTCCGACGTTGGAATCCTCCCGTGTGAGACCGCGTGATTGTAGAAGGACACGAGTCTGTCCACGGGCTCTCGAAGAATCGTCACGACCCGACAATCGGGACCAAGGACCCGATGCACCTCGTTCGCCACGAGGAGGCCGTCACTGAGGTACCCCGGTGAGGCTTCCAGAACGAGGCGTTCATCGCGATGGCGAGCGAAGTACCGCTCATATTGCTCGAGCGGAGGTTGGGGAACGGCATAGATCCCATACTCGAAATAGTTCGTTTCCTTCTTCGCCGATACACACACCTCGGGATGCTCCGACAGATAGCGGAACATTGCCGTCGTGCCCGAACGACCGGAACCCGCGATGACCGCATTCGCCAAGGTCACAGGTGCACCCTACCAGGCGCATGTCCTCTATGGCTTTGTCGGGCGACCCTCGAGCGTGCGAATCTGATCGCCGGAGAAAGTCATTCACGACATTCAGACATTCAGTTCAACCTGACGGGCTCCCGGATACCAGGAGATCCCGAACTGCTTGCCCGAGGGGCACGCTGGGCGCACCGCTCCAGTCTGACAAGAGAGCGTGCTCGGCCAGACAGCCGACCTGCCCCGGGGTGGGGGTCTGCCAGGCCCAATAGAGGTACGACACATGGTGCTGTTGGGCCCAGTTCGTGAAGCTGTCGACGTAGGACGTCGTGCAGTCGACTTCACCGAGCTCCGTGACAACGAGGGGAGTCGTATTGGTCACGGCACCGTAGTTCGCCGTCCAGCATGCTTCACTGACGCACCACCGGCTGCTATAGGTATGGACGCTCGCAACGATGGAATGCAGTGGATCGTTCGGTTCGTATTGTGACCAGGCACAGGCGCTCGATGGGCTCACGGAGCCGGTGCAGACGACCGAACCAGCGCCCAGGCCGGCAACCAGTATCGGTTGCTTTGCCCCGGTCTGTCGGATGGTATCCACCATTTGTTGCGTTCCAGCGGTCGCGTACGTCACAGGCGAACAAGTCTGGCAGTTGACCGTGGGTTGGTAGGTCATCGTGCAGCCGCTCAGCCAGCACTGCCAATCCGCGGCCGAGGGAGTGATTGAGCCCAAAGAGGGCTCGTTGTACACGTCGAACAGTACGGACGGGTTGCTCTTGAACGTCTGTGCGACATCTGCCCAGAACGTCAGAGCATGATCAGCATCCGGCATGGGCCATTGCTCTTGGGCGAGTGTCGAACCCGGGGCGGCGAAGTGAAGGTCGAGAATCGCATCGATACCCTTGCTGTTCAGGGCCTCGACGAACGACTGTATCGCAAGGTGGTACGAGGCCCCTGACTTCGATGGGCTCACGCCGTTTATACCCAGCCAACAGTCCTCGTTCAACGGTATGCGCACTGCGTTGACGTGCCACGAACTCATGGCTGCTGCCTCGCTGCTGTCCAGTGAACCCGAAGAGAATCCCCAACCTTTGACGCAGGCTGTTTCCGTGTCGCTGACGTCGACGCCCTGTAGTCGGAGTTGCTGTCCGCCCGCGTTGGCGTTCACGAGCACGTTGCCCGCGACCTGTGGGATGGGGGCGGACAACGTGGGGCTCATAGTGGTACCGGTGCTGCCGGTAGAGCGGGAGTTCGCTGTGGACGACCCGATCTGGTTCCACAGACCGGTCGCATCGACGATGAAATACCCGGAGAGCAGCATCACGAGGGCGATGGCGGCAAACTTGATCTTTGGGTTCATCGATCCAAGGTCATTTGCATCTCCGAAGGGAAGGACGTTCCCGTCGGCGGCCAACAGCCAATACCCAGCACTCGAGGGGGTGGCCGTCAACCCCACTACCCGGGTCGCTGGCCGGATTGTAGCGGCAGAACCGTGATATTGGGCGTCGCCGAAGGAGAAGACCCCCCCGTCCGCTGCCACCAACCAGTAGCCCCGGCCGCCATGGGTTGCCGCCATGCCGACCACGGGTTGGTTGAGGCGGAGACCGCCGGTCGAGCCCCAGAAGGGAACGCCACCAAAGGCGAAAATGCCGCCGTCGGCGGCGACGAGCCAGTAGCCCGGCCCGTCGGGGGCTGCCGCCATGCCGACGACGGGTTGGTTGAGGTGGAGGGAGCCGGTTGAACCCCAGAAGGGTGCGTCACCGAAGGCGAAAATGCCGCCGTCGGCGGCGACGAGCCAGTATCCCCGCCCGTCGGGGGTTGCCGCCATGCCGACGATCGGCTTGTTCAACGCGACTCCGGCCATCGACCCGTAGGTGTCCGCCGGTGCAGTGGCAACGACCGACCCAGAAGCGGTGACCGTCCATCCGCCGCCGATGGGCGACGAGGTCGCCGCTACGACGCCTGGCGCATTGTCCGCCACCAGGGCCACGGTGCCTCCGGCGGCCCGAGTTGTGACGCCGTTGATGCTCAGGGGAACGAGGCCGGTGAGCAGCAACAGGAGAACCAGCAGGCGGCGCGGCTCACCAACTGCCCATCGAACCGGTCCCGACCAGGGGCGGCTCGATGGCGAGCAGTGGCGACTCGATCCGACTTCGTGAGCGCGGCGACCATCGGAAGAGCGTTCCCTTCGCATTCCCTAATTTCGTCGGGTCGGGAAGCAAGCTTTAGCCCCTGAGGCTGCTAAGGGTCCGCCATAGGATAATACGCGCGTTATAAACTCTTGATGTGGAGGCGACGTCCGAGGAGCTGGTCTGGTATTTCGAGACCGTTCTGCCTCAC
>Ga0307373_10007047_pt1 | contig 17665 bp, 8 predicted proteins | sample OX2MG_FD_202534 | JGI IMG/M metagenome (GOLD analysis project Ga0307373, IMG submission 202534) | Soil microbial communities from Risofladan, Vaasa, Finland - OX-2 | ecosystem: Environmental > Terrestrial > Soil > Coastal area > Acid sulfate soil | place: Finland: Risofladan, Vaasa | collected... | reverse complement strand
GACCATCGCATCAGATGCGATATTCTCGCATTGAATGAATGCGGCGAATCGGGAGAAAAATGGTGTCGAACGAGGGACCGATAACTGGTTCGGCGGCGCTCGTGCTCGTCGACGGCGTCTCGCTGCTGCACCCGGACGAGCAAGTGTTCGAAGCGATGCTGCGCGGCTGGAGCAACCAGGGGCTGGCGCGCAATCTCGCCCCCGCCACGGTGAGGGCCCGCGAGCACCAGGTGCGCGCGTTCCAGTTGCACGCGGACACGTTCCCCTGGGAGTGGATGGCGCACACGGCCGATGACTGGTTCGCCGATCTACGCGCGGTGCACCACCTCGCGCGCTCGACGTTGCGCGGTTACCAGGTCACGGTTCGCCTGTTCTGCGCCTTCGTCACCGACCCCGCCTACGGCTGGGCCGAGGAGTGCGTGCTGCGCTTCGGCACGCACCCGGTGCAGATCATCACCGAGCACAACGCGGCCCAGCACGTCGCGCAGGTCGAGTCGCAACCGGGCAAGCGGGCCTTCACCCGAGGCGAACTGCAGGACCTGTTCAACTACGCCGACGAGCAGGTGGCGTTCAAACGCGCCCGGGGCAAGAAGGGCTGGCTGTCGGCCTTTCGCGACGCGACGATCCTGAAGACGGCCTACTCCTTCGGCACGCGACGCGCCGAGACCCAGATGCTCGATCTGTCGGACTTCGGCCGCAACCCCGAAGCGCCTGAGTTCGCTGAGTTCGGGGTCGTGCACGTGCGCCACGGCAAGGCGAAGCGGGCCTCGCCCCCCAAGCGCCGCAGCGTCCTAACGGTCTGGCCGTGGACGGTCGAGATCCTCGAGCAGTGGTTCCTCGAGGTCCGTCCGCTGTTCGGCGCCGATCACAACCCCGCCGCGTGGCCGAGCGAACGAGCCCCGCGGATCAGCGTCGCGACGTTGGATCATCGCCTCGCGGCCTACCGTGACGAGCTCGGGTTCGAGCGGGTGCTGGACTTTCACTCGCTGCGCCGCTCCTACGTCACGCACCTGATCGAAGACGGCTGGGACCCGCGCTTCGTCCAAGACCAGGTCGGGCACGAGCACGCCTCGACGACGGCGATCTACACCGGGGTGTCGTCGGACTTTCGCGTGCGCACGCTACGGCGGGCACTGGACAGTATCGTCAGCGCCGCGATTGGCGACGAACCGACTACCAAGGAGGGAACACAATGACCAAGCAGAAGCGAGCGGTGTCCTATCAGTGGCGACTGCGCGAGGTGATGGCCGAGCACAAGCTCTACGCCACCACCGAGTTGACGCCGTTGCTGGCCGAACGGGGCATCTTTCTATCGACCTCGCAGGTCCACCGCCTCGTCACGAGCGCGCCGGAACGGTTGTCGCTGCCGGTGTTAGCGGCGCTGTGCGACATCTTTGCCACCACTCCGGACGAACTCATCGTGACCGAGGCCATGAACATGGGCGTGCGCAAAGTCGCCGTCGGTGACCGGGCCGCGCCGGCCGACGTCTCGGCGCTGCGTCCCAAGCGGGCGCGCGTCCTGCCCGAGTGAACGAGAACGTCCGCGCGTGGCGCGCGTCGCAGGAGACGACCCGCTGCAGCCGCTGCGCCAGGCCGGTGCGCTGGCGCGCGGACCATCCACGCGAGGTGGACGGCCAGCGGTGCGTGAGCGTGAACCGCTGGTGGCCCGAAGGGCCGATCTGCTCGGGATGCGTCGCCAAGGCCGTCGAAACCTACGGCGTCTGTGACGGCTGTGGCGTGGAGCGACTCCTGCCCGGCGTCGGACCCAACGCGCAGCGCTGGTGCACGGACTGCGGGGGCGGACTGGGTGACTTCTCCTGCACGCGCTGCGCGCGCGAGGGCTGGCGCGAACGGGCCGGGGTCTGTGGCTGGTGCGTCTTGGGCGAGCGGGTTACCGAACTACTCGACGACGGCAACGGACGCGTGCGACCCGAACTCGAGCCGCTCTTCGAACGCATCACCACCATGGCCCGACCGCGATCGGGCATTCTCTGGTTGTCTCGCCCCGAGCCCCAGGGAATCCTGCGCGCGATCGCGCGCGGTGAAGTCCCACTGACCCACGAGGGCGTCCACACCCTGGCCCCGAAGAGGTCGAGCATCTACATCCGTGATCTCCTGGTCGCCGCCGGCGTCCTCGCGCCCGTTGACCGGTTCCTGTTCTTGTTCGAGCAGTGGTGGCCCGCCTGGCTCGAGACCATTGACGACCCCGCGCACCAAAAGACGCTGCGGTATTTTCTCACGTGGCACTTCCTGCGCGCCTTTCGCGTCGTCGCCGCCGAGCGTCCGCTCGGCTTCGGCCCTCCCCAATCGGCCCGGCGCCACCTGCGCATGGCCGCCTGGCTGTTGGTCGAACTCGACGAACGCCAACTAACGCTCGCCACCTGCACCCAGGCCGACCTCGACCAGATCTTCGCGGCCGGCAAACGATCGCTGCGCGACGACCTGCAACCATTCCTGCGCTGGGCGATGAACACCCGGCGCATGCCCCGACTGGCCACCCCTGCGCACCTCGGGCGACCGGTGGCGTTGATCACCCAACACCAGCGCATTGCACTCATCCGACGGATCTACCACGACAATCAGATGGCGTTGATCGACCGAGTGCTCGCGCTCTTCGTCCTGCTCTACGCCCAGTCGCTGACGCGCATCCACCGCCTGACGGTCGACGACTTCCACGTTGACGACGACGGACAACTGCTCGTGCGCCTCGGTGAGCCGCCCGCACCGATCCCGCCGCCCTTCGACGCAATCGTGCTCGAGCACATCAAAGAACGCACGAACCAGACAACCGCGACGAACCCGGGAAGCAACTGGTTGTTCCCCGGGCGACGAGCGGGTCAACCGCTGGCGACCAAGTCACTGCGCCTGCGAATGCAACACCTGGGAATTCCGAATCTCACGAGCCGTTCTCGCGCGATCCGCGAGCTCCTCCGACAAGCTCCCCCGGCCGTCGTCGCCGGGATGCTCGGCTACAGCCCGAGTCGCAGCGAGAACCTCGCCGCCGAATACGGTGCGACCTGGCAACGCTACCCAGGCATCGCCCGCCAACCTCGACGCCCACCACGGATAAACGACTGAACTCGTCACTCGGGTTCACGTCAGAGCGCCAGTTTTTTGGTGGCCCCTACAAGGGGTTGTACCGAAAGAAGAATGCGTCGACCCCATGATGACGATTCGACGTCTCAGCATCGGAGCAGGCTACAAGTACCTGCTCAAATCAATCGCCGCGGGCGACGGTCCCGAAGGGGCCGACCGGTCGGACCTAGTTCGCTACTACTCAGAGACCGGCACTCCCCCGGGCGTCTTTCTCGGCGCCGGACTGGTCGGTCTCGATGATGGTCGTGGCATTGCCGTCGGGCGGTCCGTCAGCGCGGAGAACCTCCAACGGATGCTCCAGAGCTGCGCCGATCCCATCACCGGCGAGGTGCTCGGCAGGGTTCCGGGCGCGAAGGCGGTCGGAGGTTTCGACCTGACTTTCAGCCCCTCCAAGAGCGTGTCGGTGGCCTGGGCCTTGGCCGACAAAGAGACGCGCGAAGTCATCTACCGGTGCCACCAGAAAGCTATCGCCGAGGTTCTCTCCTACGCCGAGCGCGAGGTCTTTCACACTCGCTCCGGCCAACAAGGCTGCGTCGAGGAAGACATCGTGGGAGTGATAGCCGCGAGCTTCACCCACTTCGATTCGCGCGACGGCGACCCCCAACTCCACGACCACGTGGTCGTGCTCAACCGGGCCCAGGCCACCAGTGACGGCGTCTGGCGCACCCTTGATAGCCGACAACTGTTCGCCTCAACGGTGATGCTTTCCGAGATGCACCAAGGCGTGCTGTCTGATCTACTGACCGTCGAACTCGGTTGGGACTGGGAGGCCCACACTCGTCGTTCGAGCGCCGCCCCGAAGTGGGAAGTGGCCGGAGTCTCCAAGCGCCTAATGGATGAGTTTTCGCAACGCACCGCCGCCATCGTGAACGCCAAGGACCGACTGATCGCCCAGTTCGAGGACGATCATGGTCGCACACCGACCGATGTCGAAGTGCTGAAACTTCGCCAGACCGCGACCCTCTCCACCCGACGAGCGAAGAAGGGTCTGAGCCTCGGAGACCTTACAGAGGAGTGGGTCGCTCGAGCAACGCCCTACCTCGACGACGAACCCATGTCGTGGGTCCACGAGCTGGGAGGGCGGGCCGTGTCCGCCTTCACGAACAACGATTTCGAGAATGAGATCCTGCTCGACGTTGCCAACGCGGTACTCGACATCGTGAGCACCAAGCGCCCGACGTTCTCTCGGGCCAACGTCCAGGCAGAGGTCTTTCGCCAGCTGCAGAGTGTCCGCTTTAACGAGCCTGCCGAGCGCATTCTCACGGCTACTCGCGCGACCGACCTGGCCGTTACCCAGGCGCTGTTGATTACCACGCCCAACCTGCACCACACACCACGCTTCCTGCTGCGCAGTGACGGCAGCTCCAAGTTCGAAGGAAGTGGCCATCGGCTCTACACCTCGACGACGCTGCTCAACGCCGAAGCCCGTCTGCTCGATGCCGCCCGGCGCCTCGTCGCGCCAGTGGTGTCGAGTGCCACCGTGGCCGCTATTACCGAGCGACGACTCCCCGGGAGAACCTTCAAGCTCTCGATCGACCAGGCACACTGCGTCGAGCAGATCACGACCTCTGGTCGGTCGCTTGATCTTCTTGTAGGCCCCGCGGGCACGGGCAAGTCCACGGCCATGGCGGGACTGCGCGCCGCCTGGGAGGCTGAGCACGGCGCCGGCTCGGTGATTGGCCTTGCGCCGTCGGCCGCCGCCGCGGAAGTCCTGGGCGAGGACATGGGCATTGACACCGACAATCTCGCCAAGTGGCTCTACGAGCACCGCCAGCGCGGCCAGCGGCTTCGCGAACTCGGAGAACTTCGCGAGAAGACCCGCCTGGGCGCCCTCGCGCGACGTCGTCCCAGCCCGCGACTGCTTGAGGGTATTCGCCGGCGCGAGGACGCACTGGCTCACTGGACCCTTCGCGCCGGTCAACTGGTAGTGGTGGACGAGGCCAGTTTGGCCTCGACGTTCGCGCTCGATGAACTGATGTCGGCCGCCCTCGACGCCCGGGCCAAGGTGGTCCTCGTCGGCGACGGGGCTCAACTCTCCAGTGTGGACGCCGGAGGAATGTTTCGCACCCTCGTGCGCGAACGCGGCGAGGACGCTCCCACGCTGGCGGACGTCCGCCGCTTCAAGGCAGCGTGGGAGAAACAGGCCAGCCTCGGAGTCCGCCTCGGCACCCACGCTGCTCTGGCAACCTACGCGACGCACGGGCGAATCTCAGACGGTACCCGTGACGACATGCTCGACGCGCTCTACGACGCGTGGAAGATCGACACCGATCGCGGCCTGCACTCGTTGATGCTCGCCAGCGACACCGCGACCGTCAACGAGCTCAACGCTCGCGCCCGTAGCGCTCGGGTCGCCAGTGGGTTCGTCGCCGAAGAGGGGATCGACGTCGCTGGGGCCATGACTGCTGGAGTGAACGACCTCGTCGTCACCCGCGAGAACGACCGCCGCCTGACAACGGAGACGAGTTGGGTCAAGAACGGCGACGTGTGGACCGTCGCGGCCACGCACGAAAATGGCTCAATGACCATCACCCGGGTGAGTGGACATGGCTCGGTCACCTTGCCAGCCAGTTACGTCGCCAAGAACGTCGAACTCGCCTATGCGTCGACGGCCCATCGCGCCCAGGGGCGCACCGTTGATACCGCGCACACGTTTGCCAGCCCCACTACTACCCGTGAGGTGCTGTACGTCTCCCTGACTCGAGGATCTCACTCCAACTATCTCTACGTGGACACTCACTACGACCCCGATCCTTCTACCGGCCACGACGGGCTGAACGAGATTCCGAGCGCTTTAGAGGTACTCGCTGGTGCGCTGCGTCACGAGGGGGCCGACGTGTCGGCTACCGACATGATCCGTCTTTCCCAGACCCAGTCCATCGCCGCTCTCGTTGCCGAGTACGACACCATCGTCACTCTGGCCGAAGGCGGGCGCTGGGAGACAGTACTTAGCGAGTCGGGACTCAGCGACATCGAGCTCGTACAGGCCAAGACCTCCCCCGCGTACGTGGCGCTACTCGACCGGCTGCGAGACGCAGAACACCGAGGCTTTGACGTCGACGCCGAACTACCAATGCTGGTCACAGGCCGATCGTTCGACGATGCCGAGGACGTCGCCAGTGTCCTGCACTACCGCATTGACCGCTACATGACTGGCGTCGGCTACCCCGCCCCGAGTGCGAGCGAACTCGTAGCTGGAATCTTCCCCCGTCCCAATGGGTTCACCGATCCTGATATCCTGCTCGCGCTGAACGATCGTACCGACGCCATCGAGCAGCGAGCCCGCGAACTCGCAGCGATCGCTATTGAACGTGGTGACGCCTGGGTGTCGGACTTCGGCGACGCTCCCGACACGGACGAACTCAACGAGCGGTGGGAATTAGAAGTTGCCGCGGGCGCAGCATACTTGGACCGCTGGGGTATTGACAACCCTGACACCATCTTCGACGATGCAACTGTCTGCCAAGAACAACAGACTCAGCGAGGTCGTGTCCTTAGTGCCGCTCGGAGAGCCTACGCACTCGCTGTGGTTGAAACTGCATCGGCGAAAGCTGCATACGTGTCTTCCGGCGACAGCCTCTTGGAGCCGCTCAACCAAAATTTCGGATTTGACCTCTAGTCCGAGCCCGTTGGTGTTATCAACCACTGTGCAAGTCTGAAGAAAGTTTTCAACCATATTGCGAAACCAAACTGCGAGCTGGCTTTCGGACGAATTTAGGAATTCCGATCCAGTCGAATTGATCCGTATGCCACCTTCGGGTTATGAGCCCGACGTGGGTGGAGGCGGACCACCCAGCTTGGCGTACGCTCAACCGTGCTGCACCCCGAATATTGCTGGAAAAGGCTGTAATAACTGGAGTTCGACGCGCCCATGTTTGCCACAACCAAAGCAGCAAAAAGCACACCCCTCGAGCACCAAAGAGAATCAAATTTGCAAAACTCGTGCAACGAGAGGGTCAGCAGGGTCACAAGTCCTAACGCTGGGACCCGGTCAGTCACGCCCCTAAGGAAGAATAGAGTCATCGTTTGAGCGGAGGGAGAGCAATGTCACTTCGGCCAACCCACCGCGGTTACGCATACCAAGATCTCATGACGGCCATCCGCCTTGTCGATGTTGCTTTGGGCTCCGCCGAGGTGACGGTCGACGAGAAGAGCTTCGTGGGCGATCGTTTCGACGACCTCACCACTAAGTGGTTCGATCAGGGCCGTGAGCGGATCCAGCTGAAGCACACCGATATCGATCGTGCACTTTCTAGAGCAACCTTTACCGCTGATAGCCGGGACCTACGTCTCGACTTGCTTGCCGCCTTAATCCCCTGCGAACCGGTTGGCACCACCATCCATCTGGTGTTTCGTGAGCAAGAACTTGACGTGAATCTTGGGGCTGTCCTTCTCCCGTTGGTCGCGACTGACGATCCAGGTCCGGCGCTTTCTGGCCTATCGACTAGGCGACACCGGTTCGACAAGCTTCTGCTGCGAACATCCAAGCCTTGGTCCAAACTCCTTGAGGATGTCCCGGACTCCGAACTTGAGAGACTGTGCACGTCGCTCATTGTTGAGACCGGTGCGCCGCGCATGAGCCAGGACGTTCGCAATCCAGGTCCAGCCGAAGAGGTTCTCCTCAGGCGAGTCGCCAATGAACTCGGCGCTGGCCATCCGCCGAACCAGGGACGCACGGCCGAAGACGTCGCACTCGCGCTCATCGCCGCCGCGCAGGCTGCTCGCTCGGGAGACGCCTACGTCACTCAGGCCAGCCTCATTCCCAAGATGGATCTCGTCGTTGATTACGGGGCCGTAAGCGCGGGGCATCCGGTGGATCCGTCAACGAAGGTCGGACGCGCCGATGTTGTTTCTGACCTTGGGGGCGCGGTGGCCGCAGCTGCTTACTCGGGCAAGTCGGTGACCATCACGGGTGCACCGGGCCTGGGGAAGTCGTGGACATGCGAGCTGCTCGCTCATGAACTTCACAACGCTGGCTGGACTGTTGCACGACATCACTGTTGGCTCGGATTGGACGACGCACAGCTTCCCGAGCGTGTGCTTGCCGACGTCGTCATCGGAAGCCTTTTGCGACAACTCGAAGAATCACACCCCGACATCGTCGCCCGACTCCGACCGCGCTATTCCGCAACCACCGAGACGCTAGGAGCCGCGCTCAGTGCCATCGTCGAAGATGATTCTGACGTTCGTGTTGCGGTCATGGTGGACGGCTTGGATCACGTCAACCGAGTCGCAGGGGTCATGCAAGGGTCCGCCATCAGCCGCAATTCCGATCCGGCTGCGACGCTCGTCGCCCTTCTAGCGAGGATCCCATTGCCTCCAGGCGTTGCGCTCGTCTTGGTGAGTCAGCCGGGGAGCCATTTGCAGGTGCTCAGTGGACAAGGCGATGAATGGATGCTTCCTCCGTTGTCACGTGGTGAAACAAAAGAGCTTCTACGGCGCTTTGGCTTAGTCGGACGTGATGACTCGGATGAGTACGAGATTCATCGGCGTGACGATGCCCTTATCGATAGAGTCGCCGAACTATCAGGAGGAAATGCGCTGTACGCGACATATCTATGTCGACAAGCGTTGGCTTCGCCGGCAGCCGTCACCGTTGCCGATCCCCTCGCGCTGCTCTCAAACGTGCCGGGCGCTGCGGGCGACCTCGGAGCCTATTACCAGTACCTATACGACGGTCTCGAATCTTCCCAGCAGCTGGTCATTGCACTTCTCGCGGTCCTTGACTTTGCGGTCTCTCGTGACGAGCTAGCCGAAATCTTTCCGGAGATTGCGGCGCTTCTCGGCGATGCGCTCCGCGTTGTCGCGCCGGTCATTACGGACTCGCCTGCGATCGGCGGCCTGAGTATCCATCACGAGAGCTTCGCAAGGTTCCTCCTGACTCAGCCAGACGCGCATGCAGTCGAGGTCCTGCGCAATGCCGCAGCCAAGTGGTTGAAGGGTCGCGGCTCCTCGGACCTTCGAGCATTCAGGCACCTCCCCGGTATTCTTTCTGCTGCTGGTCACCACGACGAGGTCGTCGCGCTGCTCTCGGCGAACTTCGTCGCTGACGCCATTGCTGCTCTGCAACCGCCTAACTCGGTGCGCCATGTGCTTGGTGTGATCTCCCGCAGCGCCGCCGAGATTAGTGAGTGGGGGGCCCTCATTAGTTGCGTCGAGCTGGCTCGCGCTGCTGAGTTGTTCACCGATGACCGACTTCCCACAAGCCTGCTGGAGTATGCCGATGTTCCTGTGGAACTGATGGGAGCCGAGCGAGTTGGAGCAACTCTTCTGCACCGAGGTGGAGCGACGGTGCCACCGCGGTGGGGAATCCAACTTTGCGCTGCTGCCGACCGCGGCGGCGCGGCGGTGCCGTGGAGTGTTTATCAGGCGGCGCTTGCGGAAGACAGGGACGATACGGACTATGGGCGGGAAGTCGCGGAGGCCCAGTTTGTGGCCGACTTGCGAGGGCAGTTAAGGACCATGGAAGGTCTCGAGCCCGGTACTGCGGGGCTTGATGACATTGTCCGTCGTCTCGCGGAGGTGTTCGAGCGAGGGGTTCCGATCCCTGCCACTTCGCAAACGGTTTACGAGGTGTTGGGCTTCGATGCCGTCGTCGCCATTGCAAACGAGATTAGGGATGACAGCATCACGGCACAGGTGCTCATGGAGCTTGCTCGGATTACTAGTCTCAGCGATGAGGGAGAAGCTTTGCGACGAGAGCTTGCGATAGCTGCGATGGCCGCAGACACGGGAAGTGTTCGCAATCTCGATTTGCTTGATTTAGGCGTTGCACCGGAAACGATCATCGGAGTCACGGGACTTCCAACATTGGAGCAGTTGATCGAGCTGACCTCGGCCGTATTGGCCGAACTTCACATTCCGAGTGCGACTGCTATCTTGTCCTGGGTTGACGCCGTGAACCTGGTGGGAAGTGTCGACAGCTTGTTGCTTACCCCAATACTCGGAATGCTCGATGGAGCTGGCTATTACCGAGCATGGCTCCGATTTGTGGTGGCGACCGCTGGACTTCAGACCCAGCGACACCTGCAGCAGCTCTCACCGTCGGAAGCCTCTGATGCCGTCGTCTACGCGCTCGAACAATTGGCTGCTTCGTCAGATCACTTCAGCGGTCAGCCCCGAGCATGCGACCTGTATGTAATACGCGACGAGATTCATCGCAGTTTCTCTCGATCGCTTCTACTCGTTCAACTAGGGGGGTTACCTGGCGCTGTAAGAGCGATGCAATTGATCGGCGAGAGAACGACCACGAGCGCATTTGGCTCAGCGGGAGAAGGTCCGCTCACTACTCTCGCGATGCTCGGTCTGTTGGAGTTGCTTGATCCCGCGCTCATTGATGTATCGCTCGACTTGCTTTCTGATCTGCGCGAGACATTCTCGGAGGCGGGAGGGTTGTATGACGAACACGCCCGACTCGAGCTCGAGCTGGCACGACTTCATCTTCTATGTAACAGGCGAGAAGAGGCTGTCTATTGCTGGCATAGAGCTGCGAAATTCATGGCCTCTTATGGGTTCCGCAAGGACATCACCTTGTACGAGCTTCTCGAACCAATCCGGGAGCTGGCGACCGCAGACACGAGCGCGACCCTCGAACGCCTTAATCGTGTCCAACCGCTCACTGAAACTGTCGTTTCTCACACCGACGGCTCAGAAACGCGTCAGATGCCCCACGAGTGGTGGGAGCTGCTTTGTGAATGTGACCCAGCGAGCGCCGCCCGAATGGGGGCAACCGAGCGACTGGAAGCATCGGGCTTTCTCACCTACCGGATTGACACCGCGCATAAGCACCTTCTGCAGACGCAGGCGTCTTTGGCCAATCCACTGGTTTTGTCGGTCCTGCGGATTACGGCGGGAGTGGCCGCCTGTGATGCCGAGCGCGACATGGCGTTATTCACAGGGCTCTCCGCGGCTATCGCCAATGAACCAGCGTGGGACAGGACCGTGGCGATGCTCGCTGATGCGATCTTGGCTACCTATGACGATAAGGATCCGGAAGTCAGCGCGGGCGAACACACACCGTCTCCAACTCAAGAGCTTCTCGCTGGTGCTGCCGCTCTAGGCGCCAGTAGTGATCCTGCCTGGATTCGACCGAAGGAAGAGAAATCGAATTCATTTTCGCCCGACGCCGCTCGTACTGTTGGACTGATCCGCCCGCACCTATCCGAAGGCCCAGATGGTGCTTTGGAAGCGGTTCGCGGCTACCTAACAAGGCCATACGAATCCGACGCCGACACACCGACGTGGACGAATGACTCATTCGTCAACGCGGTTGGCTATCGGATCTTGGCCGTACATGCTGATCATGGGGACGCAGCCGCGTCTGACCTGTTGGTCCAGGTTGCTGACGCGTTCGGCCGATATGAAGATGCGACTCCTCTTGGCGATATTGCGGACGGTTTGGCACGTTTTGGTCTTTCGAAAGTAGCGGCCCGCGCGTACGTCCTAGCTTTCACTCGGGTTCGCGGTTGGGGTGGATGGGTCGATTTTGGCGGACGGGACCGCCTCGATGCCTGGAAACAGGCTGCTCGACTTGACCTCGACGAGGCACTTCGGACGCTCCGTGCAGAGGTTGCACGGTCGGTGGGCGGCAGTTCATACGGCGGCTACGGGGTGACCCAGTCCGTAATCTCGGCACTAGCGGTCGGGCAAGGTCCGACTACTTCGGCGGCAGCGTTCGAATGCTGGGACGCTGCATTCGATGTGATCACGGCTCGCCTCCCCCTTCAGGAACCACCTCGCTACGAGTATGAACCACCTACTGTCCTGGCGAGTCAGGATGAAATTGATCTTGCACTTGCAAAACTTGCCCTCTCTAGCATTGCCCTCCCAGGTCGAGACCAACGCCGAAGAGTGTTAGTTGCTACAGCGGCCTTGCTCGATACGCAACCCAAGCTGGCGCAAGAAGCGCTCGCATTCGTACTTCCGAAGAGCGGAGGAGCCGGACCAGCTTCTTGGTTGCTCCAAACACTCATCGAGTCACACTCGCTGAGTGTTTGTTGCGACGCGGCGCTCGCCGATGCACTCGATGCGCTTGCTCGATCTGATCAGCTTTCGGTACGCGCACTCGCTCGCCAGGCGATCACTGCTGCCGGGCTTCCAACCCCACCACCCCCTGCGACCGCGGCAACGTCTGAACTCATTGCTGCTTTGAGAAATCCGTGACGATCGACGGACGGGCCCTCGTCCGCTGGTACCTGACTGACAGGCTCGAAGCCGCCGTTTGGAATCACGCGTTGATTGGTGCCGTCGCGTCAGCTGTCGACCGGAAGCTCGGTGAAGCGTTTGACGAAAAGATGAAGAGCCAAGTCAAACAACATCGCCGATCCGAGACAGGGATATGGCCGGATGCTTACTTCGCCGACCAATCAGTGACCGAAGACGCGCTGCAGCAGTTCACGGCTGGAATGCGCGCTGCAGCTGCAGCGACGGGCGAGATATTCGATGACCCCGAAGCGTTCGAGGACGAGCTGCTCAGCGCGGTTGTCGATTCAGCACTCCTTTCTTTGCGCTGCGAGCAATCGAGAATTCTTCGCCCCGTCGATCGCCCCGCGTCATTGGCGTGGTCCCTAGACGTGGCACCCTGGTACGCGTCGTATGGAGATGGCGCCGGAGATTGGCCGCCTGCCGGAGCAACAGGTATGCAAGGGAATGAATCGTTAAGGCTCTCTGCTCTCGGTGAGATTCAACGCGGTCGGTTCGCGGGCTGGAGGCAAGTCGCTTTGGCGGAACGACAGCACACCCCCGAGCATCGCTATCCGTACGCCCCGGCACGAACGGTGACGATCCTCATCGGACTGTGTGGCTCAGGACCGGACATTTCGCCCGGTGACCTGCCATTTGCCGAGAACGATTGGTTTGTATGGACCAAAGACATTGGATGTTCGCAGGCAGAGATGGACGACGCCGATCGGGCGATCCACTATCCGCGTGCCCCATTCTTCGGATGCTCAGGACCAACGAGCGAGGGTTGGCGTGGGCAACCGGGTCTAGAGCTTCCGCATTGGATGATTGGGCCCCGAAATTGCTTGAAGGATCTGCTTGAACTACGCGTAACGAAAGGCCTATCCGGTCTGAGCTTGAGTGATTCGAGTGGTCCGGCAATCGTCGCGAGGCACTGGCGTTCGCGACCGGTTCACGATGGTGCATTCCGACCCTTCGTTCATGCCGTCGAGGGAACCGATGTCCTAATGCGTCTCGATGTGTTGGACACGCTGACTTCCATAGTTGGCGACGTCGAAAGTCAACAATGGATTGGTCTCGAGTCGGACGAACCACCGTTGGACGAACGATGACGACATGTGCCTCTCTGCAGGTGGGCGGACGTGAGAATCGAATAGAGGGGACGTTGAGACCCTCAGGCTCCTCGCATATTTCGTGAGGAAATCGGAAAAGATTTCGAACCCCACGGGTTCAGGAACAAGCAATCAAGAACAACTAAGGATTTTCCTGGTGAGAGGCCATAGATTGTTAGCAAAAGCGCAGGACATCGTGTCGTCGTAGATTTGAGAAGACCCGTGGATCGACAAGAGTTGTCTGGCAGAGACTGGCTGGTCGTGTTTGGGAGCGATGCGATTCAGGTCGACCTCAAGACAATCAGCCTTACGCACGATCGTTTTCAGGTGACGCGGCTAAATGTTCAGCGGAAGTGGTTTCGCTATTTCCTCCTCCGAGACGGTGAGCCGCTTGCGGTGCTATCCGGTTGCAAGAAGTCTGACGCACTCGAACTGGCCGCATGGCTCCAATACTGGGAACTGCTTCCCGCCCTTGAGGATGCGGCTCGCTGGAAGGAGGAAGTGGAGGTACTCCTAGCTTGCCGGCTGGAACAGGGACGGTGGATCCCGTTGGAAGAAGTCGACCAGATTAAGTCACATTGTCCTGCGAGTGACTTGCAAGACCAGAGTCGGTCAAATGGTTGCGAGAGCCTGCTGACGGCGGAGCAGCTCAATGCGGCAAGATTCATGGCAACAGATCTTGAGGCGAGAGTTCGAGTTGTCAACGAACAGGTGATGGAGAGTGAACTGACCGAGCGGCGCGCATTCTTCGACAGCATCGAGCGGACACCTCTTACTGAGGAGCAAGCCCGCGCCGTCGTCTGTTTCGACAATCGGGTTCAAGTTCTCGCGGCAGCGGGTTCAGGCAAAACGTCGGTCATGGTGGCAAGGGCGGCTTACGCGGTCGACCGGGGCTTTATGCCGCCCGACCGAGTCCTACTACTTGCCTTCAATCGAGCTGCGGCGAGCGAGTTGAAGGAACGCATCGAGTCCCGCTTTGCCGCCGCGGGCATTGAGTCGGAGGGTGTCAAGGCGTCGACGTTTCATGCGTTTGGCCTTGAAGTTATCGGTCTCGCGACGGGAAAGAAACCGCGACTCGCAAGTTGGCTGGAACAAGGGAATGACTTAGCGAAGACCATCGAAATCGTCGACCATCTCCGAGATGGTTCAGAAGACTTCCGCTATAACTGGGATCTCTATCGGCTTCTCTTCGCGAACGCCTCGACGCGCTTGGACGATGACTCGCCTGACGGGTACGACAGTGTCTCGCGCACGACAGGATACCGCACCTTTTCGGGGACGCTTGTTAAGAGCTATGGAGAGCGTCTGATCGCTGACTTTCTCTACTTCAATGGAGTCGACTTCGAGTACGAGCGCCCCTTCACTCACGATGTCGCTGACGCTTCGCACTCGCAGTACCGCCCAGACTTCTATTACCCCGGCATCGATGTGTGGCATGAGCACTGGGCTCTCGATCGAGACGGGCACCCACCAAAGGACTTCACCGGCTACGCGAAGGATATGCAGTGGAAGCGAAACCTGCATACTCAATTGGGTACGAAGTTGATTGAGACGACGTGGGCTGAAGTGATGTTCGAAGATGGGCTCAAGCGGTTCCAAGACGAACTGACTAATCTCGGCATCGAGTTCGACTGGGATCCTGACAGGCCCAGTTCGGATCCGTGGGCCAAGCCGCTGAAGCATGAAGATCTTGCTCGTCTCGTTCGAACTTTCATGTGCCACTTGAAGTCCAATTCATGGTCCGCTCAGGATCTCGAGCGACGGCTTGGTGGGGAAATGAAGGGACTCAATAGCTTTCGCACTCGCTTGTTTCTGTCTTGCTACTGGCCAATACACGAAGAGTGGGAATGCCGGTTGAGAGAAGAGGCCAGTGTCGACTTCGAGGACATGCTCGTGAATGCGGCAGATCTCCTGGAAGAAGGAGCTGTCAGCCTGCCTTACGAGCTCGTCATGGTTGACGAATTCCAGGATTCCAGTCAGGCTCGTGCCCGGTTTGTCAGGGGACTTCTCAAAGCGCCAGGTCGCTATCTGCTGGCCGTCGGCGACGACTGGCAGTCGATCAACCGTTTCGCTGGTGCGGACGTTTCCGTGATGAACCAATTCTCCAAGTGGTTTGGTCGCGGTCCGCAACTCACCTTGACCACCACCTTTCGCTGTTCCCAAGAGATCTGTGACGTTGCCCGGGGCTTTGTCTCGAAGAACCCAATTCAGTTTGATAAGTCCATGCAGTCGGTAGCAACCTCGCCGGGTCGTCCGGTCACGGTGGTCTTGACAGACGACGAGAGCCGCGCCATCGTCCAGATTCTTAACCGAGTGTCAGCGGAAGTTCTCGCAGGTTCGCCCAGTGGCAATCGTTCTGAAATGGCAACCGTGAACGTCCTCGGCCGCTATGGGTTTCAGCGAGACGTACTGCCGAAAGAGAAGTGGGAGGGCCTGAACGTGACGTTCAGGACCGTGCACGGATCCAAAGGACTAGAGGCTGATTTCGTCATCATCCCGGGGATGTCGACAGGTACGTTCGGTTTCCCGTCCAATGTCGCTGATGATCCCGTTCTTGAGCTGGCAATGCCCACACCCGATACGTACCCTCACGCCGAGGAGCGCCGCCTGTTCTATGTCGCGCTCACCCGCGCGCGGTGTGGTGTCTTCATCCTCGCTTCACTGGCGCAGCCGTCCCCTTTTGTGGTCGAGCTCCTGTCGGACCCGAAAGTGATTGTGGAATCACCCGGAGGCAGCTCCGTCATCGTGTGTCCATCGTGCAGGCAGGGAACGCTGGTAGAGCGCCACGGACCGTACGACCCATTTCTGGGGTGCACTATGTTCCCTGTCTGCCGCCACAAGGGCAAAGTCGTGTGTCCGGATTGTGGCAACGGGACTCTCGTACAACGGCGTGGACCCTACGGTCCTTTCATCGGATGCAGCAAATATCCTGCGTGTACACACAAGGCCAAGATCAAGACGCATACCACCTCATAGCCTTGCAGCGAGTCGGTTGTGCAGGTCGCGGTCTTGATTAATGAGGATTCCGCCCCGTGAATCGTTCCTCCCCAGAATCAAGTATCCGTGTCGTATCATCAGGTCATGTCATTGAGCTTTTCAACCTGGTCGCGGGCGTACGAACGTCCTATCCCGGCGCTCCAGCGCGTGAACTGCTTGAAATTTTCGCCGCTTGAAGAAAGAGCTGAACGCGCGCGCTACCTCGGCACGCTTGGGACGTGGTAACCGATGCCAAGGATCTTCGACAACATCGATTTACAACTCTTACCTGCGCTAGAAGATACCCTTCGTATCTCCGAGCGCGCGGACTTTTGCGTGGGTTACTTCAACTTGCGCGGATGGCAGAAGGTCGATCATTTGGTGGACGCGTGGTCTGGAGGTGAAGCGTCATGCGTCAGGCTAATGATTGGCATGCAGACTCTTCCTCAGGAAGATGTTCGCACCGCACTCAGCCTGTCTGCCGGCAGCGACGCACTCGACCAACAATTGGTCCTCCGGCTTAAGAAAAGAATGGCGGAGGAATTTCATGATCAGTTGAGCTTTGGTGCGCCTAGCAACGTTGACGAAGCGGGATTACGGCGTCTTAGTAGGCAAATCAAGGCAAGAAAAGTCGTCGTCAAGTTGTTCCTGCGACACCGCTTGCACGCGAAGCTCTACCTTTGCCATCGAGCCGATCCCAACAACCCAACGATCGGCTTCGTTGGGAGTAGCAATCTCACTCTTGCCGGTCTGGCGAATCAGGGTGAGCTCAATGTCGATGTCCTTGACCTTGACGCTTGCGAAAAGCTCCAGAAGTGGTTCGAGGACAGGTGGGCGGACCGATGGTGCATCGATATCTCGGATGAATTAGTCGAAATCATCGACTCAAGCTGGGCTCGCGATGTACCGATACCACCGTACGAGATTTACTTGAAGATGGCGTACCATCTATCGCAAGAGGCTCGTGCGGGCTTGAGTGAGTTTCGCATACCGCGCGACTTTGGAAACGATCTCTTGGAGTTTCAAACCGCTGCAGTCAAGATCGCAGCTCACCACTTGAACAAGCGGAACGGTGTAATCATCGGAGACGTTGTAGGACTTGGAAAAACGCTGATGGCCACGGCATTGGCTCGCATCTTTCAGGACGACCATTCGACCGAGACGCTCATCATCTGTCCTAAGCCTGCATCCACCGCCGGGGTGGCGAGTTGAGGGTCTGACCATACGCGAAAAAGGTGTCCCTATCAGGTAGAATTGGAGTCTTCGAACAACCAAATCAACCAAAAAGAAGGACACCTTTT